>ERZ1292640.2496-Hain-H43-02um-R1-2496-length-14688-cov-43_pt1 | contig 14688 bp, 14 predicted proteins | sample MGYA00564404_ERZ1292640 | MGnify/ENA primary metagenome ERZ1292640 (study PRJEB36523, sample SAMEA6512636) | groundwater metagenome | collected 2019-01-08 | study: AquaDiva: Metagenomics assemblies of 32 groundwater samples
CGTCAGCACTGCGGACTTTTAAGCCCAAGGTTTTCGCCCTAAACACGAAAGAACCGTATTTTTTTTATGTGAGATTTTTCCTTTTTTTACGTCTATTATAAGCGAGGATGCGTGTTTATTCACCGAAGCCCGTCATTTCGACCGAAGGGAGAAATCTTGAATACTTGTTAATCCAGTGAATTCTGTTGACAGGTGAACAGGGGTGGGGTATAATTATTTTTCTGAAAAAGCAGTAAAAACGAAGCACAACGCGCAAATAACAAGCGACGAAAAATGGAGGTTACCATGAGCGAGAAGGAAAAAGAGAAGGAAAAGAAAGAAGAAGCGCACAATACTTCTGAACGGCAAAAGGCGTTGGAACTAGCGCTTGCTCAAATAGAAAAACAATTTGGTAAAGGCTCAATTATGAAGCTGGGCGGAGATACAAAAGTCAACGTAAAAAGCCTCTCTACCGGAGCCCTTATCTTAGATATTGCCTTGGGTATAGGCGGCCTGCCAGCTGGCAGAGTAATTGAGATCTTTGGGCCCGAGGCATCAGGTAAAACTACTCTCACGCTAAGCACAATAAAAGAAACCCAGAAAAAAGGCGGGGTTGCCGCGTTTATAGACGCGGAGCATGCCTTTGATTCTTTTTATGCTAAAGTTATCGGCGTGAATTTAGATGACCTGCTTATCTCTCAACCAGACACAGGAGAACAGGCACTAGAGATTGTTGAAACATTAGTGCGTTCAAATGCCGTTGACTTGGTGGTAGTTGACTCTGTGGCAGCGCTTACTCCGCGCGCCGAGATAGAGGGAGAGATGGGGGATTCGCATATGGGCCTGCAGGCAAGGCTAATGTCCCAGGCATTAAGAAAATTGACCGGCGCGATAAGCAAATCACGCACCTGCGTTATTTTTATTAATCAGCTAAGAGAAAAGATTGGGGTTATGTTTGGAAATCCGGAAACTACACCCGGCGGCAGAGCGCTTAAATTTTATTCATCAGTACGATTGGATTTAAGGAAAATTGCCTCTATAAAAGAAGGCGACGTCATTGTTGGCGCGAGGGTTAGAGCAAAAGTAGTTAAAAATAAGGTTGCGGCGCCTTTTCGTGAGGCCGAATTTGAAATTTTGCACAGCGAAGGAATTTCTAAGACAGGTTCTATTTTAGACGCGGCAATTAATACGGATGTGGTTTTAAAATCCGGAACCTGGCTTTCTTTTCAGAATGAGAAGCTTGGACAAGGACGAGACGCGGCAATAAAACTGCTGAAAGAAAAACCTAAGTTGCAGGAAGAAATAGAAAAAGAGGTCAGGAAAAAAGCGGGCCTGCTTGTCCCGCCGATAAACGTAAATGAACCGGGCCCGATAAAAAAATAAATGCCCTTAGACAGGTTACAAAAAGCAAAAAAATACGCTTTTCTGCTGCTTAAATTTCGGCTACGCGGTGAAAAGGAAATTGAACAACGGCTCAAGGAAAAAGGGTTCGAAGATACGGCTATAAAACAGGCCGTTTCGTTTTTAAAAGATAAGGGTTTTATTAATGATAAAGCTTTTACCAAGGCATGGATAAGGTATCGGCTGAAAAAACCCTATGGAATCAAAAAAATAAAAGAAGAATTAAGATTAAAGGGTATTGACAAACAACTCCTCGATAGTTGTATATCCGAAGCAAAAGACAAAAATTATTCAGAAGAAAATATTGTCAAAGAAATCGTCGAAAAAAAACTTAAAAAATTGAAAGGCATTGAACCAGGCAAAGCAAAAAGACGCCTTTACGCGTATCTTTTTGCCCGCGGTTTCTCGTATGAAGTAATAATAAACGCGATAAATAAATTAATGTAGGGAGATAGGTCAATTAAGTTATGGAAGCAGATATTCTAAGACAAAAATTCCTGGACTTTTTCGAGTCCAAAAAACATAAAATTATTGAAAGCGATTCTTTGATCCCTCAAGATGACCCGACTGTTTTATTCACGCCCGCGGGTATGAATCAGTTCAAAAAAGAATTCATGGGATTTGATTCCGGATTTAAAAAAGCCGCCACCAGCCAAAGATGCCTGCGCACAGACGATCTGGATAAGGTAGGTAAGACCGCAAGCCATCTGACTTTCTTTGAGATGTTGGGGAACTTTTCCTTTGGAAATTATTTTAAAAAAGAGGCGATTCTCTGGGCATGGGAATTTTTAACAAAAGAACTTAAAATGGACGCGGAAAAACTTTTGGTCTCTGTCTACAAAGACGATGATGAAGCTTATAATATCTGGAAAGAATTAGTTGGCCTATCTATAAAAAAAATTATAAAGTTAGGCGATAAACATAACTTTTGGCCGCAAGAGGCAAAAGAAAAAGGGCCAAATGGGCCCTGCGGCCCATGTTCAGAAATATTTTTTGATTCCGGCATAGATAAAGGCTGTAGAAAATCAGATTGCAGCCCTGCTTGCGACTGTGGAAGATTCGTTGAGGTTTGGAACCTGGTTTTCACACAATATAATCGCTTAGAAGGAGGAACCTTAGAGCCTCTGCCTAAAAAAAATATCGATACGGGTATGGGCTTAGAAAGATTAACCGCGATAATGCAAGGCGCTCCTAATAACTTTGAAACAGATTTATTTAAACCCATAATCAAAGAAATCACTCTTTATCCACTAACCACTATTCAGTCTCCACTGATCTACGCTATCGCCGACCATATTCGCGCTATTACTTTTGCCATATATGACGGAGTCATGCCTTCTAATGAAGCAAGGGGCTATGTGGTAAGAAAAATAATCCGTAAAAGCGTTCTACATTTAAAGGCGCTAGGAATAACTAAACCTTTTTTATATAAACTTGTTTCCGTCCTGGCTAAAACCATGAAACAACACTATCCTGAACTTAGCCTTCGAGAAGAAAATATTTCTGAAATAATTCTAAGCGAAGAAAAAAATTTCTTTGCTGTTTTAGATTCAAGTGAAACATTATTCAAAGCTCAATTCCAAAAGGCCTTAGAAACAACCTCTCCCAGCCCGGAAGAGGTTGGTAAAATAACCTTTCAGCTGCATGACACCTATGGCTTGCCGTACGAACTTACAACAGCATGGTTAGAAAAACATAATATAAAAATTTCAAAAAACACATTTGATCAGGAGTTAACGCGGCAGAAAGAGCGCTCAAGATTACAGAGTGCGATGAAAGGGGACGTATTTAACGCGAAATCCATAGATTACGGCGTAAAGGAAACAAAATTTTTAGGATACAAAGAGCTCTCCATTGAAACAAAAATAATCAAGATCATAAGAGAAGGCTCGCTTCAAACAAAAAAAATAACTAAAGGCGAAGAAGCGACAATAATCCTGGAAAAAAGCGTTTTTTATCCCGAATCAGGCGGCCAGGCAGGCGACATAGGAGAAATCGTAAAAGGTAAAAATTGTTTTGAGGTTTTAGACACAAAAAAAATTGGCAAAATAATCGCGCATATCGGCCGAGTTAAAGAGGGAAGCTTTAAGACCGATCATCTTATTAGAGCAAAAATAAATAAAGAGCGCCGGCTTTCCACTGCAAGGAATCACACTGCCACGCATTTGCTGCAGGCAGCCTTAAGAAAAGTTTTAGGTCCCCATGTTAAACAACAGGGTTCTTTAGTCACGGCCGATAAATTACGTTTTGATTTTCAGCATTTTAAAGATATCGACAAAGAACAGCTGAGTAGAATCGAAGCCTTCGTTAATTCCTGCGTAATGAACAATTTTACTGTGGACGCGAAACAAAAATCATTACAGGAAGCAAAAAAAGAAGGCGCGCTCGCGTTTTTTAGCGAAAAATACAAAAATAAAGTGCGCATAATTTCTGTGGCCGCGGATCCCGCCAACGGCGGGGTGTTATCAAAAGAGCTTTGCGCCGGCACGCATCTTAATAATACCGGCCAAATAGGTTTATTTAAAATCCTTCGTGAAAATTCCGTCGCGAGCGGGATAAGAAGAATAGAGGCCCTAACCGGAACATCTGCTTATAAATTAATTGAAACGGAAGAAGAAACCTTAAACAGCGTTTCATCTGAATTGGGCGTGCCGAGAGAAAGAATAACGCAAGAACTGGAAAAAAAGCTTAAATACATAAAAGAACTGGAAGGGCAACTAAACAGGCAAAAAATAAACAACATCACTTGCTCAACCGAAAACTTAATTCAATCTGCCGAAGTAATAAATAATATTAAGGTAATCACAAGTGTGACAGAAAACCTGGATATGAATTTATTAAGAAAAAATGTGGACCTCGTTAAGGGAAAAACTGACAACTGCATTATCGCTTTAGGCTCAAAAAACAAAGAAGGAGCTTTGTTGGTTATCGGCATAACCAAAGATTTATGCGGCAAGGGATGGGACGCGTCAAAATTGATAAGGGATGTAACAAAGATTATTGGCGGATCTGGCGGCGGCAGAGCTGATTTCGCCCAGGCAGGCGGGAATAATCCCGAAAATTTTCAAGAGGCATTTGAGAAATTAAAAAATATAATCCACGGATAGAAACTATGAAAATTATACGTTTTAACAGTAAAAAATTAGAGAAGATTTACAACCGCGGCTCCGCCCTAAAGCAGCGCCATGTTGAAGAAAAAGTAAAAAAAATAATTGAAGACGTGCGTGTCTTTGGCGACGAGGCATTGATAAAATATACCAAAAAATTTGACGGCGTTAAGTTATCTTTAAAGCAGCTCAAAGTTTCGCAGATAGACATAAACGGCGCTTACCAAAACATAAGCCCGAATTTCGCGACCAGCCTTAAGGTAATTATTGAAAATATAAACAGATTTTATCGTAAAACTTTAAGAAAGTCTTGGAAAATAAAAGACGCGGATGGGTCAGTAGTCGGAGAAAACTACATGCCGCTGGAAAAAGTGGGTGTCTATATTCCCGCGGGAACCGCCCCGCTTGTTTCTACGGTTTATATGACTGTTCTTCCGGCGAAACTGGCAGGGGTAAAAAAAATAGTCTTAATCAGCCCTCCGGATAAGAACGGATTTATTAATCCGCACATACTAGTGGTAGCGGACCTATTAAAAGTAGATGAAATTTACCGCGTTGGCGGAGCCCAGGGGATAGCTGCCTTAGCTTACGGAACAAAAACTATCCCTCGCGTAGACAAAATTGTCGGCCCGGGGAATATTTACGTAAGCGAAGCAAAGAGGCAGGTTTTTGGACTAGTTGGCATTGATATGATTGCCGGGCCAACAGAATTAGGAATTATTGCTAATCGGCATAGCGACCCTAAACTTATTATCGCCGATCTTAAGGCGCAGGCAGAGCACGCGAAAGGGCTGGCAATATTAATTACAAATTCTAAAAACTTGGCCCGAGAGGTAAAGTCACAGACAGAAAACATAAATGGACACATTGTTCTGACTAAAAACTTAGAACAAGCAGTTGAGATTGCCAATAAAATCGCGCCTGAACATCTTCAGATTTTAGTAAATAATCCTAAGAGATTATTAAAAGGAATAAGGAATGCCGGAGCAATATTCTTAGGGCCTTTTAGCCCTGTAGCCGTAGGTGATTATATTGCCGGGCCAAGCCATGTTTTACCTACACACGGGACTGCAAGATTTTTTTCAGGATTATCAGTCTCAGATTTTGTAAAAAGCAGTCATATTATAAACTACACTAAGAAGACTTTAGAAAAAATAAGAGAACCTTTAGAAAAAATTGCCACTATCGAAGGATTAACTAAGCATTTAGATTCTGTTAAGGCGAGATTCCTGTAATACACGGATACACACGGGTAAAGAAAACACGGATAGACACGGATAAAATACACGGATAGACACGGATAAATCAACGTGAATCCGTATTTAAAGAAAAGAGAAAAAATGAGAAAGGCGCAAATAAAAAGAAAAACAAAAGAAACGGATATAACTGTCCAACTGAATATTGACGGCAGCGGCAAAGTAAAACTCAAAACGCCGATCGGGATTTTAAATCATATGCTGGAATTGTTTGCTTTCCATGGGTTGTTTGATTTGGATATTACGGCTAAAGGCGATTATAAAAAAATCGATATCCATCATACAAACGAAGATATCGGCATTGTGTTAGGCCAAGCTTTTAAAAAGGCTCTAGCTGACAAAAAAGGAATTAAAAGATTCTCTTGGGCATCTGTGCCGATGGAAGAGGTATTAGCTAATGTTGTAATTGATATCAGCGGAAGGGGTTACTTTAAATTAAATACCAAAAAAGGCGCACTTACCCCCAAAGTACAGGATGGTTACGCGTTTAGCGATTGCTTACATTTACTTGAATCATTTGCCAAAAATTTAGGGATGAATCTGAATATAACGGTCGATCCTTTAAGCCTAGACCTGCATACCAACCTTGAACCGATCTTTAAGGCATTGGGCCGCGCTTTGGATCAAGCCACGCAAATCGAACCGCGAAGAAAAGGTATTCCCTCGACAAAAGGGATAATAGATCCGTAACTACTAGTTAAAAATTAAAAAAAACTTGAGAATTTTTAATTTTAAATTCTTAATTTTAAATTTTTTCTTACAATGATCGCAATCATTGATTACGGAATGGGCAATATTCACAGCGTGAATAAGGCTTTGCAAGCTTATGGGGCGGAAACTATTATCACAAATAAACCTACGGATATCCAACTATGTGATAAACTGATTCTTCCGGGAGTAGGAGCATTTGGCGATGCCATGTTAGAATTAAAGAAGCAGAAATTAATAACCGCTTTGCTTGCGCACATAAAATCAAAAAAACCGTTTTTGGGAATATGCCTGGGCATGCAATTATTATTTGAGAAAAGCCAAGAAGTAGACCAAACATCAGGAAAGGCTACTCTCGCGGGATTAGGCGTATTAAAAGGGATGGTTAAAAAATTCCAGGATCAAAAAAATTTAAAAGTTCCGCATATCGGGTGGAATCAGATAAAAGCGGTTAACCGGTTAGCCAGTGAGCCAGTTAGCCGGTTAAACCGGCAAACCGGCAAACCGGCAAACCGGCAAACCCAAGAGTGCCCTTTATTGAAAGATGTCCCTGACAATTCTTATGTATATTTTTGCCATTCTTATTATCCTGACCCAAAAGATAAAAGTATTATCGCTGCCACAACTGATTATGGGACAGATTTCACTTCTTGCGTCTGGAAAGATAACGTGTATGGCGCGCAGTTTCACCCGGAAAAAAGCCAGTCAATAGGGCTAAAAATATTAAAGAATTTTATTGAACTATGTTAATTATTCCAGCTATAGACATACAGGATGGATGCGTGGTAAGATTTGTTCAGGGCAGATTGGATAAAAAAATTTATTCCCACTCTCCCCTTAAAATCGCGAAACATTGGACAAGGCAAGGCGCGAAGATGCTACACATAATAGATCTAGATGGCGCTTTTACCGGGAAACAAAAAAACTTAGAGATAGTAAAAGAGATTGTAAAAAATATCGATATTCCAGTGCAATTTGGCGGCGGGATACGTAAACTGGAAACCATAAAAACACTGCTTAAATCAGGCTTTTACCGCGTAATCCTGGGAACAAAAGCGGTTACGGATAAGGTTTTTTTAAAAAAGGCGCTTACTAAATTTAAAGATAGAATTATTATAGGTATCGACGCGAAAGATAAAGACGTACTGATTAAGGGATGGAAGGCAAGCGATAAAAAAACTGACATAATAGCATATGGCTCTTCCTTAAAGAACTTAGGCGCTAATGAGATAATCTATACTGACGCGTTAAAAGACGGAACCTTATCCGGCCCCAATATGAAAGGCGTTAAGGAACTTTTAAAAAAAACAGGCTTGAATATTATTGCATCAGGAGGCATATCCTGTTTAGGTGATCTACGCAGGCTTAAGAACTTAGAAAAACTTGGTTTAACTGGCATAATTGTGGGAAAGGCTCTCTATGAAGGAAGGTTTACTTTGTCGGAAGCGTTAAAAATAGCGTAAAGCGTATAGCGCATAACGGATAAAAAAAACTAAACGCTAAATAATAATATATAAAAAAGGAGGAAAAGGTGTTAAAAAAAACGGGAAGTTTTTTGTTGCTTAGTATTTTCATTGTTTCGATAAACGGTTGCGCGACTGCTGTTAAGCAGAATGATCTGGAGTTACAGGGATTAAAAAATCAGGTCTTAGCATTAGAGACGCAATCGCAGACAAAAGACGAAGAGATTAACAGCCTAAAAGAATCTCTAGTTAAAGAACCTCAGGGGAAAAAATGCTCGTTAAGACAAAAGAACCATCTAAGCGCGAAACAAATCCAAATAGCCTTAAGAAACGCGGGTTTTGACCCCGGATCTACTGACGGCAAACTAGGCAAGAAAACACGCGACGCGATAAAAGCATTTCAGGCCGCGAACAACCTGGTTAAAGATGGTAAAGTAAGAAAAGAAACTCTTTGCTTGCTAAAAAAATATTTGGATAAGAAGGTGAAATAAAAATTTGGATTAGATTCTTCGCCCTTTCGGGCTCAGAATGACATTGAACTGTTGCAATATTCGCCGCTTCAGGAGATGCGAGCCATGCTCACTAAACGCATAATTCCCTGTCTTGACATTAAGGATAACCGCGTGGTAAAAGGCGTTAAATTCTTAGGCCTGAAAAACGCGGGCAACCCGGTTGAAGTAGCTAAAGCTTATGATGCTCAAGAGGCAGACGAACTTGTATTTTTGGATATCACCGCAAGCTTAGAAAAACGCAAAACCTTAATTAATTTAGTTGAAAATATCGCCAAAAATATATTTATGCCTTTTACGGTTGGCGGCGGCGTAGCTAATTGTGACGACATAAGAAATCTTTTAAATGCCGGCGCGGAAAAAGTATCTATAAATACCGCGGCAGTAAGATACCCTGACTTAATCAGCGATGCTGCCAAAAGATTCGGAAGCCAGTGTATTGTGGTAGCAATAGACGCGAAATTGGTTTGCCAGTTAACCGGTGAACCGGTTTGCCAGTTAGCTGGTGAGCCGGCTCACCAGCTAACCAAAAAATGGGAAGTATATATAAACGGCGGAAGGACGCCTACTGGGATAGATGTTGTGGAATGGGCTAAGCATGCCGCTGATTTAGGCGCGGGCGAAATTCTTTTGACTAGCATGGATTACGACGGGACAAAAGATGGCTACGATATAGAGCTAACCAAAGCTGTAACTAAAGCTCTAAATATTCCGGTAATTGCTTCTGGCGGAGCAGGTTCACTTGAGCACTTCTATGAAGCCTTTACTCTTTGCGATGCCAGCGCCGCTCTGGCTGCTTCGATTTTTCATTATCAGGAGTATTCGATAAGACAGGTAAAAGAGTATTTAAAAGAAAAAGGGGTTCCGGTCCGATTATAAAGGATACGGATTTACACGGATAAAAATGAAAAAATTTAACTTAGAAGAATTGAAGTTCGATAAAAAAGGCCTAATCCCCACCATCATCCAGGATTATAAAACAGGCGAAGTTTTTATGCTTGCCTATATGAATAAGGAATCGCTAAAGAGAACTATAAAACTAGGTAAGACATGTTTCTGGTCACGTTCCAGGAAAGAATACTGGATCAAGGGAGAAACATCAGGAAATTTTCAATTTGTAAAATCTATTTTCTATGATTGCGATCTGGACGCGCTGCTTGTGAAAGTGCGCCAGGTTGGAGTGGCGTGTCATACGGGTAACAGATCGTGTTTTTATAGGAGAATAAAATAAACAAGATTCGTATCTCGTGAAACGTGAAGCGTCGTGCGTTGCGCGCAATACACATGACGCAATACGCAAATACGAGATACGATTCACGAGATACGATTCACGAGATACGATTCACGAGATACGATTCACGAGATACGATTTTAATATGTATAATCCCTCACTCAAAGAATTTCTAAAGCTCACCGAGAAAGGTAACGTTATACCCGTATACAAGGATATCAACGCTGATCTCGACACGCCAGTATCGGCATTTCTAAAAATAAAAAAAACTTCTTACGCGTTTTTATTTGAATCCGTGGAAGGAAGAGAAAAGATTGCCCGATTTTCTTTTCTGGGAAGCGATCCATCCTTAGTTTTCACAAGCAAGGGGCGCGATATTCAAATATTTAACCCCAGGACAAAACACGTTAGTAAATTTGTTACAAAGAGCTCTCCCTTAGATGAAATCAAAAAAATAGCAGCTCCCTTTAAAAGCGTAAATGTAGAAGGCCTTGGGCGTTTCTCAGGAGGGCTGGTAGGCTATATCAGCTACGATAGCGTCAGATTTTTTGAAGAAGTGCCCGATAAAAATCCGGATGACTTAAATCTCCCGGATTCCATTTTTATCCTTACTGAAAATATTCTTATTTTTGACCATATTAATCATACAATAAAAATTGTTGCTAATGTTATACTGCCTGAGAATAAAAAGTTCTCAAACATCGCGAAAACAAAATTTTATAATCAGGCCATAAAAAAAATCGCGTCTATAGAAAATGACTTGAAAAAACAGGTTTTTGAAAAAAAGGGGAAAGAAGGAGCGCTAAAAAAACCAGAGATTACGAGTAATTTTAAAAAAATAGAGTTTGAAAACATAATAAAAAAAGCCAAGGCCTACATAAAAAAAGGAGACATTATTCAAACGGTATTATCACAGCGCTTCAAAGCGCGTATTAATAAAGAGCCTTTTGAAATTTACAGAAATCTTCGCTCTTCTAATCCCTCGCCTTATATGTTCTACCTTAAATTAAAAGATGTAATTTTTTGCGGCTCCTCCCCAGAAATGCTGGTACGCTGTGAAGAAGGCGCTATCCGTGCCCGTCCAATCGCGGGCACAAAACCGCGCGGCCGCACGGACAAAGAAGACAGGCAAAAAGAAAACGAACTTCTTAATGATAAAAAAGAAAAGGCGGAACACCTGATGCTAGTGGATCTGGGCAGAAATGACTTAGGCAGGGTAAGCCAAACGGGTTCGGTTAAGGTTAGTGAATTTATGGCTGTAGAAAAATACTCGCATGTTATGCATTTGGTAAGCGAAATAAAAGGAAAACTTAACAGTAAAAAATACGATGTATATGACGTATTAAAAGCCGCTTTTCCCGCGGGAACAGTTACAGGCAGCCCAAAGATCCGCGCCATGGAAATAATTGATGAATTAGAAACTCTAAGACGGGGGCCCTACGCGGGTTGCGTGGGATACTTTAGTTTTTCACGCAATATGGATACCTGTATCACAATCAGGACAATAGTTATTCATAAAAAAATTGCTTACGTTCAAGCAGGCGCTGGAATTGTGGCGGATTCAATTCCGCAAAATGAATATTTTGAATCGGTAAATAAAGCAAAAGCCTTATTAGAAGCAATTACAAAATAACATCCGGAGGAAAAGGACGGGGCAAGCCTTATCCAAAACACCCCCAAAAACACACAAAGAGGTAATCGATATAAAAGGGCAGGGCGAGCTTGAATCTAACGTCCGTATAATTCCGAATCTAACGACCGCGTAGGGGCGGGCTTGCCCGCCCAAAAACACACAAAAACACAAAAAGATTGATTTTTTAAAGAAAAGTTGTATACTAATACAGTTGAAACATATTTCTCGGATCGGATAAATCCGGTCCCTATAATAAAATTAGTAAACATATTAATGGAGGGAGGCAAGTAATGGCAGTTCGTATACGATTAAGAAGAATAGGCAAAAATCCAAAAGGTAAACCTTACTTTAGAATTGGAGCTCTTGACCAACGCGAAGGCAGAGACAGCCGGTATATAGAAAATTTGGGTTTTTATAATCCAATTACCGCGGCGGTTAAAATAAATAAGGAAAGAGTAGAATATTGGATAAAAAACGGCGCACAGCTTAGCGCGACCGTTAAGAGCCTGCTTAAAAAAGAGTCGAAAAAGGTAAATCTATTAGCCAGTTAGCGGGTGCGTCAGTTAGCCGGTAAACCGGCAAACCGGCAAACCAAAACGGAGGTCTAAACTATGCCACCAGCACAAGGAGCCAATCTCGCGATAATGAATTTTGTCCCTCTAGTTTTGATATTCATCATTTTTTATTTTCTTTTAATCCGTCCCCAAAAGACAAAAGAAAAGGAGCATCAAAAAATGCTTGGTAATCTTAGTAAAAATGATAACGTAGTAACTGTGAGTGGGATCCACGGCACAATAATAAACGTCAAAGATAAAACAATAATCTTAAGAGTGGATGAGAACGTAAAGATTGAGATAGAAAAAAACTGCGTAGCTTATAAAAAATCCCAAGGCCCTAATTAAAGAAGGAAAAGGAGTTTAATATGCGAAATAAACTTATTTGGAAAATTCTTTTAATCGCGGCGGTTTTAACTATTTGCGCAATATTTACTTTTCCATTAAACAAACGGATAAATTTAGGCTTGGATTTAAAAGGCGGAATGCATTTATTGCTTAAGGTTGATACTAGTAAATTAACCCCTGAAGCTAAAACAGATGCCGTGGACCGCGCCTTGGAAGTAATCAGAAACAGAATTGATGAATTTGGCGTCCGGGAACCTTATATACAGAAACAAGGTGAAGATGAAATCATACTACAGCTTCCGGGGGTCACAGATAGAGACCACGCCATATCTATAATCGGTCAGACTGCCTTACTTGAATTTAAAATTGTTTCTAATGATCCGGAACTGCTCAAACAAGCCCAAGAAGGAAAGGTGCCGGAGGGATATGAATTAAAATCTTCTAAAGACAGCTCTGTCCCATTACTTCTAGAAAAGAAAGCTTTACTTACAGGGGATGCTTTATCCGCTGCCCGCATCGGCCAGGATCAATATTCTTTACCTGATGTAGAGTTGGAATTTACTCCTGAAGGAAGCAAGGCATTCGCTGAAATCACCAAAAAATACATCAACCGTGAACTGGCAATTGTTTTAGACGGCGTGATTTATTCGGCGCCAGTTATAAATCAGGCAATTGAATCAGGCAAAGCAGAAATTACTAAGCGTTTTGGTTTTGATGTTAAAGAAGCCGCTGATTTATCTCTCGTATTAAGAGCGGGCGCGCTTCCAGCCCCTATAAGCATAGAAGAAGAAAGGACTATTGGCCCTTTATTAGGGCAAGATTCTATTAATAAGGGAGTCAGGGCTTCTGTCATTGGCATCATCCTTGTTTTTGCCTTTATGGCTATTTATTATCTTCTGGTAGGCATCATAAGCGATGTAGCGCTTATGATCAACCTACTTATGATCCTGGGCGGGTTGGGCCTGCTTCCAATTCTATTCCCGGGAGTTTCCGCGACATTAACATTGCCGGGTATAGCGGGAATTGTTTTGTCTTTAGGCATGGCGGTAGATGCCAACGTTTTGATTAATGAACGCATAAGAGAAGAAATTGCCACGGGCAAAAATTTACGTAATGCTATAACCAATGGTTACCAAAAGGCTTTTAGCGCCATTTTTGATTCCAATTTTACCACTCTTATCGCGGCATTTTTATTATTTCAATTTGGAACCGGCCCAATAAGAGGTTTCGCGGTAACCCTCACCATAGGTTTATTTGCCAGTTTATTTACCGCTATATTTGTTACGCGTACGATATTTGAAATTCTGCTGAACTTAGGAATATTAAAAAAATCCTTACCCATGCTGCAATTTATTAAAGAAACAAAATTGGATTTTATTGGCAAGAAAAAGTTTTTTTACGCGCTGTCGTTGATTGTAATAATAATTGGGGTAGGAGCATATTTTAAAAAAGGAAAGGCCGTTTATGGAATTGATTTTTCCGGAGGCCAACTCCAGGAATATAGTTTTAAGACGCCTCCTTCAATAGATAAGGTGCGCCAGGTTTTAAAAGACGCGGACCTGACTGATGCCTCAATTCAACAATTTAAAGATAATCCCCGCGTTGTGTTAATTAAGACGTCTACAGATAAAAGCCAGGCTTTAACCGCAAAATTAAAAGAGACATTTAATGATCAGGATGTCCAGATTCTAAGGATTGAGCGGGTAGGGCCCGTAGCAGGAAAACATTTAAAAGGCAAAGCGATAAAAGCCCTAATTTGGTCGCTTATAGGTATTTTGATTTATGTCGCTTTCAGGTTTAGGCATTTCAATTTTGCGGCTGCCGGCGTAATTGCCTTGATTCATGACGTGCTTGTGGCACTAGGGTTTTTAGTTGTTACTAACAGACAGATAGACCTCTTAAGCATTACGGCATTTTTAACCATTGCCGGTTATTCCATTAATGACACCATTGTTATTTATGACAGGGTTAGAGAAAACAGCCGGCTTTTTAAGAAATTAAGTCTGGCAGAATTAATAAATTTAAGCGTTAATCAAACCTTGGGCAGGACACTGCTTACTTCAGGGATAACATCGTTAGTGGTAATCGCGATTTTATTTTACGGCGGAGAGATTTTAAGCAACTTCGCCTTTACTTTATTAGTCGGTTTTATCTCCGGAGTTTATTCCACTATTTACATTGCCTCGCCTTTAGTCCTCGCATGGACAAGAACGCGTAAAAGCGTGGAGGTTAAAAAAACCTTGACAAAACCATAAAAATACGCTAAACTTCTTTTACAGTTAGAGTTTTTCCGGTCTTATCCTAATTATGGAGGTAATTAGGATAACGCCACGGTAAGCCGAATTGACAAAAAAGGTCAGTCCGGCTTTCTATTTAGTGGATAAAGCACTTCACGCTTCACGAAAAAAATAGGAGGGAGTAAAATGAATTTACGCAAAACCAAAGCGTACATTCAAGTTTGAAATGCAATATTTGATAACTCAAAGGAATAAAAAATTA
>ERZ1292640.2498-Hain-H43-02um-R1-2498-length-14683-cov-9_pt1 | contig 14683 bp, 13 predicted proteins | sample MGYA00564404_ERZ1292640 | MGnify/ENA primary metagenome ERZ1292640 (study PRJEB36523, sample SAMEA6512636) | groundwater metagenome | collected 2019-01-08 | study: AquaDiva: Metagenomics assemblies of 32 groundwater samples
ATCGAGGTCTTGGCCTTCCACACCTCCAGCACCGGCATGCCGGCGATCGGGCTGGTCGGGTCGTCCTGCGCGGCCGGGTTGACGATGTCGTTGGCACCGATGACGATGGCGACATCGGTGTCCGGGAAGTCCTCGTTGATCTCGTCCATCTCCATCACGATGTCGTAAGGCACCTTGGCCTCGGCCAGCAGCACGTTCATGTGGCCCGGCATGCGGCCGGCCACCGGGTGGATGGCAAAACGCACCTTGACACCCTTGTCGCGCAGGGTCTTGGTGATCTCGTACACCGTGTGCTGGGCCTGCGCCACCGCCATGCCGTAGCCCGGCACGATGATCACGTCCTTGGCATCGCGCAGCAGCTCGGCGGTCTCGACCGCGCTCACCGGCACCACTTCGCCTTGCGGCTGGGCGGCTTCGCCCGCTGCACCGGATTTTGCCGGGGCCGCACCACCACCGGAGCCGAAGCCGCCGGCGATCACGCTGATGAAGTTGCGGTTCATCGCCGTGCACATGATGTAGGACAGAATGGCGCCCGAGGAGCCCACCAGCGCACCGGTCACGATCAGCAGATCGTTGGACAGCATGAAGCCGGTGGCCGCAGCGGCCCAGCCGGAATAGCTGTTGAGCATGGACACCACCACCGGCATGTCGGCGCCGCCGATGGCCATCACCATGTGGATGCCGAACAGCAGGGCGATCACCGTCATCACGATCAGCGGCGTCATGCCCTCGGCCACGGTATGCGCGTTGATGAACTCGCGTCCGAACCAGATCACCACCAGCAGGCCGGCCAGGTTCAGCCAGTGGCGAGCCGGCAGCAGCAGCGGCTTGCCGCCGATCTTGCCGTTGAGCTTGCCGAAGGCGATCAGCGAGCCGGAGAAGGTGACCGCGCCGATCAGGATGCCGATGTAGATCTCGACCTCATGGATAGCCTTTTCAGCGCCAGTCAGGGTGATCGAAGTGTCGACGTAGCTGGCGAAACCGACCAGGCAGGCCGCCAGGCCGACCAGGCTGTGCATCAGCGCGACCAGCTCGGGCATTTGCGTCATCTTCACCACTTTCGCAGCGTACAGACCGATGCTGCCGCCGACCAGCAGCGCACCGATGATCCAACCGATGCCGGCCGGGCTGACGCGCGGGCCGAACACGGTGGCCAGCACGGCCAGGGCCATGCCGACCATGCCGAACAGGTTGCCGCGGCGCGAGGTTTCAGGGTTGGACAGGCCACCCAGGCTCAGGATGAAGAGGATGGCGGCACCCAGGTAGGCCACCGTAGCGAGACTTTGGGACATGATCGTCTTTCTTCTCTTTTTATTTACGGAACATGGCGAGCATGCGGCGGGTGACGGCGAAGCCGCCGAACATGTTGACCGCCGTCAGCACGATGCCGGCAAAGGCCAGCCAGCGGATCAGCTCGTCCGGGCGACCGCCCGTGCCGGCTTCCGGCGGCAGGATCTGCACCAGCGCACCGATGGCGATGATGCTGGAGATGGCGTTGGTCACGCTCATCAGCGGCGTGTGCAGCGCCGGCGTCACGTTCCACACCACCATGTAGCCGATGAAGCAGGCCAGCACGAACACCGTGAAGTGGCCCAGGAAGGCCGCCGGCGCAAAGGCGCCGATGAACCAGAAGGCCAGTGCAGCAACAGCAAAAATGATGGCCAGCGTCTTGGCCGGCAGCGGACCGCTGCTGCCGTGGCCGTGGCCACCCTTCTTCTCGGCCACCGGTGCGGCGGCCGGTTTCGGCGCGGGCGCCGCTGCGGGCTTGAGCGGCGGGGCCGGCCAGGTGATGTTGCCGTCCTTGATGACGGTCAGACCGCGGATGGCATCGTCTTCCATGTTGACGTTGGCGACGCCGTCCTTGGCCTTGCACAATTCCTCGGCGAGGCGGAACAGGTTGGTGGCGTACAGCGTCGACGACTGCTTGGCCAGGCGCGAGGCCAGATCCGTGTAGCCGATGATGGTCACCCCGTGCTTCACCACGGCCTGGCCCGGTTCGGTCAACTCGCAGTTGCCGCCCTGCTCGCCCGCCATGTCGACGATCACGCTGCCCGGCTTCATGGAGCGCACCATCTCCGCGGTGATGAGCTTGGGTGCCGGCTTGCCCGGGATCAGGGCGGTGGTGATGATGATGTCCACCTCACGGGCCTGCTGGGCGTACATCTCGCGCTGCGCCTGCTGGAAACCTTCGCTCATGACCTTGGCGTAACCGCCGCCACCCGAGCCCTCTTCCTCAAAATCGACCTTGACGAACTCGCCGCCCAGGGACACAACCTGGTCGGCCACTTCGGCACGGGTGTCGTTGGCGCGCACGATGGCGCCCAGATTGGCGGCGGTGCCGATCGCCGCCAGCCCGGCCACGCCGGCGCCGGCGATGAAGACCTTGGCCGGCGGCACCTTGCCTGCCGCCGTGATCTGGCCATTGAAGAAGCGGCCGAAGGCATTGGCCGCCTCGACGACGGCGCGGTAGCCGCTGACGCCGGCCATGGAGGTCAGGGCGTCCATCTTCTGGGCGCGGGAGAGCGTACGCGGCAGCGCGTCGATGGCCAGCACCGTCACTCGTCTGGCAGCCAGTTGCTGCATCAGCTCCGGACTCTGCGCCGGCCAGATGAAGCTGACCAGGGCACTGCCCTCGCGCATCAGCGCCACTTCGTCCGTGCTGGGGGCGCGCACCTTGAACACGATGTCCGAGGCCGCCCACAGCGCCGCGGCGCCGTTGATGATGTCGGCACCCGCCGCGCGATAGGCGTCGTCGCTGAAATTGGCGGCGTCACCCGCACCGGATTCGACGACCACCTTGAAACCGAGCTTGATGAGTTTTTCCACCACCTCGGGCACCGTGGCCACGCGCTTTTCGCCCGGAAAGATCTCCCGCGGCACGCCGATGCGCTGCGCCGGTATAGCTGTGCCAGCTTGCATTCATAATCTCCTGGATATGATTTTCATGATGGTCACGCGGGTCTCACCTGCCAGGGCTGCCCGCACGCGGTAACTAGCTTACCCGAGAATTACGGGGCTCCCGCACATAAGCTCCATCACTATTTTGACGGCAATCCATAATTTCCATCTATGAATACGCGTTGGAAACCCAGTGTCACCGTGGCCGCCATCATCGAGCGCGATGGCCGTTTTCTGCTGGTCGAGGAAGAGACGCCCGAGGGCCTGATGCTCAACAATCCGGCCGGCCACCTGGACCCGGGCGAATCGCCGCTGGAGGGCTGCGCCCGCGAGGCGCTGGAGGAAACCGCTCACCGCTTCACACCCACCCAGCTCGTCGGCGTCTACCTGTCGCGCCTGCAGCGGCCTGTCCCCGGCAGCACCGAAGTGGAGGACATCACCTACCTGCGCTTTGCCTTCTGCGGTGAACTCGGTGAACTGCAGATCGGCCGGACGCTGGACGAGGGCATCGTGCGCACGGTCTGGCTCACGCCCGAGGAAGTCCGCGCCAGCCGCGAGCGCCACCGCAGTCCGCTAGTGCTGCGCTGCATGGAAGACTATCTGCGCGGCCAGCGCTTTCCGATCGGCCTGGTTTATACCGACCCCTCCGTCCAGCTGCTACAAAAATAAGAGCATCTTGCGCTTGATTGACAAGGCAAAGAACTGGATTTACCTCTTGGCGCCAACCGGATCCAGGCCCGTGCTGCGCACAATGGAAGCCGCCGCCGGCGAGGCCAGAAAGCGGACCAGATGCCGGGCCGCTTCGGGTGCAGCAGCCTGTGTGCCAATGCCGGCCGAGAAGAAGATGGTCTGCTGCACCTCATCGGGTAGCGGGCCGACGTAGTCGAGTTCGGTGAACGGCAACAGCTCGCTGACCTGCTGGAAACCGATCTCGGCGTCACCACGCGCCACCACGGCACCGACGCGCTCGCTGTAGATCTTCTTCGCCTTGTCCTTGATCTGCTCGGCTACGCCCAGGCGCGCAAACAACTCGGTCGACAGATAGGTGCCGCTGGCGCTGGCCGAATAGGCGATCGACTGGGCGTTGAGCAGCGTCTGGCGCAAGGCGTCCACCGTACTGATATCAGGCTTGGGCGTGCCCTTGCGTACCGACGCGCCGATGATGGAGCGCCCCAGATCGACCCGGCTGCCGGGCACCACGTAGCCCTGCTTGACCAGCGCCTCCAGGCCCGCATCGGCCAGGATCAGGATGTCGAAGCGCTCGCCGCGCGCCAGCCGGCTCGGGATCGAATCCGACGCATTGCCGATGGAAGCACCAGAGGCCGAGATGACCTTGTGACCGCTGGCCTGCTCATACAAGGGCACCAGTTGCTTGTAGGCCGCGCTGAAGCCGCCCGAGCTGATGACCTTGATCTCGTCGGCCCAGGCCATGCCGGCCGCCAGCACCAACCCGATACCGACCAGCCACGTCTTGCGCAGCGCTTGCCATGTGAATTTCATAGATGTCTCCTTGGTAAGTCATTGGGCTGAGCTCCCCCACGCTTGCTCACTGCGTGTCACCGCTGCCACCTGGGGGGCCGTTGTCGCTTTGGGGCGGCCCGGCGGCGACGAAGGCGCTCGCCTCAGTCTTCCTTCATGCTCGCCGCCTTGACGATCGGCCCCAGCCGGGCTTTCTCGCCGGCCAGAAACTTCACGAATTCGGCGCGCGAGCCGCCGACCGGGTCGATGCCCTGCGGTATCAACCGCGCCCGCAGCTCCGCGGACTTCAAGGCCGCATCCACCGCCTGGTTCATCCTGTCGAGGATCGCTTCCGGCGTGCCGCGCGGCGCGAACACCCCCGACCAATGGCCGATGAAAACGCCCTGGTAGCCCTGCTCTTGCGCGGTGGGCAGGTCCGGCAAGGCCGCGATCCGCCGGTTCCACGTCGAGGCGATGGGGCGCAACTTGCCGCCCTTGATTTGCGGCAGCACCACCACGCTGGCTTCCGACGTCGCATCGACCTGCCGGCCGATCACGGCCACCATGCCATCCGACCCGCTCTTGTAGGGAATCACTTCCAGCCGGGCGCCGGCCTGGATCTTGAGCATTTCGGCCACGAAGTGGGGCGTGCTGCCGGTGCCGGCAGTGGAGAAGTTCAAGCCCTTCCCCGCTTTCGATGCCGCGACCAGCCCCTTCAGGTCCTTGATCGGCGAATCGGCCGGCACCACGATGACCGAGGGGCTGACGGCCATCATCGCCACCGGCACCAGATCCGCCTCCTTGAACGGCATGCGGGTCTTGATCAGGGCATTGGTCACAATGCCGGCCGCGGGCGTCAGAAAGGTATAGCCGTCGGGCGCCGACTTGGCCACGAAGTCGGCCCCCAGCACGGACCCCGCGCCGGGCTTGTTCTCCACCACGATGGGCTGCCCCAGTTGTTTCGAGGCCGCATTGGCCACGGCGCGGGCCACCAGGTCATTGGCGCCGCCTGGGCCAAAAGGCACAACGAACTTGATCGGCCGCGAGGGCCAGTTGTCGGCGTGCGCGCAGCCACTGGCCGCTCCCAACAAGGCGATCAGCAGCGTTGGCACGGCCGTACGCCGCTGCAAGGAAAACAGCTTCAGATTCATAAAGTTTCTCAGACGGAAAATCCACCATGGATCAACACAAAAGCCCTGTGCGCAACAACGTTGGCGGGGCAACGACGGCCGCATTCTGCGATCCGTCCGATAATTAGTAAATTGCAACTTTTGCAGCAATTAATGCATGAAGAGAAACAATCTTCAAATCGATGAACTGCAGGCTTTCGTCGCCGTGGCAGAAAAAGCCAGCTTTCGGGCGGCGGCCGACGCCCTGTTCATTTCCGCGCCGGCGCTGAGCCGCCGCATCGAGCGGCTAGAGACGGCACTGGACGCGCGCCTGTTTGAGCGCACCACCCGCCGCGTGACGCTGACCGCCGTAGGACGCCAGTTTCTCGAACACGCCCGACAAATCCTGGACCACCTGGACCTGGCCGTCCAGCACATCACCGACACCGCAGCACTGCGCAAGGGCGTCGTCACGGTGGCCTGCATCCCCTCGGTGGCAGAGCAATTGCTGCCCGGCGCCCTGGTGGAGTTCGCCAAGCAGTACCCGGATGTCAGGGTCAAGGTCGCGGACGAGGGGGCGCAAGAGGTGCTGACCCAGGTCGTGGGCGGCATGGCGGATTTCGGCCTGAACTTCATGGGGGCGCAGGAGCCCGGCCTCGACTTCCTTGCCCTGTGCCGCGAAACCTACCTGCTCGCCGTGCGCCCCGACCATCCGCTCGCGCGCCGCAGCGCCATCGCCTGGAGCGAACTGGTGGACGAGAAACTGATTTCAGTGTCGCGCGCCAGCGGCAACCGCTTGCTGATCGACAACGCGCTATCGCGCCTGAGCCATCGCCCGGTAGCTTTCCATGAAGTCAACCATGTCGCCACCCTGATTCACCTGGTACGGGCCGGGCTGGGTGTGGGGGCCGTACCAAGCCTGTCCCTGAACGATCCCGATCACCTGGGCGTCGTGGGCATTCCACTGGTCAAGCCGGCCATTCATCGCGTGCTGGGCCTGATTTCGCGCCGGGAGCAGCCGCTGTCGCCCTCGGCCGCGGCACTGTATGCGATTCTGCGCAAGCGGGGCGCGGCGCGCCCCGCCAAATCGACCTCACCTCTCAATCGTCGCCGAGCTGGAGCTGGCTCGGCAGCCGTTTCTCGATCGCCCACTTGAGCAGGGCCGCACTGCGGAAGATGCCGTGAGCGAACTTGCCATACGGCAACGTCAGGAACAACGCCATCACGCAAGCCAAGTGCAGCGCCAGCAGGACCGGCATCGCTGCCGTGCCGCGCGCCAGCCACAGGGCCAGACCGGTCAGGCTGGTGAAGAACAGCAAGGCGATGAAGCCACGGTCCATCGGCTTTTGCGCCGCATCGCCGTGCTGCGGATGGCGGCGCAGGTTCAAGACGAAGAGCCCGGCGGTACCGACCAGCAGGCTGAGGCCGCCCACCGCACCGAGCAGCTTGGGCAGGCTCGGCAGGTCATAGGGCGCCACCCAGCCCAACAGGTAGTGGTACAGCGTGGCCACGCTGGTGGCGGCAAAGCACAGCAGGAAGCCGTAGAAAGTGGCGTGATGAAAACGGCGACGCCACAGCGTCCAGGCATCGCCCTCGTTGTTGCAGCCTTCACCGTGGCCACCGTCGAGGTACTTCAAGCGCAGCACGTCGTGCGTTGCCTCCATGGCCGCATCCGTCTTCACGGCCGCCAACGCCGCCGCTGCCGCGTCCTGGCCCGGCGTGACCTCGCGCCAGAAGCGGCGCACACCGAGGGCCAGCGCCAGCACGGCGAACAGGAACACTGGCGCGAACAGGGCCACCAGCAGGTTGTGCGGGAAGATCGCATAGAAATCCGCCGGGGTCGGGACGCGCCACAGCGTGTCCTTGAGCCAAAGCGTGAACATCATGAAGAAAGCCAGCGCGCCGGCCACGGCCAGCGCCAGCGTCAGGCCATTGCGCTGGTACAGCCGGCCCAGCGACGGCGGCCAGGCAAAATCGGTGTAGGTCTGCAACCGGACCTTGGCCATGGTCTGCGGCACGTTGACGGCGAACTCGTGCGGCGGCGCGTACTGGCAGGCGTGCAGGCAGGCGCCGCAGTTGTGGCACAGGTTGGCCAGGTAATGCACGTCGGCCTTGCCGAATTCGAGCCGGCGCGTCATGGCCGGAAAGACGGCACAAAAGCCTTCGCAATAGCGGCAGGCATTGCAGATCTGCAGCTGGCGCGCCACTTCGGCTTCCGGCGTGCCGGGGAGCACACCGCCATTGGCCAGGGCGCGTGCCTGGCGGGTCAAGGTGTCAAGCTGCTGCACGCGTCTTCTCCACAATTGCTCCTGATTTCATAGCGACTTGCGCAGCCTGGGTGCCGGCTATACGCCCAAATGCCGTCCCAATCGACATGCCGACACCGGCCGTGTAGCCCTTGCCGAGTACGTTGCCGGCCATCATTTCGCCGGCCACAAACAGGTTGTCGCTCGGTGCACCACCGAAATGCACCGCCGCCTGGTCGTTGACCTTCAGGCCGAGGTAGGTGAAGGTGATGCCGGGACGCAGCGCGTAGCCGTAGAACGGCGCGGTGTCGATGGGACGCGCCCAGTGCGTCTTGGCCGGCGCCAGGCCTTCGGTGTGGCAGTCGTCCAGTGCCGTGTGGTCGAAAATTCCGACGCGGCAGGCGGCGTTGTAGCCGTTCAGCGTCCGCATGAAGGTGTCGACGTCGAGGCCGAGCTTTTGCGCCAGCTCGGACAGGCTGTCGGCCTTCACGCCCGGGAACACCGGCGGCATGAAGCGGCCGATGGCCTTGCTGTCGATGATGGAGTAGCCGATCTGGCTGGGCTGCTGCGCCACCAGCCGGCCCCAGATGGCGTAACGCTTGGGCCAGAAGTCCTCGCCCTCGTCGTAGAAACGCTGGGCGTTTTGGTTCACCACCACACCGAGCGAGACGCAATCGATGCGGGTGCAGATGCCGCCGTCATACAAGGGCGCGCGGGCATCGATCGCCACGCAGTGCGACTGCGACGGATCGCCGATCATGTCGGCGCCCTGCTCCATCATGTGCTTGATGAGCACGCCCTGGTTGAAACGCGTGCCGCGGATCAGGAAGTTGTCGGCCGGCCACTCGCCGTCGGCATTCTGGCCCCAGGCCTCGCGCAGCCATGCGCGGTTGGACTCGAAGCCGCCGGCCGCCAGCACGCAGGCCTTGGCCTCGATGCGCTCAGCGCCGACGCAGGCGGCGACAAAACGGCCGTCCTGGATGTCCAGGCGGTCGACCGGTGCTTGATAGCGGATCTGCACACCGAGTTTTTCGGCGCTGCGGTAGTAGGCATTCACCAGTGCCTTGCCGCCGCCCATGAAGAAGGCGTTGGTGCGCGCCACATGCAGCGCGCCCGACAGTGGCGGCTGGAAATGCACGCCGTGCCGGCGCATCCAGTCGCGGCAGGTGCTGGAGGCGCGGATGGTCAGGCGCGCCAGATGCTCGTTGGTGAGGCCGCCGGTAACCTTCAGCAGGTCCTGCCAATATTCTTCTTCCGGGTAGGCCTCGACCAGCACGTCCTGCGGTGCATCGTGCATGCAGCGCAGGTTGCGCGTGTGGCCGGAATTGCCGCCGCGCCATTCGCGCGGTGCTGCTTCGAGCAGCAGCACGGAAGCGCCGGCTTCGCGCGCCATCAAGGCGGCGCAGAGGGCTGCATTGCCGCCGCCGATGACAAGGACATCGATCATTGCAAGAAATCTCCATCAACGGCCCAGCAGCAGGCTGGGGCCGGAAACACGTATGCGGGGATGAGCGACTGTAATGGCACCCTCCCGTCCGCGACAGACGCATTACCGCATGGGGCCATCAGTTTTTGTGATGGCTGGGAGTCTGACGTGCGGCCCTAGCCGTCCACCAGCGCCGCCCCGACCCAGCGCCCCGTGCGCACCAGCTCGCGCGCGCAGTCGGCCAGCACCACCCGGGTGGCCAGCGCCGCCGGCGACAGCTCGTCGTCCGACAGGCTGCACAGCGCATTGACGCGCCGCGCCTGCGGGTCGGAAATTTCGGCCAGATGGAAGCGTTGCTGCGCATCCGGGAAACGGCCCACGGCGGCCCAGGGCTGCAGGGTGCAGCCGAGGCCGGCATCGACCGCGTCCATCAGCATCGGCAGCGAATCGATTTCCGCCACCACATGGGGCTGGTAGCGTGCCCGGGAAAACACCGTGTCGAGCGTGCTGCGCAGGCCGTGCGTGCCGGTGGGCAGGATCAGCGGCACGCTCTTGAGCTGGGCCATGCGGACCTTGGCCGGCGCCTTGGCATCGAGCCCCTGGCGAGAACGGATGAAGAACAGCTTTTCTTCCAGCAGCGGCATCACGCTCCAGCGCCGCGCCACATGGGTGTCGAACAGCACCGCCAGATCGAGCTGGCGCGCATTGAGCATGCTGGTGATGTGGCCGGACAGGCTTTCCACCATGTGCAGCCGCACATCGGGGTAACGCTCGCGCATGGCGCGCATCAGCGGCACGCCCAGCACCGAGGCGGTGGTGGGCGCCAGGCCGACACTGACCGTGCCCGACAGGCGCGCCTGCTGCGCGGCGCGGGCGGCCTGCTCGGCGTGGCGCAGGGTGAGCTGGGCCTCGCGGAAGAAGGCCAGGCCGGCCTCGGTCGGCACCACACCCTTGCTGGTGCGCTGCAGCAGCCGGGTGGCCAGCTCGCCCTCCAGCCGGCTGATCTGCTGGCTCAAGGCCGACTGCACCATGTCGAGTTCCAGCGCGGCGCGGCTCATGCTGCCGAGCTCGACCACGCGCACGAAGTAACGGAGCTGCCTCAGTTCCATAAAACCTGCTGGATGCCTGCTTTGTTCATGACTGGGATAATCGCATACCTATGAGCAAGCAGACAGGCAAACAGCGGGTGGTGGTGGGTTTGAGCGGCGGCGTGGACTCGGCCGTCAGCGCCTGGCTGCTCAAGCAGCAGGGGTACGAGGTCATCGGCATCTTCATGAAGAACTGGGAAGATGACGACAACAGCGAGTACTGCTCCTCCAACATCGACTTCGTCGATGCCGCCGCGGTGGCCGACGTGATCGGCATCGAGATCGAGCACGTCAACTTCGCCGCCGAGTACAAGGACCGGGTATTTTCCGAGTTTGTGCGCGAGTACCAGGCCGGCCGCACGCCGAACCCCGACATCCTGTGCAACGCCGAGATCAAGTTCAAGGCCTTCCTCGACCACGCCATGCGTCTGGGTGCCGAGAAGATCGCCACCGGTCACTACGCACGCGTGCGGCTGAACGAAGCGACCGGCAAGCACGAACTGCTGAAAGGCCTCGACCCGTCGAAAGACCAGAGTTACTTCCTGCACCGCCTGAACCAGGCGCAGCTGAGCAAGACGCTGTTCCCGGTCGGTGAGCTGCACAAGACCGAGGTGCGCCGCATCGCCGAGGAAATCGGCCTGCCGAATGCCAAGAAGAAGGATTCCACCGGCATCTGCTTCATCGGCGAACGGCCGTTCCGCGAGTTCCTCAACCGCTACATCCAGAAGGAACCGGGGCCGATCAAGGACGGCACGCCCGCACCCGGCGACAAGGCCTATGGCCGCGTCATCGGCAACCATGTGGGCCTGAGCTTCTACACCCTGGGCCAGCGGCAGGGTTTGGGCATCGGCGGCATCAAGGCCAAGGGCGCGCAGAAGGGCGGCGGCGAGCACGCGCCCTGGTTCGTGGCACGCAAGGACATGGAGAAGAACACGCTGTGGGTGGTGCAGGGGCATGAGCACCCCTGGCTGCTGTCGCACCACCTGCACGCGCAGGATGCGAGCTGGGTCGCCGGCGAACCGCCTGTGCCGGGCACGATGGCGGCCAAGACGCGCTACCGGCAGGCCGATGCGGCTTGCACCATCGGCGACATTGAAGGCAAGGCTTTCAGCCTGACTTTCCCGCAAGCGCAGTGGGCGGTGACACCGGGGCAGTCGGCGGTGCTGTATGACGGTGAGGTTTGTCTGGGCGGCGGGGTGATCGACGCAGCCGGTTAGAAGCTACAAATTGCGCGCTATGTCCCCTGATACCTATTATTCAAGTACTTGCTGCGATGGCACCTGAAACTTGGCGACAACACTGGGTTAACGAGAAATGCCAAGTGGCCATTCGCCTATCCCAGGGAGAAGCTGGCGGCAGTTATGCGGAGGCTGTGATCGTTGTTTGCGCAGCCATTAGCGCCCTAGCTGCCGAAGTCTGGAATGGCACCGGGATTGACAAGGTCCGTTTTGTCGAACTTCTTGTTCAACTGGGCTCTCAATCCGAAATTTGCAGCACCATTAGCACGCCTCTGCTAGTCGAACATCTACGCAATACTTCGCGCGAAGCTGAAGCGAAGTCGCTTTGCAACGCCTTCTCCCTTCCAGCCTCAGCACGTGTTCTGACAGGACCCGATGTCGATAAGAGTGAGAAGAAGATATTGGACATCTGCCCGCAACTCGATTACGAAGAGCTAAGACGCTTCTCCTACGCATCCTTGCTGTACGACGAAATCCGATCATCCTATGCACATGAGTACAGACCAGGCCAACGGGCTGACTCATGGCCGATGACGGCACTCCCGAACCAGATTGTGAGCTACATAAATCGGTTGAGCGACGATCACACGATGAGACGTTTAATTCACTTTCATCTCGAGTGGCTCACGAGTATTCCCATCGAACTTGCTCGCATCATCGACAGCATGGCTCCTGAGTTACCACACCCCAAGCCCAGTATGTGGTGGGCTCGTGGTGGCTAGACCTCAAAGTTGATGTCGATTGCGGTAAGGTTCTTATCCTGCCGTTAAGAGGCTACTAGCCCATCCGCGCCAACAGCGTCTCCATGTCCTTCATCATGGCCGAGAGGTCGGCCTTCTGCTCTTCATCCGGCGCCAGCTTGGTCTCCAGCTCCTGCGCCATGAAGCAGACCGTCATGCGCAGGTAGGTGCTGTCCAGCGCCTTGCGCACGGCGCTGAACTGCTGGCCGATCTTCAGGCAGGGCTCGCCGTCTTCGATCATGCGCTGGATGCCGCGCAGCTGGCCTTCGGCGCGGCGCAGGCGGTTGAGGATTTCGGTGCGCGAATCGCTGTCGGTCAGCACGGTGGGCGGGCAGCCCTCGGCCGCTGCGGTGGCGGGTGGCGTGGCCGCCTTGCGGCCGCGGGTGGCTTCAGCGTGCATGGCGGTGTCCTTCACTTGAGTTGCTGACCGTCGGCATCGCGCACCATGACGCGCACGGGCACACCCTGGCTGACGCTGCTGGCAACGGTGCAGAAGTCCTCGAACTGGCCGAGCACACGGTCCAGGTGCTCCAGCTTCGCCGCCGGCACGCCCAGCGTCAGCACCACGTCCAGCCCCAGCACGCGCAGACGGTTCTGCGCGTTGCGGCCGATGTCGGCCGTCACCTCGCAGCTGATCGGCTCCGGTGCCTGCTTGAACTTGCGCAGGGCAAACAGCAGCGAGTCCGACAGGCAGTTGCCCACGGCGGCGGCCAGCAGTTGCACCGGGGTCGGGCCGCGGCCCTGGCCCAGCGGCGGGTGTTCGTCACCGAGCAGCTTGGGCACGTCGGCGCCGAAGTCGATCTCGAACTGGAAGTCCTGCTGCTGGCGCAGCAGCACGCGCGGCTTGCTCTCGCTCATGGTGTGCTCCTGCTCAGGTGCTTACTTGGTCTTGCAGACGTCGCCGCCTTCGGGCACGCCCAGCTTCTTGAACAGGAAGGCCGGCGGGCAGAAACCGGTGAAGCCGGACTGGAACAGGTTGAAGCCGGCAAAGGCGGTGACGGCGAGGAACCACTTGCTGACGAAGATCGGGCTGCCTTCGACGCCGAGAGCCAGCGTCAGCATGACAACAAAACCGGCCATGATGCGGATGTAACGTTCAACAGTCATTTCAAACTCCTAGAGGTTGGTGGGAAAAAAGAAATATCAAACCGTGGCAAGCGGCGAACCGTCCGCCTGCTCGTGGCGCTTGCGGTACAGCGAGTAATACAGGACCGGGATCACCACCAGCGTCAGCAGCGTGGACACCAGGATGCCGAAGATCAGCGCGATGGCCAGGCCGTTGAAGATGGGGTCGTCGAGGATGAAGAAGGCGCCGATCATGGCGGCCAGGCCGGTCAGCGCGATGGGCTGCGCGCGCACGGCGGCGGAACTCACCACCGCGTCCTTGAACGCCATGCCCTGCTTGACCTGCAACTCGATGAAGTCCACCAGCAAAATGGAATTGCGAACGATGATGCCGGCCAGCGCGATCATGCCGATCATCGAGGTGGCGGTGAACTGCGCGCCCAGCAGCGCATGGCCCGGCATGACGCCGATCATGGTCAGTGGAATCGGCGCCATGATGACCAGCGGCGTGGTGTAGGAGCGGAACTGCCCCACCACCAGCAGGTAGATCAGGATCAGGCCGACGCCGTAGGCGGCGCCCATGTCGCGGAAGGTCTCGTAGGTGATCTGCCATTCGCCATCCCACTTGATGGCGTACTGGCGGAAGGTATCGGCCGGTTGCTTGATCCAGTACTCGCCCAGCTCGCCAGTGCCCAGCAAGGCAGCAGCATCCAGCTTGGGCCGGATGGCGAACAGGCCGTACAGCGGTGAATCGAGCTTGCCGGCCATGTCGCCGAAGACATAGCTCACGTTCGCCAGGTCCTTGGTGAACAAGGGCTTGTCGATGACGCCGCGCTCGACCCGCACCAGTTCCGACAAGGGCACCAGCTGCCCGTTGGCCGCGCGCATGGGTAGCGCCAGCACGGTGTCGAGCCCGACCTGCGATTCACGCGGTAGTTGCAGGCGCACCGGCACCGGGTATTTGGACTGCGCGTCATGCAGATAGGCCGCATCCGCGCCCGACAGGGCGGCCGCGACCGTCTGGGCCACGGCGGCCACCGGAATGCCGAGCGATTCGGCACGCTGGCGGCGCACGCGCAGGTAGGCACGCGGTGCATCCACTTTGAGCGAGGTGTCGATGCCGACGATGTCGGCCGTTTCGCCAAAGGCTTTGGCAATGCGCAGGGCCAGTTGCTGGCGGCCGGCTTCATCCGGGCCATAGACCTCGGCCACCAGCGGGCTCATCACCGGCGGGCCGGGCGGCACTTCAACCACCTTGACGCGTGCGCCATGGCGCTGGCCAATCTTTTCCAGCTCGGGCCGCAGGCGCTGGGCAATCACGTGGCTCTTGTCATCACGGTGATGCTTGTCGACCAGATTCACCTGCAGGTCGCCCTGCTCGGCTTCGGCCCGCAGGTAGTACTGGCGCACCAGGC
>ERZ1292640.2499-Hain-H43-02um-R1-2499-length-14682-cov-13_pt1 | contig 14682 bp, 13 predicted proteins | sample MGYA00564404_ERZ1292640 | MGnify/ENA primary metagenome ERZ1292640 (study PRJEB36523, sample SAMEA6512636) | groundwater metagenome | collected 2019-01-08 | study: AquaDiva: Metagenomics assemblies of 32 groundwater samples
CAACTGCGACACGCCGATCGAAAAAATCCTGGCGTTCGGCCGCCAGAAAGGCATCAGCGGCACGCCGACGCTGTTTTTCGCCGATGGGCATCGCTCAACGGGCGCGATTCCCGCGGAGCAGCTCGAAAAGCTGCTCGATGGCGCCCGTTGAAGGGGATCATGCCTGAACTCACCATCAATCCCGGCATCGAAATCAGGAACACGCCGCTCGAACTGCATCATTTCCGGCTGCGGCTTGCGGTGATCGCCGGCTTCGTGCTGGTGATGTTCGCTCTGCTGTTCGCGCGGTTCTTCTATCTTCAGGTTGTCATGCAAGAGCACTACCAGGCGCTCGCCGAGGCCAATCGCATCTCGATCGTGCCGATCGCGCCCAATCGCGGCGTCATTGTCGACCGCAACGGGATCGTGCTCGCGCATAACTATTCGGCCTACACGCTCGAGATCACGCCGAGTAAAGTGGAAGATCTTGATGCGTTGATCGACGAGCTTGCGACCCTCGTCGAAATCGCTCCCAGGGACCGGCGGCGCTTCAAAAAACTGCTCGACGAAAGCAGGAACTTCGAAAGCCTGCCGATCCGCACGCGTCTTTCGGACCACGAGATCGCGCGGTTTGCCGCGAATCGCTTTCGCTTTCCAGGCGTGGACCTGAACGCGCGCCTGTTCCGTCAATACCCGCAGAGCGAACTCTTTTCGCACGTCGTGGGACATATCGGCCGTATCAATCAGCATGACCTCGACAAGCTCGACGCCGATGGCCAAGTCGGGAATTACCGTGGCACCGACTACATCGGAAAGACCGGACTCGAGCAGAGCTATGAGCGTTTCCTCCACGGCACGACCGGCGTCGAACAGGTCGAGATCGATTCCGGCGGACGTGCCATGCGCGCCTTGTCACGCACGCCGCCGGTTTCCGGCAACAACCTCGTGCTCACGCTGGATGCGAAGCTGCAGGAAGTCGTCTACGGCGCATTTGGCGACCGGCGCGGCGCTCTGGTCGCGATCGAGCCGGCAACCGGCGGCGTCCTGGCGTTCGTCAGCAAGCCCGGGTTCGACCCCAATCTGTTCGTGGATGGCATCGACCCCCAGAACTGGAACGAACTCAACACTTCGCCGGACCGGCCGATGGTCAACCGCGCGCTCGCGGGCACCTATCCACCGGGTTCCACCTTCAAGCCGTATATGGCGCTCGCCGCCCTCACCTACGGCAAGCGCACGCCGCAGCAAACCATCAGCGATCCGGGCTATTTCAACTTCGGGGGCCGCGTTTTCCGCGACAGCAAACCCGGGGGCTACGGAACAGTGGACTTGCATAAGTCCCTTGTCGTGTCCTCCGACACGTATTACTACATGCTCGCCAACGACCTTGGGATTGACGCAATCGCCCGCTTCATGGCGTTGTTTGGCTTCGGCAGCCGCACCGGAATCGACATGCCAAGCGAGTCGGCAGGTATTTTGCCATCCCGGGAATGGAAGATGCGCCGGTTCAAGCAGAAATGGTATGCGGGGGAGACGATCAGCATCGGCATTGGGCAGGGCTATAATGCCTATACCCCGTTGCGGCTGGCGACCGCGATCGCCACGCTGGCCAACGATGGCGTCATGCTCCGTCCGCACATCGTGGACTTCGTCGAGGACATCCGCACGCGGGAGCGCCCCTTCATTCAACCGAAGCCCCTGCGCACGCTCGACGTAAAACCCGAGCACATCAGGATAGTCAAGTACGCGCTCGTGGGCGTCAACAAGGAGGGTACCGGCCGGCGGGCCTTCGCCGGTGCCGAATACGCGAGCGCCGGCAAGACGGGCACCGCCCAGGTAATTGGCATCAGGCAGGGCGAAAAGTACGTCGAGAGCCGCGTGGAGGAACGCTTTCGCGATCACTCTCTGTTCATCACTTATGCGCCGGCAGACAACCCCAAGATCGCGCTCGCCGTGATCGTCGAGAACGCGGGTTTCGGCGCGCGCGCCGCTGCGCCGATCGCGCGCCAGGTAATCGATTACTATCTTCTCGGCAAGGCGCCCAAGCCCGTTAAGGATGACAAAGATGCCACCCGTGACTAGGCGCGCGTGAGGACACAGTGCGACAAAAAGCCCACCCGAAAACGATGCAAAACGATAAAAGCCTTCTCACGATCATGATAGTTGTCGCCGTGAGTGCTGGAACCGCCTCCGCCCACCACGAGTTCGGCGGGCAGCCATCGGGGCAAATTCAAGCTCCCGCCGCCGGCCAGAAAACCGGCAAGAGCACCGGCTTGATCCAACAGATCGACCGGGAAAAGGGAGCGGTCACCATCATGCTGCACGGGATAAACGTCCCCGGCATGACCCTGTCGTTTATGGCCAGGGACAAGGCGATGCTGGCGAATCTGCGGCCATCGCAGAAGGTGGATTTCGAATTTACCTACGACGGCAAGCAATACCTGATAACCGGGATCAAATGAATCGGCGCCCCTTCCTCGCTGGATTGTTCGCTTATGTCGCGCGGGTCGGACTGGCGTTATAAATTACGCGCATGGCATCCCTCGCTCGCCGGTCGATCGGGGTCGAAGTAACGCCGCGCCCATTTATTCGTTTGTCTACCGGCGTAGCAGACGCGGGCCTGGCATTGCACCAAGGGTCGTCGGGATCAGCATACCGAGCAGGTACCAAATGCCGATGAACGGCACGGATTCAGAATGACATCCGGGACGCGCAACAAGATCGGCCTGGGGCTGCTGGGTCTGGCATTCGCTTTTCTTGTCATCGCGGTCGCGGCGACGCTGTGGTTCGGAGAAAAGTCTCCGGCCGATCTCGGCAACACACAGCAGGTTGCGCGGGGAAAGTCTGTCTACGCCCAATACTGCATGGCCTGCCACGGTGTGCGCCTTGAAGGCCAGCCGAACTGGCAGGAGAAGCTCCCGAGCGGCCGCATGCCGGCGCCGCCGCATGATGCGTCAGGACACACATGGCATCACCCGGACGCCATGCTGTTCGGCATGACCAAATACGGACTGGTTCCCGGCAAGTACGCACCGCCCGGTTACCAGAGTGACATGCCGGCCTTCGGCGGCATGCTATCCGACGAACAAATCTGGGCGGTACTGGCCTACATCAAGTCATCGTGGCCGCCGGACATCCGCCGTACGCAGCAGGAAATGACTTTGAAACAAAGCCGGCGTTGAGAGCGACGTGACGCATCCCGCATCGCGAGGATTTGATTCCGCATGGTCTTTTCTTACTTTCTGAGCTTGCCCCAGAGCTGGTCCAGCCGCGCGTAGCGGCCGCAGCCGTTGACGTAGAACTTGTAGCGCACCGGGTTTTTCAGGTAGTAATCCTGGTGATAATCCTCCGCCGGCCAGAAATCGCCCGCCTTCTCGATCGGCGTCACGATCGGCTGCTTAAAAGGCTTTTCCTTCTCCCACTTCGCCCTGGACGCCTCGGCAAGCCGCTTCTGCTCCTCGTTGTGCCAGAAGATCGAAGGCCGGTATTGCGAGCCGGCGTCGCAGAACTGCTGGTCCTTCACGGTGGGATCGTGATTCACCCAGAACTGCTCGAGCAGCCGCTCGTAGCTCACCTTCTTCGGGTCGTACACGACCTGCACCACCTCGGTGTGGCCGGTCGCGCCCGAGGACACCTCCTGGTAGGTCGGGTTCTTCTTGCTTCCGCCCATGTAGCCGGAGGTGGTCGAAATCACGCCGGGAACCTTATCCATCGCCTCCTCCGTGCACCAGAAGCAGCCGGCGGCGAAGGTGGCTTTGGCGAGGCCGCTCGGCTGGCTTTGGGCAGAGACAGGGAGGGCTGCGATGGCAGCTAGCAGGGCAAGAACTCGGACAAACATGATTGATGGCTCCTTTCAAGGCGCTGCGGGGTTAGTCGCTGTTAAGACCGATAGCTTACGCTTCAGTTTCACATTAACATTTGTGGTTGGAAAGAGGTGTTTCCGTACGGGTTACAGAGTCTGCCGGAAAAAGCAAATGGAACATTTGTCACGCAGAAAGTTTCTAACCGTGCTCGCTGGCACCGCAGGCCTGGGCGGGCTGTCGCTGCGGCAATCGGTATTCGCTGCCATGGATGCGGGACATGAGACCGCCCCCAGACCGGCGTCCCCGGCTCTACCCGCGGGACCGTTCACTAATCGTCTGCGTCTTCCCGGCGCGAGCGGTCTATACGCGGCCGTAGCGGCGAAAGACGTAAAACAGATCACCGTGAGCGAACTGAATTTCGAGGTCCTGCCCAAGATCCCGTCACCGTTCTGGGCCTACGTCGCCGAAGTGGGCGGCAAACGGTTTTTGAATCCAACCCTGCTGGCGCGGCCCGGTGACCAGATCGAGCTGCGCATGGTCAACCGGCTGAAGCAGCCCACGATCATCCATTGGCACGGCCTGACCAACGACGAGCGCAACGACGGCACCGGCATATATCAGGTGGCTCCGGGCAAGAATTTCGATTACGCCTTCACGGTGCGTGACCGCGCCGCCAACTACTGGTACCACCCCCATCCGCACGACATCGCCGGAGAACAGGCATACAAGGGACTCGCCGGGCTGCTTATCGTGCAGGATGACGACGAGGATAAGCTCTCCCGTGCGCTCGATCTTACGACCGGCGTCACCGACATTCCGTTGGTGATACAGGACCGCAGCTTCAACTTCGAAGGCAAGCTCGAATACAAGCTCTCGCGCGACCAGATGGTTGCGGGCTTTCTCGGCGAAGAAATTCTGGTAAACCTCACGGCGCGGCCTTACTTCGACGCCGCCCGCCGCGTCTACCGCTTCCGCATCCTGAATGGCTCCAACGCCCGCACTTACCGCCTCGCCTTCGCGCAGGGCAGCCGCCCGATCGAGTACTACCTGATCGGCACCGACGGCGGCTTGCTCGAGCAGCCGCAGAAGGTGCGGGAAACCTTCATTGGGGCAGCGCAACGGCTCGATGTTCTCCTCGACCTGCGCGCAGCATCCGGGAACGAACCGGTATTTCTCAAGAGCCTCGCGTTCGACCCGATGCACAACGAATCGGTTGACGAGAAAACCGGCAAACCGGCGGCGGGGGCGATGCAGGGTATGGGCGCCATGCCGGGCATGCAAGGCGGCGGCGCGGATCCGCACGCCGCGCACGCGGGCGGCGGCATGATGGACGGCATGGAAATGTCGCTGCTCCAGATCAACATCAAGCCGTCCGCGGAGTACAAGAGGCAAATCCCATCACGGCTGTCGCAGTTACCGAAGCTCGCGGCCGCAGCGGGCGAGCCGCGGCGCCTCACGCTTGGCCATGACGGCAAGGGCAACTGGACCATCAACGGCTGGCGCTTCAACATGCGTGAAACGCCGATCACCGTGCAGCGCGGTGCGCGCGAAACCTGGCTGCTGCGGAACAACCGCGCCAGCATGCCGCACCCGATGCACATCCACGGCTTCCAGTTCCGGGTGCTCGAGCGGCGGGACAGCCCGGCGCAAGTGAAGGCGCTCGCCATCCGAAACAACGGCCTACTGCCGCAGGACATGGGCCTGCTCGATACGGTGCTGGTATGGCCGGGAGAATCGGTGCGCATCGCGCTCGACTTCAGTCATCCGTTTAATGGCGACCAGACCTACATGTTCCATTGTCACAACCTGGAACACGAGGACACGGGCATGATGATCGGCTACAAGGTAAAAACATAGAACGGCGCGCTGGTCGGACTGGCATTGTCCGAAAAACCCCCGCCGCTTTCTTGTCGTTCGCGAAACACAGTGCGAGATGACTTTGAAGCAAAGCCGGCGCTGCACGGGTCCGCCATCCAGTGTTGTTGACGCCATCAACCCGCTTGACTCTATACTTGGGTACAGGGTTTATCGTACGCGCATCCAAGGAAAAACCGACATGCGAAATCCGGAATTACTGACGATCGGCAAGGTTGCCGATCGAGGTGGCGTGAGGGTCCAGACTATCCGCTACTACGAGCGGCGGGGTCTGCTGCCCAAGCCTGCGCGCACCGCATCGGGTTACCGGAAGTATTCAGATGAGGCGATTCGCCGGCTGCGGTTTATCCGGCAGGCGCAGGCATTGGGTTTTTCTCTCGGGGAGATAGAAGAGCTGCTGTCCTTACGGATGCAACCGGGCACGACTTGCGGGGATATTCGTAAGCGCGCCCGCCAAAAGATCGCAACCGTGAATGACAAGATCGAAGAATTGCAGCGTATCAAGGACGCATTAGGCAGGCTCGCTGCCGCTTGCAAAGGGCAAGGGCCGACCAGCGAATGCCCGATTCTGGAAGCGCTTGAAAGCGAGAGGCTCTGAAGATGAACGTCGAGCTGATCTATGACGCCGACTGCCCGAACGTTGCCGCAACGCGTTCGCTGCTGATCAAGGCGTTTGCCCGAACCGGCGTTTCCGCGAGATGGCAGGAATGGGAGCGCGGCTCGCCGGAAAGCCCTGACCATGTCCGTGACTTCGGCTCGCCAACCATCCTGGTAGACGGCAAGGACATTGCCGGGATCAGTCCGGCAGCCGGCACCCGTGCCTGCCGCGTCTATAGTGATAGCAGCGGCATCCTGCGAAAAGCGCCGCCGCTCGATCTGATCTGCGCGGCGTTGCTCAAGGAAGCTGCGGCGGGAAAACACGGAGTCGTTGGCCGGAGTCGTTGGCAGGCGACGGTTGCGTCGTTGCCGGCGATCGGCACCGCGCTGTTGCCGAAACTGACGTGTCCTTTATGCCTGCCGGCCTATGCGGCGCTGTTGAGCGCCCTGGGACTGGAATTCTTCGACTACACGCCCTATTTGCTGCCGCTCACGCTGGCCTTTCTGGCGGTAGCGCTTGGGGCCTTGGCATTACACGCAAGGCGCAGCGGTAATTGGATCGCCCTGATGACAGGTGTCGCGGCAGCGGCAATCGTATTGCTCGGGAAGTTCACTTTTGAGCTGGATTGGCTCAATACCGCCGGCATCGGCTTGCTGGTCATCGCGATTCTCATCAGCATGCGCCGGAAAACATCACCGGTGTTTGCATGCCCGGCGTGCGTCGAATCAGGGAGCCAGGCAAAAGCGGGAGTGCATTAAGAGGAGAAATCCATGGCCACAACCCGGAAAATCGAAGTATTCAGCGCCGGCTGCGCGGTATGCGAAGACACGGTCGCGCTCATCAATCGCATCGCCTGCCCGTCGTGCGAAGTCGAGATCCTCGACATGCACCGACCGGATGTCGCTGCGAAGGCGAAGCGATACGGCATCCGCAGCGTTCCCGCCGTCGTCGTCAACGGCAGACTGGCCGATTGCTGTGCCGGCCGCGGGCCGGATGAAGGCACGCTCCGCGCGGCAGGGATCGGGACACCGGCGTAAGCAGGACTCGTTGCCGATACGATCGGGTAACTTTCGATCGCTAATGCTCGTGCCGGTGGTGGATATCGGGCAAATGCGGGTGGGCGTGTCTCAACGGTAAATGCACGTGCGCGTGCGTGTGCGGCTCCGGCCCTTCGGTCCCGTCATGCTCATGCTGATGATGTTCGTCATGGATGTGCTCATGACCGTGCTTAATAGATTCATGTTCATGCTCATGTTCGTGCTGCTCGGTCAGCACCAGCCACGTTGCCAGAACCATCAATAGCAGAGCGCCGGCAAACACCAGGGTAAATGGTTCTTCCAGCGCCAGGATTGCAACCGCCGCCCCGATAAACGGCGCCGTGCTGAAATGCGCGCCGGTACGCGCGCTCCCCAAATGACGCAACGCGTAGATGAACAGCACCAGGCTCAGTCCGTAACTGAAGAACCCGAGGGTCATTGAACCAGCCAGGCTCCACATGCCGGGCATGGCATCGCCGCCATACTGCCCCAGGACGATATTCACCGCGCCCGCGGCCAGACCCTTGATCATCGCTATCGTCACCGGGTCGCCCGCCGAAATCCTCCGGGTAAGGTTGTTATCGATCGCCCACATCAGGCACGCGCCGATTACCGCGATGGAATTCAGAGACAGGTTGAACCGTGCGTCGGGGTCGTAAGACAGCAACAGGCCGCCCGCGAGCATCACGAGCGACGCAAGCCAGATGCGGCCGCCCACGGCTTCCCGGAAGATCGCCGCGGCAATCAGGGTCGTGATGATGCTTTCGAAATTAAGAAGCAGGGAAGCCGCGGAGGCGGTAGCTCCGCTCAAGCCCCACATCAGCATGACCGGGGCGACGATGCCCCCCGCCAGCACGGCACCCGCCAGCCACGGATAATCGCCGGTCTCAAGCGCAGATTCTCTTTTCGCTCGATCCGGCCGGAAACGACTTCTGATCGAGCGAATGACGAACAAACCTGCCCCGCTCCCAAGATAGAGCAGCCCTGCCAGCATCACCGGCGAGATGTCATGCAGCAACAGCTTCGCCAGCGGCGTGCTGGCACCGAACAGCGCCGCGGCGGACAGTGCCAGGAACGCATATTTTTGCAGGTAGAGGTTAATCACGATACGGCACTCGCCGCATTATTCCGGAGCTCGGCCAATGCATTGCGCAGCACGCGGAATGCCGACATGACGAAAAGGCAGGCGAGCACCATGCCGATCAGCAGATCGGGCCAGGCGGACTGCGTAAACCAGACCCCCGCGGCCGCCACGAACACGGCGATGTTGGATGCAATATCGTTGCGCGAGCATTCCCACACCGAGCTCATGTTGACGTCGTCTTGCCGATGCTTCCAGAGCAACGCCAGGCATGTCCCGTTGGCGATGAGCGCCAGGACGCTGATTGCTCCCATGGTCTCGAACGCCGGCACTGCGGGAACGAAGGTCTTGTAAACAACCTGACCGAGTACAAACAGCCCCGCAGTCAGTATCAGCCCGCCTTTGAAGAGCGCCACCTTCGCCTTTGCCCGTGGCCCCCTGGAGACCGCGTAGAGGCTCAAGCCGTAAGTCAGCGCATCCCCCAGATTGTCGAGCGAGTCCGCGAGCAAAGCGGTCGATCCGGAAATAATGCCGGCGACAAGCTCGACCACGAACATGACGGCGTTAATGCCGAGAACCGTTTTGAGGGTCGAGCTTTGACGCTCTCGCAGCGCATCGATCGCGCACGCCTTGTCTTCACAACAATCGGTCATGGTTCAATCCTTGGCGAATAGCTTCCCGGCCGGATAATACGAAGGAGTAAGAATACTACTGGACGACATCGTGAGAGAACAACCGGTGCTGCGTTCGGCAACGTAATAATACAATAATCGACACCGCGAGCGGCGCACCTCCGCCGCCCGGCGCTCCCGGCGAAATCATGGCGTGCGTGGCGCGAGCCTCGCCATGTCGATCGGCGTCATGCTGGTGCTCTATCTGGTGGCCGTTCCCGTACTGACGCGTTTCGGGATCACCATTTAATTGCGCGGTTGGTCATATTGCGCCCGGTTCGGAAAGACCAGATGGAAGCTCGTTATACCGCCGGGCCCGCTTTCGGCGTTTGCGTTCCCTCCATGCAGTTTCATGATGGACTTCACAATCGCCAGTCCCAGGCCGGTTCCTCCCTGGGTGCGCGAACGACCGGGGTCGGCTCGATAGAAGCGCTCGAACAGACGGGGTAAGTGCTCCGGTGAGATTCTTTCGCCGGAATTCGAAACAGACACTGTCGCGCCCGCATCAGGGGTCTCCGTGATCCGCACGGTGACCGACCTGCCTCGCGGCGTGTGCCGAATGGCGTTCGACACCAGATTCGAAATGGCGCGCCGGATCATAAGCCGATCGGCCTGGATCACGCCCGCACCGTCGACGCGGACGGTGACTTGCCGTTCCTCGGCCACCGGTTCAAAGAATTCCGCCACGCGTGCGGCATCCTGTTTCAGGTCCACCGCCTCCCGCTGCAGGGCGGCCTGTGCATGCTCGGCCTGGGCCAGGAAAAGCATATCGTTCACCAGGCGGCCGAGGCGTTCCAGTTCTTCGGCATTTGATTCCAGCACCGAACGGTATTCGTCAGCCGGGCGCGCCTTCGATAGCGTCACCTGGGTCTTGCCGAGCAGATTCGAGATCGGGGTGCGCATCTCGTGAGCCAGATCGCCGGAGAATTGAAACAGACGGGACACGCCGTCTTCAAGGCGTTGGAGCATCCTGTTGAACGAAGCAGCCACCTCACGCAATTCCGCCGGGAGTCCATTTTCCGTAAGGCGATACGAAAGGTCGCGGGTCGTCACAGCGGTGACGGCTTGCCGCAACCGGAACAGCGGTTTCAAACCACGCCGCGCAATCCACCAGGCGCCTGCCATCACCAGGGCGAGTGCGGCCGGAAGGGCCAGGAGCGACGTGCGAAGAAACGCGGCCTGCAGCCTGTCATCGGCACGGCGGTCGACCGTAACGACGACAGCAACCGTTTCCCCATTTCGCACCTTGCCCTGTGCGGCGAGCGAAAGCAGCCTCCTGCCGTCGCCGGCGCGCCAATCTACGTAGGGATCCTGCCCGATCCCGCGGCGAACCCGATGCAAGGACTCCCTCGCGATTACGCTGAAGCTTGCGAGTGCCACGTCTGACTCCGGCCGGGATACTGCGAGGTGCAGCTCGTCGTGGCCGATCAGCAGATCGTTGAGCCCGTGCGTGTCAGCACGGATTGCGCGCACGCTGGGCTCCTCGATCAGCACATGCTGGACCTGTTCGAGTTTGCCGCGCAAATGTTCGCGCGACTGGCTGTCGAGTTGCTGTACCAAAGCAAGATAAGAAAAGCCGATCACCGCGCATACCAACGATGTACCGAGCGCACCCACCCAGAGCGCCAGCCGCAGGGACAGGCTCGCGGTCCTCATGTGCGATCTTCCAGCACGTAACCCACCCCGCGGACGGTGTGAATGAGCTTGCGCTCGAAGGGTCCGTCAACCTTTGCCCGCAGGCGCCCGATCGCGACTTCCACCGCGTTGGTGTCACTGTCGAAATTCATGTCCCATACCAGCGACGCGAGCTGCGCGCGCGTCAGGACCTCGCCTGAGCGCCGCATCAGCAGGCGCAAGAGCGCGAACTCCTTGGCGGTGAGGTTGATCCGCGTGCCGCCGCGAAGCGCCCGATGGCGGCGATGATCGAGATCCAGGTCCGCGATACGAAGCACATCCGGCGCAATTGTCAGCGCACCCCGGTGCAGCAGTCTGCGCACGCGAGCCAGCAGTTCGGGAAACTGAAACGGCTTGACCAGGTAATCGTCAGCGCCAAGGTCGAAGCCCTTGAGCTTGTCGTTGAGCAATCCGCGAGCGGTCAGCATGAGCACCGGCGTACTCCCCCGGCTGCGGATGCTTTGCAGCACGCTCCATCCATCCGCACCCGGCAGATTGACATCCAGAACGACAAGGTCGTACTCGCTCTCCTGCGCCAAATGACGCCCGTCGATGCCGTGGGTGGCAACGTCCACCACATAGCCGCTTTCGCTCAGACCCTGGCGCAGGTAGTCGGCGGTTTTGGGTTCGTCTTCAACGACAAGAATTCGCATGGCTCACGATTTGAAAAAATTGGGGGAGTTTACAGGACTTGGGGTGTATCGAAAATTACGAATTCGTAATCTGGCGGTCAGTTCGGTGCCAGGAACGCGCCGTTAAAGTTCGTGCCCTGCAAAAAAAAGCACCGCCCGCAACAAATGTAATTTCCCGGTCATCCGCTTGTTAGTGTCGGGCTCGCATAATTGGTTCATCGTATCGGACCGACAGACAGAATTTGATTGTCCGGGGCCCGGGGCCGGAAGCCGGGCGGGATGTGCGGCCGGAACTTTTTTCTGAAGCCGGTGTCGTCGGAATTTCCGTCGGAAATGCTTGCGCACTGAAATGAATATCTCTTAGAATGCGCCACCATGTTTGCTGCAATGAAAAAATTCGCGCTCGTGACGATGATGATGGCGTTGCCGCTGCAAGGGCTCGCCGCAGTCTTCGTTTCCGTCTGCCACATTGACCCCACCCATGGGTCATCCGTCGTCAAGTCCGATCATCAGCACGCGGACAAACACGATCACGACGCTTCCGCGCCGGATCACGATCATCCGCTTGCCGCAAGCGATGTTGGCTCCGATCATTGCAGCACAGGGTCGGCGGTTGCGGTTCCGATGACGGTTACCAAGCTTCCATCCACGCCCAGCTCGGAACGCAGCCTGTTTTTGGCAATCTCTATTTCGGGACATATCCCGGAACAGCCGCAACGCCCTCCTCGCGTCTAGTCCTTTCACGCGGCATCAGCGTCGCGGCTCGCTGAGCTGCGCGCGAGGGCCGTCCTGCGTACGATGTCCGGCCCCGCTGGCCGACCGCATCGCACACCGCCTTCCTGTTCCACACCACTGATGGGGACGTCATGCGTCGAAGTTTGTGCATATTTTTGCTGTTGTTGTCACCGCCCGTGCTGGCCGCCGGCACGTTGCGCGATGCGATCGAGCGCGCGTGGGAACGTCAGCCCGCGGCCCAGGCAAGGCCCGCGCGCGCGGAGGAATTCACCGCGAAACAGGAGGCTGCGCGCGCGGCGTTCCCGGAGCCACCCAGCCTGCGGCTAGGCAACCGCAGCGACCGCTTGAACGGCAACGATGGGGTGCGCGAGTGGGAAGCGGAACTCGCGCTGCCGCTGTGGCTGCCGGGAGAACGGGAGCGGCAGGGCGCGATCGTCAATGCCGAACGCGACCAGTACGACACCGGCCTGACCGCGGCCAAGCTCAAAATCGCCGGTGAAGTGCGGGACGCCTATTGGCAGGCGCGGCTCGCCGAAAATGAACTTGCGCTGGCGCGGCGCAAGGCGCAGGACGCGGCGACGCTCGCGGCCGATGTCGAGCGCCGCGTCAAAGCCGGCGATCTCGCGCGCGTCGACCTCAACCAGGCGCAAGCCGTCGCGCAGTTGGCGCGCGCGGCCGTGGCTGAAGCAGAGGTCAAGGCATTCAGGACGCAGCAGGCGTTTGCCGTTCTTACCGGCGTAAGCACGCTGCCAGGCGGCGAAGAGCGTAGCGCGCCGGCGGGCGCCGCGCTTGACGAGCACCCGCTGCTGGCGCCTTCACAACGGGCGATCGTCACGACCCAGGCCAGGCTCAGCCAGGCGGCGCAAAGCCTGCGCAGCAACCCGGAACTCGAGCTCGGCATGCGGCGCGAACGTAACGCGTTCGACGACCCCTTCCACAATTCCCTCCAGTTGCGCTTCCGGCTGCCGTTTGCAACCGACGCGCGCAACAAGCCACGCATCGCGGCCGCCAATGCGGAATTGATCGAAGCGCACACCACCTACAGCCTGGAGCGCGCCAAAGTGGCGGCCGAGGCAGAAACCGCACGGCGCGAACTCGATCAGGCGCGCACCGTATCAGGACTGACCGAAGCGCGCTACACGCTCGCCATCGATACCCAGCGCCTGCTGGCCAAAGCCTTCGCGCTCGGTGAACTCGATCTGATCGCGCGGCTGCGCGCTGAAAACGAACGCTTCGAAGCGGAATTACAGTTCACGCGCGCGAAGCTCGAAGCGGCGCGCGCCATCTCGCGTCTCAATCAGGCATTGGGAGTATTGCCATGAAGTGGTTGGTCCATTTGATGCTTTTCGTATGGCCCGCGATCGCGCTGGCGGATGCAGGCCACGACCACGGCGCGGCGCCTGCCGTTATATCCGGGACGATCTCGCCGCGCATCGATGCGCAGTCCGACGCGTTCGAGCTCGTGGCGGTTCTCGAGGGCGGCATGCTCACGCTCTACCTCGACCGTTTCGCCACCAACGAGCCGGTGTCCAATGCCCGCATCGAAATCGAAAGCGGCGCATTCAAAGTCGTCGTCCAGCCCGGCGCGGGCAGCGTCTATACCGCGCCGGGAGAAGCGTTCGCCAATCCGGGACCCTATCCGCTGGTGTTCACGATCCAAGCCGGCGACGAGACCGATCTGCTCAACGCAACACTCAACATTCCACCACCACCGGACGCCTCGAGCCACGTCCACGGCTGGACCGAATGGCTGGTTTGGATCGCAAGCGGCGTGGTCGTGGTGTTCGGCGCAGCGTGGTTGCTGCTGCGCCGCAGAAGAACTTCGCGCGCTGCCATCGCGGGGCTGGCCGCAGTGTTCACGCTGGCTGTACTGATGGCCGCGGCAGCGGTCAACTTCGCGCACGCAGGCGAGGACCGCGGCAAGGGCGAGAAAGCCCCCGGCGCGGCGAGCAGTGGCCCTGCGCCCGGCAATGCCGGAACCGACAATGCCGCCGCGCGAAGGCTGGCCGACGGCGGCGTTTTCATGCCGAAAGCCGTGCAACGCCAGCTCGGGATTCGCACCACCGCAGCCGAAATGGGCGAGCTTGCGCAAAGCTTCGAGCTGAACGGCCGGGTCATCAGCGACCCCAACGCCGGCGGGCGCGTGCAGGCCAGCCAGTCCGGACGCATCGAACCCGGGCCGCGCGGTCTGGCGACGCTGGGGCAGAGAGTCAGAAAAGGCGACGTGCTCGCCTATATCAGGCCGGTCGCCAACTCGATCGAGCTCGGCAACCAGCGCGCGCAACTGGCGGAAATCACTTCGCAACACGGACTCACCGAGAAAAAGGTCAAGCGCCTCGAAGCGCTCGAAGGCAGCGTGCCGCAGAAAGAGATCGACGCTGCGCGCGCGGAATTCGCCAGCCTCGCCGAGAGAAAAACCGCGGTCGGCGCAAGCCTCAGCCATCGCGAGGCCCTCGCCGCACCGGTGTCGGGGGTGATCAGCGCGGCGTCCGCGGTGACCGGGCAGGTCGTGGAGGCGCGTGAAGTGCTGTTCGAAATCGTGGATCCGCAACGGCTGATGGTGGAAGCGCTCGCCTACGATCCGGTGATACTCGCGGACA
>ERZ1292640.1760-Hain-H43-02um-R1-1760-length-17788-cov-11_pt2 | contig 14680 bp, 17 predicted proteins | sample MGYA00564404_ERZ1292640 | MGnify/ENA primary metagenome ERZ1292640 (study PRJEB36523, sample SAMEA6512636) | groundwater metagenome | collected 2019-01-08 | study: AquaDiva: Metagenomics assemblies of 32 groundwater samples
GCAAGAGGGAGAACGCGAACGAGAGAGAAAACGCGAGAACGAAAGCAAGCTTCAAAACCAACCACCCGAAGAAAAGGTAGTGACCGCAAGCAAAAAAAGCTTTCCGCAAGCGATAAAAAAGGTTTTTGAACGAGAATGGCGAGCCACCCGAACGCTGCAATCAAACCAGCTGCAAGCCCTCGCGCAAGGCGCGCCTTATCACGGGGCTCCGCAAGGTGGCGAGGCGCTTGAACTCTCCCGGAGTGTAAGCCAGCACGTCAACGCCCAGCGTGCCGTCGGCAAGCTCGAGAATCTTTGCCGCGCGCCTGAAAAAAGGCTCTTTGAAGTCCGCCACGATGATGAAGTCCGCGTCGCTCGCATCGCTGAAATCCCCCCGGGCAAAACTACCGAAGAGAATGAGCTTCCGGGGCTTCACGACCTTGAGGATATTGTGGGCAAGGCGCGCTACTTCGCGGACTCGCGCACTCTTGCCAGGATTCTTGCGGCAAAACTCGCACATCTTTCAGCTTCCTCCAGACGGTAAAACTCGAAGGGCGCCGCACCGTCAGGCAGCACGCCGGGGTAGCGCGTCGGGACGTAATACTGATCCAGTTCCTTGCAGTCGCGCAACTCGCCGAACCGCTTGTCTACGGCGATGCATTCATTCAACAACGCGAAGACCGAGTGCGTCAGCAAACCGCGCCTTCCCTTGAGCGACAGGAAAGCCTTCAAGGCCTTCTCGGCGGCCTGCTGGCTCTGGAAGCAAGACCATTCAAAGTAGCTTCCTTTGAGGCTGGAGCGCGCGGCCTTCAAATCGCGTTCGGCTTGCGAAAACCACCGCCCGAACTCCGCACGGTTGTTGTCCACAAGAAAGAAAGCGCATACCGGCTTAAAACGGTTGGCAACGCTTCGCGAAGCCGGGGCAACCCAAGTTTTAAAACGCTTCCTCGAGTGATAATTGTGTAGAGTGGTGTTAATGGCTGATTTTGTGGTTACGCCGTGGGAAGTGCGCGGGAGCGTTGATTACGACGAGTTGGTGAGACAGTTCGGCACGCAGCGGTTGGATGGGGGGCTTGCCGAGAGGCTCGCACGAACGGCGGGGGAGAGCCACTTTATGCTCCGCCGCAACGTGTTCTTCTCCCACCGCGACTTGCCGCAATTCCTTGACGCGGTGGAACGCGGGCGGAAGGTGGCGTTGTACACCGGCCGCGGGCCGAGCGGCAGCACGCACTTGGGTCACTTGATGCCGTGGGTGTTCACGAAATACTTGCAAGACGCCTTCGGCTGCGAGTTGTACTTCCAGATGACTGACGACGAGAAATACTTGTTCAAAGAAAACTTGACGCGGGAAGAGACGCTCGCCTACGCCCGCGAGAACGCGCTTGACCTCGCCGCGCTGGGCTTCAAGCCCGACAAGACGAAAATCATAATCGACACGCAAGCCATCAAACGCCTCTACCCGCTCGCGCTCGACGTGGCAAAAAAGACGACGTTGAGCACCGCGAGGGCGATATTCGGTTTCGACAACAGCACGAACATCGGCAGCGTGTTCTTCACGAGCGTGCAAAGCGCGCCCGCCTTGCTGCCCAGCGTGCTCGAGCGCGAGAAAACTGGAAAGAAAAACGCAGTCGTGCCAGTGTTGATTCCGTGCGCGATTGACCAAGACCCTCACTTTCGCCTGACGCGCGACGTGAGCGACAAGCTCGGCTATCCCAAACCGGCGTTGGTGCACACGCGGTTCCTCCCTTCCCTCCGCGGGGGGGAAAAGATGAGCGCGAGCGACGCCGAGAGCAGCATTTACACGACTGACACGCCGGAAGACGCGGAGAGGAAGGTAATGCGCGCCTTCACGGGCGGCAGGGCGACGGTGGAAGAACAGCGACGGTTGGGGGGCGACCCTGAAGTTTGCAGCGTGTGCAACTACCTCAAAATGTTTTTCGAGCCCGACGACGCGAAGCTTGCCGAGAGGCTGCGCGCCTACCGCGCGGGCGAAATCTTGGACGGGGAGAACAAGCAGTACCTCGCCGGGAAAGTGACGGCGTTTTTGAAGGAACACCAGCGCAAACGCGAACAGGCAAGGAAAACGATAGACAAGTTCTTTTGGGAGGGGTGATGCAATGGGAATATTTGGCGGTGCACAAAAGAAGAGACAGCCCGCCCGAGCGCGGCCGGCTTCACGCGAAGCGGTAGTCGTGCTGCGCTTCCGCAGGCACTCGGTCAACAAGGGCGACAAACTGACTGAAGAAGGCGAGAAACTTTGCGGGGAACGCGCCGAGTGGGAGGCGAAAACCCTGCCTGAAGGCACGCGCGAAGTGAGCGTCAGCCACTCGCCCACCAACCGCACGTGGCAAACGGCGTTCGGAATCGTGAAGGGAATGCACGACGCGGGAATTATGCCGGCAGGCGTGGCGTTCTACCCGCAAGACAAGCGCTTGCGGAGCTTGGATCACCCGGATGCTGTTAAAGCAGAGCTCGCCAAGCCCGGCGGAATAGCAAAGCTCCTCGGCGACTGGATGCAAGACAATCCGCTTCCGGAAGGCGTTGAAACGCGGCGGCGGGTTGAAACGCGTTTTAAGCAATTGATTGACGCCGTGAAGAGGCAAGGCGCGCAACCCGGCAGGCCGCGCGTCGAGTATTACTTCTCGCACGGCGGCGGGGACGGCAAGGGAGGCACGCTCGACGCGGTGTTCAAGATGCTCGGCGGCAAAACAAGCAAGCCGTTCTCCCACTTGGAGGGGTTCGACGTGCACCTGCTGAAAAACGGCCGCATCTGGCTAGCTGAAGCAAGGCGGTAGTCAACGGCGTTCAAGCGCGCGCCTTTTCCAACGCCGCAATCTTCTTCAGCCTGCGGCGGTGGCGCGCCTCCCTGCTGAAAGGCGTGGAGAGCCACAACGCCAGCCTTCGCGTTGCGTCGCGCGCCTTCATCGTCCTGCCGCCGAAGCACGCGACGTTAGCGTCGTTGTCGCGGCGCGAGGCGACTGCCGCGGCATCAGAGTAAAGCACTGCCGCGCGCACGCCCGGAAGCTTGTTGGCTGCGATGCACATCCCAAGGCCGCTGCCGCAAACGAGGACTCCGCGCGCGCCCTTAACGGCCAAGGTCTTGAGGCACACTGCGCGCGCAACGTCGGGATAATCATCCCCCGCAACGAGCTTGGGGGTAAGGTCTTTCACAAGCACGCCGCGCGAAGAGAGGGCTGCAGCTAGTTTTTCCTTCAACGCAAAACCGGCGTGGTCGCAGCCCAAGAAAAGCATTTCAAGAACTATAACGCATGCTGCGCTTTAATCCTTTCGCATTTTGGGACAGACTCCGCAAATCGCAGGCGTAATTGCAACTTCGCGCTAACCGCGCGGGGGCACTAGGGGGTACAGTTGGTACTTCGCGACTTCGTAAACGTACAGCGAATCGTACCTATCAATCGCGTCTGAGAATTTGTCGCTTAGAGTTTCGGCCAACCGCCGGAAAGCCTCTGGCGAAGCCACTTCAATGTCGAACTCGACATCCCAATCCCCCATTGTACGCACCACGTACGTGACGTAAGGCAACTCGCACAAGAAACTAATGATGCGCTGCACGTTCGATGGCAAGGCATTACGCAGGTGCAATAACAGCTTGTAATGATATTGATTCACCCGCGGGCTGTTTATGCGCAAGGTAACGCCGACAAGCACGCCTTCGTTGCGCAGTTTCTTGATGCGCGAGACCACTACCTCGGAGGTCAGGCCGGTGCGCAAAGCCAGCTCGCTGATTGGAGCGCGTGGTGTGAGCGACAAGTGGTACAAAACGCGCTTGGACTCGTCATCTAGCGTCAACGGAGTTTCGTTGGAAGAAACGGACTGGTATGCAAACTTCCTTGTGCCTTCCGACGTGCCGAACAGTCTGGGCGCCAAGTAGACTGCGTACAAGTTCACTACTTTCTTGCACGCCGAAATATTCTTGCCCCACCTAGCAAGAATATGGTCTATTTGCGCTTGCGCGTCGTTGGCGGTAGGCGCGAATATGGAAACGCCAACGTTGAATGTTCCATCCAACCGTGCGGCCCACGTCACGCACTGCCGTGCTTTAAGCCAGTTCAAAAACATTAGCTTATCTTGGGGCGAATCTCCGCGAAAATTGGCGTAGAGCTTGAAGTAACAATAGCCAAACTTGGCCGGATTGATTACTACAGGATAGCCCGCAATGGCTCCCTCACGCTCTAACCGAAGCAACCGATAGCGAACCGTACCTGGAGACGCGCCCACCTTGCGGGCAAGCGTTGCTATCGACGCGCGCCCGTCCACTTCCAACGCCGAAAGCAACTTTCGGTCGAACGCGGTTAGTTTGACGTTATTGCTGGTTTCAGGGGCAGTATTCGGCATTTTACTCAAATAAAGTAAAGACTACTTAATATTTTAAGGAACGGCTTAGGAAGTGACGGGTGGTTGCCACGAAACTTGACGTAAAGAACTCGGTGATTTTCGTAATGGTGGCGCTGGTAGTCGTCGCAGCAATTGTCGTGCTCACAGTCACGAGCGGTACCGGCGCAACAGTTGCTGCCGGCGGCGAGACCCTGCGGATTGGCGTCACGCCCAATTCCTATTACTTGCCGATTTTCGTGGCGGTAAACCGGTCCTTCTTCCGGAAGGAGGGCTTCTCGCCGCAGGTAGTATTCATGCGCAGCACGAACGACAATGTCAACGCCCTAGTCGAAGGGGAAGTGGACATCACAGGCCTTGCCAGCAGCGGCATCCTATCCGTGGAAGCGCGCAGCCCTGACACGCTCGTATTGCTCCAAACGCAAAACCTGGGCAGTTATGTGATGCTTTCACGCGGCAGCGACAACTACACCTTGAAAGACCTTGAGGGAAAACGAATAGGCACGTGGAACAGCCCCACCAGCAGCACGTACTTGTCGTTCATTTTCGCGAATGCATCCAGGAAACCCAACATTGAAAGCATGGACATGACGCTGTTGAACCAAGCGCTGAACACGAGCCTCGTTGACGCGATTTTCACTACGGGCAACTACGCCGGAGTGGGGCGGGCGCTCTTTGGCTTCCGCACGGTTTCGAACAACCCCGTCGTAGAGAAGACATTCCCGCACTTCTTTAACGGCGGGACCGTGACCACGGCGGAACTTGCCAGGAACAATCCGGAAAAGGCGCGCAGGATAATGCGCGCGCTCGATAAGGCGGTGAGCTTCATTAATGGCAACAATACTGAAGCCCGCAGCATTATGGCGAACGCGCTGAATATTAGCGACGACGGGATAGCCCGCACAACTCCACTTGACGAGTATGTTCCCATCGGGGAGTTGAAGCGCTCTGACGTTGAGCGCGTAGAGCAAGCCCTGCTTGGCGCCGGCGCCCTGCCGCGCGCGGTTAACGTAACGACGCTGCTCGAATTGATCGGCAAGGGCTAGGCACAAGCATCTGCCATAATGCCTGCAGAAAGTAGAAGCACCAAGGGGACGAACTTGCCGGGTTGCTTGAGCCGCGGCAAGAAGTGCCAAGCAGGAAGGGGGCTCAAATGAACGTTATCTCGTCCACGCCGCCCTTCGGGGTTTTGGAGGCGGCGGGTTTGACGTTGCGGCCGAGCACGTAAGGCGACTTGATGCCCGTAAAGATGGCGATGGCCTCAATGCGGCCTTCCATGGCCGGGTCGATGCGCGCCCCCCAAATGACGGTGGCGTGCGGGTCGACCTTCTCCGTCAACGCTTCGCCAATCTGGTTGCACTCGCCCAGCGTCATGTCAGGCCCGCCCGTGACGTGAAGCAGCACGCCCGTAGCACCGGTGTAGTCAACGTCGAGAAGCGCGTGGCTCAACGTGTTGTGAACCACTTCCTGCGCGCGGTTCGTGCCTTTCGCTTCGCCCACCGCGATCATCGACACGCCGCCGTTGCTCATCACGGCGCGCACGTCCGCAAAATCGAGGTTCACGAGGCTCGGCGTGGTAATCGTCTCGGTAATGCCGCGCACTGCGCGCGCAATGACCTCGTCAGCAACGTTGAACGCCTGGTCGATGGGAAGGTTGGGCACTATCTCCACGAGGCGGTTGTTGTCAATCACTATTATCGTGTCCGCCTCGGCCTTCAACGCCTCGAGGCCTGCGTCTGCCTTGTCAAGCCGCGCGCGCTCGAGCGCGAAGGGGTACGTGACGATGGCGATAACTATGCTGCCAAGCTTCTTGCCAATCTGCGCTAAGATGGGCGCGGCGCCCGTGCCAGTCCCGCCGCCCATGCCCGCGGTGAGAAACATCAAGTCAGTGCCGTCCAGCATCTTCTCGAGCGCGTCGCGAGAAACGTCCGCAGCCTTCGCGCCAATCTCGGGGTAACCGCCCGAACCAAGCCCGCGCGTGATGCTCGCGCCGATGAGAACCTTCTTCGCCGCCTCGCTGATTATCGACAAGTGCATGCGATCGGTGTTCACCGCGATGAGGTCGGCGCCCTTGATGCCCGCGCGCGCCAGGCGGTTGATGCTGTTGCAACCCGCGCCGCCAACGCCCACCACGACTATGCGCGGCGTCTCGAAACCGTCGTCATCCTTCTTCTTGCCGCTGCCGCTGTTCGACCTGAGCGCCTCGTTCACGAAACTCTCCATTGCAAACCGCCTCCCCCATTAAAGCGAAAAGCCCGTTCACCGGGCAATGTAATGTCCCCCGATACGAATAAAAAACGTTTGTTGAGCACTCCCCCCGAAAACGTTCCAGCCGGCTGCCACGCTCTAAGCAAGCCTCAAGGCAAACGGCCGTCACAAGGGGGTGAAGTCCACGGTCTCGAAGTAGTCTTCAACCGTCTCCGCCCGGCGGATTTGCCGCACGCTGCCGTCAGGCCGCAACAGCAACTCGGCCGACCGCAGCTTGCCGTTGTAATTGAAGCCCATCGCGTGGCCGTGCGCGCCCGCGTCGTGAATAGCCACGAGGTCTCCCGGCACCATTTCCGGCAACGGGCGTTGGATGGCGAACTTGTCGTTGTTCTCGCACAGCGAGCCGGTCACGTCGTACACGCGGTCTGCCGGCATGCGTTCCTTGCCCAGCACGGTAATGTGGTGGTACGCGCCGTACAACGCCGGCCGCATCAAGTTAGCCATGCACGCATCCAGCCCCACGTACTCGCGGTAAATGTGCTTCAAGTGCAGCACGCGCGACACGAGGTAGCCGAACGGCCCGGTAACCATCCTGCCGTTCTCCATGAGTATCTTCAACGGCGGGAAGCCCGCGCCCGTAACCTTCTCTTCGTACTGCTGGCGGATGCCTTGCGACACCACGCCCAAGTCAACCGCCGCCTGCTCAAGCCGGTAAGGTATCCCAATCCCCCCGCCGAGGTTGATGAACTCGAAAGTGATGCCCACCTTGCGCGAAACCTCGGCAGCCAAGTCGAACATCATCGCCGCCGTGTCAATGAAATACTGGGGATTCAACTCGTTCGACGCGACCATCGTGTGCATCCCGAACCGCTTCACGCCCTTGCCCTTCATGATGCGGAAAGCCTCCACCATCTGGTCATGCGTCAAGCCGTACTTCGCCTCCTCGGGCTTGCCGATGATGGCGTTGCCCCCCCGCAACGGCCCCGGGTTGTAGCGAAAGCACGCCACTTCCGGAAGCCCCCCGGCCTCGTCAAGACACGGAATGTGCGTAATGTCGTCAAGGTTGATGAGCGCGCCCAGCTCGGCCGCCTTGCAGTACTCTTCGGCAGGCGTGTCGTTAGACGAAAACATTATTTCCTCGCCGCGCATCCCCACGCGCTCGGCAAGCACCAGTTCGCACAAGGAACTCGCGTCAATGCCCATGCCTTCCTCGCGCAGTATGCGCATCACGTGAGGGTTGGGGCACGATTTTATCGCGAAGTAATTCCTGAAGCCCTCGTTCCACGCGAAAGCCTTCTTCAACCGCCGGGCGTTCTCGCGCATCGCCTTCTCGTCGTAAATGTGGAACGGCGTGGGGTACTCCACGGCGATGGCCTCCGCCTGTGCCTTCGAAAAGGGAACTTTCTTTGCAACCATTCCAACCAACCTCTCAATCCAACAAACCCCAACTGCAACCGCCAAATGCCTCGATGCTAGAGCTTCAAGTTTTTCAAAGCTTCAAGTTTTCCCTGATGCTCGCGACGGCAGCCTGCACGTTCTCGCGCCTGCCGAACGCGCTGAACCGCACGAACCCCTCGCCGCACGGCCCGAAGCCCGCTCCCGGCGTGCACACGACGCGGCACTCGTTGAGAAGCTTGTCGAAAAACTCCCACGAGCCCACTCCCGGCGTCTTCACCCACGCGAAAGGCGCGTTAACCCCGCCGTACGCCTTAAAGCCCAGCGAAGACAAGCCCTCGCGAATGACGCGCGCGTTCTCCATATAGTATTCAATAGTCTTGCCACACTCCTCCCGACCTTCCGGCGATAACGCTGCCAAACCGCCAGCCTGCGCCACGTTGCTCGCGCCGTTAAACATCGTGCACTGCCGGCGGTTCCACAAGGCATTCAACCCACCGTCGCCGCAACCGTCCCCCTTCAGCGCCTTGGGCACCACGCTCCAACCCAACCGCACGCCCGTAAAACCCGCGAACTTCGAAAAGCTGCTTAACTCTATCGCACACTCGGCAGCACCCGGAATTTCGTAGATGCTGCGCGGCAACGAGCTGTCGGTGATGAAAAACGAGTAAGCCGCATCAAAGATTATCACCGCGCCGTTCGCACGCGCGTACTCCACGAACTCCGCCAACTGCTCGCGCGTGGCCACCGCGCCCGTGGGGTTGTTGGGACTGCACAAGTAAATCAAGTCCACCTTGCCACTCGGCGGAGAGGGAACGAAACCATTCTCCTCCGTGCAAGGCAAGTAGACGAGGCCTTCATACCGGCCGTCCTTGAAACTCGCCGTGCGGCCGGCAATGACGTTGCTGTCCACGTACACGGGGTAAGCCGGGTCTTGCACCGCAACTACGCTATCCGACGCAAAGATTGACGCGATGTTGGCCGAGTCGCACTTCGCGCCGTCGGAAACGAAAACCTCGCCCCCCTCCACCGTCACGCCGCGCTCGCCGTACCACGCCGCGATTGCCGCGCGCAACGCCGCGTTGCCTTGCTCGTCCCCGTACCCCGAGTAAGTGTCCTCGCGCGAAAGCCCGTCCACCGCAGCGTGCATAGCCTTTACGATGCTGGGCTCTAGCGGCTGCGTCGTGTCCCCCACCCCAAGGCGCATTACTTTCACGCCGGGATTGCCGGTGGTAAAGGCCTTCACGCGCCGGCCTATCTCCGGAAAGAGATAACCTGCCGCGAGCTTGCCGTAATTAGGATTACACTTGACCAAACCAAACCACCTGAATGAAGAGAGCGCCGGAAACTTATTTTAATGCGCAAGAATCACTGCGAAAAACGCAGCTTGAAAGTTCAAGAATGCGTTTTATGCAACTCGCAATATTCGCTTCCTTCAGCCTACCGTTTCTTAAACAACTGCGGCCATAGTTCTCTTGCGGTAGGATAGCCGGGGAGCTAGGGGTTCCCTGCACAGGCCAAATCCCCTTTAGGGCCGGGCGAAAAACCTGCGCGGGCTCCGTGCTAAGCCGGACGGCGGCAACGTCGTGGACGCTTTGCCCCGCATTACCTTTCCGCGGGCGAAACTGGCCAGGCCGGAAGGAGCAACCATAAGTTCGTTGAAGGGTGCTTGCGGGATTCAAGGCCGAGAAACGGGTCGTTCGAAAGGCGAAAACCGGCAGTTCAAGCAGGCCGTCCGCCGCACTCTCACTATTGCGTTGAAGCACCTGGCGAATCAACGCCCGCACCATCTACTGCCGCAAGCACACGACTAGCATTCAAGAGTTCCTCTGCAACCGCACGCTGAACCCCGTCGAAATAACTTGCCGAAGACGCGTCGAGAGCCTGCGCACGGCATTCCATAGCAGTGTTGAACGCGCGCACGAACCGCACTATGTCATTAAGGCGCGCGTGGCGCTGGATGCAGTCATCATAACCAAACTCTTTTTGTATATGCGTTACTATCGCGCGGCTAACCGCCTCCGCGGTTTCAACCCAACGCGCGTCATCTCCGCCCGCCGCCCAATATTTCTTGAGCGCGAACCAGCCCGAAGCCCCGAGGCCGAGATAATACGGACAAGGCAAAACTTGCCCGTGAATGGAATGTATCACCACGCCCCAATGCTTTTGGCGCGGGTTCGTGATGAAACAACACCCGGCGCCGCCGTCCGCGCTTTGCCCGCCGGGATTGTCGGACTCTTCCGCGGCGAGCGCCCGCAGCCTAGCGAAATCCTCCGCTGAAGGCGCTATCGCATGCCGGTTGAGCACCGCGTTGCCGGCCATGCCGGGCGACGTCACGAGTAAAAAACAATCCATCTCTCGCGCCTTGCCCTTCATGCGTTCCAGCTGATCCAAGTTATCGTTCGTCACCACAATATGCAACGCAAATTGGTACACTTTTCGCTTGATGCCCCCAGCATCCGTCTCTTCACGCTTGGTTCTCGTGTTGAACTCGCGCCACGCCCGCGAGTTGTCCACAACCATCGTCCACAAGGCCTCACGGGAGGGGCTCAAGCCGTGCATTCTAACGTAAGAATCGCGGTCTGCACCGTGCATGCTGACTATAAATGACACGCAAGGATTCAGGCCATGCAACAACCCTATCATCTTTTCATCGAGAAGCGTGCCATTAGTGAAAAGTATCAGGTACAAACCTAGTTCTCCAGACGCTTTTGCCGCCGCCACCGTGGTTTCAAGGTTAGCGCCGAACAGCGGCTCGCCATCGCTCATTATAACTACAGCCTTAACCCCCCGTTTTTTCAGGCTTGCGAACAACCGCATTATCTCGCTAGCAGTCATCACATCGCCCGGCTTGAAAGACGGGTAACTCGCAGTGGCCATCCAGCACATCTCGCAATTCTCGTTGCACGAAGGGCCTATGTTGAAGGAAAGTGTTGACAAGCCCCGCGCTTCGTGGAACAACGAGAGGTGCCGCGGGCTGCCTAAGATGACTTTGTTTCGCGCCAGTGACGACCCGCGCAGCTGTAGCATTCATTCACCCATTATCATCTTGGAAACGCGGTAACATAATACTTCCCCAAAAATTTTTTGTCAAAAACGCGGTGTTTAAAAAGCATTATGCGCTAAAGCCTGATTATGACACTAACGCTTGATGCGAAAGACCGGCGGTTGATTTACGAGCTTGACCGAAACGCACGCGCGTCGTTCACGGAACTCGCGCGGCTTGCCGGCGTTTCAAAGCAAGTGGCGCGCTACCGCTTGAACCGCTTGGAGCGCTTGGGCGCTATCGGGGCGTATTTTGCAATAATAGACATTTCGCGCTTGGGGTTCACCATCCGCAAGTCTTTCATAAAGCTCCATGGCGCTAGCGAGGAACAGGAAGCGGCGCTAGTCGCGTGGCTCAAGCGCAACCCGAACGTTGTTTGGCTCGTTTCTTGCGACGGCCAGTTCGACATCGCGTTCGGCATGTGGGCCGCCAACATAGACGAATACTCTGCACAACTTACCGAGGTGGACCGCCGCTTCGGCCACTTGTTCCTGCAGAACCAGATAGCGCCCATCGTGCGCGGCCAGTATTTTTGTCGGGACTACCTCCTCGGCAAGGAAGCTGGCACTGAACAAGACTTGACTATAGGCGCAATTCCCAAAGAATCGGGCGTTGACGAGGCAGACTGGAAGATTCTTGAATGCCTGGGCGCAAACGCGCGCACTCCACTCTCCGAAATGGCGGCTCGCGCAGGCATTTCTCCTGACGCTACTGGCAAGCGGCTGCGGCGTTTGGAACGCACGCGGGTAATACAAAACTACATTCTCGTATTGAACAACTCGGTTCTCGGCCAACTGCACTACAAAGTTTTCGTAAAGCTGCGCAGCGTCACCAACAACAAGTACCGCTCGCTAGTAGAGTTTTGCCGCCTGCACCCGAACATTTTCTACATCGTAAAAACGTTTGGCGTGTGGGACTTCGAGATAGATCTGGAAGTGCGCGACGCCCAACAATTCCGCAGCGTCATGCGCGAGCTGAAAAAGAGCTTTTCCAGCATAATCAGCGACTATTCGTACATCACGGTGTACGATATCCACAAGTACAACTTTTGCCCCGGCAGGAGGCGCGCGTTGCAGTAACTTCAGCGGCCAAGCTTGCGCAACACCACCAGCGTGCCGGTGCCGCCGGGTGCAACCGCTGCGTGCCACTTTCCGCCAGCTAGAGTTACAACCCCCTTTCCAGAACCTTCACGCAACCCTGCCAAACACGCCAGAAACTCCCAGTTGCTGAAGCAATCCATAACCACGCAACCATTAGGCTTGAGCTTGCGCCGCACGACCGTAAGCAAACGTCCTTCATCCCCAGAGTTCAAGAACCCCGAGTAAGCGAAGTGGTGCAACACCACGGCGTGCTGCGAGTTGTTCGCCACGCCCTTCAAGTCGAACGCATCCCCCTGCCACACGCCGCGGATGCCTGAAGAGCGCGCAAGCTGCACGTAAAGCGCCTGAATGTCAACGCCCGACGCCTTCGCGCCGCGCTTGTTGAGGAAATGCACGAGCCTCCCGTCGCGGCACGCAACGTGCAGCACGCTCTTCCCGCGAACCAACCCGCGCTTGCGCAACGCCTCGACGACCGCAGAATAATACGGTAACGACCAACCCAAATCCCCGCGCTGGTACACGCTCAACCCCGACTGGCCCGCAGCCACCTTAGCACGAAGGCGCGCCAACTCGGGAGACTTGCGCTCGAACGCCCCTAGCTCTCTAATGGAGAAAACCTTCGGCAGGCGCGCGCTGCGCCTCTCCGCAACGGAAGAACCCTTGAAAGCCGCCAGCCGCCTTGAAACGCGTTTCACAACAAAGATGAAAACTCGCGAGTTAAAAAAACCGCGCGCCCACGCCGGAAGGCCTTTGCCGCCGGCAGGCACCACGCTTTTTATTTGATGGGCGTGAAAGGCTTTGTAATGAAAGCAAGCGTAGTGCTGCTCGTAATCGTCGCCGTAGCCGCCGGCCTGCTGCTGGGATACACTGCCGCGCCAGTAAAAAAACCTGCGGCAACCCCCACGCTCGCACCCTTGCCTCAAGAGTTCGACGAGCGCGAGCAAGCCTCCCTCGTGATACCCGCGGTGGATACGACGGGGCAAGGAAGGCTCGCGGAAGTGGTCGTGGAACTCGAAAAGGGGACGGGAAAGATTTTCGTGGGCTTCAACGAAAACAACCCCGTGTTGAACGACGAGACGCAAGAGTCGCTGAAAACCGCGGTGAGCGTGGCAAAGCGCTACGCGCTGCGCAACCCCGACAACTACGACTTGCACTATTCGATGAACTCGCACTCGAGCGAAGTGGGCGGCGGCAGCGCTGGCGCGGCTTTCACCATAGCCACGATGGCCGTGCTGCAAGGGCGAAAACTGCGGAACGACACGGCTGTGACGGGCACGGTGCTGCCCGACGGCAGCATCGGCCGCGTGGGCGGAGTGTTGGAAAAAGCGCGCGCAGTTAAAGCCGCGGGCTTCAAGCGCCTCGTCGTGCCGCTGGGCGAGGCGTGGATAACTGAAATGCGGGAAAAGTGCGAGGAGCGCACCACGCCCAACTCGGCCTTCCGCCAGTGCACCAGCGCGCCAATCAACGTGAGCGTGGCTCAACAAGCTGGAATTGAAGTGATCGAAGCAAGCAGAGTGCTGGACGCTTTCGAACTCACGGCAAGGTAAGCGAAACGAATTCTAGGAAACGAGAGCGCGAGGCGGAATGGGTTCGAACTCTTGCAAGGCTAGTACTTTGCGGGTATCGCAAGCGTCCGCTTGAATCGCCTCATGAACCTTTGCAGAATCTGTTCTCGAGTCATTCAAATGCCCTCTTGACTGAATCAACTCGAACGTGAGGAATGCGGCTTTTTCAACAATGCGCGATTTTCCGTTCTTCTTTCCACCTATTGCCTTCACCCGCTCCAAAAGATAGTGCAAATTAGCCTCGTCAACTGCGCCGCGATAACCGCCGAACCTCGTAATGAGTTTTGCATTGGCTCGCTTGGCTGGAGGGGATTCGAACCCCCGCGAGCTTAAAGCGCAACCGCGTGCTTCAACGCGTCCTTTATTACGAACGACTCTTTCGAGACGCGCGCGAACTCTTCAGGCGTGTAGCAAAGCAAATCTGCGGCTAGTGCAGTATCCGTGTTTCGCCATATTACGCCGGCACGGTTTATGAACCGCGTCTCACCGAATGATTTGCTTACAACTATCAAGTCGAAATCCGAATCTGCGTTGAAATCGCCCCTAGCGCGGCTGCCGAATAGCAGTATTCTCGCGTCTGCAAAAAGCCGCTTGATTTCGCCGACAAACAGCTTCAGTTTTTCATCCATGCGCATATCATCCCTAATGCGTTTCTTGCGTCGGCAAGCCTTTTCTCGAATTCTTGCGCGTCGTATATCTCTAATGGCGGCCTGCCCGCCGCATCGCCATACCGGGCTATAACGTAGTCCGAATCAATGTCCTTAACAGATTCCTTAAGCTTGTCGAGGACGCCGGCTTTTTCGGCGAGTTCTATCAACGAATGGGTTTTCGGGAACGAGTTCTTTTTGTGGATCAACAGTGCCTTCAACGCCTTTTCCACAGCTTGCTGGCAATGGAAGCACGCACGGGCATAAACGCCCTTCTCGGCGACTGCAACCGCGGCAACCAAGTCCGCTTCCGCCTCTGTAAGCCATTCCTTGGCGGTAATCATGTTATACCCTGTGCGTTCCAGCTATAAAAGCGAGTAGCGTGGG
>ERZ1292640.2500-Hain-H43-02um-R1-2500-length-14679-cov-45_pt1 | contig 14679 bp, 18 predicted proteins | sample MGYA00564404_ERZ1292640 | MGnify/ENA primary metagenome ERZ1292640 (study PRJEB36523, sample SAMEA6512636) | groundwater metagenome | collected 2019-01-08 | study: AquaDiva: Metagenomics assemblies of 32 groundwater samples
GCGGCGGAGTGTGGAGGGATCCGCCACCCGGTTGGGGTCTTTGACCACCGGTGCGGCCGCTTCCCAGCAACAGCGGTCTAGGAAGTATCGCCGCAACGCCTGACTGCGAGCGAGGAGGCTGTAGTGCGTACAGGGGAGCGAGAACGGCGGCAGGATGGTGAACGTCTTATGGCCGAGCTGGCAGAGGCCGCGGCGAATGCGAATCCAATCGTGGGTCTCGTCAGGAGCCTGTTTGCGCCGCCGGCCGTGGCCGATGATCGAGTCCTGCGAACAATCGGGGCAACCTCGCCGAATAGACTCCATGCCAATGACGGCCCAGTCCGCCGCGGGGTTGTTATGCGCAGCCGGGACGCCACCGGGAGTTGCAGCCGCTGGAACGGGTCGATGAAACCGTGGCCGTGCTGCCCTCGGGTTGCCGCCACTGCGGCCAGCCCCTGCCCCAGCAGATCGAACAGGCCGCGACGCCCTGGCGCTGGTGGCGCGCCTGTTCCGCCTCTGGCGCCGCTTCTTCCGCTTATGCGAGCAACATCTCGACAGCAAGGATGAAGAGGTGCAGGTGCTGGCTACCGCCTTGTTTCAGCATTGCGACCGCTTGTTCGCGTTCCTCGAACACCCCGGCGTGGAACCGACCAACAACAGCGCCGAGCGGGCGTTGCGTCATGCTGTGATCTGGCGCAAGGGCTCATTCGGGAACCAGAGCGCCAACGGCGAGGTAGCCACCGCCCGCCTGCTCACCGCGGCCCGGACCTGTGTGATACAACGCCGCAACTCATTGGAGTTTCTCACCGGCTCCGTGCGGCGGCGCCGGACCGGTCAGCCCGCCCTGTCGCTGCTGGAGCGGTAGAGGGGGGGTGAACGGTTAGAGATTCTCAACGGCCGGCTGAACCGCTTCAAGCTGCTGCTGGTTCCAGCGGTGCGAAACATTCCGGCCGAGGTGGTGGCGAAGATCCGGGAGTACGCTTCGCGCGGCGGCCGCGTGCTCATTGTGCCCGAGTCGTTCCTGGGCGACGAGTATAACCGCGCGCAAGGCTACGACCAGAGTTTCTCGCAGGACGTTGTGTTCGCCCTGGATGCGCCCGTGCGACTGGAAGGCGCGCCCGGCGGCCTGGAGATCCAGGGCATGCGGCAAAACATTGAGGTCTCCGGCGACACCCAGGTGCGCTGACGGTACCCGGACGGCAGCCCGGCAATCGTTCGCGTTCCGATGGGCAAGGGGGCCATAGATTACGCGGCCGGCTCGCTCGAAGCGCGCGGTTACGCCCGCCTGCTCGACACGTTGTTCACCGAGGCCGGTGTGAGCCCGCCGCCGGCCTGTCCGAACTTCGCACGGGGCAGGCAGCCGCGGGCAATCGCCTGACGATACCGGCGCGCTGGACCGGCATCTACGAACTGCTTGCCGGCGCCAGTGGCGGTACTTGAGGCCACACGGTGGTCACCCGCCAAAGGCTATTCACCTGGCGGCCTGCGCGTGGTAGAAAAGGGTCTGGCATATGACTACTACCACGAAGGCTGTTCTTGGGTATGTGCTTTGGTCGGCGCTCGCGGTGTTTGCCGCGCCTCCGTCCGTCTCCAACCGTGCTCCCGCCGAGAGCGATATCGGCTACCTGCCGGCTGACGGGTCTACAGTGCGGACGAATCCGCCTGCGCTGGCCTGGCTGCCGGAACCGGACGCGGAAGGCTATACCGTGCAACTCGCACGCGACAGCGCGTTCACGAGCGGAGTGGTCACGGTACTTCGCACCCCGTACGTTCTGTATACGCACACGGCGACCCTCGGCGCCGGGACATGGTGGTGGCGCTACGCGTGCCTTGACGGGCGGGGCAACCGGTCGGGGTGGAGCCAGGCGCGGCGGTTTACGATCGCGCCGGACGCCCAGCCGTTCCCGCGTCCGAGCGAGGAGCTGATCCGCCAGCGGCTCCCGAACAGGCACCCCCGGCTGATGATGAGGCCGGAGGAAGTGGAGATGCTCCGCCAGGCGCGGCTGGGAGCGCAGAAAGCGCGCTGGGAGGAACTGGTCCGGGTTGCCGAGGAGTACCTCAAGGCGCCCCTCACACCGGAACCGCCGCCCTGGACCGACGGCAAATGGAACGCCCCGGAGTGGAGGCGCAACTACGGCGCGACGGTGAGGGCGGTGGAGATGGCGGAGACGCTCGCGTTCTGCTACCTGCTCACCGGGGACCGGCGCTACGGCGAAGGAGCGCGCAAATGGCTGCTGCATTTCGCCTCCTGGAATCCGGCCGGCGCCACCAGCATGGACGTGAACGACGAGGCGGGGATGCCGATCCTCCACAGCACGTCGCGCGCCTACGACTGGGCCTACGACGCGCTCAGCAACCAGGACCGCTCGACCATACGGAAGGTGATGCGGTTACGCGGCCAGGAAGCCTACAACTGGCTGCACGACCAGCCGTACGAGCAGAAGGCATATAACAGTCACGGCGGGCGCATGTGGCACTTTCTGGGGGAGGCCGCCATCGCCTACTACGGAGAGATCCCCGAGGCCAAGACCTGGCTCGACTACGCGCTGTCGATCTTCTGGGGATGGTATCCGTCCTACGGTGACGAAGACGGCGGCTGGGCGCAGGGGTACTCCTACTGGTCGAGCTACGTCAACCGCTCGACATGGTGGCTGGATGCGCTTCGCGCCGGGCTCGGCATCGACGGGACCGAAAAGCCGTTCTACCGGAACGTCGGGCTGTTTCCAATGTACGTCGGGCCGCCGAACGGGTCGCTGGTGGGCTTCGGCGATTTCGCCGAGAACGAGCCGAACCCGCAGGCGGCGGCGCCGGTGTCGTATTTCGCGCGGATGCGGGGCGTGCCGGAGTGGCAGTGGTTCGCCGAGACGTGGGGGCGCGGCGGCGGCGAAACGGGCCCCATCGGGTTCATCCGCGACGCGCGTCCGGATCCGCCCAAGGTCACGGCGCGGCCGCCCGCGGACTGGCCGCAGGCGAAGTGGTTCCGCGGCGCGGGCTGGGTGACGCTTCACTCCGCTCTGATGAATCCCGCCGAGAACGTTCAGGTGATGATGCGAGCCGCGCCGCTGGGCAACATCAGTCACAGCCACGCCGACCAGAACGCCTTCGTGCTCGGCGCCTACGGCTCGCCGCTTCTGGTCAACACCGGCATCCGGCCGTGGTACGGCAGCCCATTCTGCAAGGAGTGGTATTGGACGACGAAGGCTCACAACGCGCTCGAGATTGATGGGCAGGGCCAACCCAAGACCGCCTCCGCGACCGGCAAGTTCGTGGTATTCCAGCCGGGAGAAGAGTACGACTACGTGGTGGGAGACGCCGCGACGGGATATGGACCGAACGTGCAACGCTGCCGCCGGCACCTGCTGTTCCTGAAGCCCGACGTGGTGGTGGTGGCCGATGAGGTCGAGGCCAGGGGGCCGGTCTCGTTGAAGTTCTGGTTGCACGGACGCGCGCCGTTCTCGATCGATTCCTCGGCCGGGCGCGTGGCGCTCAGCTTCGGGAAAGCGTCGCTGGCGGGCTTTCTGCGCTCGCCGGGCGGAATCGAGATCGTTCAGACCGACAAGTATCCGATCCCGCCGGAGCAGGGACGGACGCGGCCGGAATGGCACTTGTCGGCGGAAACGAATCAGAAGCGCGCGCAGGCCCGGTTTATCGCCGTTCTCGGGGTGGGAAAGGCGGGCGAGACGATCACGGTCGGGGACGTGGAGGACGTGTCCGAGGGCAAGACCATCGCTGTGCGCTTCCGCCGTGCCGGCAAACCGGTGAAGGTGTCGTTTGACGTGACGGCACCGGCGGTGACCATCGAGTAGGAATCAGCCCGTCAGCAGCACCTTCAGCGTCCCAGGTCTGGCCGCGGCGCGGAAGGCGCGCGGGGCCTCGCGGAGAGGGAAGCGCGCCGAGATCATCTCCTCCAGCCGGAGCTTGCCGCTCGCCAGCAGCTTGAGCGCCGGCTCGAAGCGCCCGCAGCGGGAGCCGACGAGCGTGATCTCGTTGACGACGACCGGGGCGGTGTCGAGGCGGACGGCGCCGTGCACGGTCGATTTTATGATGACCGTGCCGCGCGGGCGGGCCATGGCGATCGCCTGGCGCAGTCCCTCGGGCGAGCCGGTGGCCTCGATAACCCAGCCAAAAGCGGCCTTGGGCACGGCGTCGTGGCGGCGGTAGACATGAACACGGTAACCGCGCGCCTCCAGTACCTGGGCGATGAGACGCCCGAGCTTTCCGTAACCGCGCAGCCCCACCTCTTCCTTGGCCGGAATGGCAACCTGTTCCAGGATCTCGCAGGCGGCGGCCAGCGGCTCGGTGAAAACCGCGTGCTCGGTGGAGATGGAATCCGGCAGCACGTGCAGGTTCCGCTCCGGCAGCGTGAACAGCTCGCTGAAAACGCCCGGGTGTTTCACAATTCCCAGCACGGTGCGATGCGGGCAGTGGCGGCCCAGTTCGCGCCGGCACCACTCGCAGCGGCCGCAGGCCAAATTGATTTCGCCGACCACGCGCCGGCCCACCAGCGCGCCATCGTCCGCTTCCACCACCACGCCGACGAACTCGTGCCCCGGTGTGCCGCGAAAACCGTAGTAGCCGCGCTGGAGCTCGAGGTCGGTGTTGCAGATGCCGCCGCACAGCAGGCGGATGAGCGCGAAGCCTCGGGGGCGGCGGGGCGTCCGGCGCCGCCGCATCTCGACGCGGCCGTTTTCCAGGTGAACGGCGAGCATGAGCCAGTCCCAGTATAATCAGGGTGTCAATGCACGCTGAACTGGTCTGCTTCGAGGCGCGCTGCCGGGCGCGCTTCCCCATCACCGAGGTGTTCTACACTTGCCCGCGCTGCGGCGGGCTGCTGGAGGTCGGCTACACGGGAGTCCTGCGCCCGGTAGGAACGCTAAGAGAGGTCTGGCGGGCGCGGCGCATGAACGACGCGCCGCTCGACCGCAGCGGGGTGTGGCGCTACCGGGAGATCATCCCGTTCCTGGAGAGCTACGACCGGGTGGTGTCGCTCGGCGAGGGGAACACGCCGCTGCTGAGTGCGCCGCGGGCAGCGGAGTACGCCGGCCTCGACCGCCTCGCTTTCAAGCACCAGGGATACAACCCCAGCGGTTCGTTTAAGGACAACGGAATGACCTGCGGGGTGGCGCAGGCCCTGCGGCTGGGGATGAAACGGGTGGGCTGCGTCTCCACCGGCAACACCTCGGCCTCGATGGCCGCTTACGCCAGCGCGGCCGGGTTGCAGCCGATCGTCTTCATCCCGCATGGCAACATCTCCTACGGCAAGCTCGCGCAGGCGCTCGAGTACGGCGCGCGCACGTTCCAGGTGGAGGCGAACTTCGACGAGATCCTGGCGCTGGTTCGCACCTGCGCCGACCGGCTCGGCATTTACCTGCTGAACTCAATCAACCCCTTCCGCATCGAAGGACAGAAGACGATCATCGTCGAGATGATGGAGCAGCGCGGCTGGAAGCCGCCGCACTGGATCGTGCTGCCCGGCGGCAACCTCGGCAACACGGCCGCCTTTGGCAAAGCGCTGCGGGAGATGCTGGAGTGGGGCCTGATCGAGCGGCTGCCCCGGCTGGCGGTGATCCAGGCCGAGGGCGCGGCGCCATTCTACGAGCTGATGCGCTCGGCGGAACGCGGCGCGCTGAAGGCGGTGGGGCAGCCCGAGACGCTGGCCACTGCCATCCGTATCGGCGACCCGGTCTCCTGGCCCAAGGCGCTGCACGAGGTGACCAACACCGGCGGGCAGGTGGAGAAGGTCAGCGAGCAGGAGATCGCCGACGCCAAAGCGGTGATCGGCCAGTGCGGGATCGGCTGCGAGCCGGCCTCAGCGGCCACGCTGGCCGGCATTCGCAAGCTCCGCGCGGCAGGAGTCATCCGGCCCGATGCCGACGTGGTGGCGGTGCTTACCGGCAATCTACTGAAAGACCCGGACTACATCTACCGCTACCACACCGGCCAGCTCCAGACCCCGCGGGGAGAGGCGATTCACTCGACTTTCGGCAACCAGCCGGAGGTGGTGCCCAACGATCCGGACAAGATCGCGGCGGTGCTGGGGCAGTAGCCGCGGACATTAAATTAGTGAAAGCGTAGCCTGTCACCGAATTAGGGCCTTCACCGCGTCCACACACAGAGCGGCGGCGTGGCCGGATTCGGGGCTGAGCCCGCCGACGGCTTGCGCGATGACGGCGGGCTTGAGAGCGGCCAGCGCGGCGCGGTCCTTGCCTTGCAGCCACTCGGTGAGCGCCGAGCCGCAGGCGATCGAAGCGGTGCAGCCGCGTGCCTTGTAGCGCGCCTCCGCCACTACGCCTTGCTCGACGCGCACTGAAAGGCGCAGGATGTCGCCGCAGGCCGGGTTGGTGACCTCGACGGTAGTCGCCGGCGCGGGCAATTCGCCAACGTTGCGCGGGTTCCGGAAGTAGTCCAGAAGCCGCTCACTGTACAATGAACGCAGTGCCACCGGCCACACTATATCAGGTCGTCGCGGCGGTGATGGAGCACGAGGGGCGCGTGCTCATCTGCCAGCGAAGAGCCGGCGACCGCCACCCGCTGAAGTGGGAGTTCCCGGGCGGGAAGGTCGAGCCGGGCGAGACCCCGAGGGCCGCGCTCGAGCGGGAACTGCGCGAGGAACTGGCGGTGGCCGCATCGATCGGGCCGGAGGTCGCGCGCTACCAGTACACGTACACGGGGCGCGTGCCGGTGCTGTTGATTTTTCACCGCGTGAGCCAGTGGCAGGGAGAACCGCGCAACCTCGCGTTCACGGAAATCCGGTGGGAGGCGATTGAGCGGCTGCCGGAGTACGATTTCCTGGAGGGCGACGTGGAGTTGGTGCGGCGGCTGGCGCGGGGGCAGTGTTGATTACTCGAAAAGCCCGAGCTGGTCCTTCGGTTTCCTGGGGGCCTTGCGGGGCCGAAGCGGGCTGCCTACCACGCCCAGCACGAGGAACTCGGAGAGGGCGGCGCACGGCACGAAAATCCGCTGGCTCCGCGAGGACGGGTTGGGCGGCACAATGGTGAAACCGTAGTGTTCCAGCCGCAGCAGGTTGTTGGCCAGCAGGCCGTCCATCAGCTCGCCGTCGCGGAAGCGCATGCGGACCCACAGGCCCTCCGTCTTGGGACGGGCGTTGAACACGCGCCTCTCCGGCGGCGCCTGGCGATCCTCGAAGTCCCGCACGAAGTCGACCGACTTCACCTCCTCGTAAGGGACCTTGAGGGCAGTTCCCTCCCGGCTCAGCAGCTCGATGCCGCCGCGCGCCAGGTACGTCTGGGGATTGACCACTCCGGCCAGCGGCTCGCGGTCGAACCGCCGGATCACCACCTTCTTGCTGGTCGAAACGTTCACCTGTCAACCTGTTGGGCGATCCCGGGTGGTATTGTATCGCGTCCGGCGAGCCTGAGTCCGGGGAAGGCGCCACGGGGGGAGCGCGGCCAGCCCGGTCCCTGCATGCCCGGAGGTACCCCCGGAGCGGCCAAGACTGCCAATGCCAGCCAAAGGCGGCCCAGGAGGGGCTTTGACCCCATGTCAGGAGTCGAAGCTAGTACTAGTACTCACTACCCAGGTTCATGTGACCTCCAGACCTTGACTTTGCCGGCAGGACAGCTTAATATTTTATTTACGGTAGTTAGCAGACCCGGCCCAACCGCATGAGCGGCGAGGTGAGGGTCCACATTTCAGCGTTGGAGGAACGAAGATGAAGAACAAAGTGCTTTTGGCGATGGTGCTGGCGGTTGCGATCCCTGGCATCCTCAGCGGAACCCAATTGTGCACGGACTTTCTGGGCCAGGACATTCTGGGGGTCACGGAATGTTCGGCTGGCAACCTGGTGTTCAGCAACTTCTGGGCGCAGGGGACCGCGAACTGGCCGGGCTCAATCAATCTCATGACAGTGAGTACGGATCCCGGAACGGTGAAGCTTGGTTTCACCCCCAACATGGTTCTGACAGGCCCTGGCATCATGGATGTGTGGTTCAAGTTCACGGTCACTGGCTTTCACCACGGAATCGACCTGGCTATCGTCAGTAGCGGGGGATCAGTGAACGAGAATGCTTGCGCCACGGAGTGGGATGGGTTCAACTGTGGCCAGTTGCTGGCCTCCCTTCACGCGAGCGGCGTGCAGTCTGTCGATGCGCTTTACGGGCAGAGTGTGCCGGTGGCGTACATCCTGAAGGACATCTTCCTGTTGGGCGGGCAGCAAGGCGGTCACTTCACGATCATGGAGCAGAGCTTCCTGACGAGCAATATCCCTGAACCGCTGACGCTGGCGCTGATCGGCTCCGGGCTGTTGGGATTCGGCCTGCTGAGGCGGCGTATCGCCAAGCGGTAGGACTGCTGAATAGTTCCCTCTGACGCAGGGGCCGCGCGCGGACACGCGTGCGGCCCCTACTCTTTTTGGGGGCGCTTCAGGCGCTGAAGGAACTGCCGCAGCCGCAAGTGGTTTTAATGTTGGGATTCTCGAACTTGAAGCCCGCTCCCTCCAGCGCTTCCACGTAATCGACGCGGGCCCCATCCAGGTACAGCATGCTGGCCTGATCGATGAAGACCTTAAGGCTGTCAAAGGTGTAGGTCTTATCCAGCAGGCCAGGGGCGCCCTCGAACCCCATTGAGTAGGAGAAGCCCGAGCACCCGCCGCCGACCACGGCTATCCGCAGCCCGGCGGGCTTGGGATCCGGCTGCTGGTCCAGGATCTCTTTCACCTTCTGGACGGCTGTTTCGGTCAATTGAATCATGGTTGTCACCCCCTGGGATTGGCCTTCCTCTCTATTGTAGCAGGATAATGGTTGAAACCGCGAGGGACGCGGGCGCGTCTGGTGGCTTGGATGAGCAGCCTGAGCGCAGTCCTGCCCCTGCCCGCGTCCGGCCGGCAGATCGCGGCCAAGACGAGCGTGGATTACCGGAATACCGCTGAAGGATTGCTGGTCGAGCGCGCACAGGCGGGCGACCAGATGGCCTTCCGCGAGATCGTGGAGGGCTACCAGGCCAAGGTGTTCTCGATCATCTACGGCATTCTGCGAAACCGTAACGACGCCGAAGACATCGCGCAGCAGGTGTTCATGAAGGTCTACTTGTCACTGGGCAGCTTCGACTTCCGCAGCTCGCTGCTGACCTGGATCTACAAGATCACCGTCAACGAGTGCTACGACTACCTGCGCAAGAAGAAGGTTCGCAAGCTGGTCTACGAGAGCGACTTCAGCGAGGAGGACGCGCGGTGGATGGCGACCTCGGAAGCGGCCAGGGATCAGCGGCCGCCGGCCGACACCGCGCTGGCCCGGCGGGACCTGGCGCTGAAGCTGCTGGCCCGCCTGCCGAAAGAGGAGCGGAGCCTGCTGCTGCTGAAGGAAGTCGAAGGACATTCGGTCGAAGAGCTGGCCGGTATGACCGGCATCAACCAGAACACAATCAAAGTGAAGCTGTTTCGCGCCCGGCAGAAGCTGTTGAAGGTCGCGCAGCGCATGTCGCGGACCAGGCCGGGTTGGGCGAGTACCTGATGGCGAAAACGTGTGTAAGCCTCCGGGAAGCGGACATCAGATCCGCACTGAACGGCCGGGAGGCAGGCATTGCATTTGAGGGAAGAGAAGATGCATCGGCTGGTCAGGGAACGTCTGGAAGAGCACCTGCAAGGCGGTGGTGAGCGGCCGCTCCCGCGCGAGGTGGAAGCGCACCGGGCGGGGTGTGCCGCCTGCCGCCAGGAGCTGAACGGTTTTCTCGAGCAGGGCCAGTTGCTGAGAGCGTTGCGCGCGCCGGAGGAGATGGCGCCGGCGCCCGGCTTTTACGCGCGCGTGCTGGAGCGTATCGAAGCCGGGCAGGGAACCTCGATCTGGAGCGCGCTGCTGGAGCCGGTGTTCGGGCGGCTGGCCATCGGCTCGCTGGCCGCGCTGGTGCTGCTCGCCAGCTTCCTGGTGCTGACGGAGCGGGACAACGCGCCGCCGCTGGAGGCCACCGCGGCCTCGATCATTGCGGTCGAAGATCATCCGCCCGGCTTGGGTCAGGACCCGCAGCGGGACCGGGACACGGTTCTGGTCACGCTGGCCACCTTCCAGGAATAGGGTTACATGCGCACCCCCGCCGACCCCTGCTGGCACAACCCTCGCATCCTGGTTACGTTCCTGCTGGTTTTCCTTTGCGGCGCGACGGTCGGCATGCTGGGCATGTCGCTGGGCGCGCACCGCTGGATGCATCGCGCCCCGCCCTCCTGGCAGGAGGGCGGCAAAGAGATCTCGGTGGAGAGACTCAAGAAAGAGCTGGACCTGACCACCGCCCAGGCCGAACAACTGGGAACCGTGCTGGACGACTTCTTCATGTACTATCACACGCTCCAGACGCAACTGGATGAGGTCCGCGGCAACGGCAAGAGCCGCATCCTGCGCATCCTCGACGAGGAGCAGAAGAGGAAGTTCAACCGGATGGTGAGCGAGGCGCAAACGAGACCGCTGCGCTGAAAGGCGGGGAAATGGGTTGCGGTCCCGGTTTTTGGTTGTTTTTCTGGCGGCGGGGTGCTATTCTGAGGCAGACGTGGAGTGATTTAGGGCCTTCAGCCTGAGGGCCCCGCTACTTGCAACCACGTAAAAAAAAGTGCTAAAGGCAATCGGTCATCGCGAGAATGTCCGACCCTGCGGCCTTGGGCGCGGGGTTTTTGGCTTTTGGGCCGATTGCGCGGAGGAACAATGAGCGTGTGGCCCAATCCTCAGTACCCGGCCCCTGCGCTGGCAGGCGCCGAGGGCGAACTGGTTTCGATCACCATCTCCGTTGAGCCGCGGCTGCTGGAGGCATTGCTGGAGGCGCTGTCCCGACTCGACTTCCCGATGAACCCACAGATCTACCACCAGGCGGCGGCGGTGTACGTTGGCGGCGACGGCGCTAAAGCGGTCGGGCCGGCCACCTTGGTGGAGTTCCCGGCTTACACCGGCAGGCTGGCCGGAATCCGCGAGGCCCTGCGCGCGGCCGGGTTCGAAGCCGGGGCGCTGCGCTGCCGCAGCATGCTGGATGAGATCCGTGGCGGCGTGGAGCGAGCGCGGACGACGCTGACGGAAACGCACTGACCCCCGGCTGGCTGCGGGCGGGCCCACGGCTCGCCGTGGGCACCCCCGGCGAACTACAATACACGTGAGGAGAGTGTGCCATGCCGGCGGCCATCTCTCATGTGTCCCCTTACAGCGGTTCCTGGTATCCAGACGACGCGCACGAGCTCAACGAGCTGCTGGAGCGGCTCTTCGCCGACTCGCGCGAACGCACCGGACCCTACCTGGCTCCCAGGGCGGCCGGCTTCGTGGTGCCCCACGCCGGCCTGGTCTATTCGGGGACGGTGGCGGCGGCCGCCTACCGCCACCTGGAGCGCACCCGCGCCGAGCGGGTGGTGCTGCTGGGATTCTGCCATCGCGGCGCGCCGCCAGGCATCTGGATTCCGAGAGTGGACGCGTTCCAGACGCCGCTGGGGGAGATCGCGGTGGACCGGGAGCTGGCCGACGATCTCGTCCAGCGCCCCGAGTTCGGCTCCCTGCCCGAATCTCACTTGTGCGACCATTCGGTGGAGATCCAACTGCCTCTGCTGAAGAAGGCCGTTCCCGGAGCGAGGCTGCTGCCGGTCTACGTGAGTGACGTCGATCCCTCGACACGCGAGGCCGCCGGCCGCGCGCTGGCAGAGCGCCTCCCTCCGGATGCCGCGCTGGTGGCCAGCTCGGACTTCACCCACTACGGCAAGGCCTTCCACTATGAGCCGTTTCCCGCCGACGCCTGGGTGGGGGACCGGCTGCGGGGGTTGGATGAGAGCCTGATGGAGGCCGCCGGCAGCCTGCGTCCCGAGCTTTTCTTCCAGAGCCTGCGCTCGACCGCGGCCACGCTGTGCGGCTACCAGCCGATCGGCCTGCTGCTGGCCACCTTGCGCGCGCGCGAGGCCAGCGAGGAGATCTTTCAGGAGACGCTCGACTACCAGACTTCAGGAGAGATCACCGGCGACTATCACCGCTCGGTCAGCTACGCGGCGCTTGGCTATTTCCCCCACACCGCGTTCCATCTGGACCAAGACGACCAGAAGCGGCTGCTGGAAGGCGCGCGGCGCACGCTCCGGCACTACCAGCAGACGGGCGAACGCAAACCGATCCCGGCCGAATCGGGCTCCGGCGCTCTCCAGCGGCGGGCAGGCGCCTTCGTGACGCTGCACAAGGAAGGCCGGCTGCGGGGCTGCGTGGGGCATCGCGCCGCCGCGGAGCCACTGTCCAGCTCGGTGCCGGAACTCACGCTGGCCGCGGCCCTGGACGATAGCCGGTTCGAGTCCATGTCACCCGAGGAGACCGGCATCGACATCGAGATCTCGGTGCTCTCGCCGTTCAAGCGGATTCCCGACCGCGCCTCGTTCCGCGTGAACGAGCATGGCGCCTGGCTGGAAGCGGGCCGGCACCACGGACTGCTACTGCCGCAAGTGGCCACCGAGCGCCGGTGGACGGCGGATGAGTTCTTCGAGGCGCTGGCGCGCAAGGCCGGCGCCGGCTCGCAGGTTTACCGCGATCCCGCCACTCGCCTCTTCGTCTTCCGCGCCCAGATCATCCATTGAGCGACCACTACATGCGAGTTGCACTTTTCTCGGTGGGTTTGGTCCTGTCCGCGGCAGAGCTGTTCGCTGCCGGCATCTTCTCTTACGCGCGGCAGGGGAATATTTTCACCTTCAAGCTGGCCGACGGCAGCGCCGAGTTGGAGTGGATAAGCGCTTCGTCGTTCCGCTTTTGCCGGCGCTGGCAGGCGGCCGCGGAGAAGCCCCGGCCGATTAGCGAAGACGCGGTTGCGGTCGCGGTGTCGGATCTGGACGCGCGGCTGGAATTAGCCACCAAGTACCTCAAGGTGGAGGTGGCTAAGGAAGGGCTGCTGCTGAAGGTGCGCGACGGCGCCGGCGCCCTGCTGGCGGCCGACGCGGCCGTAATCCGCCGCGCCGGCGATGGATTTGTAATCGCGCGGGAGACGCCGGACACGGAGCGGTTTCGCGGCCTGGGCGTGGGCGGAGGCGCGAGCGCGGACGGCGCCCGCGGCGTGAAGATCCAGACCGGCGTGCCTTTCCTGCTCTCGAGCCTCGGCTACGGCGAGTATTATCGCGGCGCCGCCGGGTACCTCTTCGACCTCGCTTCCACCACACCTGGCCGGCGCCGTGTTGAGCTGCGCGGCGCGAACCGTGTGGAATCCTTCTTCTACCACGGGCCGACGCCGAAGGAGATTCTCGAGCAGCACGTGGCGGTGTCGGGCGGCTTGGGCGAAGTCGTTTGGGCCGATTACCGGCTGCGGGACGGCGCCCCCTTACCCAAGGACGCAACGGCTTTGCCGCCGCCGCGTTCCGTCTCCTGGGAGGGCCTGCGGGAAACCTTGCGGAGCCTGTACGAGGCCAGCTACTCGGCCATCCTGCTGCCGGCCTTCGATGCTTCGCCATTTCTGGCGACCGGCGGCGCACTCGCGCGGCGGGCGGCGCAGCTTGCCAGTGTGATGCCGGTGCTATACCAGTCCCGGTCCGGGCTGGGCGCCGGCGAGAAAACGGAACTGGCGGCGGCGCGAGCGCGGCTGGTCCCCTACCTGGTCAGCTACGGGTACGAGGCGGACGACCGGGGCTTCCCGCTGATTCGGCCCATGGCGATGCAGTATCCCCGCGACAAGGAGGCGGCGGGACTGAGCGACCAATTCCTGCTCGGCGACGACCTGCTGGTAGCGCCCATCCTAGGCCCGGACGGCGGCCGCAGCGTCTACCTGCCCATGGGCGCCTGGACCGATCTGCGGAACAACCAGGCCTACAAGGGGCGGCAGACGATCCAGATCACGGCAGGCGCGAATGATCTTCCACTGTTCGCCAAGAACGGGAGCATCGTGCCGCTGGCGCCCGTATCCGAGGCTGGTCCGCTGGAGCTGCATTATTTCCCCAGCCTGGCGGCGGAGCTGTTTTACTACGAAGAGGGGACGGGAGGGTTGACGCAGTTTCACGCCGCCCCGGCGGCCGGCTTCATGCGGCTGGAGATCGAACCCGTCCTCGGGCGCACCTGCGAGTGGGTCGTGCACCATGTGGAGCCTTGCCGGCGGGTGGTGGCGGGCCAGGTTGAGTACGCGCCAGTGGCCGAGCGGCGGCAACTCAGACCGGGAGCCTGGCATTACGACGCCAGGCGGCGCAATCTCCACGTGCAAGTGCGAGTCCGGGCCGGCGCCGACAGCATCATAAATGTGAGCTTTGCCGACGGGGGCTGAGCTTCGCCAACGGAGGGACACGATGAAAATGGAGCTGTACATGATGGCGGCCGGGCTGGTGGCCGCAATGGCCGCGCAAGCGCAAAAGACGCAACTGAAGGTCGGCGACATAGCGCCGGATTTCAGCCTGCCGTCCACCACCGGTAAGGAGATCAAGCTCTCCGACTTCCGGGGCACTAAGAGCGTCATCCTGGCGTTCTTCCCGGCCGCCTTCACCGGTGGTTGAACGAAGGAAGTGAAGGGATACCAGGCTGGTATCTCAGAAATGGCGGGGATGGAGGCGGAGGTGCTGGCGGTCAGCACCGACAACCTGCCGACGCTGCGGCACTGGGCCGAGGAACTGAAGCTAGACTACGCCTTGCTGAGCGATTTCATGAGGAAGGCGGCCGCGAGCTACGGCGTGCTGAACGCGGAGCGGGGCGTGGCCAATCGCACGACGTTCGTGATCGACAAGGAGGGGCGCATCCAGTACATCGAGGAGGGCGGCAGCGCGACGGATCCGGCCGGCGCCGT
>ERZ1292640.2501-Hain-H43-02um-R1-2501-length-14668-cov-46_pt1 | contig 14668 bp, 10 predicted proteins | sample MGYA00564404_ERZ1292640 | MGnify/ENA primary metagenome ERZ1292640 (study PRJEB36523, sample SAMEA6512636) | groundwater metagenome | collected 2019-01-08 | study: AquaDiva: Metagenomics assemblies of 32 groundwater samples
ACTCCGAGTAGCCGCCCAAAACCAGGTTGCGGAACCAGTGGCTGGAGTGGCTGAAGCGTTTGTAGGTGTTGAAGCGCCCGAACATGCGGTGCTTCGGGCTGAAGTTGTGGTCCGCGCGGGCCACGTGGTTGAAGTAGGTGATAACCTCGGGGTCGTTCACCCGGATCAGGTTGTTCCGCCCGTCGGCCGTCCCCGGCGCGTTGGGATCGGAGTAGTAGCTCAGGATCTTCTTCGCAATCGGGTTGATCCGGCTGGGCGGAATGATGTTGCCGGGCAGAGGATCGACCCTGGTGCGCCCGGCCGGCGCCGCTACGCGAGTCAACGGGTCGTAGATCTGGTATTGAGGTCCCACCTTGAGCAGCGCCGAGAAGTCGCCTTGCTTCTGCTCCGGCGTGGGCACCGTCAGCGTGCCCGAGCCGTAGGCGGCCCCCATCGCCCGGCTCTCATGGATGCCCTCGTAGCCATAGGAGAAGAAGGTGCGGTCGCGGCCGTTGTACAGCCCGGGTATTCGGACCGGCCCGGTGCCGTGCCCGCCCCATCGCTTGTAAGTGAAGTCGCCTTTGGGCTGGCCGGCCCGGTTGGCGAAGAACAGGTTGGCGTTGAGCACCGGGTCCAGCACCGAATAGTAGCCGGTACCGTGCAGTTGGTTGCCGCCCGACTTCAACGTGATGCTGGTGACGCCGCCCTGAGTGTGGCCGAAGGCGGCGTCGAAGGTGACCGTCTGGACCTTGAACTCGCGCACCATGTCCGCCGGCGGCGTGTAACCCGCCATCAGGTCGCCCACGCCCCAGCGGTTGTTCAAGGCGGTGTTAGGAGTGCCGTCCAGCGTCACCTCGCTGCGGTTGGCGCGCACGCCGTCCATGGAGTAGCCGACGATGTGGGTGGGCTCGAACGGCCGGTCCAGGCCGGGGTTCTGCGTGTGCACCACGCCGGGGCTCAGCGCGATCAACAGGAACGGGTTGCCGTGCGCGATCGGCAGCTCGGCCACCCGCCGCTCGTCGATCACCTGACCCATGGAAGCGGTGGCCGCCTCCAGCAGCGGCGTCTCCGCCGTCACCGTAACCTGCTCGCTGACTTCGCCGAGCTGCATCGCCACCGGTATCGTCAGCCGGTCCGCAATGCGGAGCTCGATGCCCTCCCGGATAAAAGTCTTGAACCCGGTCATCTCCGCCGTCAGCCGGTAGGCGCCCGGCAGCAGGTACGGCGTCTCGTAGTTGCCTTCCGCGTTGGAGCGCGTCGTGACAGTGACGTTGGTGGCGGCGTTGGTTAGCCGCAAGGTCACGCCCGGTATTACCGCGCCGCTCGCGTCCGTCACCCGCCCCAAGATGGTGCCCCGCGTTTCCTGCGCCGACAGAAACGCCGGCAGGCACAATAGCAGAAGCCACGCCCCGTGCTTTGGCATGTTCCCTCCCTTTCCCCAGGATTCTATCCCAGTCCCTCCGGCGGGGCAAGGGGTTTAAGCGTGCCCTACGGCTTCGACGTCACCGCTCCTTCCGAGGCCGACGTCACCAGCGCCGCGTACTTGGCGAACACGCCCATCTGGTAGCGCGGCGACGGGGGCGTCCAGGCAGCGCGGCGCTGCCTTAGCACATCGGGCGTGACTTCGAGTTCGATAGCGCGGCCGGCGATGTCTATCGACACGATGTCGCCTTCGGTCACCAGGGCCAGCGGACCGCCGTTGGCCGCTTCGGGAGCGACGTGGCCGATCATGAAGCCGCGGGTGGCCCCGCTGAAGCGGCCGTCAGTGACCAGCGCGACCTGCTCGCCCAGCCCGGCGCCCACGATGGCCCCGGTCACGCCCAGCATCTCGCGCATGCCCGGCCCGCCGCGCGGGCCTTCGTAGCGGATCACCACCACGTCGCCGGCGCCGATCCGGCCGTGCGTCACCGCCCCCATGGCCGCTTCCTCGGAGTCGAACACACGCGCCGGCCAACGCCCGGCCCTGCAAGGCGCTGCTGGACCGGATCAGCGACCGGACGCACATTATCGAGACCGGGACCGACTGCTACCGGTTCCGGCGGAGGCTGGAGAGTCGGCAGAAGCGGTGGGCGGGAGGGCGGAGCGAAGCCCTGCGCGCAACCACGAGGATTTCCAGCCACTCGTTTGGACAGCAGCCATCTCCGAAGTTAGGCCGGCAGCCGGTTCTCTGGCGACAACTTGGTTTGTCAAAACGGCAGGAAGGGCGAGATATGCCGTGTTTTCAATCAGCCGGAGCGGGCTTTTCGGCTAATTTGGACAGCAGTGCACTGGGGTAGACTGGACCTGTGGTCTATGAGTGGAACGCGGCGAAGGCCAAGGCCAACACTCAGAAGCACGCCGTGTCCTTCGACGAGGCAGCGACGGTCTTCCTCGACCCGCTGGCCTTGACCTTTCCCGATCCCGATCACTCCGGCGGAGAGGAGCGCGAGATCACGATCGGCTACACTAACGGGCATAGGGTCGTCTTCGTGTCGCATTGCCAACGGGGAGACCGCATACGGATCATCAGCGTACGAAAGGCGACCAGAACAGAGCGCAGGCAATATGAAGAAGGCATTGCCAAAAAGATTGGATGACGATTTGCGGCCGGAATACGACCTGTCGCAGCTCAAAGGAGGCGTGCGTGGCAAGTACTACCGGCAAGCAGTGGCCGGCACGAACCTGATGTTGATCGAGCCAGAACTCGCCAACGTATTTCGCGATTCAGAGTCGGTCAATCGAGCGTTGCGGCTCCTGGTGGATGCAGCGGCTGCTGCTGCCGGTCCTGTTCGTCGTCACGGGGCGGCTGACAAGGCGTTGCAGCGTACGGCGCAAAAGCCGCCCCGCCGCTGAACGCCTGAGTCGTTAAGCGCTTGGAGGCCACATGTTTCAGATGCTCGCAATCGTGATAAGCGTTGGGTCCATCGGCTGGGCATTCTTCTCGCCTTTATGGGCGTGGACTCCACTCGTCACGGCTGCGGCGCTCCTTCTATTGACGCTCCTCGGCGTCAAGCAGAAGAAGTGGCGTTACATCGAAGAACTATCGCCCGCCGGAAACGAAATGCTTCCAAAGTTTGGGCACTACTACGCAATGCCCTTCGCAGGGCGGGATTTCAGCGCCGCAGCAAGTACCATTCAATTTGCGGCTGTCGCAGTTGGCATTATCGGAGCGGTCAAAGGTTTCTACTGGGGCCTGGGCATTGCAGTTGCCTTCTGGTTTGTGCTCGGCCCGGTTGCAATGGCTTTTAATCCCACCAACTTCATCCGTGGCAGCCATCTCGAAAGCGCCCATGAAGAGGTCATTTCATGGGTGATGCAACAGTCACAGCGCGGACGGAGTTAACGGATCTACAATAGCAAGGCGCTGGAGCCGACGTCCCTGCCTCCGCTTCGCTCCGGCAGGGCAGCGGCTGAGCTTGGGCGTCAGACGGCCCAGAAATATGACAGACGAGGAACTGATCGCGGAGATCGAAGCGCAGCGCAGTCTGATGATTGCCGTCGCCACCGGTGGGCCACGCATCCAACAGGTCAATGGGCAGTACGTGGAACGCCGCGAGCGGATCGCGACCGAGCTGCGGCGAAGGGGCATCGCGGATCCGAATCTGCATGACGACCTGTGGGCGTGGTACGGCCGCTGGTCGGCCGGCGACATGCCGAGTTGGCAATCCAGGCGAGCCCACCTTTCTGAGATGTACCAGCCTTTGATCGACCAGATCAGGGCCGGCCCGAGCGCCACCGGAGCGCAAGTCTTCGAGGAGCCGACCGGCTGGCCGCGTGTGGACCGTGGTATCTACGAGATCCGCCGCAGACTGGAGCAGGCCGATGCGGAGGAGCAGTTCCAGGCGGTCGGTCTGCTGTGTCGAGAAGTTCTCATATCTGTGGCCCAGGTGGTCTACGACCCCCAACGTCATCCCTCAGAGGACGGCGTTGCGCCCTCGGAGACGGATGCCAAGCGCATGCTCGACAGCTACATTGCGGCGGAGCTTGTCGATGCACCGAATGAAGGAGTTCGGCGCCATGTCAAGGCGGCCTTGTCGCTGGCGAATGATCTTCAGCACCACAGGACGGCGGACTATCGCCACGCGGCGCTTTGTGCGGAAGCTTCCACGTCCGTTGTCAACATCGTGGCTATCATCTCGGGCCGACGAGACCGCGTCAGCCAACAGGCCGTCTAAAGGGCGATGCAGCGGACGGCCTCCGGCCGCCGCTGATCGCCAAGCGGTTATGGGGCACGGGGCCACTCGCCAGCAGTTCGGTTAAGCGGGCATGAAAGGTAGCAGGGAGGAGTTGCATGCGAAATAGGCGTTCGCATATTCGCTTCCTCCAGGTCGCATCCTATTCCAGCCCCTTCGGCAGCTTCGACGTCACCGCCCCTTCCGAGGCCGACGTCACCAGCGCCGCGTACTTGGCGAACACGCCCATCTGGTAGCGCGGCGACGGGGGCGTCCAGGCAGCGCGGCGCTGCCTTAGCACATCGGGCGTGACTTCGAGTTCGATAGCGCGGCCGGCGATGTCTATCGACACGATGTCGCCTTCGGTCACCAGGGCCAGCGGACCGCCGTTGGCCGCTTCGGGAGCGACGTGGCCGATCATGAAGCCGCGGGTGGCCCCGCTGAAGCGGCCGTCAGTGACCAGCGCGACCTGCTCGCCCAGCCCGGCGCCCACGATGGCCCCGGTCACGCCCAGCATCTCGCGCATGCCCGGCCCGCCGCGCGGGCCTTCGTAGCGGATCACCACCACGTCGCCGGCGCCGATCCGGCCGTGCGTCACCGCCCCCATGGCCGCTTCCTCGGAGTCGAACACACGCGCCGGGCCGCGGTGCGCGCCGCGCCCCAGGCCGGTCACCTTGATCACGCAGCCCTCCGGCGCCAGCGATCCCTTCAGAATGACCAAGCCTCCGGTGGGCTTGATCGGATCGCTCAGCGGCCGGACCACCTCCTGGCCCGGTGTTTCCTCCGCCTCAGCAGCTTCTTCGGCCAGCGTCCGCCCGGTGATGGTGAGCGCCGTGCCGTCGGCATAGCCGCCATCCACCAGCCGCCGGGCGATGACCGGGATTCCCCCGGCCCGGTGCACGTCGAAGGCCACGAACCGCCCGGCCGGCTTCAGATCGGCCAGCAGCGGCGTACGGTCGCTGATCGCCTGAAAGTCATCGATCACGAGCGGCACGCCCGCTTCGCGCGCCATCGCCAGCAGGTGCAGCACGGCGTTGGTCGAGCCGCCCGTCGCGGCCACCGAAGCGATCGCGTTCTCGAAGGCAGCGCGAGTGAGCAGATCGCGCGGCTTCAGGTCCCGGCGCACCGCCTCCACGATCAGGCGGCCGCAGCGGACGGCGATCTCCTCCTTGGCGGGGTCCACCTGCGGCACGGCCGCCGTGCCCAGCGGCGAAAGGCCGATCAGCTCCATAACCGTGGCCATCGTGTTGGCGGTGTACTGGCCGCCGCAGGCGCCCGCCCCCGGGCAGGCGGTGTTCTCAATCGCCAGCAGTTCCTCGTCCGTGATGCGCCCGGCGGCGTGCGCGCCGATCGCCTCGAAGACGTCCTGAATGGTGATGTCGCGCCCCTGGTAGCGCCCCGGCAGGATCGTACCGCCATAGAGGATCAGCCCCGGCACGTTGAGACGCACCAGCGCCATGGCCGCGCCGGGAATCGTCTTGTCGCAGGCCACCAGCGCGATGACGCCGTCGAACATGTGGCCGCGGCCGACCAGCTCGATCGAATCGGCGATCACCTCGCGGCTCACCAGCGAGGCCTTCATGCCCTCGCTGCCCATCGTCACCCCGTCGCTGATGGCGATGGTGTTGAACTCCATCGGCGTGCCGCCGGCCGCCCGCACTCCTTCCTTCACCTTGACGGCCAGCTCGCGCAGGTTGTAGTTGCACGGCATCGTCTCGATCCAGGTGTTGGCCACGCCGATGATCGGTTTCCGCAAGTCTTCATCCGTGAAGCCGATGGCCTTGAGCATGGCGCGCGCCCCGGCGCGGTCGCGCCCCTGCGTAATGGCATAGCTGCGCAGCGGGTTCATATGTATTTCATGATACGCGGCCCGGCGTGTCCTGCGGTACAATCTCCGGCATGGCCGCTAAGCTATCGCTCCGGTTTTGCACCGTCCTGCTCTTCCTCGCCCTCGCCGCCCAGGCCCAGACTGCCGGCGTGGGCGCTGTGCGCCGCCTCAGTCCAGCTCTCGATCAGATCGTCCCGCTCGCGGCCGTCATCGAGAAGGTGGCCGACGGGTTCACCTTCACCGAAGGCCCCGTGTGGACGCGCGACGGCGCGCTGCTGTTCAGCGACATTCCCAACAACGCGATCCAGAAGTGGACGCCCGACGGCAAGGTCACCCTCTTCCGCAAACCGAGCGGGTACGACGGGACCGATGCGCCCCCCGGCGCCTTCATCGGCTCGAACGGCCTCACGCTCGACAAGCAAGGCCGGCTCGTCATCTGCGAGCACGGCAACGGCCGCGTCACCCGCCTCGAGAAGGACGGCAAGCTCACCGTGCTGGCCGCCCGCTACGAAGGCAAGCGGCTGAACAGCCCCAACGACGCCGTGTACAAGTCCGACGGCTCGCTCTACTTCACCGATCCGCCGTACGGGTTCGTCCAGCAGGACGACGACCCCAAGAAGGAGCTGCCCTTCAACGGCGTGTACCGGCTGGCCGGCGCCAAGCTCGTGCTGCTGTACAAGGACCTCACCCGCCCCAACGGCCTCGCCTTCTCGCCCGACGAGAAGTACCTTTACGTCGCCAACTCCGATCCGAAGCGCAAGACCTGGACGCGCTTCGAGGTGAAACCCGACGGCACGCTCGGCGCTTCGAAGGTGTTCTTTGACGTCACCAGCGAGACGGCCGACGGCCTGCCCGACGGCCTCAAAGTCGACCAGAAAGGCAACGTATACTGCACCGGTCCCGGCGGCATCTGGATCTTCTCGCCCGACGGCAAGCATCTGGGCACGATCCAGCCACCCGAGGCGCCGGCCAACTGCGCCTGGGGCGACAAGGACGGCAAGACGCTTTACATGACCGCCCGCAAGGGCCTCTATCGCATCCGGCTCCAGATTCCGGGGATCCGGCCGTGACCAGCCGCCGCGAGCTGCTGGCCGCGCTGGTGGCACAGGCGTTCCCGCCGGTCTCTGACGGCAGCATCCTGGTCCACGAGCACGTTCTGGTGGACTTCATCGGCGCCGACCTGATCCAGCCCGGCCGCTACGATTCCGACGAGGTCTTCCGCATCGCCCGGCCGAAGCTGGAGGAAGTGAAGCAACTGGGCTGCCGGCGCCTGCTCGAATGCACCCCCAACTACCTCGGCCGCGACCCCGGGCTGCTGGCCCGTCTCGCCGAGGCGGTGGGTATCGAGATCTGGACCAACACCGGCATCTACGGCGCGGCCGATCACAAGTACGTGCCGGCGTTCGCGCGCCAGGAAACCGCCGGCGAGCTCGCGCGCCGCTGGATCGCGGAGGCGCGCAAGGGCATCGATGGTGTCAAGCCGCGCTTCATCAAGACCGGCGTCACGCGCGCGCCGCTCGATGAAATAGACCGCAAGCTGGTGCGCGCCGCGGCCATCACCTCGCGCAAGACCGGCCTGACCATCGCCTCGCACACCGGCGGCGGCGGCCCGGCCGCGCTGGAGCAGATCGAGATCCTGCGTGCGGAGAAAGTGAGCCCGTCCAAGTTCGTCTGGGTACACGCCCAGAACGAGAAGGACCACAGCTTCCACGAGCAGGCGGCCCGCGCCGGCGCCTGGGTGGAGTTTGACGGCATCCGCGAGAACAGCGCCGAGTGGCACCGTGACTGTGTGCGCTTCATGGCCGGCAAGCACCTGCTGGGGCGCACGCTCATCAGCCAGGACGCCGGCTGGTATCACGTCGGCGAGCCGGGCGGCGGCAACTACCGCGGCTACAGTTACATCTACACTGACTTCCTGCCGGGCCTGGATGCGGAGTGGGTGCGGCGGCTGGTGGTTGAAAACCCGGTCTGCGCCTTCGGCGACTAAGGGAGGCGGCGACCGCCGCCCGCTCGGCGGGCGCCTTCCGGCAGCAAGCTCACCCGCCGGTAGACCTCCACGACCCGCTCGGCCGATATCGCCCAGGAGAAATCCCGGGCCCGCCGCCGCCCCTCTTCCCGCAGCCGCTCCCGCGTTGTCTCGCTGGAGGCCAATTCCTTCATCGCCGCGGCGATGGATTCCACGTCGGTGGGGTCAACCAGCAACGCAGCCGGGCCGGTGATCTCGGGCAGCGAAGTCGTGTTCGAGCAGATCACCGGCGCGCCCAGGCCCATCGCTTCCAGCACCGGCATGCCGAAGCCTTCGAACAGCGAAGGGTAGACAAAGGCGAAGCAGTTCTCATAGAGCCATTCGAGCTGGGCATCCGAGACGTAGCCGGTGCGGATCACTTCGCCGCCCGCCCGGTGCTCGCCTAATGCTCTGTCCAGGTCCTCCATCAGCCAGCCGGCGCCGCCGGCCAGCACCAGCGGCAGAGAGGGCGTGGCCTCGGCGGCGAGTTTCGCGTAGGCCTCGATCAGCCGGCGATGGTTCTTCCGCGGCTCCAGCGTGGCCGCGCTCAGCCAGAAGCCCTGCGGCCGCAGATCGCGCACCGGCTCGGTTTGGGGCTGGCGGCCTTCAAACCGGCTGGCCGGGTAGACGACCTCCATTCGCTCCGGCGGGTAGTGGGGAAAGGTCTCCAGGAAATGCCGGCGCGTGTTTTGCGAGATGGCGATGATGAACTCGGCCAGCAGGCTGGCCCGGAACACCCCTTCAAAGCAGCCGCACCGGTTTGCCTCCGTAGTCCAAGCCGGCTCCTCCAGGAAGGCCAGATCGTACAGCGTGTACACCAGCCGCGCCCTGGTCAGCCCGGTGGGACAGAAGAAGTTGTTGGCGTGGAAGATATCGGGCTCCCCGAGCTGCTTCTCTAAGTCCGGCGGCGGCTCGCGCCAGAACGATTGCGAAGCCTCCCAGTTGGCCGGCGGGGCCATCCGCCGGAAGTTGGCGCGACCGGTCTGGAAGGTTTCGCTGGCGCACTCGGGGTCCCAATACAGGTCGCCCACCGCCGGGTACAGGATGTAGTCGTTCTCGGAGTCGGTTTCGGCCAGCGCCCGGATGAGACCGTCGGCCAGGTAGCCGCAGCCGGCCTTCCGGCGCCCGGTCTGGCTGACGTCAAAGCCTATCCGCATTTGGCTGACACCTCCCGGAAGGCGCTGCCGGCGACCCATTGCTTGACGGTTCCGAGCATGGCGCGGGAGATGCGCCGGTTCCAGGCCAGCGCCGCCCACAGCGACAGCGCCGAGACCAGCAGCGCGAATCGAAGCCGGTGGCCGCGGGGGATTCCCTTCGCGTCCAGCACGACGTGGGCCCAGTTGAACAGCCACTTGTCCGGCACCAGGCCCAGCCGCTCACGCAACATGGCGTTAATCTCCCGGTGCACGGCCACGCGCGATCCCAGCGTCTTGGTCTCCGCGTACAGCCGCGAGCCGGCCAGCACCCGCCGCAGCCAGCCGAACTTCGCGCCCTGCTGGGCGATCCGGATCCAGTATTCGTAGTCCATGCTGTAGCGCCGCCGGGCATCCAGCAAGCCGAACTCCTCGATGACCCGCCGCCGGAAGAACACCGCCGGCTGGCAGATGTAACAGACCTCGATCAGCCGGCCGAAATCCCAGGGCTCGGTCGGATAAGCCTCAATCACCTGGTCTTGCTCATCGATGTGGTTGGCGTCTCCGTACAGGACATCCACTTCGGGATGAGCGGCGAAGAACTCGCAGGCGGCCGGAATCGCATCCGGATAATAGACGTCATCGGAATTCAGCCAGCCGATCACTTCGCCCCGCACCCCGCCGAGGCCCTTGTTGACCGCGTCGGCCTGGCCGCGATCCGGCTCGGAAACCCAGCGCAGCCGCGGCTCGTAGCGCCTCAGGATCTCCAGTGTCTCGTCGCTGCTGCCGCCATCGACCACGAAGTACTCCAACTTCTCCACCGGCTGCGACAGCACGCTGCCGATGGTTCGTTCGATGAACCGTCCCTGGTTCAAGGACGGCGTGACAACCGAGACGCTGTCAGTCATGGTCCTTGGTGAACAGTCTGGCGGCGGCGCCGTCCGGTTCGACGATGCTGGCCGTGAGCACCCGGCATCCCAGCCACCGCTTGTCCTGGCCACGCCCGCACGCCTTGGGCTGGAAAAGCGGGCGTGAGAGCAGCTCGATGAAGCCGCCCTGCGACGGGATCACCCGCTCGATCGTCAGCCGCTCGCTGCGGCGCACGCGGTGGAACTGCGGCGCGCCGCCCACGTCGGGAAGGACGCGGATCGAGATCGCCTCCGCTGGGATCCAGTGGGGCGCCTGGATCTCCACGGCGATCTTGCGTCCCTCCGGTCCCGGGTCGTAAGTGATGGCCACCCGCTCGCCCGCCCAGCCGTCCGGGTACACGCCGTGGACACCGGGAACAAATCCGGCCGGGCTCCGCACCACGTCGCGGAAGACCTCCAGGTAGCGCGCGGCCATCGCGGCCGCATCCCCGAACCCGGCCACCCGCTGCCGGCCAAGCTCCGCCAGCGCCCGCACGCACTCGGGGTCGCCTTCCAGGTGTTCGATGGCGGCCACAATCTCGGCCGGCTTGCGGGGATCGAAGTACAGCGCCGCCTCACCGGCCACCTCCGGCAGGCTGGTGAGGTGGCTGCACAGCGCCGGTTTGCCGGCTGCCAGCGCCTCCAGCACCGGCATGCCGAATCCTTCGTAGAGCGAAGGGAAGATCAGCGCCAGGCAGGAGCGCATCAGCGCCGCGAACTCCGGGCCGGGCAGAAAACCCGCGAACACCACCCTTGCGCCCAGCCCCATCTGCCGGGCGGCTCCTCGGAGGAACTCCATCCGCGGTCCGGGCGCTCCGGTCAACACCAGCTTCAAGGCGGAGCCGGGGCGCTGGGCGGCGTACATCCCGAACGCGGTCAGCAGCATCTCGTGGTTCTTGTGCGCCCAGAAGTTCGCCGGATACAGAAGAAACCGGTTCGCTTCCAGCCCGTGCCGGCTGAGCACCTGGTCGGCGTCCACCGCCGGGAGCCTCTCCAGCCGGTCGAGCGAAGAAATGTGGATGGTTTGAACGCGCTCCGGCTTCAGATCGGTGTTTTCCAGCACGGTCCGGCGGACATGGTCCGAGATGCAGATCAGCCGGCTGGCGACGCCGCACGCCTGGCGGAAATGCCGGTCGCGCGCGCCCCTTTCCGCCGGCGCGAAGAACTGAGGATAGTAGAGGTATTGCAGGTCGAGAACCATCGAGACCACCGGCACGGTGGGATCGGAATATAACGGGGCGGTGAACGGGCAGAACAGAAGATCGGCCCCCAACTCCCGCGGCAGGCTGCCACGCGGCTCCCAGTGCGGCAAGGCTGCCTCGACCAGGCGAGCCGCCGGCGCCGGTAGGCGCCGGCTGAGCCTGAGCGCCAGCCCGGCCAGGCGTCGCGCCGCCGGCGTTGCTCCCGCGGCTAGTGTGCTCACGCACAGCCGCCGGACGTTGGGAGCGTCAAGCACGGCGAGTTCCTCGTGCGCTCGCGTCGAGGTCAGCAGGACGAACTGGCAATCGGGCGCCAGCCGGCTGAGCTGCCGCAGCAGCTCGATCGTGAGCGGCTTGGCCCCCCCGTTCTCGCCGCCCGGCAGAACCGGCGTCAGGTCCACCAGCAGCAGCCGCAGTTGGCGCGCGGGATCGGGTGCCAGCCGGCTCGCCGGGTCCACCGGCGCCGCTGTACGCTCCCGCACGGGCTCCAGCCAGCCCCACAGCCCGGAGCGCCGCATCGCGCGATACACGTAGCTGAGACGGAGACGGCCCAGCAGCGTCTGAAGAACCGCCAGCCTCCCGCGGAGCGTGTGCGCTTCCTCCTGCGCCGCCGTCCATTGCCGGGCCAGTTCCGCCCGGTCTGCTTCCGACTTGGCCAGCCAACCGTGGAGTTCCTGGATGCTTGCCAGCCGGGCCGCGCGGTCCGCTTCCGACTCGGCCAGCAAGCGCTGGAGTTCCTGGATGCCTGCCTGTCGGGCCTCACGGTCTGCCTCCGACTCGGCCAGCGCCTGCTCGACGCCTTCCAGGCGCTCCGCCGTCGCCTTGCGCTCCGCTTCCGATGCCCAGAACTGTTCCCGCAGGACTTCAGACTGGGCGGCGATCCCGTTACGCTCGCGTTCTGTTTCTTCCAACCGCTGCCTGAGGCTCTCGGTGAGTTCCAGCTTCAGGGCACGGTCTGCCTCGGCTCGCTCCTGAAGCTGGGCAAGCTGCGTGTCCAGCTCGGCCACTTGCCGTCCTTGCAAGTGAATTACCTCCAGCCTGGCCGCCCGGTCCGCCTCTACAACGGCGTACTGTTCGTGAAGCCGGGCGAGCTGCGCGCCCAGCTCGGCCCGGGCGGCGTCAAGCTCGGCAAGTTGCCGTCCCTGCCAGTGAATTACCTCCAGCCGCGCCGCCCGGTCCGCTTCCGAATCGGTGTGCCTCCGTGCGAGTTCCCCCCACCGCTCATCGACGTCCAGCAAGGCGCGCACCAGCCGCGCCGAGGGGGCGGCGCCTAGCGCCTGCTGGATCTCAGGCTGCGGCACGGCGGGCAGCGGCATCCGCGAAGCAGCCAGAAACATGTCGTAGGCGGCGAAAATCGCCGGCTCGAACTCGACTTGGCCGGCCCCGAGCCCGCCCAATAACCGCTGGATCGACTGCCGGCTGAACAGATACAGGTGCTGCGGGGCGGTCAGCATCTTCAGGAACGGGTCATCTTCCGCCACCATCCGCTCGTGACTCCTGCCCTCGCGATAACGCGGCGTCTGGATCAGCAGGATCCCATCGGGCTTAAGTAGACGCAAGCAGTGTCGGATCGTACCGGCCGGGTCCGGCAGGTGCTCGGCCAGGTCCAGCAGCAGCACCGCATCCAGGGATTGCGGCTCCAATTCCTGCCGCTCGACCGGTCCCAGCAGCATCGGCGCCCCGAACGACTCGCGAGCGAAATCCACCAGCCACGGACTCACTTCCAGGCCGGTGGCCTCATACCCCGCCCAGCGCATCAGGGCGACGAAGCCGCCGTGGGCGCTGCCCAGCTCCAGCACCTTCGCCGGAGGCAGCTTGTACTTGAGCAAGGCGCGCAGCCAGTGCAGGCACCGCTCGGCAAGGTCGGTTCGCGCCCGCTCGCTCAGGCTGGGAAGCTCCAGCTCCCCGGTCAGGTAAGACTCGTAGTACTGGCGGCCGTAGAAACCCTGCTCACCCTCGGTGGGCAGCAGGTCTTTCGGGTCCGGCATCTGGGCCGCCACCAGCGTCTGGCAGGCGGCGCAGAGCAGGTATTCGGGCGAGAAGGCCTCCAGCGCCTCATTGCCGCACCAGCAGTGACGGGCCTGGCTCAACGCCGCCTCCTTCCTCGGCCCGGCCGCCGGCGCCGTATGCCTGCGTCCGCGCGCGCTACCAGGCGAGGTCGTGTTCATATCCGGTCGCTACCAGCAGCCCGCCGTAGCGCGCCTTGAAGGCATCCTTCAGCTTGCCGGTGAAGTGGTTCCGCCAGTCGCCCGCAACCCCTTTGCGCTCGTGCGCAGTCACATCCTCGCGGCCGCGCGCGCGTCCGCCGGTCATCGCCTCGAAGCGGCTTGCCAGGACGGCCTCGCGCAGCCGTTCCCGGCCCACCGCCAGCCGGCAGCGATCGATCAACGTCTGCTCCAGCAGATCCACGTCGTTTACGAGCAGGTCCTCGTATTTCAGCAGCGGCTCGCCTGCTTCCAACCAGGAAAGCTGGATGCTCGCGCAACTCGGAAGGAAGTGATCCATCAGGTGCAGCAGGCCCGCCTCCTGGTCCAGCTCCTGAAGCTTCAGCCGCAACGCCGCCAGGTTGTCTTCCAGCAACGGGTGGCTGACCTTGAAGCTGAAGTACGCCGACACCAGCGTGTCGCGCAGATCGCGAATAACTACGAACCATCTTGAGTTCGGGGGCAGAGGAAGCTCATCGAACTCCGGCTTGGTGAGATAGACGGCGGGGTAGACGCAGCCACGCTGGATCGCGTAATGGCGAACCTGGGTTTCGCCAAGCTGGGGCTCGATGATTCGCTCCGGCAGGCACTCCCGCAGGATCTTGCCGATCCACTGCGAGCCCGCCTTCCAGTGAGTTATATGAAACACCGTCGGACAGCCGGGCGCCTCCTCGGTCTCGGCCGCGCCCGCAGCCATGCCGCTTTCCGGCTCTTGCAGGTGGACCGAGATGCCGCCGGGCAAGTTGACCAGACCGTGGTGCGACAGTTTCCCGCCCTCGCCGAAGCCCACCTCAAGCCGGCCGGCCTGCGGCACCCGGCAGTGACTCCTGACCTTGCCACTGTATTCCTCGTGCGAGAGGCCGCCGGCCACGTAGCCACGGCAACAGTCCGGGTCCGTTCCCACCAGTCCCAGGTTGAACTCGTACCGGCCTGGCGCGACCTGCAATTCGACCCACTGATGAAACCTGAGCCGGGCGCCGCGGCGGACCACCTCGGGGACGGACCCGGCGCATCGAATGGTGTCCTTGCCGTGCACCAGGATGCCGGTCTCGGTGAGGAACTCTACGCCCGCCACCGGCGCCTCTACGCCCTCCAGCATCTCGAACTCGTAGAAGAAGTGCGCCCGCTCCCCCTGCCGGAAAGAACGAGTGGATTCCCCCAGGTCGTTGCAGACAGCCAGCCACCGGCACCTGGCGCGGCCGTCGGTCAATTGACGGCGGCCGGAGAGATCGATCCGGATGTTCTCCGGCGGCCAGTTGGA
>ERZ1292640.2505-Hain-H43-02um-R1-2505-length-14658-cov-6_pt1 | contig 14658 bp, 13 predicted proteins | sample MGYA00564404_ERZ1292640 | MGnify/ENA primary metagenome ERZ1292640 (study PRJEB36523, sample SAMEA6512636) | groundwater metagenome | collected 2019-01-08 | study: AquaDiva: Metagenomics assemblies of 32 groundwater samples
CGGAGCCTCCTAATGACTTTGCGTACTGGGTAACAGATATTCTCGGAGAAGATGAACTCGGAGAGAGATTAGTTAGTATCGATACGATGCAATATTCAACTATTCGAGATCTTCGAGAAAAGATAGCCTCAACTATAGAAAGCTATTTAAAAGATAATCCATTGGCTAAGCTGAAATTTGCCCGTGCAGGAGAAGAATTTCATTTTATTAAGTCAGTCAGTTTCGTCCTTCCGACAAATTATTCTGCTTATGATTTAAAAGAGTTTGTCCAGATTTTAAAGAAAATAACCATGGATTCAATTTATTTTCATATCTTCGAGGCGCGCCTTAGGCTTAAAAAACCAACCAATGATTTCTCGATTTGGATAGAAAACTCTTTGGGCGATAAGAAATTAGCAAAAAAAATCTCAAGTTTTGACCCTTACACAAGCACTTTGGAGGATTTAAGAAAAAAGATTATTCAAATCATAGAAAAAAGAGCGCCGTAATAAAATGGTAAAAATAGAAGATTATATCCCCTTAGTAGGCCAGTCTCTTATTGACGAGTTAAGGCTGCTTGGCGCCAGATTAAAAGGCAAGGTTGTCCAACATATAAATTCCACTCCTGTGGGAGGCGGAGTCGCGGAGATATTAAACCGCATGGTACCGTTATTGAGAGAATTAGAAATTGATACTAAATGGGACGTCATAAAAGGCGGAGAGCAGTTTTTTAACGTGACAAAAAAGTTTCACAACGCCTTACATGGCAGAAATGAAGAGATCAGCCGGAGAGATTTTGAGATATTTATGGAAACCAGCCAGCAGAATATCGAAAGCCTTCATACTTACGGAGATGTGGTTTTTATTCATGACCCTCAACCAATAGCCCTGATAAAAAAGAAGGCCGCTAATAAATGGATTTGGCGCTGCCATATTGATGTATCTAATCCCAACGAAAAAGTTTGGGAATTTCTGAAGGATTTTATCGTTCGGTACGACTCGGCAGTATTTTCTGCTCCGGTTTTTTCCAGGAAGTTACCCATCCGGCAATTTTTAATTTCTCCCTCTATTGACCCTTTAAGCGACAAAAATAAGGAATTACCTCAAGAAATAATAGATTCGGTTTTAAGAAAATATCATCTCAAAAAAGATAAACCCATGATCACCCAAATCTCACGTTTTGACCGCTTGAAAGACCCCTTAGGCGTAATTGAGGCATATTTGCAGGTAAAAAAATATACCGATTGCCAGCTGGTTTTAGCCGGCGGCACAGCAGAAGACGATCCGGAAGGATTCAAGGTTTTAGATGAAGTTAAAGAGAAAGCTAAAAATGATTCGGATATACACATTTTACTTTTACCCCAAAACGATATAATGGTCAATGCCCTGCAAAGGGCATCTGATGTAATAGTTCAAAAGTCTATTAGAGAAGGATTTGGCTTAACAGTTGCCGAAGCCTTATGGAAGGGAAAACCTGTCGTAGCTTCAAATGTAGGCGGTATTTCTTTGCAAATAAAACATAAATACTCTGGATTATTGTGCCATTCCGTTGAGGGAGCGAGCTTCGCCATAAAACAACTGTTGAATAGCCCCGAATACGCCAAAAAGCTGGCAGAGAACGGCAGAGAGCATATAAAGAATAATTTCCTGATCACGCGCCATTTAAGGGATTACATGTTGCTGTTTCTTTCATTGTATCATCCGGAAGATATTGTTCATTTATATTAAAAATTAGTCTAAGGGTTCGGAATGATTTTGTTTCCGAAGGACTTGGATGGTCGGGCCGCCATCCTGCTTTTGCAGGATGGCGTTTTTTTGTTACGCAAGAGGTACAAATTGAAATTAATCGGCTGGATATTCATGATAATGTCATGGACGTTTATTTTAACTATGTTGATATTTTGTTTTAGCAGGATATTCAGAAAAGGGCTCGGAGGAGAAAATTCCAAGATATTAAATCGGCTTAAAAAATAAAGGAGGGTTATCTAATATGACTGTAAACTTGTATCAGGATTGGCCCGTATATGTTCTTTTAGGTTTGGTGGTATTCTTTTTTACTTATGTTATAATAAAAAGTAATATACCTGAAAAAAAAGACGGGCATGATTCAGAAAAAGAAGGGAAAGAATAGAGAGGTTTTGACAAAATGGTTATTGTTTGGTTAAAATTTATTGTTTGTACTGTTTTGATTTTATTTGCAGGTAAGCGCGTAGCCAAATATGGAGACGCTATCACAGAGAAGACCGGTTTAAGCGGCCTTTGGATTGGGGTTATATTAGTATCAGTAGCCACAAGCCTGCCAGAATTATTTACTGGTATTGGCAGCACGGTATTCATCAATGCCCCTGATTTGACGGCAGGGAATTTATTTGGAGCGAACACATATAATCTTGTGAATATTGCCGTGTTAGATATTATACACAAGGGTTCGCCTTTATTAAGCTCTGTCTCTGCCGGACAGTTATTAACTGCGGGCTTAAGCCTGATTCCGCTAACCATTGCTGCTAGCGGGATATTCTTAAGCCAACATTTGCCGCAAATGACTTTTGCGAACATCAGCCTTTATAGCGCTTTAATTCTTATTTCGTACCTGGCCTGCACATGGAAAATCTTTAAATTTGAACAAAAACAACAGCAAATTCTAAAAGTACTGCAAAAAGAAGAAAATATTTTGTTTAAATATAAAGGCTTCTCATTAAAAACAGCTTATATCCGTTATGCGTTTTTCGCTCTTATTATTGCCGGCGCGGGAATTTGGCTTGCTTATATTGGCGATGACCTATCACGCCTCTTAGGGCTAAACCAGAATTTCATAGGCAGTTTATTCCTTGGTTTTGCCACCACTTTGCCTGAAATAACAGTTTCAATCGCTGCTATCCGTTTAGGGGCGAAAGAGTTGGCAGTAGCTAATATGCTTGGGTCAAACCTCTTTAATATGGCGATTATTTTCATAAATGATGTTTTCTATAGAAAGGCCCCGATTTTTGAAGTGCTATCTCAACAGCATATCTTTACCGCTTTTATTGTTGTGCTTATGACTGCAACGGTTATAGCCAGCCTGATTTTAAAACCAAAGAAAAAAAGCATATTCGGTTTAAGCGCTTATTCTATTATATTAATCGCGGTATTTATCGCGGGAGCTTATATTAACTTTATCCTGGGGAATAAATAGAATTAGCTGTGATTTAAGTAACAGTTCAGCTTCTGGAAGTAACCGTGTCATTGCGAGGAGCTGTCGTTTACACTGGCGACGAAGCAATCTTTAAAGATTGCTTCGCTCCCTGCGGTCGCTCGCAATGACACTCGGCGGCGGCTTCCAAGAGCTGAACTATTACTGATTTAATCAGTCTCATTTTCAGCTTTAATTGCTTAAAAAGTGTCTCATTTTCAATTTTAATCGACAAATTAAGATTGTACCTTGACAAATCCAAAAGACATAGTATACTTTAGTTAGAATTAAACACTGAACTTTGACAATATTTGTTTTTTAAACTTTTGAAAAAGGCAAACTAACAGTAATGTTAGGGCGCAAAGCTACCTGTCCTGAAGTTATCAGGGTAGAGGGGCTGCCAAGAGTGAGCTAACCTCAAAGGGACTTACTTTTGAGGTTTTTTTGTCCCGCCGAAGGCGGGACAATCGCTCCGAAGCCCTACCATTCTGCTTCGCTTTTCTACATTTGGACAATGGTAAAGCTTCGCAGAAATAGTTCCTGCGAAGCTCGACCGTCGTTGAAATATCGAAGAGCGAAGCAGAAACATTACTTGACCTTTGAAGGGCGAAGGAGGATGTATCACTTACGCCCTAAAAGCAATTTGCCTTTTAGGGCGTCTTTATTTATACACCAGCCACGGAAGGTAAGCGGCATTGCGCTGTAGTGACAGCACACTGTGCTGTCACTACACTGGAAGGCCATAGGAAACCCGGAGGTGCCAAATGGAAGGAAAAGCCGGAACTCGAAGAGTCGTTACTTTCTTAACACGGGAAGAGTTGGATTTCTTAGACAAGATGGAAAAAGATATGCTCTTTTCTGATTGTAAACATGTCTCTCGCTCTAAGATATTAGAAAACATGGCTGAGCTTCTGGCAAAAACGCAAATGAGCGCTGTAGGCGTCAAAAGCAATGAAGAGCTCAAGCAAAGAATGACAGAAGCTATTATCAAGATGTATTCCCAACAGCCGGCGAGAGAACCTAAAAGTGGAGGACAAAATGGAAAACTATAATACTCATAAAGTAACCACGCTTCATGCTAAAGGCGGGATTATGCTGTTTACCGTAGAAAGAGAACAACGCCTTTACAAGGGGACAATTGTCCTTTCACCTGTGGAAGGGAATTATCAAAGACGCGCGGTATATATAAAGGAGTATAAATTCAAGACTGATTCTGATAATTAACCCTTCGCTGATCCGGCCTAAAACGCCGAATGCGGCTGAAGGGGCTAAGGAGGCACAAAATGAAACGCTCGAGTATAAAATACAGGCTGAATAGAAGATTAAGGCGGCATCATCATAAAAAACGGATGAATTTCCTAGAAGCGGTCAGGACCTACTCCGGGATGCCGGTTGGATAGACAAAGCGGAGGCCCAAAATGAAAAACAAAGAAATAACTCCATTGCTAAAACGCATTGTGCTTATCGTGCTGAACCTGTTGTTCACCTTGGCAGGAACAGGCCTTATTTCAAAAATCCCTGCCTGATCTTTCCAACGTCTTGCTTCGTTGCCAAGCCTTGTAGGGACAGCACACTGTGCTGTCCCTACCCGCAATTACGTATCTTCCATTTCCCTAACAAAAATATTATAAAATTTCATTGACAAACACCCTTTAACGATATATTATTATATACTATAATTTTTATAAACGAATTCACATTACCCAAATACAACCATTTGGAAAATAACGGTTTAAGCGCACAATAGGGGAGAATTATGGCTGAATGGATAGGCATAAACAGGCGCGCCAGGCGCTGTTACGGTTTTGACGAAATCGCTTTAGTACCGGGAATGCAAACCTGCAATCCCAATGAAGTTGAAACCGTATTTGAAATCGCCGGAAAAAAATTCAAGGTGCCGATACTAGCTGCCGCTATGGACGGCGTGGTCGATGTCAAATTTGCCGTTGAAATGAGCAAATTAGGCGGTTTGGCGGTCTTAAATTTAGACGGCATCCAAACCCGCTATGATGATCCTGACGAAGTCCTCGAAAAGATAGCCAGCGCCTCCGCGCAAAAAGCCACTGAATTAGTTCAAAGCATCTATACTAAACCAATCAAAGAAAGCCTGATCACCAAACGCATACACGAAATCAAATCTAAAAAAGGCATTGCCTGCGTAAGTTGCATACCGGCAAACGCGAAACGGTTTGCCCAGATTGCCCAAGACGCCGGCTGTGATATATTTGTAGTCCAATCGACTGTTGCCACCACCCGCCATGTCTCCAGTGAATACAAAGCATTAGATTTACATAAATTCTGCCGGTCATTAAAAATCCCTGTAATTATCGGCAACAGCGTTACCTATGAAGTAACTTTAGAACTCTTGGCCACTGGCGCAAGCGGCCTTTTGATAGGCATAGGCCCCGGAGCTGCCTGCACAACCCGCGGAGTTTTAGGGATCGGCGTTCCGCAAGTAACCGCGACAATCGACGCGGCCGCGGCCAGAGATTACCACTACAAACGCACAGGAAATTACATACCCATCATTACTGACGGAGGAATGCGCATCGGAGGAGAAATCTGCAAGGCTTTTGCCTGCGGCGCGGACGCGGTAATGGTCGGTTCAGCTTTTGCTAAAGCCCAAGAAGCCCCGGGCAAAGGGTACCACTGGGGAATGGCAACATCTCACGTCAACCTGCCCAGAGGGACAAGGGTTAAAGTCAATGTTACCGGAATGCTTAAAGAAATACTTTTCGGGCCGGCAAAAGTCGATGACGGCTCGCAGAATCTTATGGGGGCGCTGACAACCTGCATGGGTTCATTAGGCGTAACCAGCATCCGCGCTATCCATGACGTAGAAATAATTATCGCGCCCAGCATCCAAACAGAAGGAAAAATTTTCCAAGTAGTTCAGGGTGTGGGAATGGGGAAATAACCAGATGAAAAAGAAGATTAAAAAGATTAAAAAAAATAAAATTAGAAGGCCTACGTTTCAACGAAGGGCCTATAAAATCAAAACCCCTAAAAAAACAATTAAGGGCAAGTCAACGGCTCGAGAAGTGGTTTTGATACTGGATTTCGGTTCGCAATACACTCAACTTATTGCCCGCAGAGTGCGCGAAAACCATGTTTACAGCCAGATAGTCCCCTACAATATCTCCGCGGAAGAAATTCTAGCGATAGCGCCCAAGGGGTTAATTTTATCCGGGGGCCCATCTTCTGTATATGAAAAAGCCTCTCCGGCCCCTAGCGCCGGCATATTTAAACTTAACATCCCCATACTCGGTATATGTTACGGTCTGCAATCTATCGCTAAATTACTGGGAGGCAAGGTAAAATTTTCCAATGAACGCGAATACGGCAAGGCTGAACTTTTTATAGATGATAACTCTGACATTTTTTACAGGCTGCCCGGCAACCTGACCTGCTGGATGAGCCATGGAGACCTGATCACCAAGCTGCCGGAAGGTTTTAAAAGTATTGCCCACACCTTAAATACTACAAGCGCGGCCATCGCTAATAAAAAGAAAAAGATTTATGGCGTGCAGTTTCATCCTGAAGTAGCCCACACAGCAAGAGGGGCTGAAATTGTCGGTAATTTCCTTTTTAAAATCTGCGGCTGTTCCGGAAGATGGACCATACAATCTTTTGTAAAAGAAACATTGGCAAATATTAAAAATGCCGTCGGAAATAAACGGATTGTCTGCGGATTAAGCGGAGGAGTCGACTCCGCGGTAGTTGCTTTACTTATTCAGAAAGCAATCGGAAACAACCTGCGCTGTATATTTGTCGACAATGGCTTACTCCGTAAAGACGAAGGCGCGCAGGTTAAGAGGACTTTTAAAGACACCTTTCACTTGAACCTTGAGTATGTCGAAGCAGAAGACAGATTTTTAAAACGGCTCGTTGGCGTCACTGACCCCGAAGAAAAACGTAAAATCATCGGCAATGAATTCATAATGATATTCGAGGAAAAAGCCAAGAAATTCAAAGGCGTGGAATTTCTCGCTCAAGGCACGCTTTATCCGGATGTCATAGAATCGGTTTCCGCGTTGGGAGGGCCGTCAGCAAAAATCAAAACGCATCATAATGTAGGCGGGCTGCCTTTACATATGAAACTAAAACTCATCGAACCATTGAGGGAATTATTTAAAGATGAAGTCCGCCAGATCGGTAAAGAATTAGGGCTGCCCGAAGTCACATTATACCGTCAGCCGTTTCCCGGCCCGGGATTAGCCATAAGAATAATCGGCGAAGTAACCCCTGAGCGTTTAAAACTTTTACGCGAGGTTGACAAGCGCGTAGTGGAAGAAATCAGGAAATCAGGCCTATATGAACAGATCTGGCAGTCATTTGCCGTCCTTCTACCGATAAAATCGGTCGGGGTCATGGGTGATAGGCGCACATACGAAAACGTGGTTGCTATCAGATGCGTTACATCCGTAGACGGAATGACCGCCGACTGGGCAAAGCTTCCCCCGGAACTTATGGAAACTTTATCTAACCGCATAATCAACGAAGTAAAAGGCGTCAACCGCGTAGTTTACGATATTTCCTCAAAACCCCCTGCGACTATTGAATGGGAATAAACGTAGGGGCGGGTTCAGAACCCGCCCCTACCGATAATTACAAAATTCTTCGCGACTGCCATGTATTCAGACTTTGTACACCTGCACGTCCATACGCAATACAGCCTTCTTGACGGAGCCTGCCAGTTAAAAAAATTAGTCCAGTTAGCCGCGAATTATAAAATGGCTTCCCTGGCAATCACAGACCACGGAAACCTTTTTGGCGCGATAGAATTCTATTCAACCGCGCAAAACGCGGGGATAAAACCAATCATTGGCTGTGAAACATATATCGCGCCAGCCAGCCGCTTCGATAAGGCCTCTTCCAGAATTCAAGAAGCCTCTTATCATTTACTACTCCTGTGCAAAGACGAAGAAGGATACCATAACCTGATGCGCCTGGTTTCTATCGGATATTTAGAAGGATTTTATTACCGTCCGAGGATTGACAAAGAAATCCTGGCCAAATATTCCAAAGGATTGATCGGGCTCTCCGCCTGCCTAAAAGGCGAGATACCTCAACTGCTTGAAGCCAACCAATTTAATTCCGCCCTAAAGTGCGCGGATGATTTTCTGCGAATATTCGGCAAGAATAATTTTTATCTGGAACTGCAGGAAAATCAAATTCCACAGCAAACAAAATGCAACCGGGAACTTTTAAAAATCTCAAAAGAATTATCCATACCTATTGTAGCCACTAATGACGTCCATTATCTAACCAAAGAAGCCGCGCCAGCCCATGAAGCCTTGTTGTGCATTCAAACACAGGCGATGCTATCTGACCCTAACCGGATGCGTTTTCAGACAGAAGAGTTCTATTTCAAAAGCCCTGATCAGATGAAGGCATTATTCAAAGAACTTCCCGAAGCAATAACCAATACAATAGCGATCGCGGAAAGATGCAATTTAGAATTAGATTTTAAGAAAACCCACCTGCCAAAATATGAGCCGCCCGGCGGGGTTAATAAAGAAGAATACCTGCGCGAACTTTGCGAAGAAGGGCTAAAAAGGCGTTTTACGGAAGTCACCGATGATATCAAGAACAGGGTATCTTATGAGTTGGATACCATAAAAAAAATCGGCTTTTCAAGTTACTTTTTGATTGTCTGGGATTTTATAAGTTACGCCAAAAGCAAAGGCATACCCGTAGGCCCGGGCAGAGGCTCGGCGGCAGGAAGCTTAGTAAGTTACCTTTTAGGCATAACCGATATAAATCCTTTAAAATATAACCTTCTTTTCGAAAGATTTTTAAATCCGGACAGGGTAAGCCTTCCCGATATTGATATCGATTTTTGTTTTGAGCGCCGCCCTGAAGTCATTGAATACGTCACCCGGAAATACGGGAAAGAAAATGTCGCCCAGATCATTACCTTCGGGACAATGCAAGCCCGCGCGGTTATCCGCGACGTAGGCAGGGTAATGGGCATTGAATACGCGCAAGTCGACCAAATAGCTAAATTAGTGCCGGCAGAATTAAATATCACGCTGGAAGACGCGTTAAAACAAGAGCCGGAATTAGCCAACCTTTACAAAAACGACCCCAACATCACCAAACTCATCGATATCGCCAAATCTCTTGAAGGGCTGACGCGCCACGCCTCTATACACGCCGCGGGCGTGGTTATATCAGATAAACCTCTCTGCGAATATGTGCCGCTTTTCAAATCTTCCGATGATCAGATAACTACCGGATATGCCATGAGCGAACTGGAGAAAATCGGTTTACTCAAAATAGACTTCCTCGGATTAAGGACGCTAACCGTTATCCAGAGGACGATCGAAATAATCAAAGAGCGCCGCGATATCGAAGTAGACATCGATACTGTCCCGTTAAATGACCAAAAAACTTACCATCTTCTTAGCACCGCCCAAACCAGCGGCGTGTTTCAACTTGAATCTGCCGGAATGCGTGACCTGCTCAAGAAAATGGGGGTCAATGATTTCGAAGACATTATCGCCATACTCGCGTTGTACCGCCCGGGGCCTATGGGTTCAGGAATGCTGGATGATTTTATTCAGCGTAAAAACAAAAAAACTGCCGTACGCTACGAATCCAAAAAATTAGAGCCCATACTTGCTTCTACTTACGGCATTATGGTTTATCAGGAACAGGTTATGCGCATTGCCTCTGACTTAGCAGGCTTTTCATTATCGCATGCCGACCTTTTACGACGGGCAATGGCTAAAAAGCACCCGGAAGTAATGGAGCGCCAGAGAAAATTCTTCATCGAAGGCTGCCTAAAAAATAGCATCAAAGAAACATCCGCCAATAAAATATTCGACCAGATCGAATATTTCTCCGGATACGGGTTTAACCGCAGCCATTCCGCCGCCTACGCGATGATTTCATACCGCACGGCATACCTAAAGGCTAATTACCCGGTTGAATTTATGGCCGCGCTTCTGACCTCGGAAAAAGATAACGCCGATAAAATCGTGGAATATGTCAATGAATGCCAGCGTATCGGAATAGAAGTCCAGGCTCCTGACATAAACGAATCATTTGATATTTTTACGGTCGTAAATGAAAAACAGATCCGCTTCGGGCTTATCGCCGTAAAAAATGTCGGGCGAGGAGCGATAGAGTCAATATTAAAAGTGCGCTTAGAGAAAGGGAAATTTAAATCCCTAGAAGATTTTTGTGAACATATAGACTTACGCCTGGCGAATCGCAAGGTAATCGAATCGCTGATCAAAGCCGGCGCGATGGATTCATTCGGCTTACGCCGGGCGCAGATGATGGTAATTCTCGGCCAAATACTTGACGCTTCTTCCAGGGCGCAAAAAGAGAGGGCAAAGGGGCAGTTATCCTTTTTTGATATGGGCCAAAACACAGGTTTTAAAAAAACCAAACTGGATATCCCTGATATCAAAGAATGGCCCGAGCCCCAGCTTTTGGCTTTTGAAAAAGAAATGATCGGATTTTATATCACCGGCCATCCCATGGCCAGGTTTGCCGGACAGCTTAAAAGGTTTGCCTGTTGTTCAGTATCAAACCTGATTAATTTTAAAGACGGGGATACTATTAAACTTGCCTGTTTCATAACTAAAATAAAAAATACCGTCACCCGTAAAAGCGGCGAGAAAATGGCGATATTAAAAGTGGAAGACCTTGAGGGCAGCATAGAAATACTGGTCTTTCCGGAGAGTTACAAGCAAAATTCCCGTTATATCCAGCCTTCAAGCGTGGTTTTATTAACCGGCAGGCTTAGTTTAAAAGAAGAATCCCCGAAAATTATAGCTAATTCGATTATCGGGATAGATGACGCCTACAAACAGATTTCTAAAATTGATATAAGCATCGGGGGGGTCAAAGAAAACCTCCTTTCAAGCTTAAAAGAATTGTTGGCGCGTAATCCCGGACAAACCCCTGTTTTTCTGCATGTCAACGGCTCCGGAAAAAAACAGTATCAGATTTTAGTCGGCACGGAGCTGTTTGTCGGGCCTAATCAGGAGTTAATCCAGGAAATGGAAGAGCTTCTAGGCGAAGAAAAATTCTCCTTGACGCTGTAACTTATTTATGTTAAATTACTTACGACAACTTGCTTAACATAAAATGTAAATAATTCTAAGAGCCAAAAGAGGTAATTAGAGTGTTTTTAACCCGCTCTAGCCTTTAAGATAAATGTACGATTTTATATAGGAGGCCGTTATGACAAAAAAAGATATCGTCCTAAAGATCACAGATTCTACAGGAATAAGGCAGATTATAGCAAAACAGGTGGTGCAAGAAACTTTTAAAAGTATCGTTGACGCTTTATCACGCGGAGAAAAAGTGGAGTTACGTAATTTTGGCATTTTTAAAATAAAATCGCGCCGCCAACGTATGGGTAGAAACCCCCGCACCGGACAGGCAGTGCCTGTTCCTCCTCATAAGGTCGTTGTTTTTAAACCCGGCCTTGAGATGAAGCAAAGAATTAAATAATCATAGCGCAATCTTATGTTTAAAGCTCCTATAGGAATGAAAGATATCCTGCCGGAAGAATTGTTTGCTTGGCAGGAAGTAGAAAAACAAGCTAGAATTACCTTCAGCCTCTTCGGTTATAGCCCCATAAGCACTCCAATCCTTGAAAACCTCAAGTTGTTTAACCGTTCATTAGGCAATGAGACCGAAATCGTTAAGAAACAGATGTTTGTGGTAAAGAGAGAAGATGAAGATTATTGCTTGAGGCCAGAAGGCACCGCGGCGATAGTCCGCGCGTACTTAGAAAATAACCTCGACAAAACAACAGGCTTTGCTAAATTATATTACATCGGGCCGATGTTCCGGGCTGAAAGGCCGCAAAAGGGGCGCTTACGCCAATTTCACCATATCGGAGTAGAGGCTTTAGGCTCAAATTCGCCATATCTGGATAGTGAAATAATAATTTTAGCTGTATCCATCTTGAAAAATCTAAAAGTCGAAGGATTTCAGCTTAAAATCAATAGTTTAGGCTGTCTTAAAGATAAAGAAAAATTAAGCCTTGTTTTACGCGAAAAATTAAAAGATAAAAGCCGGAATTTATGCGAAGACTGCCAGGAACGCCTCAACCGAAATGTTTTCAGGGTTTTAGATTGTAAAAATAACTCTTGTAAAGAAGTAGTTTCCGGCTTAAATCTTGCTTATAACGATTATTTGTGCAAAGACTGCCAGGAACATTTTGAAAACGTCAAAGAAAATCTCAATAGTTTAAACATATCCTATGAATGCGTGATAACTTTAGTCAGAGGCCTTGATTATTACTCCCGCACCGTGTTTGAAATAACCCATTCTTCTTTAGGCGCCCAAGATGCTATCGGCGCGGGCGGCCGTTACGACCATCTAATACACGAATTAGGCGGCCCGGAATCAGGCGCGGCAGGGTTCGCGTTAGGAGTGGAGAGGCTTTTATTAGTTTCTAAATACCAGCCTGTTGCGAGTTTTCTAGATACATTTATAATAACGCTGGGCAAAGAAGCTAAAAAGAACGGATTTGTCCTGCTTAATAATTTGCGCGCTAACGCCATTAGCGCGGATATGGATTTTGAAGATAAATCGTTGAAATCGCAGATGCGCAAGGCCAATGATTCGAAAGCGAAGTTTTGCGCGATAATCGGTGAATATGAGCTTAAAAAACAGGTTGTAACCTTAAAAAACATGCAAGACGGAAAACAGGAAGAAATACCTCTTGCGAATTTTATAGAAGAAATTAAAAAACGCATAAACAGCTATTAGGTCATAGACTGATAGGTTATAGGAAAGACAAAGACTATTTTTTCTTTTCCTATCACCTATCACCTATCACCTATCACCTATAATGCTATATACAAAAACCTGCGGCGAATTAACAAGTAAAGATATCGGACAAGAAGTAATACTTTGCGGTTGGGTCCATGCCAGACGAGACCATGGAAAACTTATTTTCATTGATATACGCGACCGCTATGGCTTAACTCAAGTTGTCTTTATACCTAAAGACGCGCCCGAAGTTTATCAAAAAGCAGGTAATTTACGCAGCGAATTTGTAATAAAACTTAAAGGCAAAGTAAATCCCCGCCCAAAAGGAACGATAAACCTCAAAATCCCGACAGGCGAAATCGAAATTCTGGCGCAAGAATTGGAAATACTCAACACCTCAAATACCCTTCCTTTTGAAATCAGTGATAATTTAGAAATAGGAGAAGAAATTCGCCTTAAATACCGTTACCTGGACATAAGAAGGCCGAAAACTTTAAGCAATCTTTTATCCAGGCATAAATTATATCAGGTCTGCCGCAACTATTTAGATAAAGAAGGTTTTATAGAAGTAGAGACGCCTATTTTAACTAAATCAACTCCCGAAGGCGCGAGAGATTTTCTCGTTCCGTCACGCCTTTCTCCGGGAGAGTTTTACGCGCTTCCGCAGTCGCCGCAGTTATTCAAACAAATACTGATGGTTGCCGGTATTCAGAAATATTTTCAGATAGCCAAATGCTTCCGTGACGAAGACTTAAGAGCGGACAGGCAGCCGGAATTCACACAACTTGACATTGAAATGTCTTTCTTGGCAGAAGAAGATATCTTTAAGCTTTCCGAAGGGTTATTTTACGCGTTATTTAAAGAACTGAAAGGCATAGAACTTCAAGTTCCATTTAAACGAATAAGTTATCAGGAAGCAATGAGCCGCTACAACACAGATAAACCGGACTTAAGAGAAACGGAGAGCGAATTCGCGTTTGTATGGATAGTTGATTTTCCGTTGTTTAAATACAACAAAGAAGAGAAACGCTGGGATTCGGAACATCATCCTTTTACCGCGCCTAACCCGGAGGATATGCCTCTCTTAGAAACAAATGACTTATCAAAAATCCGTTCCCGTTCGTATGACCTGGTCTTAAACGGCCAGGAAATCTCATCCGGTTCAATAAGAATCCACAATCAAGGATTACAGAACAAGATCTTTCAGATACTCGGGTTGACGGATGAAGAAACAAAACTTAAATTCGGTTTTCTCCTTGAAGCTTTTAGCTTCGGCGCTCCGCCGCACGGCGGAATAGCTTTCGGGTTAGACAGGTTATTGGCAATACTGACAAATTCCGAATCAATCAGAGAAGTAATCCCGTTTCCCAAAACACAGAAAGGCACCTGCCCGATGACTAACGCCCCATCAGAGGTAGACGCAAAGCAGTTGAGGGAATTAAGATTAACTTTAAACAAGAATAAAAACACATAAAACCTAACACAATATAAACAGGGTAAGCCTTAATATTGTCATTGCGAGGAGCTATTTTAGACATGATGCGACGAAGCAATCGCGTTTTAAAAAACGGGATTGCTTCGTCACCCATAGAAAAACAAAGGTTCCTCGCAATGACGATGTCAAGACTTCCCCTAACTAGTTACCATAAAACACTTTAGGGAGGTCCCATGAAAAAATTTCTGGCCTTATCACTATTTATTTTCAGCATTGTTTTTATAACCGGTTGTATTGTCCGGACCTATCCGGTTGTAAAAGACAGGGT
>ERZ1292640.2506-Hain-H43-02um-R1-2506-length-14653-cov-7_pt1 | contig 14653 bp, 14 predicted proteins | sample MGYA00564404_ERZ1292640 | MGnify/ENA primary metagenome ERZ1292640 (study PRJEB36523, sample SAMEA6512636) | groundwater metagenome | collected 2019-01-08 | study: AquaDiva: Metagenomics assemblies of 32 groundwater samples
GACGGCCAAGGAAATAACCCTGGCCATAGGCAATGCCCAGATCCCTGAGCACCCGCAGATCATCCTCGTTCTCGATGCCTTCGGCCACCAGCGCGGTGCCGAAAATATCGGCAATCTGCATCAGGGCCTGGAGCGTCTTGAGGTTGTCGGCATGGCCGCTGATGCTGCGGCTGAAATATTTGTCGATCTTCACGATGTCCGGCTTGATCTGCGACCACAGCCGCAGACTGGAACGACCGTCGCCGAAGTCATCCAGCGCCAGGGACAGGCCGGCGCTTTGCAATTCCTTCACCACTTCCGTCAGCGCCTGCATATCGCCGACGCGTTCGTGCTCGGTGATCTCCAGCACCACCATCCGGGGTGACACGCCCAGATCGCGCACGCATTTGCTGAAACAGGCGCAACCACCAAGCTGCACCAGCCGAACCAGGGCGTGGGCGCTGATATTCAGGAACAGACGCCCCGGCTGCTTGAGCTGCCCCCATTGTTTGAGTGCGGTGAAAATGCAGAAAAACTCGAGCTCATGCAGCAGGCCTTCGACCTGCGCAGCCTGCAGCAGCGCGTCCGCGTTGTGCAACGCGGTCCCGTGCGGTCCGCGGATCAGGGCTTCATGGCCGTGGATGGAGCCGTCCTTCAGGTCGGCAATCGGCTGGAAGACCGCAAACAGCGCGGCATCACGCATCAGGCGCGCCAAAGGTCCGCCTCCATTGACCACCTCAGGCAGGACCTCTCCCATGAGCAGGCAGATTGGATCGCTCATATCGTTCAGCTCCATTGCCATGGCGACTTCCGGCCATGCCGTCAACAGTTCTTCCAAAACTTTTCTACCGGCAAGAACCGGCTCCGCATCGACAATGCCCCGACTTTGCCCGTCGAAAATTGCAACGATATGACGACCTCATGTCATTTTCATGACAGCCTCATGAAGCGCGTCGATGCATCGCTTGTCGCGTCAAAAATAACGATATAAACTGTTTATCTCGTTTTCAAAAGGCATCACCCATGGCAACCACATCCAGAAAACCGACAACGGCAAAAAAGGTCACCAGAACCCCGGCAACACCCGCCAAGCCAGCCACCAGGAAAGCGCCCCCGGTGCGCAAGCCTGTTCCGGCAACACCGCCCCGCCCCGCCAGCACGGTCGCCGAAGCAAAAGCCGCCAAGCCCAAGAAACCCAAGCTGGTCCGTGACAGCTTCACCATTCCGAAAGTCGAATACGCGGTGCTCGACGATCTCAAGCAACGCGCTATCCGACTGGCGCATCCGGCCAAGAAGAGCGAACTGCTGCGCGCCGGCATCAAGGCCCTGACCGCCATGTCGGATGCAGCCCTGCTCGCCGCCCTCAACGCGGTACCGGCCATCAAGACCGGTCGCCCCAAGAAGGCCTGACATCCAGCCGGCAAAACGCGCCCCGCGCTCAGAGGACTTCGGGTGACTGGACCGTGAGCAGCACGGTCTGGGCCGCACCTTCGCGTTGACGGTGGCGCAGCCACCAGACCGCCCCTTTGCGCACGGCGCACTCGCTGGCCTGCATGCCGAGCAGTTGGGCAATGGCCTGCCCGAGCACCGGTTGATGCCCTACGACCAGGGTTGTGGCCCGGCCATGCGGCCACTGCACCAGTTCCAGCAACTGCGCCACACTGCCATCCGGCGCGATTTCGTCGCGCAGCTTGTACTTGCGCCCCAGCGCCAGTGCGGTCTGCTCGGCCCGGCGCGCCGGACTCACCAGCACGCGGGTACCTTCTGGCAACTGTCGATCGAGCCAGGCCGCCATGCGCGCGGCCTGTTTCTCGCCGCGCGGCGTGAGCGAGCGCTCCAGGTCGTTGCAGCCCGGCACCCAGTCCTGGGCTTCCGCGTGGCGCCACAAGACCAGATCCATGGTTCAGAGCCTGTCGTGTAAGTCTCGTGTCGCATAACGCGCCATCAGCGCATTCTGGGCCCCGATGGCCGGACGTCCCGCGGGCGGCCGGGCCCGTTCGTAGCGGCCATCGGGTAGCAGGTCCCAGGCATCGAGACTGTCATGCAGCCCCGCCACCAGGCACTCATCGACAATGCGCTGGCGCAACAGCGGATCCAGCACCGGCCAGGCCAGCTCGACACGGCGCAGCATGTTGCGGTTCATCCAGTCGGCGCTCGACAGGTACAGCTCCTCGGCCTCACCCTGCCGGAAGTAGAAGACGCGGGCGTGCTCCAGAAAGCGACCGATGATCGAGCGGACCCGGATGTTGTCGGTTTCGCCCGGCACTTGCGCCGGCAACATGCAGGCGCCACGAACAATCAGATCGATCTTCACACCCTGCTTGCCGGCGGCAATCAGCGCACGGATCAAGGCCTCATCGGTCAGGGCATTCATCTTGGCCACGATGCGTGCCGGCTGACCGGCAGCGGCTGCTGCCCCCAGGCTTTCGATTTTCTCCAGCAGCTTGCGGTGCAGCTGCAGCGGCGCCAGCCACAGGCGGTTCAGACGCGGCAGGCGGCTTTGCCCGGCCAGATGGATGAACACGTGTTCGATGTCGGCCGTCAGGGCCGTATCGGCGGTCAGATGGCTGATGTCGGTATAGAAACGCGCCGTCACCGGGTTGTAGTTGCCGGTGGACAGATGGGCATAACGCTTGAAGTGCCGCCCCTCGCGCCGGGTGATGAGCATCATCTTGGCGTGGGTCTTGAGTCCGACCACGCCATACACGACCTGCACGCCGATGGATTCAAGCTGCTCGGCCCAGTTGATGTTGACTTCCTCGTCGAAACGGGCCTTGAGCTCCAGCACCACCGTGACTTCCTTGCCGCGCCGTACCGCCTCACGCAGCAGCTCCATCAGTTCGGAATTGGAGCCGGTGCGGTAGATGGTCTGCTTGATCGCCAGCACCTGCGGGTCGTTGACGGCCTCGCGTAGGAAGCCCAGCACGCCGTCAAAGCTCTCGTAGGGCTGGTGGATGATCACATCGCCGCGCTTGAGCTGGTCGAAGATCGACTGATCGGTCCCCAGTCGGCCTGGGTAGGATGCCTTGTAAGGCGGGAAACGCAGGCGCGGTTCATCGACCAGGTCCACCAGCTGGCCCAGGCGCACCAGATTGACCGGGCCATGCACGCGGTACAGCGCCCCCTCGGGCAGGCCGAACTGCTTGAGCAGAAAGCCGGCCAGGTAGTCGGAGCAGCCAGCCGACACCTCCAGCCGTACGGCCTGGCCGTAATGGCGGTGCTGCAAACCTTGGCGCAGGGCGGTGCGCAGGTTCTTCACATCCTCCTCGTCCACCGCCAGATCGGAGTGCCGCGTCACCCGGAACTGGGAAAACTGGCTCACCTCCCGGCCGGGGAACAACTCGGTCAGATGCGCACGGATGATGCTGGAGAGCGAGATGAACAAGGTGCGCTTGCCGCACAGCTTGTCAGGCAGGCGGATGACGCGCGGCAACACGCGCGGTACCTTGACGATGGCAACATCGTTCTCGCGGCCGAAGGCATCATGCCCAACGAGGCGGACGATGAAGTTGAGCGACTTGTTCGCTACCTGCGGAAACGGGTGCGATGGATCGAGCCCGACCGGGATCAGCAGCGGCTTCACCTCGCTCTCGAAATACTGCTTGACCCAGCGCCGCTGCGCCGCATTGCGCTCGCCGTGCGCCACGATCTTGATGCCCTGCTTCTCGAAAGCCGGCATCAACGCTTCGTTGTACAGAGCGTACTGGCGATGAACCAGCTCGTGGATGGCGGCCGACAGCCGGTCGAACGACTCCGCGGTGTAAATGCCTTCCTGATCGTGCCCCTGCTTGGCGCTCAGGTGCGGTTCGGCCCGCACCTCGAAAAACTCGTCCAGATTGGAGGAGACGATGCACAGGTAACGCAGGCGCTCCAGCAAGGGCACGTCGCTGCGGCAGGCCCAGTCGAATACGCGCTGGTTGAAGGCCAGGATGCTGTGGTCCCGGTCCAGCAAGGCAAGCATCTGCGGCGCGGCACGCGGCGTCAGTTCAGTCACGGGTGACAACATGAGATCCAGACAGGTTTGTTACGCTTCAATGGCAAATTCTTTACAAATTTGATGACAGTGATGTGACACCATCATGCACCTGCCGCCGTTCCGGGACTGCCCTGTCCTGACTGGCGGGCACCAGATGGTCCAGAAACAGCCGGCTGGCCTGCTCCCAGCTGAATTCCAGCGCCCGTGCCCGCGCCTCATGGCGAGGCACGGCCAGCGCCCGGTACCAGGCACTTTTCAGGTCCGCGTCCAGAATGCCGCCGGCCACCCGGCCCTCGCTGTGTCCCAGCACCTCCAACGGCCCATCGACCGGGTAGGCAGCCACCGGCGTGCCGCTGGCCATGGCCTCCAGCATCACCAGGCCAAAGGTCTCCGACTTGCTGGGCATGACGAACAGATCGGCTGCCGCGTAAACGCGGGCCAGCTCATCGCGCGGCAGGATGCCGAGCCACCGCACATGAGGATAACGCGCTTTGAGCGAGTCTTCCAGCGGCCCCACGCCGCAGACGATCTTGGTGCCCGGCACGTCGAGCTGCAAAAAAGCCTCGATGTTCTTCTCGTAGGAAACACGGCCGACAAACAGCGACACCGGCCGCGCCAGCACGCCCAGCGCCGGGTGCAGCTGCACCTCCTCGTGAAACGGGAACAGCCCCATGTCGACGCCGTGGGTCCAGCCGCGCAAGTTGCGAAAGCCGCGCTGGTCCAGCATGCGCAGCACGCCCTGGGTCGGCACCATCACGCCGGAGGACGGCTTGTGGAAACGGCGGAACAGCGCATAACCCCAGGCATGCGGAATCTTCAGTGCGGCGTTCAGGATTTCCGGGAACTTGGTGTGAAACGCCGTCGTGAACGCCAGACCGCGCTTGAGGCAGTAGGCGCGCGCCGCCCAGCCTAGCGGACCTTCGGTGGCAATGTGGATGGCGTGCGGTGCCAGTGCATCGAGCTGCGCGTGCAGGGCCTTGGCCGGCCGCACCACCAGATCGATGCCGGGGTAGCCGGGACAGGGACGCGTGCGGAACAGGCCCGGGTGCACCACCTCGACCTCATGCCCGGCGCGCTCGACTTCCCTGACCAGTTCCACCAGGGTGGTCACCACGCCGTTGACCTGGGGCTGCCAGGCATCCGTGATCAGTGCGATCTTCATGCTGATACCGTCCTTGCTGTTTGCGTCTGAACCGGTACGGCCTGCGTGGCGCCCCAGTGCAGCAGTTCCAGCCGGCCGTCCTGGTGTTCGACCAGGGCGGTGCGGCTCTCCACCCAGTCGCCATCGTTGCAATAGAGAATGCCGTCGATGTCGCGCATCTCGGCGCGGTGGATATGGCCGCACACCACGCCCTGGTGGCCCAGCCGCCGCGCCTCGTTGGCCACCGCCACTTCGAAATCGGTGACGTAGTTCAAGGCCTTTTTCACCTTGTGCTTGAGGTAGGCTGAGAGCGACCAGTACGGCAAGCCGAACTTGGCGCGCAGATGGTTCAGGTAGCGGTTGAGCTTCAGCGTGAACTCGTACAGGTTGTCGCCCACATAGGCCAGCCACTTGGCGCACTGGATGACGCCGTCGAAATAGTCGCCGTGCATGACCCAGAGCCGGCGCCCGTCCGTGGTGACGTGCACCGCATCCTCCACCACCTCGATGCCGCCGAACTGGTGGCCGATGAAACCGCGCGCAAACTCGTCGTGGTTGCCCGGCACGTAGACGATGCGGCACCCCTTGCGCGCACGGCGCAGCAGCTTTTGCACCACGTCGTTGTGCGCCTGCGGCCAGTACCAGCGCCGGCGCAGCTGCCAGCCATCGACGATGTCGCCGACCAGGTACAGGTAGTCGCTGGGGTACGCCTTGAGAAAGGCCAGCAGCTCGGTGGCCTGGCAGCCGGGCGTGCCCAGGTGCAGGTCGGAGATGAAGATGGCGCGCAGGCGGCCGTGCGGGGCGTGCTCATCGTCGCCCTCATCCGGCGCCGCCATGCCGGCCAGCCACGGGTTCATCGGATCGAAAGTCTTCTTCATCAGGCACCGAGGAAGTGTTTGCGGTAGCGCGCTGGCAGGTCCTGCAGGCGCATCAGCATCGGCAGATCGGCACTGTTGAAATCCGGGTCCCAGGCCGGCGCGCCCAGCACCTTGGTGCCCAGGCGCAGATAACCCTTGATCAGGGCCGGCGGCTCCACCTCCAGATTGCCATTGAGTTCCTCGATCGGCAGCGGCAAGCGCGGCCGCACGTGGTACTCGATCGACGCCAGATGCGTCTCCTTGAGCTGGTTCCAGATGCTGGCGGCCACGTCGCCGCTGACCACGCCGTTGTGCAGCATCGGAATGCTGGCGCAGCCGATCATGGTGTCGAGCTGGTTGCGCACCATGAACTCGGCCAGCGCGCCCCACAGTGCCATGATCACGCCGCCATGGCGGTGTTCCGGGTGCACGCAGCTGCGGCCGAGCTCGATCATGCGCTCGCGCAGCTGGCGCAGGCGCGTCAGGTCGAACTCCAGATCGCTGTAGGTGCTGCCGACGCGCTTGGCCTGCGCCGGCGTCAGCACGCGGTAGGTGCCGATCACCTCGCGCGTGGCCTGGTCGCGCACCAGCAGGTGCTCGCAGTAGTCGTCGAACAGGTCGATGTCGTGGCCGGGCACTTCGGCATTCAGGCGTGCCCCCATCTCGCCGGCGAAGATCTGGTACCTCAGTCGCTGCGCGGCGCGGACTTCGTCCAGGTGCTTGGCCCACGCCACTTCAATGCCGCCGCGCCCAGGCGCAGCGACTGGCTGGCCATCTGCACCAACGGTTTGCTGACCAGATCGGTGAAGCGACCCCCTGGGCAAGACAGCGGGCGAGAGCGGGAAGGTCGGGTTCGGTAGTTCTTTCATCGTGTACTCCTTGCTTTCTATGGATGTCCGGTTAAAAAAAAGCCCCGGTGAAACGGGGCCAGTAGGTTTTGATCAAGTGCCGACGACGCCGCCATCCTTGCGACGGATGACGACAGTGGCCGAGCGCGGTCGGCCGCCTGCCGGTCCGTCCGGCCAGTTGCTGACCGCCTGCGGCTTGGCCGGATCGCTGCGCTCGCTGGCGGTCTCGCCCGGGTGCTGCACATTGACGAACATGAAGCGCCGGTCCGGCGTGAAGGCGATGCCGGTGATTTCGCAGCCGGCGGGCCCGGTAAGGAAGCGCTTGGTCGCACCGCTGGCCGGGTCGGCGCACAGCATCATGTTGTTGCCGATCGATTTGTAGGGTCCCTTGTTCATGACCGAGGTCGACACGTCGGTCTGGATCCAGAGCAGGCCGCTGTCATCGAAGGCCAGGCCGTCCGGGCTGCCGTAGATGTCGCCCTGGATGTTGCCGCGGTGCTCCGGCTTCTCGGCCTTCGGATCGCCCGCCAGGGCGAAATGCATCCAGCGGAATTCGGTGGCCGCGGCATCACCGCTGCCTGCACCGCCTTCGCGCCAGCGGATGATGTGGCCCATGATGTTGTCGGGCCGCGGGTTGGCCTCATCCACCTCGCGGCCGGGCTGGCCGCGTTGGCTGTTGTTGGTCAGCGTGGCAAACACCTCGCCGGTCTGCGGGTGCACGGCAATCCACTCCGGGCGGTCCATCTTGGTCGCGCCCACCGCGTCGGCGGCCTGGCGGGCCTTGACCAAGACCTCGCCCTGATCGACAAAACCCTTGTCAGCGGTCAGGCCGTTCTCACCGTGGACCAGAGGAATCCAGCGGCCATAACCCCGGGCGTTGAAGCGCGCCACAAACAGCGTGCCGTGGTCCAGCAGGTCCTTGTTGGCGGCATAACCGCCGGGGCGCACCTTGTCGCGCGAGACGAATTTGTAGATGTACTCGAAGCGCTCGTCGTCGCCCATGTAGACCACGGCACGGCCGTCCTTGGTCAGCGCAGTGGTGGCACCCTCGTGCTTGATGCGGCCCAGCGCGGTGCGCTTGATCGGCGTCTGCGTCGGGTCCATCGGGTCGATTTCCACCACCCAGCCGAAGCGGTGCGGCTCGTTGGGGTGCTTGGCGGCATCGAAACGCTCGTCGAACTCATGCCAGCGGTAGCCCCAGCCCTTGTGGCGCAGGCCATAGCGCTTTTCGTCGGCATGGGGCTTCTCCTGCGACGAGAAATAACCGTTCCAGTTTTCCTCGCAGGTCAGGTAGGTGCCCCAGGGCGTGCGGCCAGCGGCGCAGTTGTTGAGCGTGCCCAGCACGCGGGTGCCAGCGGGGTCCGCCGCCGTCTTCAGCAGCGCATGGCCGCGCGCCGGGCCGCTGACGGCCATCGGCGTGCTACCGGTGATGCGCCGCGCATAACGCGAGCCCGGCATGACGCGCCACTGGCCCTGGCGCTCGACGATCTCGATCACGCTCACGCCGTGGGCCGCCTGCGACTTGCGCACCTTGTCGGCCGACCAGGTCTGCATGCCGTCGGCATGCAGCAGGCCGTCATCGGTGTATTCGTGGTTGATGGCCAGCAGGCCGTGGCGCGGATTGCCGTCGATCGGGAAAAAGGCCATGCCGTCGTGGTGCATGCCGGCCTGCAGGGCCTGCTCTTCCCAGGTGTTGGAACCATCGGCCTTGAATGCGGGCGAGCCGGCCTTCATGCCCACGGCGTCACCCCAGCGGTACAGCACCTGTGCCTCGTACTCGGGCGGTACCGTCAGCGCATCGCCGGCCGACACCGGCACCCCGGTGAAACCCAAGGGCTTGCCGCTGGCCACGGTGGCACCCAGCGCATGCGAGCCCACCAGCATGGCCACCGCCGCCGCGGTGCACTTGAACACTTCCCGCCGCGTGGCATCCACCACTTCGATATGGTCATTGACGCTGCAGTTGACACCCTCGTCCGCATCGTATTTCTCACCAAAACCTTGACCCATGTTGTAACTCCCGCGTGATCAGCAATGGCGTTAGTGTGGAAGTGCCGCGTGACGGCTTCATGGCAGTCATGTGACGAAACCATGACATGGGCAGGCCCGCTTGCATCGATTCAATATTTCAAATATCATTGAAATATGAAAATGCAAAACCTCTCCGAAACCGACGCCGTCAAGTCACTGGCCGCCTTGGCGCAAGCCCAGCGTCTGCGGGCCTTTCGTGCCTTGGTGGTAGCCGGCCTGGAGGGGCTGACACCCGGCGCGCTGGCTGAAACGCTTGGCGTGAGCCCGAGCGCCCTGTCCTTCCACCTCAAGGAACTGGCCAACGCCGGTCTGGTCAGCAGCGAGCCCAATGGCCGCTACTTGGTCTACCGCGCCAACTTTGGGCAGATGGATGCCCTGCTGGGTTACCTGACCGAGCATTGCTGTCAGGGCGCAGCGTGCGAGGTGAGTCCCAAGCGCAAGAAAAAATCCGTCTGCACCCCCTGCTGATTTCCCTTCCCCCATTTTTCAAGGAGCTCTTCATGAAACGCTTTCACGTCCACGTCCACGTCGACAACCTGGCGCAGAACATCGCCTTCTACTCAGCCATGTTCAACCAGGCCCCGGCCCGCACCGAAGACGACTACGCCAAGTGGATGCTGCAGGATCCGCCGGTGAATTTCGCCATCTCCACCCGTGGTGACAAGCCGGGCCTTGATCACCTGGGCATCCAGGTGGAGTCGAGCGAAGAACTGCAAGCGCTCAAGGCCCAGGCCACTCAAGCCGACATGACGATGCTTGACGAGGGCGAGACCACCTGCTGCTATGCACGCAGCGACAAATACTGGGTCACCGACCCGCAGGGCATTGCCTGGGAGCAGTTCCATACGCTGGACAACATCCCGGTCTTCAGCCAGAAAAGTTCTGAGCAAAATCAGGCTCAAGCCCCCGCCTGCTGTGCGCCCAAAGCTACCAAAACTGTAGCAAGCGCAGGCTGCTGCGGCCCCACTGCCGGGCAAGCCGCCAACGGTGCCAAGGCCTGCTGCTGATCAATCCCCCCTGACAGGTCACTCCCGACATGCGTTCACCCGCCCCCACCCTCAACGTGCTGTTTCTCTGCACGCACAACTCGGCCCGCAGCATCCTGGCCGAAGCCACGCTGAATCACATCGGCAGCGGTCGCTTCAAGGCCTTCTCCGCCGGCAGCAGCCCGCGCGACAAGCAGTTGCCCAACCCGCTGGGCCTGCAGGTACTGCAAAGTGCCGGCATCGCCACCGACGGTCTGCGCAGCAAGAGTTGGGATGAGTTCGCCACGCCCGATGCGCCGCAGATGGACCTGATCATCACGGTCTGCGACAACGCCGCTGGCGAGGTCTGCCCGATCTGGCCCGGCCACCCGGCCACCGCGCACTGGGGTTATGCCGACCCATCCGAAGTGCAAGGCACGGACGAACAGCGGCGCGAGGCGTTTCGCCAGACCCTGCTGGCGATTCGCCGCCGCCTGGACCTGCTGGTCAACCTGCCGCCCGAGAAACTGGCCAAGCAGCTGATCCAGAACACGGCCCGTGACCTGAGCAAGGCAGGCTGAGCATGAGCGTGCAATGTGAAGTGACCGCCAAGCAGGCGGCCGGCGCGCCCATGAGCGTATTCGAGCGCTATCTGACGCTGTGGGTCTTCCTGTGCATCGTGGCCGGCATCACGCTCGGGCAGCTGTTGCCCGGCGTGGCCCAGGCCATCGGCCGCATGGAAGTGGCCCAGGTCAACCTGCCGGTCGGCGGGCTGATCTGGGTCATGATCATCCCGATGCTGGTGAAGGTGGATTTCGGCGCCCTGCACGAGGTGCGCCAGCACGTGAAGGGCATTGGCGTCACGCTGTTCGTCAACTGGCTGGTCAAACCGTTTTCCATGGCCTTCCTCGGCTGGCTGTTCATCCGTCAGCTGTTTGCGCCGTACTTGCCAGCCGACCAATTGGACAGCTACATCGCCGGCCTGATCCTGCTGGCCGCGGCCCCCTGCACCGCCATGGTGTTCGTCTGGAGCCGCCTGACCGGCGGCAACCCGCTGTTCACGCTGTCACAGGTGGCGCTCAATGACAGCATCATGGTGGTGGCGTTTGCACCGCTGGTGGCGTTCCTGCTCGGCCTCTCCGCCATCACGGTGCCGTGGGCCACGCTGCTGACCTCGGTGCTGCTGTACATCGTGGTGCCGGTCATCCTGGCGCAGCTGTGGCGCAAGGCACTGCTGGCCAAAGGGCAAGCCGCCTTCGATGCCGCCATGGCCAAGATCGGCCCCTGGTCTATCACCGCCCTGCTGGCCACGCTGGTGCTGCTGTTCGCCTTCCAGGGCGAGGCCATCCTGCAGCAGCCGCTGGTGATTGCCCTGCTGGCGGTGCCGATCCTGATCCAGGTGTTCTTCAACTCGGCCCTGGCCTACTGGCTCAACCGCGCCGTCGGCGAGAAGCATGAGATTGCCTGTCCCTCGGCCCTGATCGGCGCCTCCAACTTCTTCGAACTGGCGGTGGCCGCCGCCATCAGCCTGTTCGGCTTCAACTCGGGCGCGGCACTGGCCACGGTGGTGGGGGTGCTGATCGAAGTGCCCGTCATGCTGCTGGTGGTGCGCCTCGTCAACAACTCAAAAGCCTGGTATGAACGCGGCTGATTCTTTGCCACCATTTCGCCATGACTGACATCACGATTTATCACAACCCCAAGTGCGGCACCTCGCGCAACACGCTGGCCATGATCCGCAACAGCGGCGCCGGGCCGCAGGTCATCGAGTACCTGAAGACGCCGCCGACACGCGAGCAACTGCTGGCCCTGATCGCCGCCAGTGGCCTCTCCGTGCGCGAGGTCATGCGCAGCAAGGAAGCGCTGTGCGGCGAACTCGGTTTGAATGATCCGGCGCGCAGCGATGACGAACTGATCGACGCCATGCTGGCGCACCCGATCCTGATCAACCGCCCCCTCGTCGTCACGCCGCTGGGCACACGACTGTGCCGGCCTTCCGAATTGGTGCTGGACATCCTGCCGCAAGCTCAGCGCGGCGCGTTCAGCAAGGAGGATGGGGAGGCGGTAGTGGATGCGCAGGGGAGGCGCGTCTGAAGCGTCCAAAAGCGCTTGCTTTCGCAGGACGTTCTCGCAATGCTAAAGCGGTCGTCCAACGTTTGACATGAGGGGCGGCCGAGGGCGATAGCCTTTGGGCGTCCCTCTCGATGTAAGGGTTAGGCGACGCGGCGAAACTCACCCGTTGCCTCCCAGTACCTCAGCTTCTTGCTGATGTGTGACTTGCCGTTTGATGCCTTCAGTCTCACCACTAGTGAGTACTCAAGGTTGAAGCTCTTTTCATCGTATGTCTCCGGCGACTTGATCGCCAGCTCTCGCTCAAACGTTGCTAGAGGTATGCCGATAATGTGGCTCTCGTTCGGCTTTAGGAGAACTTCTCTCTTCTCTTTTCCCCAATAGTCTTCGCGCCAGACATTCAACGCAGTACCGTTGGAATGGATCTCAAGACTACGCATGTCAAGTAGCGCGGAGCGGGCACCGAGGTTGGTAACCGTTAGATTGACCGTTGACATTGGGTCTTCGCTTTCGTCTCCAAAGCTGGCGGAGCTTCCAGGGTCAAGCCCGAAGTCCAAGACAACGCGCCGCTCCCAGCGGGTTAACGCAAATGTTGCCAAGCTGATAAAAAAGCCCAGAACGCCAGCGACTTTTGAAAGATCGTCGATGCTCATTAGCGGCACCTAACTTGATATAGACCGCAATTGTGCGAAATAACATGGCCGGAAGTTCATGGCGTGCGCCTCCGCTGTTGCAACCAAGTGTCTGACTTATAAAGGCATTCTGTCAGATCCCGACGCATGCATCGCATCGGGACGCTTGGTTTCAGCGACGTTTTCGAAGCCGCTGTCTGCGGCAATGGGAAACGCTCAGTCCCTGAGTGTCTGCGCCAACCGCTCCGCACACGCCTGCGCCTGCGCCGCATCCCGCGCCTCCACCATCACCCGCACCAAGGGCTCAGTACCGCTCGCGCGGATCAGCACGCGGCCCGTATCGCCCAGCTCGGCCTCCACCGCCTTGGTCTCTTCCGCCAGCCGCGTGTTGGCCTTCCAGTCCTGACCCGGCTGCAGGCGCACATTGATCAGGGTCTGCGGGAACAGCGTCACGCCGGCCAGCAGCTGCGCCATGCCCTGACTGCTACGCACGCAGGTCTGCAGCACCTGCAGCGCCGACACCAGGCCGTCGCCGGTGGTGTGCTTGTCCAGCGCCAGCAGGTGGCCCGAGCCTTCGCCGCCGAGCAGCCATTGGTGTTTGTGCAGCTCTTCCAGCACGTAGCGGTCGCCGACCTTGGCGCGCACGAACTGCACGCCACGCTTCTTCAACGCCACTTCCACCACCATATTGGTCATGAGCGTGCCCACCACACCCGGCACATGCTCGTCGCGCCCCAGGCGGTCGTCCACCATCAGGTACAGCAGCTCGTCGCCGTTGAAGAGACGACCGGAGGCGTCGACCATCATCAGGCGGTCGGCATCGCCGTCCAGCGCCACGCCGTAGTCGGCATGGTGTGCCTTGACGGCTTCGACCAAGGCCTCGGTATGGGTGGCGCCCACCTCGTGGTTGATGTTCAAGCCGTCCGGTGCGCAGCCGATGGCCACCACCTCGGCACCCAGCTCATGGAACACCTTGGGCGCGATCTGATAGGCCGCGCCGTGCGCCGCATCGACCACGATCTTCAGGCCCTTGAGCGTGAGGTCGGTAGCGAAGGTGCTCTTGCAGAACTCGATGTAGCGGCCGGCGGCATCGTCCAGACGCCGGGCCTTGCCCAAAGCGCTCGACTCCACCCACACCGGCGGCTCGTCCATCGCCGCTTCCACGGCCTGCTCCCACTCGTCGGGCAGCTTGGTGCCCTGGGCGCTGAAGAACTTGATGCCGTTGTCCGGATAGGCGTTGTGGCTGGCGCTGATGACCACACCGAGCGAGGCACGCTGGGCGCGCGTCAGGTAGGCCACGCCGGGCGTCGGCAGCGGGCCGAGCAGCATGACGTCGACCCCAGCCGAATTGAAACCGGACTCCAGCGCGCTCTCCAGCATGTAGCCGGAGATGCGGGTGTCCTTGCCGATCAGCACCAGCGGGCGCGCTTCGCTGCGCTTGAGCACACGGCCCACCGCGTGCGCCAGCCGCAACACGAAATCAGGGGTGATGGGCGACTGGCCCACCGTGCCGCGAATGCCGTCGGTGCCGAAATATTTTCTGCTCATTTCTTATCCCTGCTCTCTTGGTTCATGCGCCACATGCTACTTATTTTATAGCAGCCAGCACCTTGAGCGCCTGCGCGGTGGCCAGCACATCGTGCACCCGCACCACCGCGGCGCCGCGCTCGACCGCCAGCAACGCCGCCGCCACGCTAGGCACCATGCGTTCGTGCACGCCCGCCGGCAGCGAGGTGCCTGGCGGCGGACTGGCGATAGCGCCGATGGAGGACTTGCGCGACCAGCCAGCCAGCAGCGGGTAGCCGGCGGCCAGCAGTTCTGCCTGGCGCGCCAGCAGTGCGAAGTTCTGCGCCACGGTCTTGCCGAAGCCGATGCCGGGGTCCAGCACGATGCGGGTCTTATCAATCCCCAGCCCGCGCAGTTCCTGCGCAGCACGCTCTAAAAATGAGAGCACCTGCGGCACCACATCGCCCTCCATCGGCGCCGCCTGCATGGTCTGCGGCTCGCGGTGCATGTGCATCAGGCAGATGCCGCAGCTCGGATGCCGCGCCACCACCTGCCGGCCGTCCAGGCCGTCAGGGGCATCGCGCCAGCGCAAGGCCCAGATGTCGTTGACGATGTCGGCGCCCAGATCGAGCACCGCCTGCATGACCT
>ERZ1292640.2507-Hain-H43-02um-R1-2507-length-14653-cov-4_pt1 | contig 14653 bp, 10 predicted proteins | sample MGYA00564404_ERZ1292640 | MGnify/ENA primary metagenome ERZ1292640 (study PRJEB36523, sample SAMEA6512636) | groundwater metagenome | collected 2019-01-08 | study: AquaDiva: Metagenomics assemblies of 32 groundwater samples
TTTTATATTCTACTTGAAACTCATTGGAATTGGGGCTGTTAGATGAAAGATCTAAGAATTTTTGGGCTGTTAGATTTTTTCTTGCTTTTTGAAGAATGACTGGAAGAATACTTCCGTCTCCCATAAAAATATCTTTTATTACAATAATATTATTATTTGAGTCAAACTCAATTAATTGAGTTTTTATAAGATAAGCTAGTTGTATAATTAATCCTTTTTTAAGATCATTATTATGTTTGGATAGATAAAGAATATGTTGATTAGATGCGTAACCATTTTCATAAGTGAGCGCGTTCATAAAGCTTGTTTTAAAGTTTTCTTTTAGATTATTAAAAATAGCATTTTTAGCATCTAGTAGCGTTTTTACATTCTCTAAAACCTCTTCAACAATCTGACCAGAATATTTAGTCATATCCCTAGTAAGTTTTGGAGAATCAAAATTAACGATTGCCTGAAGCTGATCTTGTTCTGAATTCTTAATAGCTGAAGCTGTGTTCCCGACGTCAACTGTAACAATACCACTATCTTGCGTGAAAAATTTTAATTTTTCAAGATTATCATGCCAGTCTAGACCTAACTCACATTTGCCAGTGGCCATAAATCCAGTTATAATTTTAATTATAGTTCTAGCATCTTCTTCTCCCTTAGATTTTTCTGATATTCCGCTATTATCTAAACCATTAACAATTAACTCAGCGACTTTCCTAAATATAGTAGCTTTTATTTCTTGCGCTGAATCTATAACTTCTTGTAATTTTTCTATATAATTACCTGTTTTTAATTGCTCTTTATTTATTTTCCCTACAAGAATAAATAGCGCTAGTTCTTTTGCTAGACTAGACATTTCATTTGAATCCATCACTACATTAGCAATATTCTCTGAAACTTTTGCTTGCATATTACTATCTATTGCTGAAAGTAATATACCTAAGAAATCTACAGCTATACCAGCTATTGGAACATGTTTACTTACACTACTAAAAACAGACCCAATAGATCCTACAATTCCACTTTGACTATTTGCTACTAAATTTGTTTGAACAACCATTGCAGCCATATGAAGCTCTACTAACTCATGAACAAAAGTAATATAAAATGCTTTCTGATATTCATTAAAATTCTGCTGAGGCTGTTCAATATTATATTTCACCTGCAGAGAAGAAACTAGTTTATCAATGCTTCCTACATTCAAATTAAGCTTCTGCATATCAGAATCGAGCTGAGTTTTTAAATTTCTAAAATTATTCTCAAGATTTGCCATTCTCTCTTCTAAACCTTGATATTTAATTAGGCTATTATGACTTATTTCTGTACCATCTATTTGTGGATTATAATCTTTTAGATTAACAAATTGGCTTCTCGTATATGAAATTAAATTAGAGAAATCCCACTTTACAGCTGGCTCGAAGATTTTTGCTTCGTCGAAAATAAATTCTTCTTCGTTTAATAATGATAAAAAATTATCTAAGTTTTCTTTAGTTAATTGTATGGTTTTTACATAATATTTTTTGTTTTCCGTTGGTTCTCCGAAAACCAGCTGCCTAACATTCTGTTCACTATTACTATATAAATCATATTCAACATTAGATTCACTACTTATTGATATTTTTTTGATTAATACATCTCCAAAGACAGTCACTATTTCTACAATAATAAATGCATTATATATACTATTCTGGTTTGTAGACTCATGAACAATAGATAAAAAGACCTGGCCAGGATTAATATCCATATGAGTTGAAGATAATTCTGAAAAAATACTTTGTAGAATAATTTGTTTTTTGAAAACCAACTTATTATTCGAATTTATTGTTAATGCGTTAAATATTTTTTCAGCATTTTCTAGACGTTCTTCAATATTTTGACCAGAACCTAACGCAACATCATTTCCGCCAAAAATGATAGAATCTCGGGTTATTTTAACATCAATATTATTATCTTTTATATATTTAACAAATGCTTCTAGATTGTTTAATATACTCAAAATATCATCATATTTTGCTTCATTACTATTTTGATATAAAAGCTTTAATTTTCCAAGCATAGAAGTTAGGATAATCTGGATATTATAATTATCTCCAAACGCTTTTTTTGCTATATCTATAATTCTATATTTATCTTCTAAATTTATATAGTAATTAAGTTTATGATTTATAATATCTAACACTTGTTGAGTATTGTAATGTTCTGCTTTTTCTATTAGCTTTAAAAGCTTTATATGAATTATATTGTTACCAGATCCAAATAATAAAAAAAGCATTACAGCAAAATTCTTATTTATAAAGCTCTGCTCTTCTACAGTTGCGACGATATTATTATCAATATATTTCTTTGCTAATGTATTTATTTGCTCAATGATTAAATTCGATGACGCTTGCTCTTCAATAGATATTATAGCTAGCTGTTTTATTTCATTTTGTTGCTTTGGTGTTAATTCATGAGTATCTGGAGAAATGTTATAAATTATTTTTGTTAGAGAATTTATAGCTGATTTTTTTATTATATCTTCTGAACTTTTTATTTCGTCTAGAAGAAGATTTACTATCTCTAGTAGTTTTTCTTTTTGATCTATCTTAAAGAAAGAAGCTAACGTTCCTAGCGTTAATATTGCAGAAGATTTCTTTTCATTAGAGAAATTATTTGAGGTTTTAATTATATTAATAAAATGATTAGAGGCAGCAATCATTGTGCCTATATCTTCCTGGTATAATTTAATAAAATTGCTTAAATAATAATCTTTGATAGATGATCTCTCTTCTGTAATTAATTTAATAAAATCATCTTTTATGGTAGCTGATGTATCACTACTATTTTCTTTAAGTTTAATAAGAAACTTTACTAAAATAATTTTAGTTTTATCACTATAAATTCTACCATTTTCAGTTAAAATATTATGAATGCCAATTTTCGTTGAAGGTGACATCGAATCAAATAATTCTAACCATATCTCAGCAATTTTTTCTCGTATCTTGTCAGAAGATGGATTATTAAATTGAAACTTAAGAAAATCAATTATTTGTTTATCTTGATTTTGTTTATATCTTATCTTTAAAATATCTAAAGTCTGCAGAGTTAATTCAGGGTTATTATGATTATTAATAAAAGCAATTAGATCTTTAATCTCACTTCCAAATGCGCCATTGATAAGGTTATTATCACTTCTTATTATCTCAAATAAAATAGATAAAATTTCTTCATTGCTTTCTTTTACCAATGCTTGTTTTAAAACACTGATGAATTCTTGTTTTTTGAGAACACTCAAATTAGTATAAATTATACTAATAGCTTTAACGGTGGCTTTTCTAACTAATTCATCTTTTGATAAATGAATTGAGAGAAAACCAAAAAGGCTTGTTGTTATTTCGTATTGATATTTAAATTGAATTAGAATCAAATTATATAATTCATTTCTTTGACCTTCTTCAGCTTGATTAAATATCTTACTTGCTGCAATTATTGTAGCCTGATTTACTAGTAAACTATTACTTTTAAATTGAATGATAAGAAGTTTGTATATAGTTTTCTTTTTTTCTGCTGAAGCAAATTGATATAGGTCCGCAATTACCTTAATAAGAATTGCCCTAGTTTCATAATCTTTGGCTTTGTCTGGAGAAACGACTCTGGTTGATTGAACTTTGCTATCTAGCATAGATATTATCGAGTCAGCTTGATCTACTTTAATTCTCTCAGAAGAGAAATTTTCTAAAAATGCAGCAAATTTCCTTATCTCTTGTGAATCATTGCTAATAAGATTCTTATTTAAGTAGTCTGCAATAATATTTTCATAAGTAAAACCCAAATCTTGAAGAATAGAAAAAGCCTTCTCAAATATCGTATTAGAAAGATTAGGTTTTGCAATTAACGCAAATAAAGCTTGTTTTATCTCCTCTTTATAATGGGTGGATGATAAGAGATTTTCTATAACATTTAAGACACTATAAACTATCCATATATACTTACTATCAAGCAATTTTATAAATTCATTGAAAGTATTCTGATCTATTTTTGATGACAATACATCAATAACAACCAAAATATTATGAGAGTTATCGCTTTGTAGAATTTGTATTAGGCGATCTTTTACTCCAGGAACATCTATTAGATATTGTAAAGATTTTATAGCTACTTCAGCAATTTCTTGGTTAGGATTGTCAATATTGTTGACAAGTATTTTCGCTATATCTTTTTTATTCTTTAATGACCCAAGATTTAGAAATTCTATTAACTTTGCATATTGGATAAATTCAACCTTGTCACCATTTAATTTATCTTTTAAATTTGTAATTAGCTTTGGAGAAGTATATAGGCTATATGATAAGCTAAGAGACCATTTATCTATATTTGAAATGATAATATCATCTATATAATCTGTAAGTTCATTTGATATTATTGGATCAATTTTTCCATTTTTAATAGTTTGAGATAATAGATGCATTAATAATAATATTTTATTATCTCCACCTATTCGCAAATTATTATGATCATTAGCAATTATGGCATCTAGAAAGAGGTGTATAACGTGCGCTTTTTGATTCTGATCAGGATATAAAGAAACTATTCCAATTACAAACTTTAAAGTTTGAAGATATTTATCAATTGAGCAATGATCTGAAATAAAAACCAGAGCTTCTCGCTGTTTAGCTGCGTCATTGCTTAATAATAAATTACTTACATAACTTGCAGCTAAAAACTCATGAAAAGTAAAGTCTATAAAGCTATATTTTTGATCTATCGGCGTAGAAGTTTTATCTAATAAGATTAAACCAAAACTTCTAACTATAGACATTGGATCGCTATTAGGGTTAATCTTTGCAATAGCCTCCCTAAACTCAAGTAATATTTTAGAGAAATCCTTAATTACCTTACCATTTAGCAAAGATACATAAGCTAATTTCTGCATAAACTTGATTATCGGATCTTCTAAGATATTATATTGAGCTCCTATATTTTTTCTGCCTATTAATGTAAGAATATCGAAATATAAACTGCTTAATGTTATGTCTTGAGTTTTGCTATGTGGATCAGTTAGAACAATATAACTCACCATTTGTAACATACTTGGGCTGCTACAAATCACTTGTATATTATTATTGTTATTAATAAATTCTACGAGATTGTTGTAATGAGGATGCTGGCCAAAATTAATTTCTATATATTTTTGAATATCTTGGTAAGCATATCCCTTATCTGCCAATATAGTATTAAATTTTAATTCATTAATCTGAACAGTTGGCATTTCTTCAGAAGATATAAGAATATTATATTTTGCAGCTTCTTTAAGAATGATTTTTATATGAGAATATCTATCATCTTCAATAAGATTAATAATCTTTTCATATCCTTTGAGAATTAGCAAAACTTTAGTTTGTTTTTGACTTAAAATATCTTCAACCTTATCTAAGCTAATATTAAGTTCAGATAAAAATGAATGAAGGAATAGAGCCAATAACTTTGCAGATAAATTATTCTCATGCTCAAAATTATAGGGCTGTTTATTCATCCAGTCACTAGTTGCTAGCCTTCCTAGATCTACTCTCACAATATTATCAAATTCTTTCCATAAATCACCTTTAGCCCATTGATAGGTAATGTCTTGCAACCATAAATTTGTATCGCTATATTTTCCAATTAATATATGATGCAAAGGTTGATTATTAGCGTTTGAAGTAGCAAATAATTTCTTAAGGTCAAATTTTGGTTCAATATCTTGGATTACTCTAACAGAGCTTTGTCTATGAAAATGTTGACGTAAATCAGATGAATCAGAATCTTCTCTTGCTAATTGTGGAGACTGAGCCGGAATTATTTCTATTCTTTGATGAATATAAGCGTCTCTTCTAAATCCCGGAAACTGTATATCTGTTGGAACATTAGACATGATATGCTCACTTGTGAAGTAAGTTTTTAAGGTTTTGCTAACTGTAGTATCTATGGTTATGTAAAAAGAAGACCGCATAATTCCCTTCCTATTCATTATAAATATATCAAAGAAGGTTTAAGATATAGTTAATTTAATAACCTTTTGCTAGTATCAAGCGCATTTATATTTTTTCTTGACTTTCAAGATATGTATTGGTAGATTCCTCGGATTTATTAACGAAAAGTAATTATTGTATCTCAAATATTAATCACAAATGACAATTAGCACTCAAATAAAACATCTTATTAAAGATGCAGAAACATCTTTTAAAGCAAACGCCTTAGACTCAGCTGAGCTTCAATTAATGAATGCCCTAAAACTTAGTGACTTTCTGGAGTTCGATCTATATATAAAATCTGATATATATAATAATCTAGGTTTAATATATAAATTAAAGAATGATTTTGATAAAGCTTTTTTCTATTATGAAGAAAGCTTATTTATAAAGAATCAAATTTACAGCGGTTGGAATGAGCGCAGCTTAGTTATCACAAGAACAAATCTAGAGCAATGCTATATTGATTTTGGTGAATATGTAGAGCACAAAAAAACTACGTCATTAGTAACAAAACAAAAGAAGCGCAAGAAAAAACAGAAAAATGATAATTTAGTAATGCCTCTTAAGAGCGTCAGCAAAGATGATGATTTGCTTAATAAAGAGATTTTGTCTCAAGTTGAAGATTTAATAACAAAAGGAGATATCACTAGCCTAACTCTGGCTAAAAACAAAGCAAGCGTGCTTCCAAGTGACTGGAATGTTATTCCTAGAATTGAATTAGCCATTAAAGCTATTACTCCCAAAATTCTTAGACCACAAGATTCAACAAAAATTGTTACTCAAATATCTATAGAATATGAAGTTAGTGATTTCACACAGATTACAACTTTAATCGCTTTTTCCTTAAAAGAAGCGCTTGAGTTAAGTTATTCAGTATCATATTTTTTTACTGAAATATTACATATTGATTATGTTTTGCCTACATGGGCTCAAAATATAAGTTTTGTTCCAAGTATATTCGCAAAAACCGCTTTGTATTATGCAACTTGTGCCATAGGGCTTCAACCGTTTTTAGAAGGAGAATATAAATATGCGCATCATCTTGCTAGTATCTTTTATGCGGTTAGACTGGCCTTTGATTGGCATCTCCAAGACTTAAGGAGTGATTTACTCACAAGAGCGCTTGAATCAAAAGTTTCAAATAAAGAAATTTTACCTATTTGTTTAAATATAGTTACTGCTGAAGTTGCAGGTGATATTCTTAAAGAAATCATCACTAAAACAACGTTACCAGCTTTACAATTATCTATACCGGCCATAACTATTCATGCTGCAGTAAATGCTATTGAGTGTTATCGAGTATTAAATACCGAGGCTGCTAAAAAGACTAACTCAATATTTTCACAAATAGCTCCATATGTGGCTGATGCTGTGATGCTTGGATATCATATAGTTAATGGATTAAATATAAATAATAATCATAATCCGAATTTAATTACTAAAATGTTTTATGTAAGACAAGGCTTTGTGATTCTAAATTCTATAGTTATTTGCCATTATACAACAAAATTACTTGCACAAACTATAGAAGAATTTGTTATTGATCAAAATTATATAGGTGAGATATATGATACCTGGGGTTTATCTTCTGTTTCTTAGTAGATCTTTATTGAAGTAAAAAAGCTCTTTTCCAAAATGCTTATTATAGGCAATCTTATCAAGAATTATGTATACTTCATTATCTTCAGTTAAAACAGCAATTTGCTTTAACTGGGCTCCTGGATATGAAAACTTAACGCTTATAATAATGTTTTGTTTTAATTCACTGCTATATTCTTCAAATTTTATATTTAAGAAATGCTTATCTCTTTCATATTCTCTAATTTTTAACTTGGCAAATTTAACATTATCTTGAGCTAAGAATCTTAGGGCGTTAATATCTGTGCTAGCATAACTAACTTCATCTAGTTCCTTATCATAATAAGTTACTTTATTATTATTCATAATTAATAATATCGGTGATGGGCTAGTGTATTCACAACGAATCTTTCCAGGCTTGCTAATATATAATACGCCATAAGAGATTTCTCCCCTAACATTTGATTGCCTAAAGTGAGCTGACATAGAGCTAAAGCTATTCATATAATTATCAAGTTCTTCTAACTCATTTTTAAATTTTTTCTCAATGGTTAAATGTTCTGTGTCTCCATGATATTTTTCTTGAGCCATCGGAACCATTATATCCTGAGATTTATTCTCCTTCGCGGCGCAGCAAGTTGAATAGCAAAATATAAAAAAATAAAAAAGGGCTTTAAGCATTTTTCCCGCTAAGCCTATTAAATACTTTTCCTCTCCCTATTAGAGGTAATAATGTTTTTAATTCAGGGCCAGACTCTTTACCTGTTAAAGCAAGTCTTATAGGCATGAATAGTTTTTTTCCGGTTCGTTCTGTAACTTTTTTTAAATTGTTAATCCAAACATCCCAAGTTGATAAATCCCATTCTCCTTGTGGTAGCTGATCTTTGGCTAGATAAATAAATTCTCTATCTTCTTCTAAGATATTAGGAGTGATTTCTGAGTTACAGACCGTCCACCAGTCAATTATTTCATTGATGCTATTTAAATTTCCACGAGTAGAAAGCCAGAATTTTTCATCAATCTCTACTTCTAATTTATCTAAGCTAGTTTTTATATCGGCATAGCTCATTTGATTAATCAGTTTATGATTTAATTGAAGCAATTCATTAAAATCATAATTTACTGGAGAAGAGCTAAATTTGCTTATATCGAATTCTGCAATTAAATTCTGAATATTTAAGATAGGCTCAATAGCATCGGAGGTTCCCATTTTAGCAAGTAATGATTCAATTGCAAGAGGCTCAATAAATTGCTCTCTTATGCTTGCTATATCGAATCCACCAACTCTTTTAGATATTTTCTCTAGCTTGCTTTTAAGTAAGGATAAATGCCCTAAGATAGGTGGCTTACCACCAATTGCCTTTGTAATCTGAATTCCAATAGCGGTATTTGTTACGTGATCTTCCCCTCTTATAACATGAGTTATTCCAAAATCCACATCATCTATTGCTGAGCATAAAATATAGGTCATAGACCCATCTTCTCTTATTACTATAGGATCTCCAATATTTTTAGCTTGAAAATGAATATTTCCCTTCACAAGATCATCCCATTCTATATCGCCATCTTCTAGTAAAAATCGATAATGAGGTTTTATTCCTTTGTTTAAAAATTCCTGATGCTGCTCCTTAGTGAGTTTTAAACCGGATCTATCATAAATTGGAGGCAAACCACGACTAAGTAAAAGCTTACGCTTCATATCAAGTTCATCTTGAGTTTCATAGCATGGATATAATCTCCCATTAGCTATCAATTGATTTTTCACCTCTTCATAGCGCCAAATTCTTTCAGATTGCTTGGCGAACTCATCCCAATTTAGGCCAAGCCATTGCAAATCTTGCTTTATGCCTTCTTCAAATTCTGGCTTTGAACGAAGAGCATCAGTATCATCCATTCTAAGCATAAAAATGCCATTATTCTTTTTTGCAAAAAGCCAATTAATTAAAGCGGCGCGGACATTGCCTACATGCAGCATTCCAGTGGGACTTGGAGCAAAACGAGTTTTTACAGTCATAAAATTTCTATAAATATTTTTAAAAGGTTAAGAATAGCTAAATTATTATATTTTTGCAACAAATTGCTGAGGATAAATTATAATTCTAATGATTTTTGCTATAAACTATTTTAAGATCTATCTTGGAGTTAAATTTCTAAGGAACATAAAATGTTGGATAATAAAACCGCAATAATTACAGGATCTACTAGTGGTATTGGTTATGGTATTGCCACAGCTTTGGCAAGAGCTGGTTGTAAGATTATGCTGAATGGCTTTATAGATGAAGAAAATCTTTCCAAAATTAAAAAAGAACTAGAGATTTTTGGTAATCAAGTTAGTTATTCAAATGCTGACATAACAAACCATAAGCAAATCCAGAAGATGATTGAACAAACAGAGAGAGAGCTTGGGTCTGTTGATATTTTAGTAAATAACGCTGGCATTCAGAGAGTTCACCCTATAGAAAGCTTTCCAGATAGTGATTGGGATAATGTTTTAGCAGCAAATCTTACTGCAAGTTTCCACACAATTAAACATGCTTTGCCATCAATGCGTAAACAAAAATGGGGTAGAATTATTAATATTGCTTCAGCTCATGGATTAGTTGCCTCAATTAATAAAGCAGCTTACGTTGCCGCGAAGCATGGGTTGATTGGATTAACCAAAGTGATAGCGCTAGAAACTGCAAAAGAAGATATAACTTGTAATGCAATTTGTCCTGGCTGGGTGCTAACTCCTTTAGTGCAAAAGCAAATTAATGACCGAGCTTTACTTGAAAAAATCAGCATTGATCAAGCAAATCATGATTTATTAGCTGAGAAACAGCCTTCCTTACAGTTTGTTTCACCAAATCATATTGGTGAAATGGTTGTGTTTTTATGCTCTGATGCCGCTTCTCAAATAAAAGGATCAGCACTTTCTATTGATGGAGGGTGGACGGCGCAATAATGCTATTTGTTGAAGAATTACCAGTAAAGACATTTGAAGACAGGGTTTTGCTCAATATAAAGGTAACTCCTAAAGCTTCAAGTAACAAAATTGGTAATATTTTTAATAATTCTTTAAAAATTTACGTTACGGCTACTGCAAATGCTGGACAAGCTAATAAAGCTGTAATAGAATTGTTGTCAAGTTCCTTAAAAATTAGTAAAAGCAATTTTTCTATTATTAAAGGTTTAACGGATCAGAGTAAAACTATCTGTATAACTGGAAAAGGAAGTGAGATTATTAAATATTTACAAGTAGTTATAAATAAATGAAAAAATTTTTATGTTATTTTTTGATTCTGCTTTTCTTAAATAATCTCGCCTATGCTTCACATTTAAAAAGATCTAGCCTGGTGGTTGACTTAAATAGTGGAAAAGTTCTTCATGCTGTTAACGAACATTCCGCAAGGTACCCGGCCTCACTTGTAAAAATGATGACCTTATATATTACTTTTAAAAAGCTTTCTTCAGGTACATTAACCTTAGACCAAAAACTATTGGTTTCTAAAAAAGCTGCAGCAATGCCACGTACAAATATGAACCTGAAAGCTGGAACCACTATATCTGTTAGAAAAGCAATTTTGGGACTTATTGTTCATTCAAGCAATGATGCTTCTGTGGTTTTGGCTGAAGCCATTGGTGGTAGTGAGAAGAATTTTGTTATCATGATGAATAATCAGGCTAAAAAGCTTGGGATGAAAAAAACCATTTTTTATAACGCATCTGGGTGGCATAATAAGTATCAAAAATCTACAGCTTATGATTTAGCAAAATTAGCAATTGCTCTTAAAAAAGATTTTCCTAAATACTTTCCTTGGTTCTCGGTAACCAAATTTACTTTTAATAATGTTACCTATCATAGCCATAACCATGTTGTAAAAAATTATGCTTGGGCCAATTGGCTAAAAACAGGGTTCACAAATCCATCGGGTTTCAATGTTGCTACTACTGCAAGTAAAAATGGTAAACATTTAGTTGGGGTTGTTATGGGAGAAAAAACCGCTAGTGCTCGAGATAAATTAATGATAAAACTGCTTGATAACTGCTTTAATAAGTCTCAAGAACGTACCGTAATACGTACTGCAAGCTTAATCCAGAAACAATATTAAACAGGCCTGTCATTATGATAGCTAAAGAAGATGTTATACAAGCTCATAAAAGGATAATGCCAATCATTAATCGCACTCCTTTAATTACCAGCGGAAGATTGAACGAGCTTTTAGGGCATGAAATTATTTTTAAAGCTGAAAGTTTGCAAATTACTGGAGCTTTTAAAATTCGTGGTGTACTAAACACGGTGCTTTCTTTAATAGAGCAAGACAAGCTCCCAAAGAAACTGGTTGCATATAGCTCTGGCAATCACGCTAGAGCCGTCGCTTGGGCTGGTATAAATATCGCTCATATTCCAACTGAAATATATATGCATAAATCAGCTTCGGCTTCTAAAAGGGGGGCTGTAAAAGCTCTTGGTGCTAAATTAATTTTAACAGACACTAGAAAAGAGGCTGAAGTTTTAGCTAGATCTGCAGGAGAGGAACCAGGCGCGTATTTCTTGCATCCTTCAGATAATGATTTAGTTATAGCAGGAGCTGCTACCTTAACTTACGAAGCTTTACTTGATCTAAAATATTCGCCAGATGCAATTTTTGCAGCCTGTGGCGGTGGGGCCTTATCATCTGGTGCTTATTTAGGAGCAAAAGCTGCCGGAATGAAATCTAAAATTTTTGCAGGAGAGCCTGCGATTGCTAATGATGCTTCTCGCTCATATAAACTGGGCAAAATTGTTGGATTTGAAGAATCTCCCCTCACAATAGCAGATGGTTTAAGAACTTTAAGAGTCTCTGAAAGAACCTTCAAATATTTACAAAAACTTGATGGCTTTTATGAAGCAGCAGAGGAAGATATATTATATTGGTCTGTTTGGTTAAATCAATTATTGGAAATACCGTGTGAACCCACTGCTGCAATTACTATGGTTGCCGCTGTAAATTGGCTTAAAACACAAAAAACTAAACAAAGAATTCTCATTCTTCTTTCAGGAGGAAATATGGATAGTGATGTTTTAGATATATATAAAACAAGCAAATATCTTGAATCTATTCCATTTCTAAAATAATTGTGATTTATTAAAATATAAACCATTATTAATGGGTTATGACAGCAGATGTTTGTTTGTTGCTTATATTGGTAGAGGGCTTTCCGCCAGATATATTTTCAAACTTTGCTGCAGCCTCCTTAACTGAGAGGCGTTTTGGTTCTTTTGATTCATGAAGGGAATTATTATATTGTTGCCGTTTTTTTTCATCAGATAATATAAGATCGGCTTCTTTTATGGCTCCTATAATTTCATAATGCGCTTCCGTCATCTTGTCTTTAGGTGTCTGATTAAACATTACCATTAATTTTTGTTTCATATCCTTTATCTCTTCTGGAGAAGCGTTTTCATCTACCATCAAGATATCATAATGATTCATTTTTTCACCATTATGTTTATCTTTATATTCTTTATAACTACGTGTATAATCTCGCACAAACTTACGCGTATCTTCCGTTGTTTGCTTAGCTTCTTCCTCTGAGTCGAAGTTATGTACTATAGGTTTGTTCATTTTCTGGCATTTTAATTTATTCTTTATCACTACCTACCATAATAAGTCATATCGATTAAAAAATCATTAACCTAAAAAAATCATCATTCTCTTTTTTTAATTATAATAGCTCTTTCTATATTATTTAAATCTTTGAGTATTTTATGAGTTTTATAACCATTTTGCTCAAATATATATTTGATATATGGCGCCTGTCCTTGTCCGAATTCAAGAATAGCAAATGAATCTTTTTTTAAAAGATTCACCAGTTGTTTAGCTAGATAATGATAAGGTTCAAGTCCATCAATGCCTCCATCAAGTGCCAGCATTGGATCATAATTCTTCACATCATCAGAGAGGTTTTCTATATCTTTAGATGGAATATAAGGAGGGTTGCTAACTATAAGATCAAATTTTTTATTTAAAGAATCTGCCCAATTTTGCTTCAAGAAACTTACTCTATTTTCTAATAAATGAGATTTTGCATTAGCTTTAGCAATATTTAATGCATCTTCTGATATATCTATGGCAACGGCTATTGCATTAGGAAATTCCTGCAGGAGTGAAAGAATTATACAACCGCTTCCAGTACCTAAGTCGAGAAACTCAAGAGGAGTATCTTTATCTGGGAAAGCTGTGAGCGCGGCTTCTATAATTATTTCGGTATCTGGTCTTGGATCTAAAACAAAATTATTAACTAAAAAATCACTTTTCCAGAAAGATTTTTTTCCAATAATTTTAGCGACAGGCTCATTATTTAATCTCCTTTGAATTAATTGCTGGAATTTTTCTATAATTTCAGAAGAAACTTCTTCATCTGGGTAAAGAATAATTACCTCAGGAGAAAGATTCGTCACGTGTTGAAGTAAGATACGGGCGTCCAACTCTGGAGTTGGGAGTTTCTTCAATGATAATTGTTTGATAGCGGTTTCAAGTAAATTTCTTATTTTCATTTCAGTCTTTATTTCTTAAAATAAAATTTTCTAACCCAAATACATTAATGTTGCTTGCAAGTGCGAATTGTGTTTTAAGAGGAATTATAATATTGAGCTGATCTAGTTTTAAATCCTCCATTGCTATATGCATTGATTTGGTGATTTTAGGTGAATTAGTATATTTAAATTCGAATCCTATTCTTTTATCTCCATCTAGAATCAATAAATCTAGTTCCGCTCCAGATTGACTCCCCCAAAAATAGCATGATTCATTATCCATTCTTAAAAATCTGATTATTTCTTCGATGGCAAATCCTTCCCAAGAAGCGCCAAGCTTTGGATGTGAGTGCAAATTATTTTCTATTCCCAACAATGAATGAAATATACCCGTATCACGCAAATAAAGTTTTGCAGATTTTATTTGTCGTTTTTTTAAATTCTCATACCATGGAGTAAGTTTTCTAACCATAAATGTGCCAGTTAATATATCGAGATATCTATCAGCTGTTTTACTAGTTATTTGAAGAGAACGAGCAATCTCACTAGCATTAAAAATTTGTCCATGATAATGAGCTATCATCATCCAAAACCTCCT
>ERZ1292640.2509-Hain-H43-02um-R1-2509-length-14642-cov-11_pt1 | contig 14642 bp, 15 predicted proteins | sample MGYA00564404_ERZ1292640 | MGnify/ENA primary metagenome ERZ1292640 (study PRJEB36523, sample SAMEA6512636) | groundwater metagenome | collected 2019-01-08 | study: AquaDiva: Metagenomics assemblies of 32 groundwater samples
TTTTGGCCGAGATAGGTATAAGTAAAAACGATTTTTTGAAGCTGTTGGGTCAAGAACCTCATTGAAATTTCAGGTTCTTTTTTATTTTTTTCGCCATCGAAAAGTCGGCGAGCCGTTTTGGTTTATGCGTAAAAATATCAGTCCCTTTTTCGTTATAGCGCGGCACAAGGTGCCAGTGCACATGTTTTATCTCGTCCATATAAATCAGATGAACCTTTTTTATCTTGAATGTTTTCAGTAAAGCGTTTCTGATCGCGCTTACCGTATCCATTAAATAGTCGTAATCCCTGTCTGTTAGTAAATGCAAATCAGCCACTTCTTTTTTCCAAACAACGACAATGTGGCCATTGGTAATCGGGTAGTTCGCCAAACAAACATAGAGTTTCTCATCCTCATAGATAATGGCGCCACTTTTCGGTTTTGGCAGTCTTGTCATCATAATTTGTCAATTCTATATTACAGTATAACAAAGCTGGCGGAAATAAAAAGGCAGTCCAAATGGATTGCCTTGCTGGCAAGGGATTCCTCCTAATCTCCTTGTATTAAATGTTCCATTCCCCGTTTTAGTGCGGGTATCTCGATTAGGTCGTCTTCGGTGATCTCGCGCGCTACAGCGGTAACAACGAACTCTTTCGTGAACTCTATCAGATTGTCGTCCGTTGTGCTTTGGAGCGGAATTAGATGCGCGTGAACCGACATCTGCTTTATATTCCAATACATAATTGGAACATTGAAGGCCTCATATACCTCCCGCAGTATTTTTTGGGCACCAGAGACAATTTTCCAAAAGTGAGTCGCGTCGTCAAGTGATAGCTCCCAAAGATTTTTCACTGACGCGTCATTTAGACAAACTATGGTATGCCCTGGCTTCCATGGGTTGGAGGCGAGACACGCTATAACTTGTCCGTCGTCGAAAAATATCGTATTCGCAAAATCTATCATGAAGTAGCACCTCTTTCGGTTAGTTATCGTTAGGTTTTAAAATAGCAATTGTCGTTTTTAACACAAAAGAAGCGTCTAGTCAATGTTGCTGTGTAATTTCGCTTATGGTAAGATGAAAAAACTGGTAAATTTTTTATGAAGCAGTCACAGCTTTTCACTAAAACGCAAAGGCACAATCCACAAAGCCGAGATAATGGAAAAGATGTAATTTGACAGGCGTTTTCTTATAATATAGATTTGGGGTATAATAAAAGCATATAGATAATATTTTAATTTTTAAAAATATGGTTGAAGAAATAATTAAGAAAATTGGAAATTTTGTTTCCAATATACTTTTAGGAGAAACAAAAGAAACGATAATAAGAACCGATGAGGGCGTAAAAAGGATAGATAAAGATGTAGGAGAAATAAAAATTGATTGTAGAAAAATTTGGGAAAAGATTTCTAAACAAGGAGAAGATATTACAGGATTAAAGGTTCATACTGCTTATGGTGTGTTAGGCAGTCCAATTGTTCCCGGCGAAAAGGGCAAAGAAATTTTAGAAAAATCTGGTTTTAACAATGTTTATCCAACTCTAAAAGAAGATATTTTTGGTTTAATGAATAGTTGGAACTTAAGAACCCTTTATGATTACGAAAAAGGAGCAGAAAAAGCACTTCACGAATTAAAAAACAATCCTTTAATGGATAAGCTAAAAGAATATGTTGTTAATAATCCCGATGAGTCATTAGAAGTAATTTTTAAGGTTGCTTCGTGGGTGATAAGAGATGATTATGATAAACATAAAAGGGAACTATGAAACCCTTACCCCATGAAACAGTCCCAGATTTTCACTAAAACGCAAAGGCAAAATCCCAAAGACGAGGAAAGCGTCAATGCTATTTTATTGCCAAGGGCAGGGTTTATTTACAAAGAAATGGCCGGGGTTTTTTCATTTTTGCCTTTGGGTTTGCTGGTTTTGAACAAAATCAGCGACATTGTCCGGGAAGAGATGAACGGTATTGGCGGCCAGGAGGTATTTCTGTCCGTGCTTCAGCCCAAGGGCTTATGGGAAAAAACTGGCCGGTGGGATACGGGCATTGGCAAAGATGTGATGTACAAGATTAAAGACGGCATAGAAGTAGGGCTCGGGCCAACGCACGAGGAAATGCTCACGGACATTGTCAAGAACTATATTGAAAACGAAGACGACCTGCCTTTCGCAATTTATCAAATACAAACTAAGTTTAGAAAAGAAGCCAGGGCCAAGTCAGGGCTTTTGCGGGGCCGGGAATTTTTAATGAAGGATTTATACAGTTTTCACGTCAGCGAAACGGATTTTAAGCAATTTTACGAAAAAGCGAAAAAAGCGTACGGCCGAATTTTTGAAAGGTGCGGCCTGAAAGCCATAATCACCGAGGCCTCGGGCGGCGGTTTTTCCAAAGAGTTCTCGCACGAGTTTCAGATTATTTCCGAAGCCGGAGAAGACACGATTTATTTTTGCCCGAAAGAGGCCGAACATTTTAGTCAGAACGAAGAGATTTTTGACCAAAAAACAACAAAGTGTCCGGTTTGTAAAACCGCTTTACAAAAAGTCAAATCCATTGAAGCGGCTAATATCTTTTCTTTGGGTGTTAAATACTCCGAGCCCTTGGCCGCTTTTTTCCGCGGCAAAGACGGCCAAAAATATCCAGTAATAATGGGCTGTTATGGTATTGGCGTTTCACGGCTGATGGCCGCTATCGTGGAGGTCTGCCATGACGACAAAGGCATTGTCTGGCCTAAAGAGGTTGCGCCGTTTCTGTGCCACTTGATTCCCATTGTTTCTGGCGACGCGGCACAGGACAAAAAAACGGTTAACGCGGCCGAAAAAATATATCAGGACTTGCAAAAAAAAGGAATTGAAGTATTATATGATGAGCGGGGGAGGAAATTTTCAACGGGCGAGAAATTCGCCGACGCTGATTTAATCGGCGCGCCAACAAGAATTGTCGTGAGTCAAAAAACATTGGCCAAATCCAGCGCAGAAATAAAGCAAAGGAACGAAGAAAAAACAAAATTAGTCCCCTTGAAGGACTTGGCGCTAACAATTAAAAATAATCTACAATAGGTTTAGAAATTAGTAATTAGAAATTAGAAATTCGTAGATATGCCATTAGAGATAGCCAAACAAGGCAGAGAAACAACCCAATCGCTTATCCGAAGGTTCACCACCCGCGTCAGACAGAGCGGCGTTTTGAAGCGGGCGCGAAGTATTCGTTTCAAGCTCAAGCCGTCAAGTCATTTAGCCAAAAAGAAAGCGGCTTTGCGCAAGGGCGAGTTGAGGATAAAATACGAAATGCTCAAAAAGCAGGGCAAACTGCCCGAACCAGTAAGAAGGACATACCGTTAGGCGGTATTGGCCTTTTTGTTTTTTTTGCTTGCCCTGAGCGAGCATAGCGAGTCGAAGGGCTTGCCCTGGGCGTAGCGAAGGGTTAAAATGTAAGAAATGATCGAGTTCAATAATTTGACAGCCGGCGCGTTCCGAGATTCTCTTTTGAATAAAATTGCCTTAAAAATACTGGAGGGAGAGAAAATAAAAGCCGACTTGTCGGTTGTTTTTGTTGGTAATAAGAAAATGCGTTGCTTAAACAAGCAATACCGCGGCCAAGACAAGGCCACTGATGTTTTATCGTTCGCGGAAAGAGACAGGATTTCCCGAACCGCAAAGTTTATCAGGCCCAAACAGGCAAGGGAATATCTGGGAGAGGTGGTTATCTGTCCTTCTCAAACAAAAGAAATATTTTTTTGCTTGATTCACGGCATTTTACATTTGCTTGGGTACGACCACGAAAAGGGAGGCAGAAAAGCCAAGGAAATGGAGAGAAGACAAAGTCACTATAAGGAAATTTTACTAAATAAACTTTGAGTCAGAGATAGAAATTGGTTATTAGAAACTGGAAATTGGCTATGGAAAATGGAAATTAGAAATTAGTTAGCCGTCTATTTTCCATTTTCTAATTTCTATTACTATTTTCTATTTTCCAATAACTATTTTCCAATTTTATGCCCAAGCTCAACATTATCACTGGTCTTGATATCGGCACTTCGTCCATAAAAGTATTGGCCGTGTCGCGCTCTCAAGACAATGAAATTCAGGTTCTTGGCCAGGCGCAAGAGCCCTGTATGGGTGTTCGGCGGGGCGTGGTTGTTGAGCCCGAGGAAGTGGCCGCTAAAATTTCGCTGGCTATACAGCGGGTGGAAGCGGCTATCTCGGAGAAAATTACCAATGTCAATGTGAATATCAGCGGTAGCCATATTTTTGTGATGCTGTCTCACGGCGAAGTGGCGGTTTCCAGGGCCGACCAAAAAATATCCAAAGAAGATGTTGCCCGCGCTTTGTCAGCCGCCCGGACTTTTCCTCTGCCCCATAATCGGGAGATACTTGATGTTTTTATTAAATCGTTTTCCGTTGACAGCGAAAAAAACATCAAAGAAGTTATTGGTATGCAGGGAGTTAAGCTGGAAGTGGATATTCTAGCGATGGGCGCTTTTTCGCCCTATTATAACAATTTAATTAGCGCGGTTTCGTCCGCTGGTTTAAAAGCTGAAGAGGGGGATATTGCGCCCTCGGCTTTGGCTTCAGCCGAGGCGGTTCTTTCTCTTAAAGAAAAAGAAGAGGGCGTGGCTGTTTTGGATATTGGCGGGGGCGCCTCTGATTTGGCTGTTTTTGAAGAGCGGGATTTGATACATTTATTTGTGGCGCCAATTGGTTCTTGCCATATTACTCAGGATATTGCTCTAGGTTTGAAAATTGATATGGAAACAGCCGAAAGGATTAAAAGAGAGTTCGGTTCATGCGCCCCTGTTCATTCGTCTGGTTCATCAAAAAAGCAAAAGCAGAAAATAGAAATCGGAGAAGGAGCGGAAAAATTGGTTTTTTCGCCCAAGATCTTGGCAACTATTATTGAGGCGCGGGTGGAGGAAATTTTTGAGCAGGTGGAAAAAGAATTAAAGAAAATATCACGGGCCGGGCTTTTGCCCGGAGGCATTGTTTTGGTGGGCGGCGGTTCAAAATTGCCGGGCATTGTGGAGTTTGCCAAGAAAAAACTGAAATTGCCGAGTAAATTGGGAAGAATAAAAGAGGGTTTTGCCGGTTTGCAGTCAGACCCATCTTTGGCCACGGTCTGTGGCTTGGTTTTAGCCGGCCTTGAAGGCGAAGAAGAAACAGGTCACTCGCCAGTCAAGAGCGCTTTCAGTCGAGTCAAAAAACTTTTCCGAATTTTCATCCCATAGCACTCGCCATCTCAACATCTCGATATTTCGACATCTCAATATCTCAATACATTCCGAGCGGCCGACAATTGTCCGGCCCGCTTTTTTCTATTACAATAAAGAAAATATGGCCAATTCTAATGAAAAGATTATGAGCGATTGCCGATTTTTGCTGGATGCTTATAAAAACGGTTTGCTGGGGCAAACAAAAATGCCCGAAGATAGCAACCCGGGATTTACTGATAATGAGATAGAAGAACGGCTGGCGTATTTCGCCTTGCCTATGGCCTTAAATTATCAACGGGACAGTTATAAGCTTTGGCAAGCGGCGTTGGCGACTTACAAAGACGAAGACACTAGAAAAGTGTTTTCCGTGAAAGAAGCCGCGGCTATGGATATAGCGGATTTGCGAAAGCGATTAATAAAATATAAGCTGGCTTTACAGCCCAACCGACATCCGACTATTTGGGCCGCTATTGCCAAAACAATTTTCCAAAAATGGGGAACTCTGAAAAATTTATTACAAGCCGCTGATTACGATTTTTTGAAATTGCGAGACATAATTCAAAGGGAACATCGTTCGGGGTTTCCTTATTTGTCCGGTCCGAAGATTTTTAACTATTGGAGTTTTATTATCAGTGCTTATGGCCGGGCGCCTTTGGCCAATAGAGATTTCATTGAAATAGCGCCCGATACTCACATTACCAAGTGTTCGGTTCTGCTAGGGGTAATCACCGAAGACGAGGCGCGAAAATTATCCAAAAGTCAAATTTCTCAAAAATGGCGCGAATTGCTGGCCGGCAGCGGAATTGCGCCGATTGATATGCACCCGCCCCTATGGTTTTGGAGCCGCAACGGCTTTATCTTTAAATTAGAAAATTTACAAGAGCGAACAAAGCACGCTTTATTGTAATATGATACAATGATTATTGTAATTTACCGATATGTCAAAAGAAATAAAAAATTATGGTTTTATTGATAGCCAGAATTTAAACCTTGGCGTTAAGAGTCAGGGCTGGAAATTGAATTTTGCCCGATTTAGGGTATTCTTGAAAGACAAGTATCAAGTTGATAAAGCTTTCTTGTTTATCGGATATGTTGCTGGCAATCAAGGTTTATACACATTTCTGCAAAAATGCGGCTATATTTGTATTTTTAAGCCAACATTGGAAATTAATGACGGAAAAATAAAACAAATTAAGGGCAATGTGGACGCAGAGTTAGTTTTGCATGCGGTTATAGAGATGGCTAATTACGAGAAAGCGGTTATTGTTTCAGGCGACGGCGATTTTCATTGTTTAGTAGAATATTTGGAACAGCAAAATAAACTTTTCAAAATTATCGTGCCGAATTTGCGGTATTCATCTTTACTTAGAAAATTCAGCAAATATATTGTTAATATTCAGTTGTTTAGAAATAAATTAGAACATCAATAAAAACAAAATGAGAGGCATTCCCGCGGCACAGGCCTTTGGTAGTCCTCTCATCGTGATGGTTTGATTTTAGCAAAATAAATAGTTTTGTCAATGGCTGGCTGGGATATAAAGCCGAACTCGCAGGCTTCAGGGATTTGTAAGTGTAAAACGGTAAAGGGCTGCCCTTTACCGATTAGTGGTTCAAAATATGAGTAAAATTTATGAAAAAATGAATTCTGCCAATACTGCGTTGTTGGTGATTGATATTGTGAACGGATGTTGTGATGAGAAATGCGAGGAGCCGAAGTTTGGAATCACTTTTTCTAAAATTAGGAAAATGATTCCAAACTTACAGAGTTTTATTGATGATTATAGGCATAAAGTCGGCGGATTGATTATTTTTGCGAATATTACTCCATGGCGCAAGGAATTTCTTGCCGAAAATATTAATGAGCTCTATACCGACCCCAAAGCTTATTATTATTCGGATGACGCAAGCGGTTTTCCTGAAAAGTTCTATATTGTTGAGCCACAAAATAGCGACCTTATTTTTACAAAAAATCATTATGATTTATTTACCAATGAGAATTTTGTCAAAGAAATGGCGATAAGGGGAATTCGCTATTTAGTTATTACGGGCATATTTGGCGATGGCTGCGTTTTATCAACAATAATTAGCGGATTTTCCAAAGGATTTAATTTTGTTATTTTAAAAGATTTAGTTGAGACAACGGATTTAGAAATAAGGCAAAAATTACAAATAATATTAAAAGAGTATACCTGGCCGATTATGTATGGAAAAACGGTTAGCGCTCAAGAATTTCTAAATACTTGGAAAAAATAAGCAATGGTATGGAAAATAATTTTATTGATGGTGAGCATAAGATTTTAGAGTTTTGGAAAGAGAGGAGAGTTTTTGAGAAGTTGAAAGAGAAAAATAAGCGTGGAAAGCTGTGGTCATTTTTGGATGGGCCCATTACCGCCAACAATCCTATGGGAGTTCATCACGCCTGGGGCAGGTCGTTGAAGGATTTATTCCAGAGGTTCAAGGCGATGCAGGGTTATCGCCAGAGGTTTCAAAACGGTTTTGATTGCCAAGGTCTTTGGGTTGAGGTAGAGGTAGAAAAAGAACTGGGCTTCAAAAGCAAAAAAGATATTGAACAATACGGCATTGAAAAGTTTGTGAACAAGTGCAAAGAAAGAGTGCTCAAGTACTCAAAAATACAAACCGAGCAGTCAATCCGGCTGGGCATGCAAAGCGATTGGGAGCATTCATATTACACGATGAGCGACGAGAACAATTACGCCATCTGGCATTTTTTGAAAAAGTGCAAAGAAAAAGGGCTTTTGTACAAGGGCCGGGATTCGGTGCCGTGGTGCCCGAGGTGCGGCACAGCCATTTCTCAGCACGAAATTTTACAGGAAGAATATAAAGAGCTGACGCACAAGGCAGTTTATGTAAAGTTTCCGGTGGTGGGTCCCGCCTCATCGGCGGGCAGGCAGCCCAATACTTATTTTTTGGCGTGGACCACGACTCCGTGGACATTGCCGGGTAATGTGGCATTGGCGGTTAATCCTGATTTGGAATACGCGGTGGTAAATGAAAAATTAAAAACGAAAAATGAAAAACCACAATCTAAAATTCAAAATGCCGAAAAAATAATTTTATTAAGAGACAAAGTTAGTTTATTAGATGGCGACTATGAGATAGAAGAAACAATAAAAGGGAGGGACTTAGCGGGGTGGGAATACGAGGGGTTATTTGACGAGATGGAGGCAGTAAAAAACGCGCTTGGCGATTATAAGCATAGAGTGGTTTTATGGAAAGATATTACGGCCGAGGAGGGCACGGGCATTGTGCATATCGCGCCCGGGTGCGGGCAAGAGGACTTTCAGTTGGCGAAAACAGAGGACTTGCCGGTAATTGATTTAACGGACAATGAAAGTAATTACCGCGAGGGATTTGGCGAGCTGGCTGGCAAGTTCGTTGGCTCTGAAGGAGTGCGACAATGGATTTTTGATGATTTAGAGAAAAAGGGATTGATTTTTAAGATTGAGGATTATACTCACCGCTACCCTATTTGCTGGCGGTGCAAAACAGAATTGATTTTCCGCGTGGTGGACGAGTGGTATATTTCAATGGATAAATTGCGGGAGCCATTAATAAAAGCGGTGGAAAAAATAAATTGGCTGCCGAGTTTTTGCAAAGAGCGGGAGCTGGACTGGCTGAAAAATATGCATGACTGGCTGATTTCAAAAAAAAGATATTGGGGTTTGGCTTTGCCGATTTGGGAGTGCGAATGCGGAAATTTTGAAGTTATAGGCGGCAAAGAAGCGCTGGAAAAGAGGGCAGTTGAGGGCTTTGATAAGTTTAGCGGCCAATCGCCGCACCGGCCGTGGCTGGACGCGGTAAAAATTAAATGCTCAAAATGCGGCGCTTTAGTGAGTCGTATTCTTGATGTTGGCACTCCGTGGCTGGACGCTGGTATTGTGCCGTTTTCTACTATCAGCGACGACAATCGTTCGGAAAATATTCCATATTTTCATAATAAGAGGAAAGAATGGGAAAAATGGTTTCCGGCCGAATTGGTTTGCGAGGGTTTTCCGGGCCAATTTAAGAATTGGTTTTATGTTTTACTGGTGATGAGCCAGGTTTTGGAGGGCAAACCGCCGTTCAAAAATCTGCTGGGCTTTGCCAATGTGGTTGACGAAAAGGGCGAGGAAATGCACAAGTCCAAGGGCAACGCTATTTGGTTTGACGAGGGCGTGGAGAAAATCGGGGCCGATGCTATGAGATGGATGTACGCCACGCAAAACCCAGCCAATAATATGAGATTTGGATATAATGCGGCAAAGGAGGTTCAACGAAAAATTTTGACTTTGACAAATTGCGTGAAGTTTTTTGAGACATACATCTCAAATGAAAAAATAAAAATGAAAAATGAAAAACCACAATCTAAAATTAAAAACTTATTGGACGAGTGGATAATTTCAAGGTTGAATAATCTGATAAAAACAGCGACGGAGAGTTTGGAAAAGTTTGATTCAACGAAGGCGAGTTTGGCCATAGAGGATTTTTGGATTAATGACTTGTCGCTTTGGTTCGTTCGGCGCTCTCGAAAGCGGTTTCAAAATCCGGAAAACGAGCAAGAAAAACAGGAAGCCGAGCAGGTTTTACACTATACGCTTTTAACTCTGGCCAAATTAGTTGCGCCCATAATGCCGTTTTTGGCCGAGGAAATATATCAAGGGTTGAAAACTGACAATATGCCGGAATCCGTTCATCTTTGCGATTGGCCCAAGGCGGACAAAAAAGCAATTGACGAGCAATTAGAGGAACAAATGGCAGAGGCCAGGCGTTTAGTTGGTTTGGCTTTGGCAAAAAGAGCGGAGGCCGGGATTGGGGTGAGACAAGCATTAGCCAAATTAAAAATTAAAAATGAAAAACTAAAAACGACAATTAAAAATGAAAAAATATTAGAATTAATTAAAGAAGAGGTTAATGTTAAGGAAATAAAATTTGTTGATGGTTTAGAGGGCGAGGTTGAATTAGACACGATGATAACCGATGAACTGAAAGAGGAAGGGATTGCGCGAGAATTGACTAGAAAGGTGAATGACGCAAGGAAACAGGAAAGTTTTGTTCCCGGAGAGAAGAAACAGGGAATATACCGCTCGGATTCTGATTATCTGAATAATATTTTGGCGAAGCCGGAAATAAGAACCGTGATTTTAAATATAACAAGCACAACGATTATGTCGGAGCAAGAAGCGAGAGATGGGGGCGCTGTCGCGACAGGCGAAGAAAAAGAAATTAAAACGAGCGAGGGCGTTGTTTGGTTGCGGCTGGAATAACATGCATCAGCATTATAGGACGCAGGCGATTTTTTTGAAAAAAGAAGACCGGGGCGAAGCGGACCGGATTTTTACGGTTTTCACGCGCGACTTTGGCAAGATTGAGGTCAATGGCCGGGCCATCAGGAAAATTACTTCAAAATTAAGAGCCGGCGCAGAGATTTTTTATTTAAGCGAGATTGAGTTTATTCAGGGCAAAACCCGCAAAACCCTCACCGACGTTTTAGTTATTGAAAAATTCTTGATTTTGCGGACTAAACTGCACCGATTACGAACGGCCTATCAAATAGCCGCGATGTTTGATAAACTGGTAAGGGGAGAGGAAAAAGACGAAAGATTATGGGAATTACTGAAAGAAACTTTTGAACGAATAAACGATAGTTTAGAGTTTAGAGTTTCCCGCCTCATCGGCGGGCAGGCGAGTTTCGTGATTTATTATTCTTTTTTCTGGAACTTGCTGGCTATTCTTGGCTACGAACCCGACCTTTATTATTGCTCAATCTGCCGAAAGCAATTGGCGGCGGGAAAATTGTATCTTGATATTAATGGCGGCGGGCTTGTCTGCGCCGCGTGTTTTACCCAGCATCAATTTGGCAATACTTTACAACTGATTAAAACTGACACTATAAAACTTTTGCGCTTGTTTTTGAAAAAAGACCAAGTATTGCTGGCCAAGCTTAAAATAACCAGCGAACATAAAGCAGATATTAAGAAGTTTTCGGACAGCTATCTAGCAACATTATGAAAGGCAAACTTGTTTTAGTTATTGTTATTATCGGCACTATTTTAGGCGGTATAGGCCTTTGGTATTGGCAGAAAAATATTTATTCCAAAGGCCTTTTGCGTTTGGAAATTTTGGCGCCCGACCAGTCCCAGCTTTTGGAAGAAATCACTTATACCGTCCGATATAAAAACACGGGCAATACCACTTTGGAAAAGGCCAAGCTTGTTTTTGAATATCCAAAATACGCGATTATCAACAAGGCCGGGTCGTTGAGAGAAGAAGTCGCTTTGCAGGATATTTATCCGGGAGAGGAAAAAAGCTATCAATTCAAAGCCCGCCTTTTGGGCAAGGAAAACGAGGCTAAAGAAGCCAAAGCGGTTATTTATTACCGTCCCAAGGGCTTGATGGCCGGCTATCAAGGCCAAACCACCTCACTGACGGTTATTAAAAGAGCGCCTTTGACCTTGGAAATTGACGCGGCTTCCAAAATGGAGTCGGGCCGGGAAATAAAGTTTTCCGTTAATTATTTTTCCAGTTTAGATTATCCTTTAAACAATTTGCGGGTGAAAATGAGCTACCCGGACGGTTTTGATTTTCAAAAAAGCAAGCCAGGCGGTTTAGATAAAGGCGAATGGGATGTTGGCGTTTTAAATAAAGCCGAGGGAGGACGGATTGAAGTTCAGGGACGGCTTTCCGGCCAGCTGAACGATGAAAAAATGTTTAAGGCCTCTTTGGGTGTTTGGCAGGACGAAGCGTTTATTGTTCTTAAAGAAACGGAAAGGGCGGTTAAAATAACCACTCCCTCGTTGGATGTTTTTCAGCGAGTCAACGGCAGCGAGGATTACACGGCCAAACCCGGCGAGTGGCTGCATTACGAGATTTTTTTCCGCAATACCGGCCAGGGGCCTATCTACGAGCTTTTTATGCTGGTGAAAATGGACGGCGAATCGTTGAGTTTTGACACCGCGCGCGCCGAGGGCGCTCAAATAAACAAAGACGAGCGAACGATGATTTGGGATTGGAGGGAAACGCCCAAGCTCCAGTTTTTGGCCGCGGGCGAAGAGGGCAAGGTGGAGTTTTGGGTGAGCTTAAAAGACGAGGCGCGGGATAGTTTCAAAAAGGCGAATATGGCGGTTTTAGATAGCGTGCTTATTTCCGAAATTCAGAAAAAATTTGATACCAAAGTGGCTTCTCGTTTGGATTTTTCCGGCCGCGCCTATTTTAATGACGAAATTTTCGGCAACGAGGGGCCTCTGCCGCCGCAAGCGGGCCAAGACACCACTTATACGGTTGTCTGGCAGGCCGATGGTTGTTGCAACGCGGTCAAAAATGTCAAAGCCAAAGCCACTCTGCCTCACAATGTCCGCTTGACCGGCCAGATTTTTCCGGAAGGTAGCCGTTTGACTTTTGATTCCGCGTCTCGCGAGGTGGTTTGGGAGGTGGGCGACTTGTTTGGCGCGCAGGCCACCAGCACCGAGCCGTATACCGTGGCGTTTCAAGTTTCTTTGAAACCGGATTTTTCGCAGAGAGGCAAAACAGCCGCATTAATCAACGAGGTGCGTCTGAGCGGCGACGACCTTTGGACGGAAAGCGCGGTTGAAACGACCATACCGGCCATTGACACATCTTTGCCGGACGACAAACTGGCGGAGGGAAAAGGAACGGTGCAATAGAAATTCAAAATTAGAATAACAATATGAGACAGATCAACGGCAGATTTACTTTCGATTCTTTATTTAGAAAATTGTTGAAAGCAGGATTCAATAAAACGGAAGCGCTAAACCGTATTCTCAACGAATATTCCCTTAGCGCATTAGTTATCCAGGAACGAGTTGAAAATAAATATTATCAAAAGATTAAACTTAACGAAGAAATCTCCGCTGATTTATTAGAGCTTAAAAACGAACTTTTTAGGGAGCAATTTTTGAATAAACTTAATAAGGTATTGAACTAACAAAATTAAACCGTCTCGCGATGAACGGGACAGATTATTCAAAAAGATAAATAAGTATGGGAATTTTTCAAACAATCGTAAATAAGTATAAAGACGCCAAGCAAAAATCTCTTAATAAAAAAGAGTTTAAGCAGGCGTTACTTCAAGCCGTCAATGACGGAAAACTTACAAAAAAAGAAATTGACGAGCTTGATAAAAAGAAAAAAGAATTTGGACTTTCGGAAGACGACATAAAAGAAATGAAGGGTGAGATTTTTGCTGCGGCTTTTTCTGCCGCAAAATCGGACGAGCAAGTTGCAAAAGACGAGGAACAAGAGCTTTTGAGTATTCAAAAATATCTCGGTCTTGCCGATAATGAAATTCAATCGAATAAAAAAGAGCTTGCTCGTTTGCGTCTTTTGAACGAAATTCAGCAAGGCAATATGCCTATGATACAAGTAACGAATTTGATAATGCAAAAAGAGGAAAAAGCATATTGGGCAGAATCTGCAATTTTGGCCGAAGAAAAAGTTTTACGCCGAAGATTTGAGGGCGGATCGCAGGGCGTAAGTTTTCGAATTATGAAAGGCGTCAGTTATAGAGTTGGCGGATTTCGGGGCCATTCGGTTAGTGAAACTGGAGTTGTTGCCGTAAGCAACGGCGAAATGATTATCACGAGCAAGCGGATTGTTTTCCGAGGAGATAAAAAATCTTTTGCAGTAAAACTAGATAAAATTTTAGACACACAGCTTTTTACAAACGGATTACAATTTTCGGAAAACAATCGCTCAAAACCAAGATTGATTGAATTTGAACAAAAAGGAAATCATAATACAATTGGAGCGGTCCTTTCTTACGCAATCAATCATTACGGAGATCGGGAATAGGCGCGCCAGCTTCACTGGCGCGAAATTCGGCGACGAAAAGGCGAGGGCATGTTTTGACTTTTTTCCTTTTTGTGGATAATATAAACAAAACAGAAATATATGGCCAGCTTAACAGTTAAAAATCAACAATTATACTCGCGAGAACGGATCGGACATTTGGCGCGGATTGAGGCCAAAGCCGCTTTTTTGGATGAAATTTTATCTTTTATTGAAGATAAGTCCTTGGGGCACTTAATGGAGGCAACCGAAAACGAAGCGGATATTTCTTTGAGCGAGGCGCGGCGATTTATAAAACCATCAAAATAGTTATGGTGGTTTTATTCAAACCGTCTTTTGTAAAAGATTGCCGTAAATTGCCAGAAAAAATAAGGCAGGAAGTCGAAGAGGTTTGCTTTAATATTTTTCCGAAGATCAGCGGGTTGGCTGAGTTTAAGCTCTATCCCCTTCGCAAGATAAGGGGATTTCGTTTTTATTGGAGGATTAAGATTGGAAATTATCGCATCGGGTTTAGGAAAAACGGCAGCGAGGTCGTTTTTATGCGGGTTTTGCCGAGAAAAGATATTTATAGGTATTTTCCTTAATTTTATGTCAGATAATATGCAAAAAATTATATCGTTGTGCAAGAGGCGGGGGTTTGTGTTTCCGGGTTCGG
>ERZ1292640.2510-Hain-H43-02um-R1-2510-length-14637-cov-6_pt1 | contig 14637 bp, 15 predicted proteins | sample MGYA00564404_ERZ1292640 | MGnify/ENA primary metagenome ERZ1292640 (study PRJEB36523, sample SAMEA6512636) | groundwater metagenome | collected 2019-01-08 | study: AquaDiva: Metagenomics assemblies of 32 groundwater samples
GCCAGAAAATCCGCTTTCCTCATTAACACCTCCCCTCACACTTCCAGTAAGGATGGAGGGGTTCTAACGGGTAAAGACAACGGAATTGATTTAATGGTTTTTAAGTTTGACGTAATATCTTCACCGGTATAGCCATCGCCCCGCGTGGCACCTGTTTTAAGCATTCCATCTTCATAGCGCAAGCTGACCGCCAGTCCGTCAAATTTTGGCTCTACCGCATATTCCACGCTGTCGACGGACAACCCTTCGCAGACTCGCCGGTCAAACGCTTCCACTTCTGCATCATCAAACGCATTGTTCAATGAAAGCATCGGTATCTTGTGAGTAATTTGCGAAAACGCCTTGAGGGGCACCGCCCCCACGCGCTGCGCCGGTGAATCGGCCGTGATCAGTTGCGGGTGATCCTGCTCGATTTGCTGCAATTCGCGCAGCAGCTTATCGTATTCCGCATCGGGAATCGTTGGATTATCCAATACATAATAGCGGTAATTATGTAATTCAATCTCAGCGCGTAATTCCTGCGCATGCTGTTTTATTTTCTTAATTTTTTCATTCATACTTGGCAAGTATAGCGAACACCGGCAAGACACGGCTTCAGTTATTTTCTAAAAATCCTTTATACTGCGCATTCAATCAGGAAACCAGCCTCTTGACATCATGATGTCTTGACATACTCTATTATGAGCGACAACAAACTAAAAATCCGCATTCAAATTCAGCAGCCTCCACAAGCCATAGAACAGATTTATCCTGAATTGCCTGAACCCGGGATCATCTATGAGCAATCCCTGGACTGGAAAAGAATCTCCATCGCTGCGCTATTACTGTCATCCATCTTGGCTTTAACCGGTTATTTCGTATTCGATTCAAATAAAAGCGAAGTTCCCTTAAAGGAAGCTGTTCCATCCATTGCCCCAACACTTATGCATGAAAATAAGATTTCAGCGGAAGAAGCCAGTCCGGCGCTTGAGACAAAAGATGATACGATAGAACCCCGATCCAATGAGACACCCAGCAACTTCTCCGGTTTAAATCAGCCCGAAGTGACCCGCGAAATTAAAGCAATGACCGCGTCCATACCCAAACCAAAGCCTGATTTAATTCGTAATGAGCCGGCTGCAACCGGGGGAAAAATACCCAAGACCGTCACCCAGCCGAAACCCCAAAAATTGCCTGATCATCCACTGGTTCACAAGGCGCAATTCAGTCATGCGATAAAGGCGCGTGAGCCGGTAGACGCTATCGACACGGTTCAATTACGGCAAGGTGAATCCAAACCCATTTATTTCTATCTGCACTTAAAGAATCTGCAAGGAGAAAAAGTCAGCATTCTCTGGTATCACCAAGACAAACTGGATTCACAACTGACCTTGCAAATCCATAATAACAATTGGCGGACTTATGCAAGCAAACAACTGGATCATCGACGATTAGGCGCATGGCGGGTTGAATTGATGGATAAATCCGGAAACCGGATGGCGATGAGACATTTTACCGTCACAACACACTAAAACTCAGTTACTCCGTTGACTTCACACGACGATGATCAAGAATATGATCCAATGAATTGGAGGATTCCGTATGAAATATTGCAGCCACTGTAGCGCCACCGTTACATTACTGATACCCGAAGGCGACTCTTTGCCACGGTATGTGTGCACCACCTGCCATGTCATCCATTATCAGAATCCGAAGATGGTGGTAGGTTGCATCCCTGAGTGGGAAGATAAAATCCTGTTGTGCCGGCGCGCCATAGAACCTCGCAAAGGCTGGTGGACTTTACCTGCCGGCTTTATGGAAAACGATGAAACACTGGCGCAAGCAGCGGCCCGAGAAACTTTGGAAGAAGCCAATGCAAGAGTGGAAATAGGCGATCTGTATGCCGTTTACAGCCTTCCTCATATCAGCCAGGTTTATCTGTTATTTCGCGCACAACTTCTTGATCTTGACTTTAAACCGGGCATTGAAAGCCTGGAAGTCAAGTTGTTATCCGAGCATGAAATTCCTTGGGAAGAAATGGCATTCCGGGTTATCCATGACCCCTTAAAACATTACTTTAAAGAACGTAATCAAGGTAAACTGGGCTTTCACATGGGCGTGATTGACCGATCCCAAAGCAATACCTGACGGGTGGCAGTCATATCAATTGATGGTCACTTGATAAACGATGGTTTTAGATTCCCTTATGGCAAGATATAATGTCTATTTTTTGCAAAGCTCTATGAAGTATTTATTCCCATTATTGTTATTGTGCCTTGCTGTTTCGCCCGTATCCGCTCAGCAGCAAAGCATATCCATAGCAGCCAAATCTTATTTGCTCTCAGATTTCCAAACGGGGCAAATATTAGCCGGTCAAAATGAACATGAACGCATAGAACCTGCCTCTCTCACCAAGCTGATGACTGCTTATGTTGTGTTCTCAGCCATAAAACAGAATCAACTTGCGTTGGATCAGGTGATACCCGTGTCTGAAAGCGCCTGGCGAATGATCGGTTCGCGCATGTTCATCGAACCCAAAAAACAGGTTACCGTGGACGAATTGATTCGAGGAATGATTGTTCAATCCGGTAATGATGCGTGTATCGCTCTGGCAGAAGCGATTGCAGGTTCAGAGGCAAGCTTCGCGGACATCATGAATAAAGAAGCCGGACGTTTGGGAATGAAAAATACACATTTCACCAATTCAACCGGATTGCCCGATCCCGATCACTATACAACGGCACACGATCTTACTTTGCTGGCAGCAGCCGTCATCCGCGATTTCCCTGAATTCTATCCACTCTATTCATTAAAAGAATTTACCTACAACAGTATTACACAGCCGAACAGAAACCGGCTGTTATGGATTGATCCGCATGTGGATGGCATGAAAACGGGCTGGACCAAAACCGCTGGTTATTGTCTGATTACATCGGCCACGCGTGACAAAAGACGGCTCATCTCGGTTGTCATCGGCGCCAAATCGGCCCATGCACGCAGCGTTGAAAGCCAGCGCCTGCTCAATCACGGATTCCAATTTTACGATACCCTGCATCTATATAAGAAGAATGATTCACTGACAACCATCCCTTTATGGAAAGGCACTCAGGATGAAATAAAAGCCGGATTTGATCGCGATGTGCATTTTACGCTGCCCAAAGGCCAGGGTGACAGGCTTAAAGCCACCATGGAATATAAACAACCGCTGATTGCGCCTGTCTATCCAGGACAAGAAGTCGGCACAGTAAAATTCACGCTTGATGACAAAACCATAGAAACCTACCCGTTAGTGTCATTGGAGAAAGTTGAAGCAACCAATATCTTTGGCCGCGCATGGGATAGTGTAAAATTACTCTTCAACTGACCGGTATCTCAACCTACTACAAAGCACAAAGGCTCGCATGATATATCTTAATGGTCAATTTATGCCGATAGAGGAAGCATGCATTCCTGTTTTGGATCGTGGTTTTATTTTCGGTGATGGTGTGTATGAAGTGATACCCGCCTATTCACGCAAACCATTCCGCCTCCCTAAACATCTCGACCGGCTTCAACACAGTCTGGATGGAATTCGCCTTAAGAACCCATTCAGCAATGATGACTGGAAGAATTTGCTGGAACAGGTCATCGCCAGGAATGAAGGCGAAGATCAATACCTTTATCTGCACATCACCCGGGGTGTGGCCAAGCGGGATCATGCTTTTCCCGCTAATGTCCCGCCCACCATTTTTATCATGAGCAACCCGCTGCTGCCGCCACCCGCAGCATTGCTGGCCAGCGGCGCATCCGCCATTACCGCCATTGATAATCGCTGGATACGTTGCGACGTCAAAGCCATTTCATTGTTGCCCAATGTATTGCTGCGTCAAATGGCAGTCGACGTGGATGCCATTGAAACCATTCTGATCCGGGATGGTTTCCTGACTGAAGGCGCCGCCAGCAATATATTCGTTGTTAAAGACAAGGTGCTGCTGGCACCCCCCAAGAGTCATCTGATGTTGCCCGGAATCACTTATGACGTGGTGCTTGAACTGGTGGCCGCCCATCAAATCGCACATGAAATCAGAGAAATTTCAGAAACAGAAATACGAACTGCAGATGAGATCTTATTGACCTCGTCCACTAAAGAAATTATGCCTATCACCTGTCTGGATGGCAAACCCGTGGGACATGGAAAACCGGGTGAACTGTTTACTCAGTTACATGCGCTCTATCAGCAGTACAAAGCTACGCACATGCGTGGCCATTTCTCCGATCAAGCCGGCTTGTAAACTATCATCCTGGAATAGTTCTTGCCTTAAAGCAGCCTTCGAATTTCGCGCACATGACAGAGCAGCTTTCTTTAATTGAGTATCCTTGCGATTTTCCAATCAAGATCATGGGAAAAGCGCAGCAGGAGTTTACTCAAATAGCACTGGCTATCGTCAAATACCATGCCCCTGATTTTGATGATGCAACCATGACGGTCAGAGCCAGCAAAAATGGCACTTATTTAAGCATTACCTGCACCATTCGTGCCACCTCCCGATCCCAACTGGACGCGCTTTATCAAGCGCTATCAGATCATCCCATGGTCGCTGTCGTACTGTGATTGATAGTCTCGCCAATCATTCCACACCGATCCTTGAACGGCCTCATTTTATTGTCAGGAATATGGGCCTGTCAGATTACCAGGCTACCTGGCAAGCCATGAAAGATTTTACCCATACCCGAACCGCGCAAACCTGTGATGAAATATGGTTATTACAACACCCGGCTGTTTTTACCCAAGGCATCGCGGGAAAACCTGAGCACCTGTTGCATAGTCATGGCATTGAATTGATTAAAACGGATCGAGGCGGCCAAATTACCTATCATGGGCCAGGACAGATCATCGCTTATTTACTGCTGGATATCCGCCGCTTGAAACTCGGTGTGCGAGAATTGGTCAGAAGCATGGAAAATGCCGTGATAGACTTGCTGCAAGATTATCGTATTAAAGCGGTTGGGCGTATTGAAGCGCCGGGTGTCTATGTCGGCAATGCAAAAATTGCCGCATTGGGTTTAAAAATAAAGAAAAATTTTTGTTACCACGGTATCGCGCTCAATGTGGATATGGATTTAACACCATTTTCCTACATCAATCCATGCGGTTATCAAGGATTGCAAGTCACGCAGACAAAAAACCTGGGTATTACCGATGAGCTGGAAGTTTTAAGCAATCGGCTGGCAGAGAAATTACAAGAAAAACTGATCAAAGGATAATTTACACACCATCATGACCACTGATACTCGTCAAAAAGGCGCTGACAAAACGGCACGCAATCCCATTAAAGTAACTCCGCAATCCCCCGGTGATCTACTGCGCAAGCCTTCCTGGATTCGTGTCCGCCCATCCAGCAGTCAAGGCTTTTATGAAGTCAAACGATTGCTGCGTGAGCATAAACTGCATACTGTCTGCGAAGAAGCCTCCTGTCCCAACATTGGCGAATGCTTTGGCAAAGGCACAGCTACCTTTATGATTCTGGGTGATTTATGCACCCGCCGTTGCCCCTTCTGCGATGTCGCCCATGGCAGGCCTAAACCGCCGGACGCAGATGAACCGCTTCATCTGGCGCAATCCATCGCCGCCATGAAATTGAAATATGTCGTGATTACCAGTGTGGATCGCGATGATTTACGTGATGGCGGCGCACAGCACTTTGCCGACTGCATCCGTGAAATACGCACATATTCGCCCCATACAAAAATAGAAACACTGGTGCCCGATTTCAGGGGCCGGTTGGAAATTGCGCTGGAGAAACTCGCTGCCTGCCCGCCGGATGTTTTAAACCATAATCTTGAAACCGTACCCAGGTTGTACAAGCAATGCCGTCCCGGTGCGGATTATGCGAATTCATTGAAACTCTTGAAAGACTTTAAAGCCGGTTTTCCTCATATCCCTACCAAGTCAGGCTTAATGCTTGGATTAGGTGAGACGGATGAAGAAATTATGGAGGTATTGCGTGATTTGCGCGAGCACCATGTAGAAATGCTGACGATTGGCCAGTATTTACAACCCAGTATCGGCCATCTGCCCGTCATGCGTTATGTCACGCCGGAAGGTTTTAAAATCTTTGAACAAGCAGCGCTTGAAATGGGTTTCAGTCACGCAGCCTGCGGGCCGATGGTCCGCTCCAGTTATCATGCCGACCAACAAGCGCATGAATCCGGCTTGCTATAACGACACTCGTTCTTCTGGAAGTAGCATCGCTATGAATGGATGATCTCAAAATCATGCGTTATTTTTACGGTGTTTTTAAGCATGATAGAGGCCGAACAATATTTCTCTGCAGAAAGATTAATGGCACGCTCCACTTGCTGGGGATTCAAATCATTCCCAGTGATAACGAAATGCAGATGAATATGGGTAAATACCTTGGGGTCTACGGCTGCGCGTTCGGCTTCAATCTTCACCACACAATCGGTAATATCCTGGCGGCTTTTTTTCAGAATCAACACCACATCAAATGTGGTGCAGCCGCCCAATCCCATCAACAGCATCTCCATTGGGCGGGGTCCGAGATTCTGCCCGCCGGCTTCCGGTGCGCCATCCATTAATACAGAGTGACCGCTGCCTGATTCGGCCAGAAAACTGACATTCCCTTTCCATTTGATACGAGTTTTCATCTTTCTCCTTCGGTTGACGCACAAGGTATTTCTTGCAAAGGTTTTTGTTGATGCAAATAAAAAGCCGACGCTAAAACGCGTCGGCTTTCTTAAAATCAGAATGCTTACTTCAATGTCAGAATAAAATCGGCTAACACTTTAGCATTTTCTGGGCTAACGTTAGCATTAGGTGGCATTGGTATTGGACCCCAAACACCGTTACTGCCTTTCAGGATTTTATCTGCCAAGTACGCAGAAGCATCAGCTTGGCCAGCATATTTAGCAGCGATGTCTTTCAAGCTTGGGCCAACCAGTTTGGTATCCACATTATGGCAATTCAAGCAACCGCTGTTTTTTGCCAGATCTGCATCTGCTTGTGCAACACCCGCTAATAATAGGGCAGATGCAGCAACTGCTCCGATCAAAACTTTCTTCATATTTTTTCTTCCTTATTAAAATTATAAAAGGGTTGTTATTCTACCCCGAACTTCACAGACATGCAGCAAATCCTGTAAGTTTGTTATTTCCGGCATACAGCCTGTTGCTGTGCATACCCAGGCACTTACCGAACCCGCTGCTGCGCCTGATGATACCGCTTTACTAAGACTTAATGGCAAATTAATTAGTTCCAGCGGAAGCGCCAAAATGATCTTATGGGGATAACGGTTCTGCAAAATACTTTGCCATTGCACCAGCGCAGAGGATGAGCCGCGTAAAATAATGATGTGCGGCGGAAACAGCATCTCATCCAGTGCCGTCAATAAGCTGCAATAACCATTCAACTGTTCAGCCATCGCCGGGTAAAATAACCGTATTGTTTTCTCAGCCGATTGAATATATCGCTGTTCACCCAAAATATAACCCAGACGCTGCAAGACAACTGCAGCAACGCCATTGCCTGATGCCGTAGCATTGTCATAAATCGGCTTGGGACGATGAATCAATGGTTCGTGATCATGGCTCGTGAAGAAGAAGCCACCCATTTCCCGGTCTTCAAATTGATCCAATAAGATCTCTGCCAATGTGGTGGCAAATTCCAGATCAATCATTCGGAACTCGGTCTGCATCAGCTCCAGCAAGCCATCCAGCAAAAATACATAATCATCCAGATAAGCATTCAAATGTGCTTTGCCATCTTTATACGTGGCTAACAGGCGATTATTTTTCCACAACGTGGTGCGAATAAAATCAACGGCACGTTGGGCTGATTTGACCCAATCCTGTTGTCCCAATATTCGCCCGGAAATGGCCATTCCCTTGATCATCAGACCATTCCAGCTGACCAGGATTTTTTCATCGCGCCCGGGACGAATGCGCAAGGCACGGCTTGCCTGCAACTTGTTACGCGCTGAGGCTAATCTTTGTTGCGCCAGATCCAAGTCAATGCCAATGCGCTTTGCAATTGCTTCCAGCGGTTCTGTGATTTCCAGATTCCATAGCTTGTGTTCAAAATTCGGCGCTTGCAGCAATCCATAATAAGGGGCCGTTATTTCAAATTCTTCAGCAGGCAGGATCTGCGCAACCTGATCACGATCCCAGACATAGAACTTGCCCTCTTCATGTTCAGAATCGGCATCCAGGGTTGAATAATAGCCGCCCTCTTCGCTTCCATGCGATTGCATTTCCCGCATCACCCACTGGGCGATTTCCTCGGTAACCTGCTTGAATAATGGATTGCCTGTCGCCAACCAGGCAGTGGCATAAAGCTGAAGTAACGGCCCATTGTCATACAGCATTTTCTCGAAATGCGGAATACGCCAATAAGCGTCGGTGCTATAGCGGCAGAACCCTCCGCCCAGTTGATCATAGATGCCGCCCTTGGCCATTTTCTCCAGGGTAAAAGCAGCCAGAGACAACGCTTTGGAATCACGCGTTTTAAAATAATGCTGCAAACAAAAAATAAGCTCGGCGGGATGCAGAAATTTGGGCGCTTGCCCAAAACCGCCATGAACTGGATCAAACATTGCTTCGAGGTGGTCTATGGCTTGTTCTAACAACGACTCTGAGAATTCAGGCGTGGATGAATTTTTACCCGGGAGTGTTTTATTCATCAATTCCAGCAATACCTTGCCCTGCTTCTCAATCGCTTCACCGCGCGTGTAATAAGCCTCAGCGATACGCGGCAACAGTTCCAGAAAACCCGGCAAACCATATCTCGACTCCAGCGGAAAATACGTTCCTCCGAAAAAAGGCTTCTGTTCGGGTGTCAGAAACAGGGTAAGCGGCCACCCGCCATTGCGGTGATTCAGCATGTGATGGGCTGTCTGGTAGATCTGATCAATATCAGGGCGTTCTTCGCGGTCCACCTTGATATTGATAAAATGCCGATTCATCACGGCAGCAACTTCCGCATTCTCAAACGATTCATGCGCCATAACATGGCACCAATGGCAGGCAGAATAACCGATTGAAAGCAAAATCGGCTTATTCTGTGCGCGTGACAAATTGAGTGCTTCTTCCCCCCACGGATACCAGTCCACGGGATTGTCCGCATGTTGCAACAAGTAGGGACTGGTTTCGTTACCCAGATGGTTGGTCATGACCGGAATCATATAGTGATGCGCATGGCTAGTCCGTGATGGCCCCGATACTGGCACTGGACACTTGCTTGGCATACTTGGCCAATACACCCCGAGAATAACGCGGTTGGGGTGGTTGCCAAGCCGCGCGCCGCTGCGCCAGAACAGCATCCGATACATTCAATTGCAACAAACGCTGCTCAGCGTCAATGGTAATCGAGTCGCCTTCCTCAACCAGCGCGATGGTTCCACCCACAAAGGCTTCCGGCGCTACGTGCCCCACCACCATGCCATAAGTGCCACCCGAGAAACGGCCATCGGTAATCAGTCCGACCGAATCTCCCAGCCCCTCGCCGATCAAAGCGGAAGTCGGCGAAAGCATCTCACGCATTCCAGGCCCGCCTTTGGGGCCTTCATAGCGGATCACCACCACATCGCCGGACTGAATCTTGCGCGCAAGTATCGCCGCCATGCAGGTTTCTTCCGATTCAAATACGCGTGCAGGCCCGGTAATCTTGGGATTCTTGATACCGGAAATTTTCGCCACGCAGCCTTCCGTGGACAAATTGCCTTTCAGAATGGCCAGATGCCCCTGTGCGTACATGGGGTTGTCCCATGAGCGGATCACATTCTGATCGGCGCGCGGTGCCTTGGGAATATCTCTCAATACTTCTGCAATGGTTTGTCCGCTGATGGTGATGCAATCCCCATGCAGCAGGCCGTGCGCCAGCAGCATTTTCATCACCTGCGGAATACCGCCCGCCCGGTGCAGATCCGCCGTGACATAGCGCCCGGAAGGCTTCAAGTCACAGAGCACCGGCACCTTGCCGCGCATCCGCTCAAAATCATCAATGCTCCACTCGACTTCAGCCGCATGGGCAATCGCCAGAAAATGCAGTATCGCATTGGTCGATCCTCCCACCGCCATGACCACTGCAATGGCATTTTCCACCGACTTACGGGTAATGATGTCGCGCGGCAGAATCTGTTGCCTGATGGCATTCACCAGCGCCTCGGCGGATTGCCCGGCACTGACCAGTTTTTCATCATCTTCCGCAGACATGGTGGAAGAATACGGCAAACTCATGCCCATCGCTTCAAAAGCGGATGACATGGTATTGGCTGTGAACATGCCGCCGCAAGAACCTGCCCCTGGGCAAGAGTGGCGCTCAATCTGCAGCAATTCCTCATCATCTATTTTATGCGCGCTGTGCTGCCCCACCGCTTCAAACGCACTGACAATGGTCAGATCCTGGCCTTTATAATGACCCGGCTTGATCGTGCCGCCATAGACAAATATCGCCGGTACATTCATGCGTGCCATGGCGATCATCGCACCCGGCATATTCTTGTCACAGCCGCCAATGGCAATCACACCATCCATGCTTTCCGCCTGCACGCAGGTTTCAATCGAATCGGCAATGACTTCGCGCGAAACCAGCGAATACTTCATGCCCTCCGTGCCCATTGAAATACCATCCGACACCGTGATGGTGCCGAACATCTGCGGCATGGCGCCCGCCTGTTTCAATGCCGATTCCGCTTTTAATGACAACTCGTTCAGTCCTTTGTTACAGGGTGTGATGGTGGAATAACCATTGGCCACACCCACAATCGGCTTGTTGAAATCTCCATCGTTAAAACCGACTGCGCGCAACATCGCACGGCTGGGCGCGTGTTGAGCACCCTGGGTAATGGCTTGGCTACGTTTATTGTCTGACATGCTGGCTCCTGAAGAATATAAAAATACAATTTATGACAAGGCGCACGATTATCACAAACGCACTTGGTATAATGACCCGTATTTTACCGTAAATAAGGCCGAAACTATGCTCGTTCATCCTCAAATTGATCCCGTTGCCATCTCTGTGGGACCACTTTCTGTCCATTGGTATGGATTGATGTATTTAATCGGCTTTGTGGCATTCGTTCTGCTGGGACGCTATCGCATCAGACATAACCCGCGCGCCATCTTCACTAATGAAATGCTGGATGATGCGCTGTTTTACGGCATGCTGGGCGTCATCCTGGGCGGACGCCTGGGGCATGTCTTGTTCTATCAATTCGGCTATTACCTGCAACATCCGCTGCAAATCTTCGCCATTTGGGAAGGCGGCATGTCTTTCCACGGCGGATATCTCGGCGTTTTCTTTGCCATGGTGCTGCTCGCCCGCAAACACCAACTGCCATGGCTCTCAGTCACCGATTTCATCGTTCCGCTGATCCCTCTGGGGTTAGGTGCAGGCCGTATCGGCAATTTCATCAATGCCGAATTATGGGGACGGCCCACCGATGTCCCCTGGGGCATGGTTTTTCCTTATGTCGATGAACTCCCCCGCCACCCTTCCCAGTTGTATCAATTCGCACTTGAAGGCGTGGTGCTTTTTATCTTCATCTGGATTTATTCCGCCAAACCGCGAGCAACCGGCGCAGTCACCGGCATGTTCATGATCGGTTACGGCGTTTTACGCTCGTTCGCCGAATTCTACCGCGAACCGGAGGATGGATTCATGGGCATGCTGACTCTGGGTATTACGATGGGCCAATGGTTGTCCATTCCGATGATTCTGGCAGGGATAGCCGCACTGATTTGGTCACGGCGGCAGCCCGGCAGCCCGCAGAGCAACCCACGGAAGCGTAAGAAACATTAGGAATTACAAGACATGATCTGCAGCCTGCTCAGATAATTGAATTATTTAAGAGTGATTAAAAAACGGTACGCACAGCGTACCCTGCAGACTAGGACTAAAGACAAATCCATTTTACGGATGAGATTTGCGTTCACAGATATTCAAGCCCTGTTTGAGCAAGTCCCACCAAATTGATGTTTGCCGTGTTCAAAGAGGTCTCCGCTGCCATGATGCCAAGACCCGCAACCGTAAAGGCATGTGAATCCAGCAAACCGACGTAATAGTCCAAATCCGCTTTACCTGGGGCAAATCCAACCACGTTGGTATATAAAACATTGACCACCGCCGTATTGTCAACTGCGCCGTTTAATCGTGCCTCGATCGCGAATTGCATCAGGTCGTTATAGCTCATACCGCCATCAAGTAATTGCAGCCCAATACCGACGTACTGCTGGTTAGCAACAAACTCGCGGCCGAACACCGCGCCGAGAATCTTGGCGGCAGTACCCGCGTTACCCGCCAAATCCAGGCCAACATTGACATCCGAGAAACGAACGCGCTCGACATTTTGCAGCATATCCAGGCCATCACGGCCGGATACGTTATCTTGAACCTGAAATCCAGATGAGTTTTGGCTCAACGAATACTGGCTGCGGCTGCCGGTAAAAGCGGCCGTATCGATCCCCAAATCGCCATCGATAATATCGTTGCCTGAAGTGCCTGTAAGCGTATCGTTGGCACTGGTGCCCATTACTTTTCCGGTATTGCTAGAGCCACTCGTACCTGTAATGCCTTTTGGCACCGTGAGTATGTAATTGCCTACCACCGAACCTACGCCACTGGCTGAAAGAAAATAATCGGTTGTGGCAGTGGGCGTGAATTCAATGTATTTCGATTGGAAACCTTGCCCCGTTGTTGCCGTGGCAAGCAGAGAACCTGTTGGGCTATATATAGAGAGCTGCGAATCAAAAAGCCCATTGAACGTAGCATTGGCTTCGATCGAGAAACCGTATAGCTCGCCAGTTGTAAGGCTGACCTTAAACCAGTCGACATCGCCCGCTGTATTAATGACGCCAAAATCCTTCCAGCCGGTTTCGACTATTCCCGGCGTTGTCGTATTCGCTGGAAAGTCGTTGCTTTCCGTATCCATTCCCGCATAGTCGCCTTTTAATTCAGCCATCACTAGACCTCCGTTTTAACGTCGTTTATTAATTACTGCGAACTTGAATTGAAATTCCCCGAGTTCATACTTAAAAGTCCATAGCATTATATGCATGACTGTTAGCCGAGTACCCGTAAGTTTGGAACAAGATCAATCGGGGAGCCAGTAACTGTTACGGCCAATAGTTTGGTTGTAATGATCACTCCACTGAGATCTGCAATCTCAATGAATGAAAGAGCTTTTGTTACAAAACATTAACTTTCCGTTCAGTTTACCCCCGTTCAGATAACACAAGGGGCTACAAATAAAAACAAAAGGCAGCCTTATCCTTTCGATTACAAATAATCATTTGCTTCATTGAATCATCCGCCTGGCAGGAAACCATATATTGAACCGGCTGCCTTTGCCTGCCCGGCTGATAATTTCCAGACGCGCCTGATGGCGGTTCAGGACATGCTTGACGATGGCGAGTCCAAGCCCGGTTCCACCGGTCTCTCTTGAGCGGCTGCTGTCCACGCGGTAAAAACGTTCCGTCAGGCGCGGAATATGTTCGGGCTCAATGCCGATCCCGCTGTCCTGCACGAAGAATAATCCCCGCCCGTCCTGCGTTTCCCAGTGAATACTGATTTCACCACCATCCGGGGTATAGCGAATCGCATTGCTGACTAAATTGGCAAAAGCACTGCGCAATTCTTCTTCACTTCCCAATAATTGGTCTTGGGTGGCAATATTCAATTTGATGTGATGCCGCCCGCCACTGAGGGATTCCGCATCCTGCAGAATGTTCTGCAGCAAACTGGCCACATTGACCGTTTTCTCATTCACTTTATTTTGTTCGTTTTCCAGACGTGACAGAATCAGCAAATCTTCAACCAGCCGCTGCATGCGCGCAGTCTGTTCAGACATTAATGCCAGGGCGCGTTTATTGAAATCGGCATTCACAGGCTCATCGGCTGATAATGTCTCAAGAAAACCGCCAATGACTGTAAGAGGCGTGCGCAACTCATGGGAAACATTGGCAATAAAATCCCGCCGCATGGTTTCCAGATTTTCAAAGCGCGTAATATCACGGCTGATTAAAAGTTTTTGTTTATAGCCATAAGGCACCAACTGCAACGAAACAATAATTCCCTGCTGGCGCGTTTGCTTGAGGATCAACGGATTACTGTATTTACGTGCCGCCAGATACTCAACAAAAGGGATTTGCCTGACCAGATAGGTGATTTGCTGGCCTGCATCCAATGCCAGATTGATACCCAGGTGTTGTTCCGCAACAGGATTGCACCATTCAATCCGATTATTCTCATCCAGAATGACAATACCATCGGGCATGGCTGAAGTAACCCTTTGCATGCGCTCCAATGCAAGGCTCAGCAATTCCTGGCTCTGACTATGCTGGCGTACATATCTTGCCAAATGGGCAAATACATCATCCCAGGCGCCGAAACCTGCCGGAATACTGGCGGGCGTGTGATCGGAGACCCGCAGCCAGCGTTCCAATGCCACCAAATGACGCACATGATGAAACACCATCCACAACAGTGAGAAACTACAGAAAACCAAGGCATTGACCGCCCCAAAAATCATCCATAGCAGGGCTGTGATAACGATAACAAGAACGATGTAAAAAGAGCGCTGCCAGATATCAGACACTTAAATCATCCTGAAAAAAAGTATTAGGCTGGGAAAATTCCGGTTGAAATAGCTGCGGGCAATTGAT
>ERZ1292640.2511-Hain-H43-02um-R1-2511-length-14632-cov-9_pt1 | contig 14632 bp, 12 predicted proteins | sample MGYA00564404_ERZ1292640 | MGnify/ENA primary metagenome ERZ1292640 (study PRJEB36523, sample SAMEA6512636) | groundwater metagenome | collected 2019-01-08 | study: AquaDiva: Metagenomics assemblies of 32 groundwater samples
TCACGCGGGAACGCATCCGCCAGATCGAGGCGAAGGCGCTGCGGAAGCTCCGCCACCCGTCGCGCTCCGAGCGCCTGCGCAGCTTTTATGACGCCGAGGGCTGAGCTTACGTCCGTTGCGGTTCGGGGGGGACCACGCGCCGCCGGTTTCCCGGGTCAGCCGGCGAGTTTTCCCGCGGCGATCATCGCGTCGACTTCCTGCTCCGCCTGCAGCCAGTCCTCATGCGCGGACCCTCCCTGGAAACCGCGCCTCTCCGCAATGTGATAGGCAGCAATCTGGATCAGATGGTGCCGCTCGTCGGGTTCTATCGCCAAGACCGCGGCGGATTTCCGGGAGGGTCGCTTGCGCGGCAGTGCGGGCGGCTTGCCGCTTGCTTTCTCGACCCCTTGCGCAGCCGCCGCGCCGGCGATGATCTTGTGCGGTGCCGTTCCGGTCTTGCGTGTCGGCTTTTTCTTGGCTTGACGCACGACGTTAAGCTCGCCACGAACGCAACGCGCGCAGCAGCGGCCGCTTTTTGGTCTGATGCGCCTGCATCCGGCGCAAAATATCATCGAGCGTGTGAATCGCATCCACCACGTACGGCCCCTTGTTCAGCATCACGCACTCGGCGCGCACCCCCATTGCGGCGTCGGTAATTTCCGCCCGCGAAGGCCGTCCGGTCTTGGCGAGCGTTTCCAGCACCTGGGTCGCCCATACCACGGGCATATGCGCGGCTTCTGCCGCCCACAGAATTTCCTCCTGCACTTCAGCCAGCCGCTCGTAGCCGCACTCGACCGCCAGATCCCCGCGCGCAATCATCACCCCGGCGGCGCGGCTCGCCATCGCGGCAAACAGCAGTTCCGGCAGATTTTCGAAGCCGCGCCGCGTCTCGATCTTGAGCATCACCCCAAGATCGGCGGCACCCAGCTCGCGCAAACGCTCGCGCAATGCTTCGACATCGGCGCCGCGCTGCACGAACGACAGCCCGACGAGGTCGGCGTGCCGCGCAACTACCGCGAGGTCTTCCGTGTCCTTGTCGGTAAGCGCCGGAAGGCTTAGCGCGGTATCCGGCAGATTGATGCCCTTGTCGCCGGCGAGCACCTCGCCGCGTTCGCGGGCGTGCGTAATTTCGATCTCGAGCCGCGCGGGCGTGGCATGCCGCACCAGGCCTCCCAGCCGCCCGTCATCGAACCAGATGCGCTCGCCCTTGCGCACCTGCGCCAGCACCTCGGGCAGCGTGCAGGCGATCGCCGCAGGCCGCGCGCGCCGGCCGCTGGAAGATGCGCGACCCTGTTGACCGAGTCCGTCGCGTGTCAGATGCAGCACGTCACCGCGCTGCAGGCGCAGCGTGCCAGCACGCTGCGGCAATTCACCGCAACCGCTGCCGTGCCCCGTGCGACCCCGTAACTTGAACCGCGTGGCGGACACGATATAGGCCGTGTGGAGGCATTCGACCAGCGCACCGCGCTCGTCGCAATGCACGACCGTGAACGTACGCCGCGAACCGCGCGCGTCCGTGCAATCGATCTTGTTCGCCGGCTCGAGCCTGGCAAGCCAGTCTGGATTGACCGACACGCTGATAGCGGCACCAACCACTGGCGCTGAAGATCCGGCCGGGCGCAATCCCAGCCGCGCGGGTTCAAGCACGCGGCCTACCTCATCACGTTGCGGCTTGAGCTTGACCACGGCGCAGCACGGCGCGAGCGGACCGGTTCGCAACTTGGGGCCACCAAGATCCATCAGTATTCGCACCGGCCGCCTGGCCGCGCGCGCGGCGCGCCTCACGTGGCCTGCCATGCTCTCCCATTCGGCAGGGCCATCATGCGCGCAGTTGATTCGCGCGATGTCCATGCCGGCCGCGACGATCTGGCGCACGAGCCCGAAATCCGAGGCGGCCTCCGACGGCAGAGTGACCATGATCCTCACCGCGCGCGAGGCGGGTGGCGCGCCCAGCAAATCCGTGGCGTGCCGCGCGAGCAGCGCGCGGCTGCGATGAATGCCGGTGGGCTCTTCGCCGGTATGCGCCCGCCAGGCGCGGCCCGCGAGCCGGTGCAGTATGCCGAGAACCTTGTCGAGATTTGCCATCACGTTGGACTCGGCGCGCCCGAGCGATGAGACACCGAGGGACGCCAGCTGCTCCTGCAGTGGCCGCACATCGACGCGCCGCAACGCGAGATAATGCGCGAAATTGCGGGCGCTTGCCGCGTAACCTTCGTGCACGGCACCCAGCTTGTGCGCGAGAACCGATTCGCGCGCAAGCATCGCCGTGCGCAATGACCACAATTCCCTGATCAGCGCGTTGAGCGCGCGTCGGTTCCACACCCGTGCTTCATGGTGTTTCGAACGCGTACGCATGGAGTTCTCTGAAGCCGCGCGGACCATCCTGCAACTGGGTTACGAGTCGAAGACATGACGCGGCAGCGGCGTCAGGCCATTTGAACTGGGAGGTAATTCCCCGAACGCGAACTATGAACTCTCTTTGTTACGTTATGTTGAACCCCGGACGGCGAACAGGCGTTGCGCCGACAGCACGTCAGTCGTCCTGCTTGACATCCTTGTGCTGGATAAGAGCATCGTAATTATGGGGCTGGCGGTCATCGCCCGCCGAAGCCTCGTCGTCATCCGGCGGCGGTGGGGACGCGCGCACCACCCGTGCCACCGGGGCTGCGGTAACCACCGGGGTAGCAGACGTTACCGGCGCTGCCGGTATCCCCGCTGGCCTCCGGGCCGCCCGAGACGATTTTTTGGCGACTTTCTTACTCTTAGGCTTGGCCGCGGGTGCCGTCGTCTTGACGTCTTTCGGTTTCGCAGATTTCGCTGACGGCCTGGCTTTCGATTTCCGTTTTGCCGCCCTTTTCGCTTCCTTGGTTGCTTTCTTCGCCGCTTTTTTTGCCTGCTTTGCGGCTTTCTTCTCCGCCTTTCTCGCTTTTTTCTCTGCCCGTTTCGCTTCTTTTGCAGCTTGCTTTTCAGCGCGTTTCGCCTCTTTTGCAGCCTTCTTCTCGGCCTTTCTCGCTTTCTTCTCCGCTTTTGTCTGCTTTGCCATATCTACCCCCTATCGAGAGTTTGGAAAATGACCCACACCCCACTTCGGCGCACGAGCTCACGGCTGCTTACATTGCGAAAGATATTACGCCGATTTGGCAATTCATTACAAAAATGGCGCTGAATCGGCGCCCATTCTTGTGGGACAGCCGCAGCCAGCGCGAATACGGGTAGCAAAATCAGGTAAGTTTGAGGCAGGCAGATTGCAGTTTTGTGACGGCCGGCGCCGCCTGCGCGGTCATATTCCCGCAATGCGCAGGCAATAAGCTGCCCCTTGTATGATCAGGAATCCGACCGTCAACCAACAAGTTTCGCTCGGCGAACGGTTCCACGAACGGCTGTTCAACGCCATCTACTCCAGGGCTCTCGTCTACAATACTTGCTGGGAAGACCCTGCGGTCGACCGGCAGGCGCTCAACCTCGCTCCCCACGACAACATACTCGTCATCACCAGCGCGGGCTGTAACGCGCTGGATTACGCGCTGACCGCGCCCAACCGCATCGATGCAGTCGATGCCAATCCGCGCCAGACCGCCTTGCTCGAACTCAAACTCGCGGGGATCCGGCGTCTGGATTTCGACGATTACTTCGCGCTGTTCGGGACCGGCCGTCACCCCCGCTTCCGCGAACTTTATCGGGATGCGTTACGGGACGCGCTGTCGCCGTTCGCGCGCGACTACTGGGACCTTCACGGTCGCTGGTTCGTGCCGTCGTCGCCTCGCGGCGGCTTCTACTTCCACAGCCTGTCCGGCATCGTCGCACGCGCCTTTCGCGGCTACCTCGGCGTGCGTCCCCGGCTCAGGACAGCGGTCGAAGAATTGCTGGAAGCAAAGACCCTCGAACAGCAATGCGAAATTTACGACCGCCGCGCGGCGCCGCAACTGTGGGGCCGCGGCATGAACTGGGCGCTGTCGAACCAACTTACGATGAGCATGCTGGGCGTGCCCCACGCGCAGCACGCCGAGGTTCGGCGACAACACGTCGACGGCGTGCCCGGCTTCGTGCGCGAGGCCATCGAATACGTGTTTCGCTGCCTGCCGTTGTGGACCAATTATTTCTGGCGGCTTTATCTGAACGGCGCCTACAGTGAGGGTTGCTGTCCCGAATACCTCAAGCGCCGGAACTTCCTCGCCCTCAAGCACGGGCTCGCCGACCGCATTCATCCACACACCTGTACCGTTACCCGGTTCCTGCGACAGTCGCCTCGTCCGATCTCCAAATTCGTGCTGCTCGACCATATGGACTGGATGAGCTCGCTTTATCCCGCCGCACTCGCCGAGGAATGGAGCGCGATCGTCGAGCGCGCCGCGCCCGGTTCGCGCGTGATCTTTCGCAGTGCCCACGCCGATCCGTCCTATCTGAAATCCCTGCTGGTCCCGCTCGATGACGGCCGGCGCCTGCTCACCGATATGCTGCGGTTCCACCCGATACTCGCGCGCAACCTGACGCGCCAGGACCGCGTGCATACCTACGCGGGGTTCCACATCGCGGACTTGACGGCATGACGCGGGGAGCGTTGGCCGACCTGGGCATCGTGTGGCGCATGCTGCGCGGGCAGCCGCGCACCGGCTCTCTCGCGCAGCGGCTGGAAGCGTTCTATCGCCCGCAGGCGCAGGACTACGACCGCTTCCGCGAGCGGCTGCTGCATGGCCGGCGCGAGATGATCTCGCTGCTGGACCCTCCTCGCGGCAGCCGCATCGTCGAGCTCGGTGCCGGCACCGGCCGCAATCTTGAATTTTTCGGCGCCCGCATCGGCGAATTCGCGTCGGTTGAGCTGGTCGACTTATGTCCCGCGCTGCTCGAACAGGCATGGCAACGTTGCCGCGGGTGGCGCAACGTCGACATCATTCACGCCGATGCAACGAGCTGGCGGCCGCGCGTGCCTGCCGACTGCGTATATCTGTCCTACGCGTTGACGATGATTCCCGACTGGAAATCCGCGATCGACAACGCGCTCGCGATGCTCAAACCCGGCGGCACGCTGGGCGTGGTGGACTTTTATGTCGCCGCGCGGAATCCCCTTCCGGGACTCGCACGCCACGCCGCGGTTACACGGTGGCTGTGGCCCCGGTGGTTCGCGCACGACGGCGTCCACCTTCATGCCGAACATCTGCCGCGGTTGATGACATGCACCACCACGCTCCACCTGCGCGAGGGACGCGCGGTGCTGCCTTATCTGCCGCGACTGCGTGTGCCGTACTACATCCACGTCGGACGCAAGCCCGCATTACAATCTCCGCAGCACAGCGCTCTGAGTCCAACGGTTCAATCCAACTGATTTGGTCCACCCTGCTGCCGGATGATGGGTAAATGTCCCCATCGATCGATCGGACGCGGCGTCCCGCGACGCGAGGCAAACCAGACGGCGATATCATCGGCCGGCAGGGGCTTGGCGAACAGATAGCCCTGCCCATCGGTGCAACCCACCCGCTCGAGCACCTCCTTTTCCGACGGCTTTTCGATGCCCTCGGCGATGATTTCGAGCGAAAGGCTGTTGGCCAGGGATACGATGGCGCGGCAGATCGACTCATTGACCGGCGTGCACTCGATGTTTCGCACGAAGGTCTGGTCGATCTTCAGGCGGTCGATCGGGAAGCGGCGCAGATAGCTCAGGCTCGAAAAGCCCGTGCCGAAGTCGTCGATAGCCAGGCTGACGCCGAGGCTCTTAATCTCTTGCAGCGTCTGCAGCACTTCATCGACATTTTGCATCAGCACGCTCTCGGTCAATTCGAGTTCGACCAGCCGTGGATCGACCTCGTATTCGGCGAGTTGAGCCTTGAGGAACCCGGGGAAGCCGCGCTTGCGAAACTGCAGCGCCGATATGTTGACCGAGATGCGCAGCGGCGGCATACCCTGTTTCTGCCAGGACCTGAGTTGACGGAAGGCCTGACGCAGCACCCATTCGCCAAGCGGCAGGATCAGTCCGCTTTCCTCGGCGATCGGAATGAACTGCATGGGCGAGATGACGCCGCGCTCCGGATGGTGCCAGCGCACCAGCGCTTCTACACCGCGGATTTCCTGGCTCGCGAGTTCGACCTGGGGCTGGAAGTACAACACCAGCTCGTCGTGTTTGATCGCCTGACGCAGGTCGTTCTCCATTACCATGCTCGCCGGGCTGTACATCGCCGTGCCCGGCGAGTACCTGCGGTAGCCGTTGCCGCCGCGGGCCTTGACCTCGTACATCGCGGCGTCCGCCTTGGCCAGCAGCGCGCTGATGTTGGTGTCGTCTCTGGGATAGATTGCGCTGCCGACGCTGACCATGGCGACCAGCGAGTGGCCGAGCAACTCGATCGACTCCCGCATCGAACTCACCAGCCGCTGCGCCACCATGTCCACGTCGGCAGGATCGGTGAAATCCTCCACGAGGATCACGAACTCGTCGCCGGACAGGCGCGCCACCGTGTCGGAGCGGCGTGCGCATGCGTTGATCCGGGCTACGACCTCGCGCAGCACCGCGTCGCCGGCACTGTGGCCGAACGAGTCGTTGATATTCTTGAAGCGGTCGACATCGACAAACAGCAGCGCCACCAGGCATTTCTTGCGATCGGCGTCGCGACAGGCCTGCTCGAAGCGATCGCGCAACAGCGTGCGGTTGGGAATGCCGGTCAAACTGTCGAAGTGCGCAAGGTAATAGAGTTCCGCCTGCTTGCGCTTGGTGATAATGTTGAGCAGGTCGTGGCCGTTGGCGACGCCGAAGTAGCGGCCCTGGCTGCTGACCACGAAGCCCGTGACCATGTGCTGCATGCCGGCATCGATGATGATCTGCGCAACGTCCTCGACACTGCAACCGTCCTCGACGACGACCGGCTCGATGCTTTGGTATCCGGCGTAGGCGAGCAGCTGGGCGATATTGCTGCGGCCGAAGATTTCCCGGCTGTAGGGCTTGCTGAAGAATTCGATGTACTGCTTGCGGTCCACCAGCGCGACCGGCTTGGCCGAGGCATCGACGACCGGCAGCGCGTAGAGCGCAGTGTCACCGAGAAAGCGGTCCAGAATGAGCTGGCAGCGTCCGTCGGTTCTGACCGGCTCGAGGAATCGCACCAGGTGCCGCACCGTCGGCGCCTCCTGCAGCCGTCCATCGACGATGAAATCGAACTGACGTTGGGGTACGTCGCCGGTGCGCGGATTCGCATTCATGGGGATCGGCGCTCGGGGCGGCGGGCGGAAACAACGGCCGCCTGCCGGGAAGCACCTGCAGGTAGTTGTTCAGAAGGGAAATGGTGCTCCTGCAACATGAAATCTTGATGACACCTCGCGCGCTGCCCCGCCCGCCTGCGACTCGAGGTGAATGTGATCTTTTGCAGTGCCCACGCTGACGCTTTACCTGCTTGCGGCGCCAAGCTATGCTGGATTCCTGGAATGCCGCCAAGATGGCCAGCCGCCCGCACACGCATCTGATCGAAGTCCGCATCCGCGAATTGCAGCAGTTGTTCAATTCGATGGATCCGACTCCGTTCCATCACCAGGACCTCGACCCCGACGCGGAGGAGTTCATCGTCGGCTGGGCGCTCGAGCACCCCGCCGAAGGCGCCATCGGCCATGCAAGCGCGTTTGCGCTCGCCTCGATCCTCAAGGAGAGCCTGACCATCGGCGGCTGGGTCGCGATGTGGCGGCCGCTGGAAATCTTTCTCTACGACTGGTGGCCGTTGACCGCGCGCCGGCGCGTGCTTCGAAAGCTGAGTGCGGCGCCGGTAAAACTCAAGCTGCCCCGGCCGGCGGCTTAACGGGGGCGCGTTTCGTCCGCGTAGCATACTGCACCGCCCCGCCGGGGCAGGCGCATCAGCCGCTCGCCAACGCGAATGCGCGCGCCCTCGCGGACGCCGTCGCACAGCGCGAATCCGCGCGGCGCGAACACGATGATGGTCGAGCCGTGCTGGAACCATCCCATCTGTTCGCCCTTCGCGAACCCGGCATCGCAGGGGATTATGTTGGGGCCGCGATACCGGAGGTCGAGCGGCGCGCCGAGGAATTTGAGCTGGATGCTGGCGACCAGCACGGCGGCAACCGGCACCAGCGCGAGCGGCGCGCCGGTTGCTTCGAGCCGCGTCAGGATCGCGGCGCGTTCGTTCTTGCAGAACAGCTTCTCGACGCGCTTGAGCGCAATCGGATTCACGTTCCAGGTATCGCCGGAAAAATAGGTCACGCGCTCGACCCGGCAGTCATGGGGCGCGTGAAAACGGTGATACATGCTCGAGGTGACGCGCAGCGTCGCGTAGCAGCCGTCCCGCAAGAGTTCGATCGTCGGGGCGTCGCCGAGCAGGTCTTCGAGCGGGTACGGAAAGCCCTTGGCCTGGAACACGCGCGTGCCGTCGATCGGCCCGCAAGCACCGACGATCGCATCGCACGGGCTCGTCAGCACCCCGGGATCGGCGTCGATCGGCCGCGCGCCATCCTTTAGTTCGCGGATGAAGCAGTCGTGCACGCTCGCGAAGCGCGATTTTTTCGCTGCGCCGAGATCGAGGTCGGCGAACCGGCGCCAGACACCGATCGACAAATCGCGCACCAGCGGCTGCTCGATCCCGCTGAACCAGCCCATGAAGCGCGTCAGCGCCTGGCGCGGAATGCGGTTGGTAAGCAGGAAGTTGAGGTCCTCCTGCTGAAAGATACGTGCAAGTTGCGACCGTACCGTCATCTGTTTGCAAACTTATTCCGGTATATGAAGGTCGGAGGTGGCAAATGGACGAAGCTGTGACGCTGTATGCGCTGGGCGCAGTGGCCGCCGTCGCGGCGCTGTCCGGACTCATGCCGCGCCTCGAACTGTCGAAGGCCAAGCATCCGTCCCTGTCGGGGCATGCGCGCATGGCACGCAGGTTCGCGGCACTGGTCCCGTACTACGAGTACGACGAGGCGCACTTTTTTCGCTGCGACAACGCGCCTGACGAAATCGCCGCGCAGCGCCGCGCCGGGTTCCTGCGGCTCGCCGCGCTCTACCGCGAACGCTTTGCGAAAACCGCCGCGCTGACCGCGCAGGCGGCGGAGAACATTCCGGATCTTCAGTTTACCAGCGCTTATCGCGTGCCGTTCCAGTTCAGCCGCTACGTGCGGGAACACCTGAAAGGCGGCTCGTTCGTGCAGTCGTCGTCCGGCGTGATGGTGACCGATCTCGACGGCAACCCGTTCTACGACCTGACCGGATCGTACGGCGTCAACGTATTCGGCTACGACTTCTACAAGTCGTGCATCGAAGGGGGCACGGCGCGCGCGCGCGCGCTCGGACCGGTGCTCGGCAGCTATCATCCGGCCGTAGCGTTCAACGTGAAGCGGCTGCGCGAAATCTCCGGTCTCGACGGAGTCTCTTTCCACATGTCGGGTACCGAGGCGGTGATGCAGGCGGTGCGTCTCGCGCGCTACCACACGCGCCGCTCGCACCTGGTGCGATTTTGCGGCGCCTATCACGGCTGGTGGGGCGACGTGCAGCCGGGCATCGGCAATCCGGTGCCGGCGCGCGAAACCTACACACTCAAGGACATGGACGCCGCTTCGCTGCGCGTGCTGCGCCGGCGGCGCGACATCGCGTGCGTGCTGGTTAATCCACTGCAGGCGCTGCATCCGAACGCCGGTGCGCCGGGCGACTCGTCCCTCGTGGACGGCGCGCGCCGCGCGCGGTTCGACCGTGCGCGCTATTCGGAATGGCTGCGGGAACTGCGCGCGGTGTGCAGCGGACGCGGGATCGTGCTGATTTTCGACGAGGTATTCGTCGGCTTCCGTCTGGCGCCCGGCGGCGCCCAGGAATACTTCGGCGTGCGGGCCGATATGGTGACCTACGGCAAAACCCTCGGCGGCGGAATGCCGGTCGGCGTGGTGTGCGGGCGCGCCGACCTGATGCAGCGCTTCCGCACGGATCGTCCCGCCGACATTTGCTTCGCGCGCGGCACTTTCAACTCGCACCCGTACGTGATGGGCGCGATGCAGGTCTTCCTCGAACGCCTGGAAACGCCCCAGGTGCGCACGCTCTACGCAAACCTCGATGCCTGCTGGAACGGCCGCGCGCAACGCCTCAATCTGCGCCTGCGCGAGGCCGGGCTGCCGGTGCGGGTGGCCAACCTGTCGTCGATCTGGACGGTGCTTTATGCGCGCGCGTCGCGTTACAACTGGATGCTGCAGTACTACCTGCGCGCCGAAGGGCTCGCGTTGAGCTGGGTAGGCACCGGCCGCCTCATCTTCAGCCTCAACTACAGCGATGCCGATTTCGAGGCCGTGTGCGACCGGTTCGTGGCGGCGGCGCAAGCCATGCAGCGGGATGGCTGGTGGTGGGCGGACGCCGCGCTTACCAACAAGTCGATCAAGCGCGCCATCCTGCGGGAATTGATCTGGCAACGGTTGCGGGCTCCCTGAAACAACGGCCCCGCGCATGCGCGGGGCGGCGATGCACTGGCGTCCTTTCCGATCAGGCGTGCTGCTTGGGCAGCATCGGATCGATCAGCTCGCCGCGCAGCAGGTGGATAGGCGCCCTGTGGTAGAGCTTCAGATCGTGGAAAGGATCGGTCAGGATCTTGGTCAGCCAGACGAGACCGGTCTGCACGTCCTTCAGATAAAACAGATGGAAGGTGCGGAACAGCAGTCCGCCGGCGCCGATCGACAGCCACACGATGCCCATGCGGTGCGCGAAGCCGGCGTCGGCCAGCGGCGCAAATATGCCGAACAATGTCGGATCGAAATACAGCACGACCGGCGACAGCGCCCAGATGCCGAGCAGCACGGCCTTGCGCTTGAGGTTGTAGCCGACCTTGATGGCCTCCTTGTATTCGTGGGTGGCCTGGTTGACTTCGTCGTAGCCCCTGGGCTCGAAGAAGAAATGACCGATCTGGCGGCTGACCATGGCGGCGAGCCAGCCGATCAGCGCCGCGGCGACCGGGTCGGTAAAGATGAGCACGTAGGCGGAGAGAAAACTCAACGCACTCACCAGATGCAGCGCCTGGTTGATGCGGCTGTGATGGTAGTAGCGGTGATCGTCCCGGCGCTGAACCTTGAGTGTTTCGAGAAATCCTTTCATTACATCTCCTTTGCCGATGATCGGGAAATGAACTGCTGGCGCAATGTTGCCGGTCAAATACTGCCTTTTGTTTACGGGTGCATTACAGACGCGTGACAAATCCGCCAGCCGCGCTGTCATCATAGTTTCTCGATCGTTCGTCATGATCGTGCAATGGAAAGTGACGGCATCGTTCTTGAACAGCTCCCGGTAGGGAAAAAAACGCTGCGCGTGGCGTTCGTCACCGAAACTTATCCGCCGGAAGTCAACGGGGTCGCGAATACCGCGGTACGCTTCGTCGAGGGCCTGCGCGCGCGCGATCACGAAATCCAGCTCGTGCGGCCACGCCAGGGCCGTACCGATCGGGCCGGAGATGGTACGGACTTCGAGGAAGTGCTGATGCGCGGATTGCCGATTCCACGCTATCCGGAATTGAAGATGGGGCTGCCGGCCAGGCAGGCGCTGCTGCGCCTGTGGTCGCGCCATCGTCCGGACGTGGTTCACGTCGTCACCGAGGGGCCGCTCGGATGGTCCGCGCTGCAGGCGGCGCTCAAGCTCAAGCTGCCGGTGAGTTCCGATTTCCGCACCAATTTTCATGCCTACGGCCGGCATTACGGCATCGGCTGGCTGCAAAAGCCGATCACCGGCCCCCAAACGTAACGGAATCATCATAAAAGCTTAATCAAATCTTCGCGGGTGTGCACCATGATGCGCGCCATGGACAGCGGGCAACCCATCTGTCAGCACCTGCCGATCGCAAGCAGGACGCTCCGCGTGGCAGTGGTCACCGAAACTTATCCGCCGGAAGTCAACGGCGTTGCAATGACGATCAGCGAGATGATTGCAGGCCTGCGGCAGCGCCGGCATCAGGTGCAGTTGATCAGGCCTCGTCAAGGCCGCCGCGACAATGCCGCGACCGATTCCAATTTTGAGGAGGTGCTGCAACACGGCGTGGCGATCCCGCGTTACGACTTTCTGAAGGTCGGCTTGCCGGCGAAGCGGGCACTGCTGCGCCTGTGGTCGGTCAAGCGCCCCGATCTCGTGCACGTCGTGACCGAGGGCCCGCTTGGCTGGTCCGCTCTGGCGGCCGCGACCGAGCTCAAAATCCCGTGCAGCAGCGACTTTCACACCAACTTTCACAGTTACAGCAGGCATTACGGCATCGGCTGGCTCAGAAAGCCCATCGCCGCCTATCTGCGCAAGTTCCATAACAAGGCGAACTGTACCCTGGTGCCGACGTCCTCGATGCGCGCGGACATGGAAGGAGAAGGCTATCTCAATCTGCGGGTCGTTGCGCGCGGCGTCGATACCCGGCGGTTCCATCCGGGCAAGCGCAGCCTCGCGCTGCGCCGGCAATGGGGTATCGAGCCACGGCAACCGGTCGCAATGTATGTCGGGCGCCTCGCGCCGGAGAAGAACCTGCCGGTAGTGTCGCAGGCATACGCCGCGATGAAATCGGTGCGCCCGGACGCGCGGCTGGTGGTGGTCGGCGACGGCCCGGAGCGAGCCGCATTACAGGCGAGCAATCCCGATTTCATTTTCGCCGGCATGCGCGTGGGCGACGACCTGGCCGCGCATTACGCTTCCGGCGACATATTCCTGTTTCCGAGCACCACCGAAACCTATGGCAACGTGACGGTCGAGGCGATGGCCAGCGGGCTCGCGGTGATCGCCTACGACTACGCCGCGGCGGCGGAGCACATCAGGCACGGACGCAATGGACTGGCCGCTGATCTCGACGATGCGCACGAATTCATCCATCTCGCCGCCAATCTGGTCAACGATGCGCGGCGCATCACCCTATTCGGCAGCCGCGCGCGCGAGACGGCCGAGCGCATCGACTGGAAGCACGTGCACGAGGAATTCGAAACGGCACTGCTGAACGTAGTCGCGGAACAGGATCACGCCACCGGCTGCATGGTCGGCCTGCCGGCTTGAACGCACCTGCCGGCGGCAGCTCGACTGCGCCTCCCGCGCGCAAAGTGCGCGCGCTGTTCCTGTCCGATATCCACCTCGGCTCACGCGCGTGCCGTGCCGGGGAGCTCCTGTCCTTCCTCAAGGATTACGAACCCGGGCATATTTTCCTGCTCGGTGACATCGTGGACTTCTGGGCCATGAGCCGAGGCGTCTACTGGCCGGCGCTGCACAACACCGTCGTGCAGAAAATCCTGAAGCTGGCTCGCCACCAGGCAAAAGTGATCTTGATCCCGGGCAATCACGACGAGGCCCTGCGCGAATACATCGGCAGCTCGTTCGGTGACATCACCGTGGTGCGCGATTACATTCATACCGCGGTCGACGGCAAGCGTTACATCCTGCTGCACGGAGACGAATACGACCAGGTGACGACTTATCACAAATGGGTGTCCCTGTTCGGCGACGCGTCGTACAACCTGCTCGTGCACCTCAATCAGGCCTTGTCGCTGATCCGGCGCAAACTCGGCGTGAGGGGCCACTGGTCGCTCGCGGACTACGCCAAACGCAACGTGCTCCGCGCGGTGAGCTTCATCAGCGACTTCGAGACCTCGGTGGTGCATGACGTCAAGCGACTCGGCCTCGATGGCGTGATCTGCGGTCACATCCACACCCCGGCGATCAAGCGCATCGACGGGATCACCTACCTCAACTGCGGTGACTGGGTCGATAGCTGCACCGCCATCGTCGAGCACTACGACGGACGCATCCAGCTTGCGCGCTGGGGCCATCCGGCGGCTGCGGCGACGCGGCCCGCCGAAGCCATCGCCGAGGCCCCGCTGTCCTGAGATCCCGGGCGGCCTCGCGGGGTCTTCCGCGGGCGGTGTAACAATTCTGTAACACTACCCTGTTAGCTTGCAGTTCCTGCCATGACCAAACGACGCATCGCGCCGGAACTCTGTCTCAATCGCGAGCTCGGGCAGCTCGAATTCAACCGCCGCGTACTGGCGCTCGCCGAAGATCGCGGCGTTCCCGCGCTCGAACGGCTGCGCTTTCTGTGCATCGTCGACAGCAACCTCGACGAATTCTTCGAAATCCGCGTCGCCGGCCTCAAGGCGGAAATCGCCGCCAGCGCGCCGGGCGGCCCGGATGGATTGCCGTTGCGCGAAGTGTTTCGCCGGGTGTCGGAACAGGCGCGGGAGCTCATGACGCGCCAATATCAGGCGCTCAACGACGAAGTGCTGCCGCTGCTCGCGGCCGAAGGCATCCGCTTCCTGCGCCGCGGCGAGTGGAACGCCACGCAGAAGGAATGGGTCGAGGAATACTTTTTTCGCGAGCTGATGCCGGTGTTGACGCCGATCGGCCTCGACCCCGCCCACCCGTTCCCGCGGCTGCTGAACAAGAGCCTCAACTTCGTGGTCGAGATCGGGGGCAAGGACGCGTTCGGGCGCAAGTCGAGCATGGCGATCGTGCAGGCGCCGCGCGTGTTGCCGCGCGTCATCGCGCTGCCGCGCTCGATCGCCCGCTGCGAATACGGCTTCGTATTCCTGTCGTCGATCCTGCACGCGCACGTCGCCGAGCTGTTTCCGGGCATGACGGTGCTGGGTTGTTACCAGTTCCAGCTCACTCGCAACAGCGATCTGTATATCGACGAGGAGGAGCTGCGCGAACTGAAAAGCCTGCGCAAGGCGCTGCAGGGCGAGCTCACGCAGCGCCAGTTCGGCG
>ERZ1292640.2512-Hain-H43-02um-R1-2512-length-14629-cov-9_pt1 | contig 14629 bp, 9 predicted proteins | sample MGYA00564404_ERZ1292640 | MGnify/ENA primary metagenome ERZ1292640 (study PRJEB36523, sample SAMEA6512636) | groundwater metagenome | collected 2019-01-08 | study: AquaDiva: Metagenomics assemblies of 32 groundwater samples
ATGGCCGCGGCGCCGACCAGCACCACCGGCGAACTGAGCGGCCCGTTCAACTGCAGCATGCCGCCCAGCACGATGATGCCGCTGATGGCGTTGGTCACGCTCATGAGCGGCGTGTGAAGGGCCGGCGTGACGTTCCACACCACCTGCCAGCCAATCACGACCGACAGCGCGAAGACCGTGAGGTGCGACAGGAACGCCGGCGGCGCGACCATGCCGAGCCCGACGAGGGCGATGGCCGCGATTAACGCGAACACGGGGCCGGCGGCGCCGCCGCCTGAAGGTGCCTTGGCGCCGTGCGCCGCAGCGGCCGGCGGCGCGACGACCTTGGGTTCCGGTGGCAGCGGGAGGGGCGGCCGGGCCGGCGGCGGCCACAGCAACTCGCCGTCGCGCAGCACCAGCGCGCCGCGTACCACTTCATCCGCCAGGTCCAGGTGAAAGTGGCTGGCGCCACCGAGATCCGACAGCAGGTGAGTGAGGTTGTTGCCGAACAGGAAGCTGGCGGTCGGCGCCAGCCGGCTCGGCAGGTCGGTATAACCGAGAATGTGCACGCCGTACTTCTGCACGACATTGCCGGGCTCGGTCAGCGCGCAGTTGCCGCCGTTCTCGGCAGCCAGGTCGACGATTACCGACCCCTTCTTCATGCCCTTGACCATTTCTTCGGTGATCAGGATGGGTGCGGGCCGGTTGGGAATCAGCGCGGTGGTGATGATGATGTCGACGTCTCGCGCCTGCGCCGCGAACATCTCCATCTCGGCCTTGATGAAGGCCGGGCTCATTTCCTTGGCGTAGCCGCCGGTGCCCTCGCCGTCTTCGTGCACGTCGAGTTCGATGAACTCGGCGCCCATGCTCTTGACTTGCTCCTTCACCGTCGGCCGCGTATCGAAGGCGCGGACGATCGCGCCCATGCCGCGCGCGGCGCCAATCGCGGCGAGCCCGGCAACGCCGGCGCCGATCACCAGCACCTTCGCCGGCGGCACCCGTCCCGCCGCCGTCATCTGACCGGTGAAGAACCGCCCGTAGAAGCTGGCGGCCTCGACCACTGCGCGATAGCCGGCGATGTTGGCCATCGACGACAGCGCGTCCATCTTCTGCGCGCGGCTGATGCGCGGGATCTGGTCAACCGCAATGGCCGTGGCCTTGCGCGCCGCGAGCCGGTCGATGATGTCCTTGTTCTTGCCCGGATACAGGAAGCTGATGAGCGTGCCGCCCTCGCGGATGAGCTCGGCTTCGTGCACGCCCAGCACCGGGTGCGCCGCGGGTGGCTGCACCTTCAGGACGATGTCGCCGGCCAGCCAGATGTCACGCGTGCCGGCAATGACCTCCGCGCCGGCCGCGGCATAGTCATCGTCGCCGAACGAGGCGGCCGCGCCCGCATCGTGTTCGACGGCGACGCTGAAGCCCAGCTTGACGAGGCGCGCGACGTTTTCGGGGGTGACCGCAACCCGGCGTTCACCGGGGCGGCATTCTTTCGGGACAGCGAGCTTCATGGGCGTGGCGATTATATAGGTAGTACCGGGAGATCAGGAGCCAAGGCGCAAGAACCTTCAATAACTCCTGATCTCCTTATCTCTTGTTGTCTCTTGATCTCGCTACGCCAGCTTCAACCGGAACTCGCGTTGCAGCAGCACCAGGTTCACCGCCATCTGGAGCGTCGTCGACAGCACGGTGAACCACCAGATCCACGTCAATGCGAAGTCCGGCCGCCGCGACAGCACGACGGCAGGCACGATGCCGACGAACAGGCGCAGGAATGACGTGGCCAGCGACGGCAGGGTGTTACCCATGGCCTGGAACATGCTCGCCGAGACGAAGGTGATGCCCGAGGCCACGAAGTTGAGCGTCACCACGTGCAGGTAATCCACGCCGACGTGAATCACTTCGGGATCCGAGCTGAACAGGCCCATCAGCGGCGCCGCCGCCAGGTAGATCGCGACGCCGGCCACCAACATGTAGCCAGCGGCCATCGACACCGCATCCTTGAACGCCGCGCGGACACGATCGCCTTTGCCCGCGCCGAAGTTCTGCCCGGCCACCGGCGCGACGGCGAAGCCCAGTGCCACCACCGGCAGGAACGCCGACTGCACAATGCGTAAACCGACGCCGAAGCCGGCCTGTGCCGCCGCACCGAAGGGCCGGCTGATGGCGTAGACCACCACCATGTAGACGCCCATCAGCCCGAACTCCGCGCCGGCCGGCAGGCCGATTTTCAGCATCCGTCCCCACGCGCCCAACTCCGGGGGCCAGTCCCGGAGCCTGAACCGAAGGTAGGCCTCGCGGTCGAGGAAGTAGTAGGACAGCCACGCCACGCCGAAGACGATCGCCACGAACGTCGACAGCGCCGCGCCGGCGACGCCGTAGGCAGGAAAGGGCCCCCACCCGAAGATCAGGAACGGCGCGAGCACGATGTTGATGATGACGGTACCCGTCTGCACGTACATCCCGGGCTTGAAGTTGCCGACCCCGCGCAGGGCCGCGCCCATTGCCACCATCGCAAACTGCAGGGCCATGGCGGGAATGAACCACAGCAGGTAGTCCTCGGTTTGCGCCTGCATGCTGGCGTCGGCGCTGAGCGCGGCCGCGTACGCCGTGCGGTAGAACATCGCCACCGCCAGGAACAGCACGCCGGCCACCATCGACAGGACCTGCGACTGGTTGAACAAGTGGATCGCCTGGTCGTGCTCCTTGCGCCCCGCCGCGTGCGACACGACCGTCGTCGTGCCGACGCCAAGCATCTGCGAGACCGCGAGCACCAGGAACGACAGGTTGGCGCTGATGCCGACCGCCGCCACGGCGTCGGTGCCGAGCCGTCCCACCCAGAACAGGTCCACCAGCACGTAAAGCGTCTGGAAAATCATGCTGACGAGCATGAAGCTGGTGGTCTTGAGGAGGTGGCGGGAGAGCGATCCGCTGGTGAGGTCCTGCATGGCCGCAGGAATTATATGCGGTCAATCCTGACCGCGATCGGCTCCCGTGCGGCCTATACTGGGCCATCGTTGCCAAGACGCCTCTACCTGGTCTTGCGGCGCACGCGCGGGTGGCCAGGGTGAATTCGTGATTCGCGACGTCCGCACCGTCCTCGGCTGGCTCACGCCTCGCGAACGCTGGCGCTGGCTGGCGCTGGTGCCGCTCGTCAGCGTCGGTGCGCTGATCGAGGCCGGCGGCGCGCTGGCCACTTTCGGGCTGTTGCGCCTGGTGGTTGAACCCGAGCAGGTGCGCACGGCCCCGGTCGTCTCGCAAATCTGGCGCGCGTGGCCGGTCGACGATCCGCGCGCCGTGGTCGCGACCCTGGCGCTGGGCGTGGCCGCGTTCTACCTGGTGCGCGCGTTCTTCCTGTCGTGGGTCGAGTGGGTCCGCCAGGGAGTCATCTTCACCGCCGCGTCGGCCGCCGCCGAACGGTTGCTGGCCCGCTACCTGGCCGCCGACTACCTGTTCCACGTCAGGCGCCGATCAGCCTCACTGATCCAGCCGATGACCCGTGCGGCCGATATCGCGTTCGAGCTGGTCGCGGGGTCGGCCGTCAACATCCTGGCCGAGGTGGTGACGATTGGCGCGCTCGCGCTGGTGCTGCTGTCGTCGGCGCCGCCCGTCACCTTGATCGCAGTATTGATCGTACTGGCCGTCGTCGCCGGCCCGATCGTCTGGACCCGTCGATCGTGGGAGCGCATCGGCGAGACCGAGCGGGGCCTGCTGCAACAGCAACTGCACGTGCTGCAGCAGAGCCTGGGCGCGATCAAGGACGTCAAGGTGTCGGGCCGCCAGCCGTTCTTCGAGGAACAGTTCCGCCACATCAAGCGCGACCTGTCGCGCGTGAAGCAACGCCGCGCCTGGTCGGCGAGCGCCGCGCGGCACGCGGTGGAGACGACGCTCGTGCTCAGCATGTTGCTGGTGGTGTTTCTGGTGATGCGCGACAGCGCCTCGGGCGGCGACACCGTCTCCATCCTCGCCCTGTTTGCCTACACCGGCTTCAGGGTCATCCCGTCGGCCAACCGCATCATGCTGAATGCGGGCTACCTGCGCGAGGCCCACCCGTGGGTGGCGACCATGGACGAAGACATGCGGGAGCTGCGCGCGCCGGTCGGCCGCCCCTTCTCGCCGGAGCCGCCCCTCTTGCTCGACACGCTGGCGTGCGAGGAGGTGTCGTTCCATTACGACGACGGGCCGCCGGCGCTCGATCGCGTGTCGCTCACGATTCGGCGCGGACAATCGATTGGTATTGTCGGTACCACCGGCGCCGGCAAGAGCACGTTGGTCGACGTCCTGTTGGGGCTGCTGACGCCCACCTCGGGCCGCGTGCTGGTCGACGGCTTGCCCCTCGATGGCCGCGAACGCGCGTGGCAGCGGCAAATCGGCTACGTCTCCCAGGATGTCTACCTGCTGGACGACTCGCTCAGGCGCAACATCGCCTTCGGCATTGCCGACGGCGCCATCGACGAGACGCGCCTGGCCACCGCGATGGCCCTGGCACGCCTCGGCGAAGTGGTGAACGCCCTTCCGCAGAAGCTCGAGACGGTGGTCGGCGAAGACGGCGTGCGGCTGTCCGGCGGCCAGCGCCAGCGCGTGGCTATCGCCCGCGCGCTGTACCACGATCCGCCGGTCTTGTTCTTCGACGAAGCCACAGCGGCGCTCGATAACCAGACCGAACGGGAGGTGACCGACGCCATTGCCGCCGTGCATGGGACGCGGACGATCATTGCGATCGCCCATCGGTTGTCGACCGTCAAGGCGTGCGATCAATTGATCTACTTGAAGAACGGACGCGTTGCCGGCGTCGGCACCTTCGAGGAGCTGCTGAGCGATCCCGGCTTTCGCCAGCTCACCTGAGGCGCGGCGCTAGGCGCTGAACTCGCTGACCACTTTGCGAATCTCGCGCTCGAAACGATCGCTCGAGAACAGTTCGGATCGCGCCGCCAGCGTCAGGCGCAGGCGCTCCTGCTCCTCCGGGTCGGACAGTACCGCGGTGATCCTGGCCGCGGCCTCTTCTTCGGTGTCGTACATCAACGCCGGTTCGTGACCGACGATTTCCATCTGGCCGCCGCCCCGCGGCACCCACACGATGACGCCCGCGCGCGCCAGTTCCGCCGGCGCCATGCCGAAGTGCTCTTCGCGCATGCCGTGCAGGCCGTAGCGATGCGATCCCATGAGCAAGCGCAACTCGTCGCGGCTGACGTCGCGGCGGAACTCGATCCAGTCGCCGAGCGACTGCGCCAGCGATTGCAGGCCGGCCAGGTACCGCGCAGCGTGCCGATCCCAGGTGCCAACGATCGTCAACCTCACCTCCGGCGCCTTCGCCCGCACGCGGGCCAGAATGCGGATCACGCGTTCGTACTCCTTCTCCGGCGAGATCCGGCCGATCGCCAGGAAGTGCGGCGCCCGCTCGGCCCATGGCAGGCCCGGACCGGGATCGGCCACTGGCGGGTAGAGCGTACGCGGCTGCCCGCCCAGGGAGTTGCGGACGTGCCCGCCGGTCCAGTCCGAATTGACGAGCGTCACGTTCGCCTTCAGGCGATCCATCGAGAAGCCTGCGAGGCGATCGGTCAGCGCGTAGTACGCCGTGAGCGCCCACTTCGGCTGGTGATACCAACGCAGATCCACCGCTGGCCGCGGCCGCAGGTACGACGGGTAGTGAATGTACTGAATGCCGCGGCGGCCGTAGTCGGTCTCGTTGTAGGCGCCAAGAATTACCTCGAAGCCTGCGCTCACCTGGCGCGTGTAGCGCATGAGCAGCGAGAGCTTGACCAGCGTGGCCGGCGTCGGCAGCAGGTCAGGGATCGTCGTCCATGAACGGGGCACGACGATGGTGTCAAAGTCGCCCGGTTGAAGGTGAGTGCCGAAGAACCGGTTGATCGGGTCGACTTCGACCGGCCGCCACGTCAGCACCGTGACCTGGTGCTCCGTCACAAGCGCTTGCAGTAGCCACGCCGCCACGCCGTTGCCGCCGCCGGGCGGCTGCATGGACGGCTGCACCAGCAACACCCGCTTCATGGCCGCTGCGCCGTGGCCAGCGCCAGCAGCGACAGCGCGGCGGTTACCCCGTATAGCACCAGCGCCGTCTGCTGCTGCGACCAACCCAGTGCCAGCAGCCGGTGGTGAATGTGCTGGCGATCCGGTTCCAGCAGTTGCCGCAGCGCGCCGGCGATCGAGGGCGGCCCGCCGCCTGGCCGGGCCAGCCCGCGGCGGGCGACCGTCATGACGATGTCGGCAATCGGCAACGCAAAGGTCAGCAGCGGCACGCCGGTGGCGAGCGCCGTGGCACCTTTCTGCCATCCGGCGATCGCCGTTGTGGCCAGGAGGAACCCAATCAGCAGGCTGCCGCTGTCGCCCAGGAAGATCGACGCGGGCGCGAAGTTGAAGACCAGGAAGCCGACCGCCGCCCCGACCAACGCCGCGAGCATCATTGCCTCGGCCGGGTGGCCCCGCACGATCAGGATGGCGCCGCAGGTTGCGCCCGCCAGCACCGCGATGCCGGTGGCCAGGCCGTCGATGCCGTCGATCAGGTTGAACGCATTGGTCAACCCGACAATCCACGCCGCCGTGATGGGCCACGCCAGCCATCCCAGCTCCCACGATACGCCGGGCAGCGTGACCCGCTGGATCAACAGGCCCGACGCCATCATCACCACAGCGGCCAGCGTCTGCAGCGCGAGCTTTGGCCCCGGGCCGACGCCACCCACGTCGTCGAGCAGGCCGATGCCGAAGATCAGCGCGCCGGCGGCGGCGAACGGCTGCAGGGAGCGCCAGATTGCTGGGTCGAAATCCCGTGGCTGCCAGAGGCGCACGAGTATCATCGCCAGCGTCGTGGCGGTGACAACGGCCACCCCACCCAGCCTGGGCACCGATTGGCGATGAACCTTCCGGCCTCCTGGGGCGTCTACCAGTCCGAGCCGGATCGCCCCCCGCGCCACCAGCGGGGTCATGAGCAGGGCAAGTGCCGCACTACTGAGGCCGAGCAGCAGGTAAACCGTCACTATGCGAACCGCCGTTATCGTACTCGGAGATCTGGGCCGCAGCCCGCGGATGCAGTATCACGCGGCCTCGCTGGCCGAGGCCGGGCACGACGTCGACCTGATCGGCCTCGAAGGGGCGCCGCCGCTGCCGGCGATCGCGAATCACCCGCGCGTGACCTGCCATCGCCTGCCCGACCACGCTTTCAAGGGCCGCGCCATGGGCGGCATCAAGCGGTTCGTGGCCGGGTCGATCGCCCGCGCCGTGGGCCAGGCCCGCCACCTGTTCTTCATGCTGATGCGGCTGCCGAAGTCCGACGTGATTCTCGTGCAGAACCCGCCGGCCGTGCCGACGCTCGCCGTGGCCTGGCTGGTGGCCCGGTTGCGTGGCGCGCGCCTCGTGATCGATTGGCACAACCTCTCGCACACGGTGGCGGCAATTCGCCTCGGCGAAAGACATCGTGCCGTGAAGGCACTGTCGCGGAGCGAGAGCCGCTGGGCGCGGCGGGCCGATGGCCACCTCGCCGTCTCGAAGGCTCTTGCCGAATGGCTGTCGGCTCATTACGGCATCCGGGCGGCGGTGGTCTACGACCGGCCGCCGGCAGCGTTCAGCCGCACGCTGCCCTCCGCCGCGGTGGCGTTGTGGACCCGGCTGGCGAGCGAGGCAGGCCTGGGCGCCGAGCGGCCGCCGACGGTCGTGTGTCCCACCAGTTGGACGCCGGATGAGGACTTCGACCTGTTGCTCGAGGCGCTCGAGCGCGCCGATCGGCAATTGACGCGCAAGCGTGGACTGCCGGCAGTGCCGACCCCAGGCTCCCCGATCGTTCCCGTTCTGGCGGTCATTCTCACCGGCCGCGGCCCGCTGCGCGAGTCGTTCGAAGCGCGCATGGCTCGGCGCACGTTCACGGCCATTGCCGTGCGCACGCATTGGCTCGAACCCGCCGACTATCCCGTGCTGATCGGCATGGCCGATCTCGGACTGTGCCTGCACCAGTCATCGTCAGGCCTGGACTTGCCGATGAAGGTCGCGGACTTTCGTGGCGCCGGCATCCCCGTAGCGGCATTCGACTATGCGCCGGTCCTGGGCGAGGTCATCACCAATGGGCACGAGGGCATGACCTTCCGCGATCCCGGCGACCTGGCGAACGTGCTCGTCACCGTCGCGTCCGGCACCATCGATCCGGCCTCGGCGCTGGGCCGGTCGAAAGCGTGGCTGTTCGAGAATCCCGCCGAACGCTGGGACGGCCAGTGGCAAACGGCGGCACTGCCCGTGCTGCTCGGCTGATCCGCTGCCGATGTGGCGTCCGCCTCAAGGCGGAGTCGAACCCAGCCCCGACCCGGTAAGATGGTGCTGTCACTATGCTGCCCATTACAGAGATTGCGACGCGCCTCGGCCTGCCTGACGACCTGCTCGAGCCCTACGGCCGCTACATTGCCAAGATTCGCCTCGAAACCCTGGAGCGCTTTCCCACGCGCAAGGGCAAGCTGATTCTCGTCACCGCCATCACGCCGACCACCAGCGGCGAGGGCAAGACGGTCAATACCATCGGCATTACGCAAGGGCTCGTGAAGCTCGGCCACCACGCCGTCGCCGCGCTGCGCGAACCGTCGCTCGGCCCGGTCTTCGGCATGAAGGGTGGCGCCACCGGCGGCGGCCAGGCCTCGCTGGCGCCGCTCGACAAGATCAACCTGCACTTCACCGGCGACTTCCACGCCATTACCGCAGCCCACAACCTGCTGGCAGCGCTGCTCGATACGCATCTCCATTTCGGCAACGACCTGCGGATCGATCCGCGGGAGATTCTCTGGCCGCGTTGCATGGACATGAACGATCGCGCGCTGCGCCGCATCGCCACCGGCCTGGGCGGACGCGAAAGCGGTCCGGCGCGTGAAACCGGGTTCGTCATCACCGCGGCGTCGGAGATCATGGCGATTCTCGCGTTGTCGGAGAGCCGGGCCGACCTGCGCCGCCGCCTGGCGCGCATCGTCGTCGGCTTCAACTACGACGGCAGGGCCGTGACCGCCGCCGACCTCAAGGCCGTCGGGCCGATGATGGTGCTGTTGAACGATGCGGTGCTGCCGAACCTCGTCCAGACCACCGAAGGCGCCCCGGCGATCGTGCACTGCGGCCCGTTCGCCAACATCGCCCACGGCACCAGCAGCGTGCTGGCGCAGCGCATCGGCCTCCATCTGGCCGACTACGTCGTCAACGAGACTGGATTCGCCGCGGATCTTGGCGCCGAGAAGTTCTTCGACCTGGTGATGCCGATGTGCGGCCATGTGCCGGCGGCAGCGGCGGTGATCGTGACGCTCAAGGCGCTGCGCGCGCAGGGCGGCGCGCCCGACGGTCCGCTCGAGCCCGGTTTCCCCAACCTGGCGCGGCATGTCGACAACATGAAGCGATGGGGAGTGCCGGCAGTGATTGCCTTGAATCGCTTCCCTGGCGATACCGATGCCGATCTCGAGAAGGTGATGGCGTACTGCCGCTCGATTGGCGCCGACGCCGCGCTGGCCGAAGGCTACACCAAGGGTGGCGACGGCATGACCGCCCTCGCGGAGAAACTGGTGGCGGCGGCAGGCGCATCCGATTCCTCGGCGGTCAAGCCCATCTACACTGCCGGCCAGTCGCTCGAGGAGAAGATCGCCGCGGTCGCGACCAAGGTGTACGGCGCGGCCGGGGTATCGTTCAAGCCCGCCGCGAAATCGCGGCTCGCCAAGCTGGCGTCGCTCGGTTACGGCGACCTGCCCGTCTGCATCGCCAAGACGCAGTACTCGTTCACGGACGATCCCAAGTTGATGGGGGCGCCCTCGGGCTGGACCCTCACGGTCAGCGACGTCACGCTATCGGCCGGGGCTGGCTTCGTCGTGGCCATTGCCGGCAGCATGATGCTGATGCCCGGCCTCGGTAAGGTGCCGCAGGCGCAGAAGTTGGACGTCGACGAGCGGGGCGCCGTGGTCGGCATGGACTACTGAGGTGTCGCGCCGGATCGGAGTGCGACCTCTGATGTCGATTTTCGGGCGCCTCGATCGTCAGTAGGGCAGGAGGACAGATTCAATGCCCAGGTTCATCATGCTGCTGCACGACTCGGGGACTTTTCCGCCCGATCTCAGCCCCGATCAGATCCAGGCGATCATCCAGCGGTACGTCGCGTGGAAACAGAAAGTCCAGGCTAACGGCCGACAGATGGACGGTCACAAGCTCACCGATGGCGCCGGCCGTGTCTTGCGCGGCGCCGTGGGCACGCCCACGGTCACCGACGGCCCGTACGCCGAGGCCCGCGAGGTAATTGGCGGCCTGTTCATTGTCGATGCGGCCAACTACGAAGAGGTGGTCGAGCTCAGCCAGGACTGCCCGCACCTCGACTTCGGCACCATCGAGATCCGCGAGGTTCAGCCCACCTAGGGGCCTGGCACGGTTACACCGGTTTTTGCTGCAGTTTCTGCCACCGTGGCCCGAGACTCGATTGCACTTGTTGAGCATCTGTTCCGCCGCCAGGCGGGACAGATGGTCGCCCGGCTGACCCGAACACTTGGGACGCGTCACCTCGGCCTCGCCGAGGATGCCGTGCAGGACGCGCTCATCACCGCACTTCAACAGTGGCCGTTCCGCGGTGTTCCCGAACAACCCGAAGCCTGGCTCTACCTGGTGGCGAAGAACCGCGCGCTCGACCGGTTGCGCCACTCGAAGATGGCTGCGGACAAGGAGCCGGCGCTGACGCGCGAGCTCCTGCTGGCGCCGGCACCGGTTGCCGATACGCCGCTGCGCGATGAACTGCCGCCGGTGGATGATGACCAACTTGGGCTGCTGTTCCTGGCGTGTCATCCGCAGCTTCCCGCCGAGGCCCGCGTTGCTCTCGCGCTCAAGCTGGTTGGCGGCTTCAGTGTCGATGAGATCGCGCGCGCGTTCCTCGCGCCGGAAAGTACGATCGCACAGCGACTGGTTCGCGCCAAGCGCACACTGCGCGACCAGGATATTGGTTTCGGCATGCCCGCGCCGCGCGAGCTCCCCCCGCGCCTCGATTCGGTTCTCGACTCGCTCTACCTGATGTTCAACGAAGGCTATGCCGCGACGTCCGGCGACTCGCTGGTGCGCGACGATGTGGCGGGGGAGGCGATTCGACTGGTGTCGCTGGTGGCCTCGCATCCGGCCACCGGCACGCCGAAGGCCTGGGCGCTGCTCGCGCTGATGCTGCTCCACGCGGCGCGTTTCCCAGCGCGCGTCGACTCCGATGGCACGTTGTTTCTGCTGCGCGAGCAGGACCGCTCCCGATGGGATCGCCGTGCCATTGCCGACGGGATGCGCGCGCTGGATCGCGCCGCGAGCGGTGACCGCGTGACAGCCTTTCATCTCGAAGCCGGCATTGCCGCGTGTCATGCCGTCGCGCCGTCATGGGAAGCCACCGGCTGGCCGCAGATCGTGCAGTTGTACGACGAGTTGCTCGCCCTGACCGGGTCGCCGGTCGTGGCCATGAATCGCGCGATCGCCGTCTCGCGTCTCGATGGCCCGCTCTCGGGACTGGCGGCGCTCGACGGCATGGCGGGGCGCGCCGCACTGGAGCGCTATCCGCTGCTGCCCGCCGTGCGCGCCGAGCTGTGGCGCGAGGCCGGCGAGCCCGGACGGGCCGCCGACTGCTACCGGGAAGCCCTCACCCTGGCGCGATCGGCTCCCGAGCAGAGGTGGCTGAGCTCGCGGCTGAGGCATCTCGTATAATCGTCCAACCCGTGGAGTACCTCATCAAGCAGTACGCGCTCGAGCCCGGCGCGTTGGAAATTCAGTACATCGAGGAGTACTTCGGCGAGTTCCCCCGCCGCAAGACGGCGGCGGAGATCATCGATCGACTGCGCGATCGCGAATCGCTGATCCTGATGGCCGAGGCACCGCTCCCCGACGATCCGTCGGGCGCACTGGTGCCGGTGTCGTACAAGATCGTCCACGAGATCCGTCACGACGAGTCAGTGCCCAAACTCCGCGACCTCGTCGATCGGCTGACCGGCCCGGTGACGTTCGACGGCCGGCGAATCCTCTACTCGTGGATCGGCGGCACCCGTCGCGATTGGCGCGGCCAGGGACACTTTCGCGCGCTGACCGAAGAATCGGAAGTGTGGGCGCTCGCGGCCGGCTTCGAGGAAGTCGTCGTCAAGACCAAGAACCGCTACTACGACATGCGCGCCGTGCTCGCGCAGTTGCACTTCAACGTCGTCAAGTACGAGCCGCACACGGCCGATAGCGCGGATTCAAAGGTCTACCTGAGCAAGTTGCTGCCCGCGGAACTGGCGCGCCGCCACCGCAGCGTCCGCACCGTCGTCTATTCGGAGTAGGGCACGCCGCCGCGTGACCATTGGCCTCACTCCGACTTCAACGTCACGACCGGGTCGACGTGCGTGCCCCGGCGCGCGGGCAGGTACGACGCGACCACGGCAACCAGGGTCAGCGTGACCGCAATCGCGGCGAAGGTCGTGGGATCGTTGGGGCCGACCTGGAACAACAGCCCTCGTAGCAGCCGGGTGGCCGGTACCGCGCACGCCAGGCCGAGGATCAGCCCCGCGGCCACCACCCGGAGATTCTGGCCGACGACCATGCCGATGATCTGTCCGGGTTTTGCGCCGAGTGCCACGCGAATGCCGAACTCGCGCGTGCGCTGCGATACCGAGTAGGCGACGATGCCGTAAACGCCGAGGGCGGCCAGCAACAGGGCCGCCGCCGCGAACACGCTCATCGCGACCGCGGTGAGGCGCGGCCGCGCGATCGATTCAGAGAATACTTCGTCGAGAGGACGCACGGCCGACACCGGCAGTTGCGGATCGATGTCGCGAACGACCCGGACGGCCGCCGGCGCCAGGCGTGCCGGATCCGCCGTCGTCCGTACGACGTAAGTCATGATGCCGAATGCGTACTGGCGCGACGACAGGTAGGCGGTCGGCCGGATCTCGCCTTCGAGCGATGCCAGCTTCACGTCGCCGACCACGCCGATGATCTCGTGCGGCTGGTCGTTCCCGAGATTCAGGATGAAGCGCCGGCCGAGAGGGTTGTCGCCTGGATAGATCTGCCGGGCGAATGTCTCGTTGATCACGGCCACTGGTTCACGATCGGCCGTGTCGCTGTCGGCGACGTCGCGGCCGGCGAGCACGCGGATGTTCATGGCCTCGAAGTAACCCGCCGTGACCGGCCGGGCGTCGACCACGGGCCGCTCGGCCGGTGGTGGCGGCGGCGCGTCGGCGCGCCAGAACGAGGTGGCCGGCCCGGCGCCCGCCAGCGGCAGGAATGACGTGCCGCCAACCGCAGTGGTCGCCGGCAGCGCCCGCAACCCTTCGATCACGCGGGCGTGAAACGCATGCTGGGCGTCGGAGTTGGCGTACGACCGCTGTGGCAAAGTCACGCGCAGCGACAGCGCCGAATCGGCGGAGAAGCCGGGGTCCACCTGCTGCAGTTCCATCAAGCTGCGGCCCAGGAGACCGGCGCCGCACAAGACGGTCAGCGCCAGTGCAATCTCGCCCATGACCAACGCCTGGCGGATGAATCGTCCACGCCGGGTTCCGGTCAGGCTCGGGGCGCCGTCGCGAAGCGCGGTCACGAGCGATCCGCCGGTGGCCCCAATCGCGGGGGCGAGTCCGCACAGCACCGTCGTGACGACCGTCACCAGCGCGGCAAACGCCAGCACGCTCGGATCGATCGAGACCTGCGAGAGCAGGGGAACGGGCAGCCGCGTGGCGACCCACGACGAGAGCGCGCTCAGCAGCCATCCGGCCAGCACGACACCGGCAATGCCGCCGGCGGCCGACAGCATCAACGACTCGCTCACTAGTTGCGTCAACAGCCGGCCGGTGCCCGCGCCCACCGCCGACCGAATGGCCAGTTCCCGCCGCCGGCCGGCCGCGCGGGTCAGCATCAGGCTGCCGATGTTGGCGCAGGCGATCAGCAGGACGGCCCCGACCGCGCCAAACAACACCAGCACCGCAAGGCGAATGTCGCCGACCAGTTGCTCGCGCAGCGGCACCACGTTGGCGGTCCAACCGGTGTTGAAGTCCGGCTGCTCACGGCGCAGGCCATCCATCACACTCGCCATCTCCGCCTGGGCCTGGTCGCGGGTCACGCCCGGCTTCAGACGCGCCAGCGTGATGATGCTCCGTCCCGCGAAGCGCCTCGCCGCCGGACCAAGGCGGAACGGCGCCAGGACATCGGCCGGCAGGCCGAACATCTCGAAGCCGCGCGGCATCACGCCAATCACGGTAATCGGCTCGCCGTTGATGGTGATCGCCCGGCCAATGACCGACGGGTCGCCGCCGAACTGCCGCTGCCATGCCGCGTGAGACAGGATCAGCGTCCGCTCGGCGCCATCCTGATCCTCGCCGGTGGCAAACCCGCGGCCCAGCATTGGGGCGACGCCGAGCAGGTCAAGCAGGTCGGCGCTGACGATCAGCGTCGACAGTTCCTGCGGGTCGCCGTTGCCCGTGAGCGTCACGCGGTTCTGGGTAAACGCGGCCATGGCCTCGAACGACTGGTTCCGCGTCTTCCACTCGAGATAGTTCGCTGGACTGACGACATTGCGGGGCCGGTTGCGCGGCAGGTTGTGCTCCCACACCACGACGAGCCGCTCGGCGTCGGCATAAGGCAGCGGCTTCACCAGCAGGGCGTGCACGACGCTGAAGAGCGCCGTCGTCGCGCCGATCCCGATGGCCAGCGCGGCAAT
>ERZ1292640.33-Hain-H43-02um-R1-33-length-112702-cov-9_pt2 | contig 14629 bp, 17 predicted proteins | sample MGYA00564404_ERZ1292640 | MGnify/ENA primary metagenome ERZ1292640 (study PRJEB36523, sample SAMEA6512636) | groundwater metagenome | collected 2019-01-08 | study: AquaDiva: Metagenomics assemblies of 32 groundwater samples
CTGCTGGGTCCGCGCCAGGCGGGCCTGGGCCTGATGTGGCGCAAGCTGGCCGGCGCGCCGGCGTGGCTGAGGTCGCTCACGCAAAGCCGATCAGCGGCCGGCATCAACTGGCGGCAGGGCCAGAACCTCCTGATGGCGCTGGCCGTGGTGGCCCTGCTGCTGATGGTGGTGCCGCTGACGCTCAGCGGTTATGCCACCTACAACGACTGGGGCGACTTTCTCGGCGGCGACTTGCTGGAAGACGTCCACGAATTTTTCGGGGAGGCATTCCTGTTTGTCGTTCTGGCCCACCTGGCGCTGATCGCGGGCCTGAGCCTGCTACGGCGCAAAAACCAGGCCCTGCCCATGCTGACCGGCCGGATCGACGGCAAGGGGCCGGATCTGGTGCAGAAAAACCGCGTCTGGCTGGCCGCCTTGCTGCTGCTCGCCGTGCTGGCCTTCGGTGCGTGGGAGTGGCAGCAATCAAGCCACGGACTGATCCCGGCCAAGGCCTGGAACAGCCCGGCGGCCGGGCAGGCCCACGATGACGACTGACAAGGCCCGAGTCCCGCCCCCCAAATCATCCCCAATGAGGAATTCATGAACGTTTACATGTGTGTCGTCTGCGGTTTCATCTATGACGAAGCGGCCGGCCGGCCCGAAGACGGCATCGCCCCGGGAACGCCCTGGGCCGCGGTGCCCGCAGGCTGGGCCTGTCCGGAATGCAATGTCGGCAAGGCCGACTTCACCATGGTGCTGATCTGAACACCTCACGGTTAAGCGGTGGACCACCCCGCCATGTCCGATGAGCAGCGGGTGTCGGGCGTACTCCGGCTGCCCGGCTTGGCGGCGGTGGCGCCGTGACGTCGTGCCGCGCCCTGGAGCCGTTGTCAGAAGACGGCGTGCTGCCGCCTCTGGATGCTATGAATATATGAGCTGGTAACGCACGCCCCATCAGGGCTTGAGCTGATTTTCTCTCATGGTTTTCGGGCGAATATGCCTACCGCGCCGCCTGGCCCAGCTGGCGTGCCAGGTGCACCTGATGCAGCGTGATCTTGCGCACCTCGGCCTGGCTGGCCTGGATGTGGGCGCGCAGCAGCAGGGCTGCCTGATCGCCGCGCCGGCGCTGGATCGCCTTGAGGATCTTGGCGTGTTCCTCATAGGTCGCATCGATGCGCGGCTGCTTGGTGAAGTCGAGCCGGCGGATCACGCGAATGCGTTCGGTCACGTCGCGATGCACACGGGCCATCTCGGCATTGCCGGCCGCTGCCACCAGCGCGCAGTGAAAGGCCTCATCCCACTGCGCGACCTGCACGGTGTCGCTGCTGCGCTGCTCGGGGCTGACCAGCCAGATCGCGGCCAGGTCGTCCAGCAGCGCCGGGTTGACCTTCAGGGCATCTTCACACAGGCGATGCGCCGCGGTGGTTTCCAGCACCATGCGCAGGTCATAAAGCTCTTCGAACTGGTTGAAGTCAAAGGGCAACACGCGCCAGCCGCTGCGAAACAGCACCTCCACAAAACCTTCATGCTGCAGACGGAACAGCGCCTGGCGCACCGGTGTGCGCGACACCCCCAGGCGTTCGCTGATTTCGGTTTCGGTGAAGCGGTCGCCCGGCACCAGCTTGAATTCGGACACGTCGCGCTTGAGCTGCTCGTACACCTCGTCGGCGCGGGAGCGGTGAGCAGGGGCCTCGGCAAGGGCAGGCAAAGGACGGGCAGCGGTGTGCATGGCGGAACTCTAGCAGTCTTGCAGCAAAGGCAGCAGCTCGCCGCTGGCAGCGGTCCAGCCGACGATGGCACCCTGCGCCCGCATCATCTCCACCGCCGCCGCCTTGAACGCCGGGAAGTAACTCTCGGTGCAGTCTTCCAGCAGCAGGCTGTCGTAGCCGCGGTCGTTGGCTTCGCGCATGGAGGTCTGCACGCACATCTCGGTGGTGACCCCCATGAACAGCAGGTGCGTGATGCCTTCCTGCTGCAGCAACTCGTGCAGCGGTGTGGCGTAGAACGCGCCCTTGCCCGGCTTGTCGATGACGATCTCGCCCGGTAGCGGTGCCAGCGCGGAGATGATCTGGTTGCCGGGCTCGCCGGCGATCAGGATGCGGCCCATCGCCCCCATGTCGCCGATGCGCAGCGAAGGATTGCCGCGGTTGCGCTTGGCGGGCGGGCAATCGGCCAGGTCGGCCCGGTGCGCTTCCCGGGTGTGAACCACGAGGCCGCCGACGCCGCGCCAGGCTTCGAGCACCGCCTGGCAGGCCGGCACGATGGCCTGCAGCAGAGAGACATCGTTGCCCAGCGTCTCGCCAAAACCACCGGGCTCGATGAAGTCGCGCTGCATGTCGATGATGACGAGGGCGGTGGACTTCAGCTCGAAGTTGTAGGGGAAGGGTTGGGCTTGGGCTAGTTGCATGATGGTGCTGTTGTTGTTGGACTCATGCTGAAGTCTTCGCCAATGCCAGCTTGTAAAGTGCTTCAACCAAGCCGGGGGTTGCCCGGCTTGTTGATGCACTCAAATGCAGATTCACGCCACACTCTCTGGCACAGGAGCGTGGTGCCCTCCACCCATGTGCGCCCCAAGAACATGCCGCTCGGCATCAGCGGCGGAAGTTTCAAAAACGATGCGGCCTTCGCTCATCACCACGATGCGGTCCGCCAGTTCAAGCAGCTCGTCCAGGTCCTCGCTGATCAGCAGCACCGCGCCACCCTGGTCGCGCACGCCGCGCAGGCGGGTGTGGATTTCCTTGACGGCGGCAAAGTCCAGGCCGAACACCGGGTTGGCGGCGATCAGCACATTGATCTCGCCATGCAGTTCGCGCGCCAGCACGGCCCGCTGCACATTGCCGCCCGACAGGCTGCGGATGGGCGCGTTTTCGCCCTGGGTCTTGATGCCATAACCGGTGATCCATTCGCGCGCGCGGCTGCGCCAGCGGCCGAAGCGCAAGCGCCCGCCGGTGCATAGCGGCGGCCGGTCGAAGTCGCGCAGCGCCATGTTCTCGGCCACACTCAGGTCGCCGACGCAGGCGTTGCGCAGCGGCTCTTCGGGCAGGCTGCGCACCTTGAGGCGGTGGTTCTCATCACGCGTGGCCGCGTAGGGCTGGCCGTTGACCCGCACGATGCCCGCAGCACGTGCGCGCTGGCCGACCAGCGCTTCGACGAGTTCACGCTGGCCGTTGCCGGAGACGCCGGCGATGCCGAGGATCTCGCCGGCAGCCACCGACAGGCTCAGCTCCCGCACGGCGGGTGTGCCGCGGTCACCCATCACGGAGAGCTTTTCCACGACCAGGGGCAGGGCCGCGTTCGCTATGATTTTCGTAGCTTCTTGCGCCTGTCGGATAAGGGCTGGAGGCATATTTTGTTCTGAACCCAGGCTTTCGGGGCGGGCGGCAGCCGCATCACCCACCATGGCCTGCGCCAGCCGCGCCGGATCGGTTGCCGCCACCGACGTGGTGTGCACCGCCTTGCCGCGGCGCAGCACGGTCACGTCGTCGGCATAGGCCATCACCTCGCGGAACTTGTGCGTGATGATGAGCACCGTGCACAGCCCGCTGCGCGCGAACTCGCGCACATGGCCGAGCACCTCGTCGGCTTCCTGCGGCGTCAGCACCGAGGTAGGCTCATCGAGGATCAGCAGGCGCGGCCGGAGGTAGAGCTGTTTGAGCAACTCGAGCTTCTGCTTTTCGCCCGCCGCCAGTTCCGACGGTCGCGCGTCCAGGTCCAGGCGGAAAGGCGTGTGGGCGAGAAAGGTCTTGAGTTCATCGCGCTTGGCGCGCCAGTTGATCACCGCAGGCAACTGGCCGCCGGCCAGCAGCAGGTTCTCCGCCACCGTCATGCCCGGTGCCAGCGTGAAGTGCTGGTAGACCATGCTGATGCCCAGGGCGCGCGCCACCACCGGGTTGTCAATCGCCTGCTCGCGGCCGTCAATCAGGATGCTGCCTTCCGAGGGCCTTTGGTACCCCGCCACACATTTGACCAGCGTGCTTTTGCCGGCACCGTTTTCGCCGAGCAGCGCATGCACCGTGCCCGGCGCCACTTTCAGGCTGACGCTGTCGAGCGCCGTGAAGCTGCCGAAACGCATGCTCATCCGGTAGGTGTCCAGCGCCAGCGCACCGGTGGCCGGCGGCAGGCTGCCGATGGCTGCGGTGGTACTCATGGCTGGGCCAGTGCGTCCAGCACTGCCTTTGACTCCGCATGGGCGCCGAACACACCGCCCTGCATGGTGATCATCTTCAGCGCCGCCGCGTGGTTGCCGGCGTCGGTGGCGGCGGTGCAGTCCGATAGCAGCAGGCATTCGAAGCCGCGGTCGTTGGCGTCGCGCATCGTGGTGTGCACACACACGTCGGTGGTGATGCCGGTGAGGATCAGGTTGCGGATGCCGCGCGTGTGCAGCACCATCTCGAGGTCGGTGGCGTAGAACGATCCCTTGCCGGGCTTGTCGATCACCACCTCGCCGGGCAGCGGCGCGAGTTCGGGAATGATTTCCCAGCCCGGTTCACCGCGCACCAGGATGCGGCCGCAGGGTCCGTCGTCGCCGATGCCCACACCCTTCGTGCCGATCTGGCGCGAGCGCCAGCGTTTGTTGGCCGGCAGGTCCGACAGGTCGGGCCGGTGGCCCTCGCGCGTATGGATGATGTGGTAACCCGCGCCGCGCATGGCTGCCATCAGGGTCTTGAGCGGCTCAATCGGTGCACGCGTCAGCGAGATGTCGTAACCCATCTTGTCGACGTAACCGCCTTCGCCGCAGAAATCGATCTGCATGTCGATCACGACAAGCGCGGTGTTGCCGGGCTGCAGGTCGCCGTTCCAGGGCCAGGCGTAGGGGTTGGCGTTGACGAAGCGTGGCATGGCGATATTTTCCTTTTCAGGCCTTGTAGCTGCGCGTCGGCGCGTCGAAGCCGCAGGAGGTCCCGTCGGTCACCGCCACCGTCCAGGGCAGCTGGTAGGTGCCGGCCGCCATGTCGCGCATGTAGGTGTAGGGGCAGTCCTGGGCACCGCCCTTCACTGCCACGTAGCCGCGGTGGTAGAGCTGGTAGATGTTGTTTTCCACGCCCCAGCCGGTACGGGCCTCGCGCACCAGGTCGGGCCGCACTTCGCAGGTGATGATCTCGTCGGGCCGGCCGCCGCCTTCGACCAGCACCGTGCCGTCGAAGTTGCAGAACATGCCCTCGCCCATGGAGTCGAAGGTGCCGTCACTGCCGCACATGCAGACATTGGCGGTGACCGCCAGGTTGCAGAAGGCGTTGGCCTGGTTGGTGATTTTCCAGCTGTGACGGATAGGGGCGGTGTAACCCGCCGTGCGAATGATGATTTCGGCGCCCTTGTAGGCGGCCTCGCGCGCCATCTCGGGGAACATGCCGTCGTGGCAGATGATCAGCGCCAGCTTGCTGCCGTTCGGGCCGTCGCAGACGGGAATGCCGAGGTTGCCCGGCTCCCAGGGCTCGACCGGCACCCACGGGTGCAGCTTGCGGTAATACAGCTTGATCGCACCGGTGTCGTCGATGATCAGGCCGCTGTTGTACGGGTTGCCGCCGGGGTTGGCCTCCATGATGGAGAAACATCCCCAGATGTGATTGTCCACACAGGCGCGCTTGAAGGCGGCGACCTCGGGGCCGTCGAGCGACACCATCAATTCGGGCGCGATCGACATCGACAGGCCGTGCAGCGAATATTCCGGAAACACCACCAGGTCCATGGTGGACTGGTTGCGCCTGGCCTTGGCCACCATGGCGCAGATGCGCTGCGTCTGCGCAGCGAGCTGCGCCGGTGTCTCGACCACGGGAAGCTGCAACTGCACCAGGCCCAAAACCACGCCATGTTTCGATTTGTTGAGTCCGCCGAGGCCTGTCATCATGTTTCCTTGCTTGTATTCAATGGTTGGAGGAGAGTTCGCCCGGGCTGCCGCTCACCGTGGTGCCGGGCCGGCAGGTCATGACCAGAATCAGCAGCGTCAGCGCATAGGGAACGATGTTGAACAGGTGGTAGCCCCAGCTGATGCCTATGGACTGCAGGGCAGGCCCGATGGCGCCGGCGCCGCCGAACAGCAAGGACGCGTAGACGCAGCGGATCGGGCTCCAGCGCGCGAAGATCACCAGCGCCACCGCGATCAGGCCTTGGCCGCTGGAGACGCCCTCGTTCCAGCTACCGGGGTAAAAGAGTGTGAGGCAGGCGCCGCCCAGACCGGCGACCATGCCGCCGGCAGCGGTGGCCGCAATACGGATGGCCGACACCGAATAGCCGAGGGCGCGCGTGGCGTTGGCCGAGTCACCCGCCATGCGCACCAGCAGGCCGGCGCGAGTGTTGGCGAAGGCCCACCACAGCGCCACGGCCAGCGCGATGCCGATGGGTACCAGCGCGTTGACCTGCAGGGCCGAACGCACGGCGCCCGAATCGCTCCAGTTGCCCAGCGCGATGGCCGGCAGTTGCGGCGCCTGCGGCTGGATCAGCGGCTTGCCCAGGTAAAACGCCAGGCCCATGCCCAGCAGCATCAGCGCAATACCGGTGGCGATGTCGTTGACGCGCGGCAGCGAACACAACACGCCGTGCAGGGTGGCCAGCAGTGCGCCGGTGGCTGCGGCTGCCAACACGCCGATCCACGGCGACCCGCTGAGCCAGGAGGCGCCGAAGGCCGACATCGCCGACAGCACCAGCACGCCTTCCAGGCCCAGGTTGATGCGTCCGGATTTTTCGGTGATGCATTCACCGAGGCTGACAAACAGGAAAGGCGCGCCGACACGCAGTGCGCCACCGACGATGCCGACAAAGAAGATCAGCAGCTGGTCGGCAGTCATGGCTTGTCCTGCGGCATGGGGATCGGACTCGGCTCGGACGGGCCGAAGCGGTTGATGCGGGCGAGGAAGGCTTTCCAGTCCACATCACGCAGGGCCTCGCTGGCCAGGATCAGCACAAAAGCAATGCCCTGCAGCACCAGCACCGAGGCGTCGGGCAAACCAAGGCGGCGCTGCAGCAGACTGCCGGCCGCGCCGAAACCACCGAACAGAATGGCCACCGGGATGATGGCTACCGGATGCTGGCGCGCAATAAACGCCACCAGGATGCCGGCGTAGCCGTAGCCGGCGATCAGCGAGGCGTTGGCATTGGTATGCACGGCTGCGACCTCGACGGCGCCGGCCAGCCCGGCGCAGGCACCGCCGAGTGCGCAGGCCAGCAGGATCAGCCGGGAGGCCGGCAGGCCGACCAGTTGCGCCGCGCGCGGGTTGCCGCCGACCACACGCACTGCAAAGCCCGAAGGTGTCATGCGAAACCACAAGCCGGCCGCCAGGCAGGCGGCCACGCCGATCACGAGCCCCCAGTGCACGTCGGAGCCACCGATGCCGGTGATGCGCAAACCCTCGGCCAGCGACGGCGTGGACGGCTTGTTCAGGCTGGCCGGGTCGCGCAGCGGCCCTTCGACCAGGTGCTTGAACAGGCCGATGGCCACATAGGCCAGCAGCAGGCTGCTGATGGTTTCATTGATGCCGCGGTACTGGCGCAATGCGCCGGCCAGCATGATCCACAAGGCGCCGGCCAGGGCACCAGCCAGGCACACCAGCGCCGTTCCCACGAAGCCGGACGGCAGCGGCATGGCGGCGGCCAGCGCCGCGCAGCCGAGCCCGCCCAGCACCATGGCACCCTCGCCGCCGATGATGACCAGGCCCGCACGCGCCGGCACCGCAACACACAAGGCCGTGAGCATCAGGGGCGCGGCGCGCTGCAGCGTGTTCTGCCAGGAATACCAGTCGCCGAAGGCGCCCTTGAACAGCAGCAACCAGACGTCCAGCGGATTGACACCCGCCAGACCGACGAACACGCCAAACAGCAGCAACGCCGCGGCAATGGCGGCCGTGGGCAGCAGGACGTTGGCGAGGGAATTGCGCATCAGTTTGGTATCAGTGATCGACGTACATGTTCAAGGCCGCCGCGGAACCGGCTTTGCCGGGCCGCTGGTGGCGCCCCGTTGAGGGGGAGGCGCCGCAGGCGCTTCGGGGGTGTTCGTCAAACACTGCCGATCACGCCTTCGACCAGGTAATTCATCTTCTCCAACTCGAGGTCGGTCTGCTTGTGAACCTTGCCGGCCGGGATGATGGTCGCGCCCTTGTTGTCCTTGAGCGGGCCTTTGAAGATGTCGAACTTGCCGGCCACCATGCTGGCCTTGATGCTGTCGGCGTTCTTTTTCGCGACGTCCGGCACCATCGGGCCGTAGGCGGACATCTTGACGTAGCCGTCTTTCAGGCCGCCGCGGATGAAGTTGGGGTGCGGCTTGCCGCTGCGTGCGGCGTCGAGGAAGGTGGTGTAGGCGGTCAGCCAGTTCCACTCGGCGCCGGTCAGGTAGGCGTTGGGCGCCAGCTTGGCCTGGCTGGCGTGGTAGCCGCACACCATCTTGCCGCGTTTGGCGGCCGTCTCGACAACCACCTTGGGACCGTCCACATGCATGGTGAACACATCGCAGCCCTGGTCGGCCAGGCTGTTGGTGGCCTCGGCCTCCTTGACGGCCATGGACCAGTCACCGGTGAAGATCACGTTGCAGGTGATGCCGGGCTTGACCGAGCGCGCGCCCATGGTGAAGGCATTGATGTTGCGCAGCACCTGCGGAATCGGCTTGGCAGCGACAAAACCGATCTTGTTGCTCTTGGTCATGTGGCCGGCGATCACGCCGTTGAGGTACTGGCACTCCTCGATGTAGCCGAAGTAGCTGGCCGCATTCTTGGGGTGTTTGCCCTCGGTCCAGAGACCGCCGCAATGCGCAAAACGCACGTCCGGAAACTTGGGCGCCACGGCCAGCACATGCGGATCAAAATAACCGAAGGACGTGGGGAAGACCAGCGTGGCGCCATCCTGGGCCACCATGCCCGTCATGGTTTTCTGGACAGCGGCCGTCTCCGGCACGTTTTCTTCCTCGACCACCTTCACGCCGGGCATCTTCTTGAGCTCGGCAGCGGCCTGGGCCTGGGCCTGGTTGTAGCCGTAGTCGTCGCGCGGGCCGACATAGATCACGCCGACGGTGATGGGTTTTTGCGCAAAGGCCAGTTCGCTGAAAGCGCCCAGCGTGCCGGCAGCGCCGAGCGCGGCCAGGGACTTGAGGGAATCGCGGCGGCTGAATTGTCTGGTGGTCATGAGGTTTCTCCTTGGGTCAAGTTAAAGAAGTACTGAGGAACGGGAAGCAGGATTCATGCAAGCAGGCTCACATGGGCAGACACCACGCGCCAACCCTCGGGCGTGCGCAGCCAGGTCTGGCTTTGCCGGCCAGCCCTGGCACTGCCGGTGCGCTGGAACTCGACATTGGCGGTCGCCATGTCCTGGCCATAGGTGGTGATGACGGTCTTGAGCAGCGTGCGCTCCAGCCCCTGCGCGGGACGCCCGGCGCGGAAGGCCTGGATCGCGTCGTAGCCATAGAGGTTTTCGGTTGCGCCGTAACGCAGGGTGTGCGGGCTGTTCCAGAACAGCTCGTCCAGCACGGCCACGTCGTTGGCGGTCAGGGCCTTTTCGTAACGCTGGAACTCGGCCGTGACTTCGGCCAGGACATCGGGAAGATTGATGGCAAGCATGTTGGTTTTTTCTAGAGTTGAACCGGGCGGACATGCGCCACACCGGCATCGCTGAGGCACTTCGCGGCGCGGAAAGCCAGGTCTTCGCGCCACGGCGCGGCAATCAGCTGCACCCCGATCGGCAGGCCGCCGGTGCCGGCGGGCCACAGCGGCGCCGTCACCACCGGACAGCCGGCAAACGAGATGGGCTGGGTCAGCAGCCCCATGGAAGCGCGCGCGGGCTGCTGCGCGCCGTTGATGTCCAGCCACTCGGTGCCGATGACAGGCGCGCTGACCGGCGTGGCCGCCGTGAGCAGCACGTCCCAGTCGCGAAACAGGGCGTTGACCTTGTCGCGGTAGACGCGGCGAAAACGCTGGGCACGCAAATACCAATCCACCGGCTGCAGCGCGCCGGCGATGAACCGGTCCACCGACAGCGGCTCGAAGTCATCGGCGCGGGTGCGCAGGTCGTCCAGGTGCAGGCTGCCGCCTTCGCTGGCGGTGATGATGAAAGCCGCGGCGCGTGCCAGCGCAGCGTCCGGCCAGGTCACCGCGGCCTGCGCGCCCAGGGTGCTGGCGGCCAGCGCCACGATCTCGCGTGCGGCCGGTGTGGCGTTGTCGTGGAAATAGCCGCCCAGCACACCGATGCGCAAACCCTCGACACCCCGGCCGAGCAGGGGCATGACCGGCTGCACGCGCAGGGCCTGGCAGCCCGGGTCCAGGGCGTCGGGCCCTTGCAGGGCGTCGTAGACCAGCGCCAGGCCGGCCACGCTGTCGGCCAGCGGCCCGAGGTGGTCGATGCTATGCACAAACGGGTAGCTGCCACGGCGCGAGAGCCGGCCGAAGGTGGGCTTGAGGCCCCAGACGCCGCACAGCGAGGCCGGCACGCGGATGGAACCGTTGGTGTCCGACCCGAGCGACACCGGCACCTGGCCGGCCGCGACCGCCGCACCCGAGCCGCCCGACGAACCGCCGGCAATCCGCGTGAGGTCGTGCGGGTTGTGGCAGGGGCCGTAATGGGTATTCTCGGTGGTGAAGCCGTAGGCGTATTCGTCCATGTTGAGCCCGCCCACCAGCACGGCGCCGGCCGCCTTCATCTGCCGGACCAGAAAGGCGTCGGCTGTCGCCGCCGCATCGCCGCGGTTGACCCTGGAGCCGGCCAGGGTCACCACCCCTTCGATGTCGAACAGGTTTTTCACGGCATAAGGCACACCGGCCAGAGGACCCAGCGGCTGCGAGGCCGCCCGCTGCGCATCGACGGCATCGGCTTCGGCGCGGGCACGGGCCTGCGTCTGGTCGGTGAAGGCGTTGACCCGGCCGTCGGTCGCCGCGATGCGCGCCAGGGTCGCGTCCAGCAGTTCGCGTGCGCTGACCTCCCCCGAGGCGACCGCTGCCGCCATGGTCTCTGCGCTATTTGCTATATTTTTCATAGCTATTGTCGCCCGTCGTCATTGGGCGGAAAGGCTGCCGGCCTGTATATTTCCGCGAGTTCGTCGTGCGCAGCCAGGGGCGCGGCCTCCAGCAGCGCGGCCATCACGGCCGTGCGCTGCAGGTTCAGCGCAACGCGCTGGGTGCGCGTCGCATCCAGCGGAAGTTTGAGCAGTGCGGCCATGGTTTCAACGTAAGCCAGCATGCGGGTGTCGTTCATGGTTGGCCCGCCGTTCAACGCCGTACTTCACGCTGGAAGATTTCCAGGCTGCGCTTCTTGGTGCCGATGAAGCTGGCCTCGGACAGTGTTTCCACCGTGCGAGGCCGCGCATCGCCATACGGCAGGATTTCGGCCACACGGGTGGGCCGCTTGGTCAGCAGCAGCACCTGGTCAGCCAGGTAGACGGCCTCTTCGAGGTCGTGCGAGACCAGCAGCATGGTGGTGCCGGTCTGCATGAACACTTCCTGCAGCTTCTCGCGGATGAACAGCGTCATTTCAAAGTCGAGCGCTGAAAACGGCTCGTCGAGAAACAACACCTCGGGGTTGTTCGCCAGGGCCCGCATGATGGAGGCGGTCTGCTGCTGGCCGCCCGAGAGTTCGTAGGGGTAACGCTTGAGGTCGAACTTCACGTCGAAGGACGCGACCAGCTCGGCCATGCGCCTGTCCACCTCGGCCTTGGACCGGCCTTCGAGCTTGAGCGGGTAGGCAATGTTGTCGATGGTGCGCATCCACGGGAACATCGCTTCGCGGTAGTTCTGGAACACGTAGCCAATCTTGGTGTCCTTCAGCGACTTGCCGTCGAACAGGATCTCGCCCGCATCGATGGGCACCAGCCCGGCGATCATGTTGATCAGCGTGGACTTGCCGCAACCGTTGGGGCCGAACACCGAGACGATCTTGTGCTTCGGGATGTCGAGGTTGAAGTCCTCGTACAGCGGCCAGCCGGCGAAATACTTGGTCAGGCCGCGGATCGTGATGTGGGTGCCGGCCGGGCCGGGCTGGAAGGCCGGCACGGGAACATCGGCAAACACCGGGGCGTTGATTACAGCGGACATGACGCACTCCAGTGAAATCGAGGGTTTGTAAACAAAGAGAGGCTGAACATGCTGGACGTCCTCCCTTTCAAGCAGGGGCCGCGGGACCGGCTTCGCCGGCCCGCAGGCGCAGCGGCCCCCCCGGGGGGCAGCGCAGTACGCGAAGCGACAAGCGTGGGGGCCATCTACCTTCCACTCCAGTGAACAATGCGCCGCTCGAGCACCAGGAAAAAGATGTTGAGCGCATACCCGAGCGCACCAGCGGCCAGGATGGACGCGTACATGTCTTTCACGTTCATGACCTGCTGCGAGTTGATGATGCGGTTGCCCAGCCCGCTATCAGCGCCAATGAACATCTCGGCCACGATCACAATCACCAGTGCCATGGACACGGCCGAACGCAGGCCGACGAAACTCGGCTGCAGGCTCTCCCAGATCAGCACGTCCTTGAACACCTGCCAGCGCGAGGCGCCCATGACCCTGGCCGCCATCACACGCTGCTTGCGCGCGTTGATCACGCCGTAGGCGCTGTTGAACACCACGATCAGCAGCGCACCAAAAGCCGCAATCGCCACCTTGTTGATGTCGGACACACCGAAGATCATGAGGAACAGCGGAATCAGCGCCGACGACGGTGTGGAGCGGAAGAAGTCGATCAGGAACTCGACGCTGCGGTAAGCCTTCTCGGAGCTGCCCAGCAACACACCCAGCGGCATGCCGATGGCCGCGGCGATCAGGAAGGCCTGCACCGTGCGCCACACCGTAACCGCAAAATCCTTGAGCAGCGGGCCGCCGGCCAGGCCGTTGACCAGGGCGCCCAGCGCATCGAGCGGCGGCGGCAACAGGATGGCCTTGATGAAGCCCAGGCGCACCACCAGATCCCAGACGATGAACAGCACCATCGGGCCGATGAAAGGCAGCGCCCTCTCCAGCGCCGGCGTGCGCTGAACAACGGCCGCCGGTGCGCTGGCTGGCGGTGCCCAGGGCGTGGCAGACGCCACCGGCGCCGCCGTCACGGAGGAGGTGCCGTCCATCACGTTCAACCTTTGTAGAGCATCGAGTCCACCAAAAGGCGCGAACTGAAAATGCCTTTTTCGGAGAACAGGTCGAAGAACTTCTGGAAGTGCGCGACGTCGGCCGGCTTGAACTCGTTGTACATCATGTAGGCCGCCAATGGCACCTCGCCGGTCAACGCGCCTTCGATCGGGGTGTAACCCTTGAGGTACTGGCGCGCCTCGACCGACTTGCTGCGCACATAGGCCACACCCTTGCCGTAGGCAGCCACAAACTTCTTCGCAGCATCGGGATTCTTCTTGATGAACTCCGAGGACAGCGAAGCCGAGCCGCCGAACCACGGCGCCATGTTGTCGCCGAGCACGTACTTCGAGATCACGCCGGCCTCGAGCACGCGCGTGGTGCCGTTCATGCGGCCTATGGTGCCGGTGGGCTCCAGCGTGTAGGCGCCGTCAATCTGGCCGGCGGCCAGCGCGGCCACATGCTGGCCGATCGGCAGCTCGACCACGGTGGCACCCACGGCGCCGCCGCGCTCCAGCACGGTCTTGGCCAGCGTCACGTTCTGGATGCCGGGGCCGGAACCGATACGTTTGCCCTTGAGATCGGCCATCACCTTGGCGGGGCTGGCCACCGGCACGATGACTTCGTCGAGCACATTTTTCACATTGCTCGGGTTGGAGCAGAAGATCTTGAAGGTGCCGGGCTGGGCCAGCTCACCGATGGCGATGTTGGCCGAACCGGTGCCGTTGGCGGTGCCGTCGGAACGACCCGAGAGCACGGCCTCCATCACCTGCTGGGCGCCGGCGAACTTGAGCGGCTCCACGTTCAGGCCTGCCTCCTTGAAGTAGCCCAGTTCGATGGCCGCGTAAAACGGCAGGCCGGCGGCGATCGGCCAGTAGCCGATGCGGATCTTCGGTGCAGCCTGGGCACGCACGATGGCGGGCATGCCCAGCACGCCCAGCATGGCCGCGCTGGTTTGCAGGACTTTCCGGCGCGAGGCCGTGAAGGTGGCGGAAGTGCGGTCAGTGGTCATGGAAAGCTCCTGGAGTAATAAAGGGAGAAGGGGTTGGGGATCCGTGGAAGGTGTCAGGCCGCAGCCGTCTTGAGTGAAGTCATGTAGGCGCGCCAGCCGCCCAGGTGCGAGATGTCCAGCGCCCCGTTTAGCGCTTCGGGCTCGCAGACAAAACCCTGCACCGTGCTGCCGTCGCGAAGCGCCAGCGTGCCTATGCCCAGAGGCGCGGGAATCAGCGCCACAAACGAGCCGTAGGCGGAGAGCGGCATCTCCCAGATTTCAAGCGCAATACAGGCCCCCTGGCCGGCACCGACACGCAGCAGGCCGGGCTTGGGCGGGGTGGTGCCCGGCAAGGCGAACAGCCTGTAATCCGGCGCGGTCTCGGCAGGGCCAGCCAGCACGGCGCCGCGCTCGGTCAGTTGCGTGTTCAAGGGCATGCCCGACAGATGGGCGCCCACCACCGCCACCCGTACCGTCGCCGGCTGGCGCAGGCCGGCGATGGCGCGCATGGCGGGCAGTGGCAGGCCGGTCGCGCCCTGCGTCAGGCCGGTGGCGTGGTGGTAACGCTGGCCGAGTTCGGCCAGTTGCCAGTCGCTGCCGCAAGGAGCAATCAGGGTGATGCCGAACGGCAGCCCGTCGGCGCGCA
>ERZ1292640.1401-Hain-H43-02um-R1-1401-length-19917-cov-6_pt2 | contig 14627 bp, 10 predicted proteins | sample MGYA00564404_ERZ1292640 | MGnify/ENA primary metagenome ERZ1292640 (study PRJEB36523, sample SAMEA6512636) | groundwater metagenome | collected 2019-01-08 | study: AquaDiva: Metagenomics assemblies of 32 groundwater samples
TGCGAGATGTCGTGGAGGTTCGGGCGCTCGGCGGCTTTCAGTACTTTTGCCCGGGTTTCGTCGTGTCACACGGCAACGCCGTCATCTGCGACATCAACGTCCCCGTCACGCTCGACGGGTTGGCGGTGCGCCCTCTAGATCTGCTGCACGGCGACGTCAATGGGGTTCTGGTGGTGCCAGACGGCATCGCGGCCCGGTTGGCGGAGGAGGCGGAGCGGGTGCGCGCCACAGAGCGGGAGGTACTCGATTTCGTACGGACGCCGGGGCTGACGGTAGAGAAGCTCAGGAAATTTCAGGAGCGGTTCAGGCACTGACAGGCGCGTGCCGTGACAGGATTAGCGGCGGGCGGCCGCCGGCGCAAGCTTCTCCGACACGCCCTGCGCCGCGTGGCGGAGCGCCGCGATGAGGCGCTTCTGGAGTTGCTCGTCGCGCATCCGCATTTTGGGTGAGGAGACGCTGATCGCCGCAACGGCGTGGCCGTCCACGTCGAGAATCGGTGCGCCGAAGCAGTAACCCTCGAGGACGCTTTCCTCCGGGTCGGTGCTGTACCCGCGTGCGTGGATCCGCTCGAACTCGCGTTTCAGCTCGACTTCGTCGGTAATCGTGTGTTCGGTAAAGCGATGGATTCCGTAACTCCGAATGAGGCGGTCGCGCACCTCTTCCCGCTGAAAGGCGGCGATCGCCTTGCCGAGCGAGCTGGCGTGCGGCGGGACGATGCGTCCGACGGTGTTGCCCATGTGAATCAGGTGCGGGCTCTCCACCGTCGCGACGACCTCGACCCGGTTCTCGAAGTGCATGGCGAGGCTGACCGTTTCGCGGAATTCGCGGCTCAGCTCTTTGAGCGCCGGCGTCGTCGCCTCGACGAGCGCGGTGCGGAGCCGCCCGGGCGCCCATGCCCGTAAATCGGCGGCGACGGTGTACCGACCGGCGGAATCGCGCTCGATATAGCCGGACACTTCGAGCGTGTGCAGAATACGAAAGACGGAACTCTTGGTGAGTTCCAGCCGCAGCGTCAGTTCGTTGAGCGACAGTGGCTGTGCGCTCGACCTGAGAATGGCGATGACGTCCAGCGCCTTCCCGATGACTTTCGAGAAGTACTTGTCACTGCGCTCTCGCGCCGGCGGCGCTGTCAGAGGCTCCAGGGCGGTCGTGGTGCCGGTGGTTGGAGGCATATCTAAACGGCCGATCTGGAACCGCGTTCGAAATGTGCTGGACAGCGCATCGTACTAGACCAGCTAAGGATAAACAAGTTCACGACTTACGGTTCACGACTGTAGTCAGTAATTCGGCTACCCTAGGAGCCTGGACCCCCGCTTTCTTGGGCCGCCATAGCCGAAGGCGAAGGCGCCCGCGGGGGTGACAGACGGGCCGCGGGGGTGACGAAATACTCGCTTCACCAGTCGCGATGGTGGCCGTCTGGTTTCAGGGGAGAAAAAAACGGGCCGCGGTCTACCCTACCGCGGCCCGGGTCAACCAATCCGGAGGAGGAGAGAGGGTCGGCGTCAGGCGGCTTTCGCGGGCACGCCCATCGGAGCCGCCACCGCCGATGGCTCCGGCGCCCGTTCCACGATCGTCCACGCGTCGGGTTCGTCCAGCAACCGCTTGGCAAACGCCGTGTGCAGCGCATGGCCCGCGCGGTGCGCCACCAGGTGCCCGATCAAGGGGTACCCCACCAGCGCAAGATCCCCGATGGCATCCAGAATCTTGTGGCGCACAAACTCGTCCTCGAACCGCAGCTGATTGTTCAGCACGCCGGTTTCGCTGAGGACGATGGCGTTTTCGAGCGAGCCGCCCAGCGCGAGCCCCTGCTGGCGCAGCAGCTCCACTTCGTGCAGGAACCCGAACGTGCGCGCCGGTGCGATGTCGTCCACAAACGACGTCTCGGTCACCTCCATCGTCTGCGACTGGTGCCGCAGCAACGGGTGATCGAAGCTGATCGAATAGCTCACCTTGAAGTGATCCGATGGATAGAGCGACATCAACTTGTCGCCGCGCGACACCGTGATGGGCCGCAGCACCTTCAGATACCGCCGTGGCGAGCCCTGCGTCTTCACGCCCGCTTCCTGCAGCAGGTACACAAACGGGGCCGCGCTGCCGTCCATCACCGGCACTTCGCGATGGTCCAGTTCCACCACCACGTTGTCGATGCCCATGCTGACAAGCGCCGCCAACAGGTGCTCGACCGTGTCGACCATCGCGCCGTTGTGGGTGAGGCCCGTGGCGTGATTGGTGCCCGATAGGTGCAGAACCGACGCCGGGATTTCGGTGCCAAGATCCGAACGCCGGAATCGGATACCGGAATCGGCAGGTGCGGGTTTCAGGGTAAGGTTGACCTTGTGTCCGGAATGAAGTCCGATTCCGGCGCATGTCACCTGTCGTCGAAGTGTCCGCTGAAGAGTCATTGTTCTATCGATGGTCCCTGGGGAAGAACCGTGAAGAGAAGAGCAAACGACATACCAGATAAGCTCATTTCTGGACACAGAGACTAAATACCTTATATATCAATAGCTTACAGCATCATTTCCAGCCTCAACGGCACCCAGGATCGCGCCGGCTGTGGTGCTGGAACCACGCCATCAGGACGGCCTGTTGTGGTATTTCAGCCACAGCCCACAGTGTCCCGTCCCAGTGGTTCGTTGCCGAAGTCCCGGAGCGCGGCGCCCGGCTGGCAAGGCGCGACGACCGAGCATACCGGGAGTATGTGAGGGAGGAGCAACGCCGCCAGGCGGGATGCCCCGCCCGGGAATTGGGCGACAGACTACTGGGACGGGACACTAGCTCGCCACTGCCCTCACTGGCCGCTGCAAGGGCGGCAACACCGAGCGCAACACACGCCCGGTGTAGGACGCCTCCACAGCCGCCACGGCTTCCGGCGTTCCCTGCGCCACGATGTAGCCGCCCGCCGCGCCGCCTTCCGGCCCAAGGTCGATCAGGTAATCGGAGGTCTTGATCACGTCGAGGTTGTGCTCGATCACCACCACCGTGTTTCCCTGGTCCACCAGCTTCGTCAACACGTCCAGCAGTTTCTTCACATCGTCAAAGTGCAGGCCCGTGGTGGGCTCGTCCAGGATGTAGAGCGTACGGCCCGTGCCCCGCTTCGACAGCTCCTTCGACAGCTTCACGCGTTGGGCTTCGCCGCCGCTCAACGTGGTGGCCGACTGGCCCAGCTTGATGTAGCCCAGGCCCACATCCTGCAGCGTGCGCAGCTTGTTGGCCGCCGGCGGAAACGGCTCGAGCAGTGGCAGCGCCTGATCGACCGTCAACTCGAGCACCTCGGCGATCGATCGCCCGCGATACGTGATCTCGAGCGTTTCGCGGTTGTAGCGGCGGCCCTTGCACTCCTCACACGTCACGTAGACGTTGGGCAGGAAGTGCATTTCGATGGCCATCACGCCATCGCCCTGGCACGTTTCGCAGCGCCCGCCTTTCACGTTGAACGAGAAACGGCCCGGCTTGAACCCGCGCGCCTTGGCTTCGGGCAACCACGCGAACAGCTCCCGAATAAAGGTGAAGAGGCCGGTGTAGGTGGCCGGATTCGAACGCGGTGTACGGCCGATTGGCGACTGATCGATTTCGATCACCTTGTCGACCAGATCGATGCCCTCGATGCGGTCGTGTGCCCCCGGATCGGCGCTGGCCCGATAGAGCGTGCGCGCAAGCGCCCGGTACAGAATGTCGTTGACGAGCGTGGACTTGCCCGATCCGCTCACGCCGGTCACGGCCGTCAGCAGGCCCAGCGGAAGCCGTACGGTCAGGTTCTTCAGGTTGTTGGCGCGGGCGCCGCGAATCACCAGATCGCCCTTCAGTCCGGGCCGGCGCGTCTCGGGCACATCAATCACACGCTCGCCACGCAGGTACTGGCCCGTCAGCGAGGTGCGATCGTTGCGCAACAACTCGGCAGGCGTGCCCTGGAAGATCACGCGCCCGCCGTGTTCGCCCGCTCCGGGTCCGAGGTCGACCAGGTAGTCGGCGCTGCGGATGGTCTCTTCGTCGTGCTCAACCACAATCACCGTGTTGCCCAGATCCCGCAGGCGCCTCAGCGTGGCCAGCAACCGCCGGTTGTCGCGCTGGTGCAGGCCGATGGACGGTTCGTCCAGCACGTAGAGCACGCCCTTGAGATTGGCGCCAATCTGGGTGGCCAGGCGGATACGCTGGCCCTCGCCTCCCGACAGCGAGGCGGCGCTGCGGCCAAGCGTCAGGTAGCCGACACCCACGTCCACCAGAAAGCGCAGCCGTTCTGCGATTTCGCGCCGAATCCGCCCCGCCACCAGATCCTCTCGCCCGGAAAGCGCCAGCGTGTCGAACACGCCCAGGGCGTCGGAGATCGGCAGTCCCACGTACTCGCTGATCGTGCGCCCCTTCACCTGCACCGCGCGGCTTTCCGGACGCAGGCGCTCGCCGCCACAGCCCTGGCACGGGCGCAAGGCCCGGTACGGTTCCAGATCGATCTGGTCGAGCCACGTGGCGTGCGCGTAGCGGCGGCGCAGATTCGGGAGAATCCCTTCGAAGCCCTTGCCGTAGGGATCGCGCTGCCGGGTGGCGGCCGTCATGATGCCAGCCGAGGCTTTGATCCCGTCGCCCGGGCCGTGCGCGGCCGCTGGCGGCCCGTACAGCAGCAGGTCGCGTGCCTTGCGCGGCAGCCGCCCAAACGGCGTGCGCACGTCGATGTCGAAGTTCTGCCCCAGCGCCAGCACGGCCTCGCGTACCAGCTTCTTGTCGCCTGTAGCCCACGACGCGATGGCTCCATCCAGCAGCGACAGCGATTCGTCTGGCACGATGCGGGCCGGGTCGAAATCCCAGAGCGCCCCCAGGCCCTGGCAATCCTGGCACCCGCCGTGCGGCGAATTGAAGGAGAAGGCGCGAGGCGACAGCTCCGGCATGCTCAGTCCGCAGACCACGCAGGCCAGCTTTCGCGAAAACAGCCGGTCGCCGCCATCAAGCGTGTTGATCACCACGACATCGTCGGCCAGCCCCAGGGCCATGTCGATCGACTCCGACAAGCGCCGCTCGATGCCGGGCTTCACGATCAGACGGTCGATCACGATTTCGATGGCATGATTGCGACGCCGGTCGAGCGCAATCTCTTCGTCAAGCGATCGCACCGTGCCGTCGATCCGCGCCTTCAAGAAACCGCGCTGCCGCCAGCCGGCCAGTTCCTTCTTGAACTCGCCCTTGCGGCCGCGCACCACCGGCGCCAGCACGTTGATGCGGTTGTCGGAGGGGGCCGTCATCACCTGCGCCACAATCTGCTCGGTGGTCTGCGAGCTGATGGCCTGGCCGCATTGCGGACAATGGGCCACGCCGATGTTGGCGAAGAGCAGCCGCAGGTAGTCGTAGATTTCGGTGACCGTGCCGACCGTGGACCGTGGGTTCGAGCCGGTGGTCTTCTGCTCGATCGCCAACGCCGGCGACAGGCCTTCGATGGAGTCCACGTCGGGCTTCTCCATCTGCTCGAGGAACTGGCGGGCGTAGGCCGACAGCGACTCCACATAGCGGCGCTGCCCTTCGGCGTAGATGGTATCGAAGGCCAGCGACGACTTGCCGGAGCCCGACAGGCCCGTGATGACGACGAGCTGGTTGCGCGGCAGATCCACGTCGATGTTCTTCAGGTTGTGGACCCGGGCGCCGCGGATGGAGATCCAGCGATGCATCATGCGTCTGACAAGGGAATGCGGGCCGAAGCTCCGGCCCTCTGTGGGGAATTTCGGAGGCAGCCCAAAAAGGCATTCTATCATGTGGACAGGTATAATCGGCCCGGGCAGAGAGTGAGTGCAGGGAGCGTGTACATGAGGCGCACCGTCGGGCGAAACGTCGGAAGAAACGTCGGAAGAAACGTCGGAAGAAATGTCGGGAAAAACGTAGTGCGCAAGGACGGCGCGGCCAAGGCGTCAGGCGCGGCGCGCTATGTGGACGACCTGATCTGGCCGGGCATGCTGCACGGCCGGACCATCCGGTCATCCATCCCATGCGGCGACATCGCGCGGGTCCGGCTCGATTTCGACGCCGCCGGCTTCACGGTGGTCGATGCCCACGACATTCCCGGCCGCAACGTCGTCTCCCTGATTCAGGACGACCAGCCGTGCCTCGCCTCCAGCCAGGTGCGACACGTCGCCGAGCCCATTCTTCTGCTGGCGCACGAGAACCCCGAACGTCTGCGCGACGCGAAGGTGGAGATCGACTATCGCCCAAAGACGCCTGTGCTCGATCCGGAGCACTCCTCCCACGTGTTCAAGCACGTGCGGATCGAGAAGGGCGCCATCGACGAGGGGTTCCGGCGCGCCGATCTGATTGTGGAAGGCACCTATCGCACCGGGCACCAGGAGCACCTGTACATCGAAACCAATGGCATGCTGGCCGTGCCGGGCGATGGCGGCGTCACGGTGTACGGATCACTGCAGTGCCCCTACTACGTCCACAAGGCGCTGTGCGTGCTGCTGGCCCTGCCCCACGACAAGGTGCGCGTGGTGCAGGCCGAAACCGGCGGCGGGTTTGGCGGGAAAGAAGACTACCCCTCCATCCTGGCCGGCCACGCCTGCCTGCTGGCCCTGAAGTCGGGCCGGCCGGTCAAGATCATCTACGACCGCACCGAAGACATGGTGGCGACCACCAAACGCCACCCATCGATCGTCCGCCACAAGACGGGTGTGATGCGCGATGGCACGCTCTCGGCCATGGACATCGATGTGCTGATGGACGGCGGCGCGTACTGTACGCTCAGCCCGGTGGTGCTGTCGCGCGGATCGATTCATGCCACCGGCCCCTATCGCTGCGACCACGTGCGCATCGATGGCCGCGTCGTGATGACCCACACCCCGCCCAACGGAGCCTTCCGCGGCTTTGGCGCACCGCAGACGCTGTTTGCCGCCGATGTCCACATGGAACGCATTGCCGAGGCACTGGGCATGGACTCGGCCAAGTTGCGCGAGATGAACGCCTTGCGGCCCGGCGACATTACCGCCACCGGGCAGACGCTGGGCCGCGACGCCAGCGCCCTCGAGGTGTTGCGCGACACGCTGAAGCGCAGCGATTACCATCGCAAGCGCCGCGCCTATCGAGGGACCAACACGGGCATTGGCCTGTCGCTGTTCTTCCACGGCGCCGGCTTTACCGGCAGCGGTGAAGTGTACCTGGCGTCACAGGCATCGCTCGAGCTCACCCCGACCGGCGTGCGCGTGCTGGCGGCCAGCACGGAGATCGGCCAGGGCCAGCGCACCGCCCACGCGCAAATCGTGGCGGAGGCGCTCGGCATCCCGTACGACCAGGTCGAGGTCGAGATCGCCGACACGGCGTTTGTGCCCGACAGCGGTCCCACCGTCGCATCGAGAACAACGATGGTCGTGGGAGGGTTGTTGAAGCGGTGCGCCGAACAGGTGCGCGAGAAGCTGGGTAGGATGTCGCCGCGCGAGTATCTTCGCAGGCACGGACCGCTCGTGGTCACCACACAGTACGAGCCGCCCCCGGACACCGAGTGGGACGATCGGACGTATCGCGGATCGGCCTACGGAACGTACGGCTGGGCCGCCGAGGTGATTGAAGTCCAACACGACCCCGTCACCGGCCAGGTGTGGCCGCTTCGCGTGACAACGGCGCAGGACATCGGCAGGGTCATCTTTCCCATCGGCGCGCGCGGCCAGATTGAAGGCGGCACGGCACAGGGCCTTGGCTACGCGCTGACCGAAGAGGTCGTGATGCGGGATGGCGCCATGGCCAACGCGCAGCTGACCAACTACATCATCCCCACCTCGCTCGACACGCCGCCCATCGACGTGGTGATGATCGAGCGGCCCTACGCGCACGGCCCGTACGGCGCCAAAGGCGTGGGCGAAATGCCGTTTGACGGCGTGGCGCCCGCCGTGGTGAACGCGATCCGCAGCCTCGGGATCGACGTGCGCCAGATTCCGGCCACCCCCGAGCGCGTCATGGCCGCCCCGCCTTCGCTGGTAGCCAGGTCTGACCAGCTACGGCGCGACCAGGTTCCGCCTTCGCCGCTGGCGGGTTCTGCCCGGCTACGGCGTGACAAGGGTGGAGAGGCGGTGCGTTCGTGACGACTGCGCGACACCGGCTCATCGCTTTTGTGTTGAACGGCCGGCGCATCACCGTTCGAGCGCACCCGTTGAAGCGTCTGCTCGACCTGCTGCGCGAAGACTGCGGCCTGACTGGCACCAAGGAAGGCTGCGGGGAAGGCGAATGCGGCGCCTGTACGGTGCTGGTCGATGGCCAGGCCGTCAACTCGTGCCTGGTGCCGGTTGGCCAGATAGCCGGCGCGACGATTCAGACCATCGAGGGCCTGAAAGGCCATCACCGGCTGCAGCAGGCCTTTGCCGAACAGGGCGGCGCACAGTGCGGCATCTGCACTCCGGGCATGATCCTGGCGGCTGTCGCGCTCGGGCCGAGGCCCACGCTGGATCAAGTGCGCACGGGTCTTTCGGGCAACCTGTGCCGCTGCACCGGCTACATGGGAATCTACCGCGCGATCCAGGCAGCCCAAAAGCCCAAAGCCCGTGTTCGTCGGAGGCGGGCATGAGGACGTCTCTCTCGCCTTTGCAACTCCTGCGCCCGCGCTCGCTTCGTGATGCCCTGCGCCTGTTGCGCGAAGAGCGCCCGCTGGTGCCGCTTGCCGGATGCACCGATGTGTACGTGGGACTGAACTTCAGCACGCTTCACGACCAGCGATTCCTGAACATCTGGGGTCTCGATGGCTTGGGTGGCATCTCGGCCGATGGCGACGTCTTGCGCATCGGCGCGCTGGCCACCTACACCGAGATCATCGGCTCGCCCCTGGTGCGGCGGCGTGTGCCGATGCTGGTGTCGGCGGCGCGCGAGGTGGGCGCCGTGCAGATTCAGAACCGGGGCACGCTCGGGGGCAATATCGCCAACGGATCGCCGGCAGGCGACACCCTGCCGGTTTTGGCCGCTGCCGAAGCCCTGGTCGAACTGCAAAGCATCGACGCGACGCGCAAGGTGCCGTTTACCACGTTCTACACGGGCTATCGCCAGAGCGTGATGCGTTCCGACGAGTTGATTACGGCCATCGAGTTCCCTCGCATCGAGGGACCGCAGTGGTTCCGCAAGGTCGGCACGCGCGCGGCGCAGTCGATCTCGAAAGTGGTAATGGCCGCGGTGCGTGCCGATCGCCCCCGCATCGCACTGGGCAGCGTAGCCCCCACCGTGGTGCGTGTGCCGCGCACCGAGGAGGCGCTGGCAGCCGGCGCCGCACTGACCGACGCCCAGCGCATGCTGCAAGAAGAGATTCACCCGATCGACGACATCCGATCGACGGCCGCCTACCGACGCCGCGTCTCCGCCAACCTGCTCGCCCAGTTCTGGGGCGACACGGCCTGACGGTGCTATTGAATCGGCGTGGAGCCGGCCGGCGCGGTGGTGTCGGTCATGGCGAGGGCGGTCTGCTGCGTGGCCGAGTAGATCGTGCCGTTCGTGTTGGTGCCGAACGCGCGGGTGCCGCCTCCGGGAGATGGCGTCGCGGTGGCGTTGAAGCCCTGCATCACCGATCCGGCCGCCAGGCCGTTGCACGACGCCGGTGTATCAGTCGCCGCCCCGCTCGAACTCGACATCGTCACCATGTAGCCGCTCTTGGACACCGTGGTGCCCGTGGTGAGGTCTGGGCTGAGAAAGGCGGTGCCTCCGGCGGGCGGGGTGCCCAGATTGGGCAGGCTGGGCGAGAAGAAGCCGTTGCCGCAGGTGGCCACGTAGATCTGCTGGGCAGCCTTGATGGCGCCCAGCGACGCCACGGCCGACGTTTCGTTGCCCGCCTGCCGCGCGCGCATCAGGCCCGGCACCGCGACGGCGGCAATCACCCCGATAATCGCCACCACGATCAACAACTCGATCAGCGTGAAACCCCTGCTGGTTCTCATCTCGAGACGTCCTTCCCTAGCCGCTATTCTATCCTCCGCACTGGCGGGGCGCACCTGTCTGCCTATTTGACTGCCTATTTGACTGCTTATTTGACGAGGGTGCGCATGCGCGGGTTGGGATGGCGGGCCAAGGAATCGTGGTAACTGTTTACCGCTAATGATCTGGAGGCGGTAAACAATTACGAACCGTGGGGGGTCCGTACACGCCGCGAGGGATGCTCGCCCGTGGCAAGCATCCCTCGCGAAGCGTGTGTCCCAGCGCGTGCTGGGAGAGGAGTGTTACTGGAGCGGGTTGGCGCCAGCGGGGGCCGTCGTGTCGGTCATCGCCAGAGCCGCCTGCTGCGTCGCCGAGAAGATCGTGCCCGTGGTGTTGGTGCCGAACGAACGGGTGCCGCCGCCAGCCGCCGGGGCCGCCGTCGCGTTGTAGCCCTGCACCACCGCGCCGGCCGCCAGGCCGTTGCAGGAGGCCGGAGCCGCTGTCGCCACGCCCGACGAGCTGCCCATGGTGACGGTGTAGCCGCTCTTGGACACGCTGGCCGTGCCCGACAGATCCGGGCTGATGAACGCTGAGGAGCCGCCGGTCGGCACCACGCCAAGGTTCACCAGACTGGGCGAGTAGAAGCCGTTACCGCAACTGGCCGCGTAGGTCGACTGGGCGCTGTTGATGGCGCGCAGCGAACCGATGGCCGACGCTTCGTTGCCCGACTGACGGGCGCGCAGGAGGCCCGGCACCGCGATGGCCGCGATGATACCGATGATCGCCACAACGATCAGCAATTCGATCAGCGTGAATCCTTTGTTGCTCTTCATTGTCTCTTCTCCCTCTCGTCTCGAGAAATCGTCCGGTTAAGGTGTTGACGTCCGTGCCGCAATCAAACGGGCGGTTTCTCCCACCCCGAGAACTGATTGCCGTGCGACCATTCCTTTAGCAAGCCTGGTGCCAGACTTGACCGGGCCGGCACATGCTCATGTAACCTACTGATTGTATTGATGTTAAATGTCAACACCCCGTCGGCGAGAGTCGCGGCCGTGTCAGGCCAGTGACGCTCAGCGTCGCGCAGGGCTGCCGCAAATTGTCAATGCATGCCCCCGCGGGGGCCCGGACAGCTTCGACGGGCTTCATCGTACCGAACGAAGCAGGCCTTTCGTCGTCCCCGCACCCTGTCTGTCACCCCCGCGCACGCGGGGGGCCAGGCGTAGACTTGCCGGCGCCGTTGGGACCGATGATGTCACCCCCGCGCACGCGGGGGTCCAGGATTCTGGATTCCCGCATTCTTGGGAATGACGAGCGGAGAGCGGGAATGACGAGATGGCGACAGTGGAGGGTGGCTTGTTGGGCTAGCGCAGGCGGAATCGCACCGCCACACCGTACTTGCCGGTGGTCTTGCCCGTGAAGGCGGCGGGGCCTGCAACCGGCCAGATGCCAGACACCCACGGAAAGGGGTTCGACATGTCGTTGCGATAGAACCCGACTGTGACCGCGTGGTCCCAATTTACGTAGATGCGAGAGATGTGCTCGCGGATTTTCTTGCCGGTGGTGACGCCGTACAGCTTGTTGATCTCGAGGTACTTCACCAGCGAGTCGTCGCGCGACAGTTCCTCGCGGATGAAGGCTCCACCCACACGCAGGTGATCCCCGATGGGGATGCCGAGGTCGATCCCGACGTAGTAGCCGGGCTTCACGATGGGGCTGGGATCGATGCCGAGCATCTCGGCGCTGGTGCGCGTGGGACCCCACACGTAGCGGGCGTACTCGCCGAAGATCGTCACAAAGCTGGCCGGCGTCACCCTCGCCCCCACCACCAGGGCATCGTCGATTCTCTTGGAGGCCCAGTAGCTGGGCAGCCGCTCGACCTTCGAACCTGTGTAGCCCTTCTTGTAGGCGGCCCGCACCTCCACCTGGTCAACCGGCGCGTACGATCCCGACACGATGGCCGTCAGCGCGCTGTTCGAATCGAGCGACCCGTCCTCAAAGTAGTAGTAGTCGTAGTCCTTCCACCGGTTGCCGTCGCCAAGAATCGCGCCGGCGACCAGACCGAAGAGCGGCAAGGTTCGACCCTCAGGTTGCTTCGTGTACGAGAACAGCGCGCCGAAGTTCGCCTCTGCGTTGATTCGCTGAATCGTCGTGGCGTCCTTGGCCGTCAACGCTCCGGCGTCCTCCCAGTAGAACCCGATGGGCAGGATGAAGCGGCCGAAGCGAATCTTCGCGGAAGGCAAGAACCGGAAGTCCATGAACCCTTCGCGCAACGGGCCCTGTTGAGCCACCACGTCGAGGGCAATGCCTCGGTACAGGTCCACCCGGCGGCTGCCGTACTTGGGTTCGCAGGGCACCTGCGGACCCGCGCTGTAGAGCGCGCCCGGGACATTCGGATAGAAGAAGCCCGGCTCGCCACACCCCGGCACCGGTTCAACTTCGGCAATCGGATTGATCGCGATGCGGTACGACACCCGATCGTTCAACTTCCCTTCCAGCGTCACCGTGACGTAACCCACGCGGCCCTGGTTCTCGAAGCCGAGCGGCGCGTTGGCGCCGTCGTGCCCATACCCGGCCAGAAACTCAACGCCAATCTTGAGCCGCTCGGTCACTTGAACGCGCGGAGGTCCGGCAACGGCCGAAGTGCCAGACTGCTGCAGGTGGTGCGTTGCTTGAGCGGCCTGCGGGGCCGGTGATGGCTGCGACTGCGCCTTGCCGTCGGGGCCGGTCTGGGCGGCGCACGGTTCGGCCGCCATCACCAGCATCAACAGCAACAGCGACCGGGGGATCAGAAACCGCATGCCATGCCTCCACTCGCAGACCACGTGGTGTCGTGTAAGGACCCGGAAGGAAATAAGGGTGTCATCGTGGGCGTCGAGGCGCCCGCCCGGCAAGGCGCGAGGAGCGCGCATACCGGGAGTATGTAAGCGACGAGCAACGCAGCCCGGCGGGATGCATCGGCGTCCAAGATGGCATAGTTATTCCCTTCCGGGTCCTAAGTGCGACGTGCCAAGCCCCGCTGCCCCGCCCTGTGGGACCAGGACACATCGCGGAAACCTACGATGATTCGCGCGAGACGCCAATGTCAAGCACGCGAAGCTTGAACGGGTAGGTAGACAGATACTCTTTTGTTCACGGTGGTGGTAGGATTCCCCGATCCACTAACGGGCATTCGTTCGGTGCCTGCGATGTGGCGGGCAGTCTCTCGTCGTTCTTGTGGGAACCACTCAAGACGGAGGAATGGCGCATGCACAACCACTCGGCTGCCAGACTCGGCGTGTTCGTGCTGATGCTGGCCCTGGCCGCTCCGGCGGCCGCGCAGGAGTTCCGAGGCCGCATCAACGGCGTCGCGCGGGACAACTCCGGGGCGGTGCTCCCCGGCGTCACGGTCACCGCGTCGAGCCCGGCCCTCATCCAGCCGCAGATCGCGGTCACGGATTCTGACGGCGGCTATCGTCTGATCGCGCTGCCGGCAGGCACCTATACCCTGACGTTCGAGCTGCCGGGGTTCAAGACGCTCAAGCGCGAAGGGATCCGCGTCGTCATCGCCACGACGCTGACCGTTGGCGTCCAGCTCGAAATCGCGTCGCTCGCTGAAACCGTCACCGTCTCTGGTGAAACGCCCATCGTCGACACATCGACGACGAGGGTCGGCACCAACTTCACCAAGGAGCTGCTGACGGAGATCCCGAACGCTCGCGACATCTGGGCCGCCATGTCCCAGGCACCGGGTTTCCAGATGACGGGCTACGACGTCGGCGGGTCGCACACCGGCACGCAGACCGGCTACGTGACCTACGGCATCAGCCAGCAGCGGACCACGCGCATCGAGGGCGTCAATACCACCGAAGGCACTGATGCCAACGCTGGCTACTTCGACTTTGGGGCCTTCGAGGAGTTCCAGCTCGGCGCGGCCGGTAGCGGCGCCGATCAGGACACCGCGGGCGCCTCGCTCAACATCACGGTCAAGTCTGGCGCCGACAAGTTCACCGGCCAGTGGTACAGCGACTGGATGGGCGCGGGCCTGATCGCCAACAACGTGCCGGATGCGCTGAAGGTGACTGGCGGCCAGAAGGACGGCTACCCGGCGCCACCGGGAGGCGTGAGCCGCGGCAACCAGACCGACAAACAGTACGACCTGAACGCCAACCTCGGCGGACCGATCTACAAGGGCAAAGCGTGGTTCTTCGCCTCGTGGCGCCTCAACAACCAGTTCAAGTACATCACGGGCATGCCGGGCGTGCTCGCGCAGTCGAAGCTGCCGAACATCACGATCAAGGGCACCTACCAGGTCAGCCGCGGTAATCAGTTCGTGATCTACTGGAACAAGCGCACCAAACTGCAGTCCTTGCGCAACCTGTCGACCGTGGTGCCCGTCTCGGCGGCGTACTACCAGGCGTCCGAGAACTACCCGTATAAGGGTGAGTGGACCAGCGTCATCAACAACCGCATGTTCCTCGACGTGATCGTCGGCAACTGGCGCAACGACTTCCCCCTGCGGCCGACGGCCGAGGGCGGGACGTACAGCGGAACCATGGGCCCCGGCCGCATGGAGCTGAACACCGGCCAGTATCTCGACGGCGGCGCCAGCAATTTCTACCAGAAGCAGCGCCGATACAAGCCGCAATACACCATCGCCTTCAACTACTTCAAGCAAGGTTGGATGGGCGACCACGACTTCAAGATCGGGTCTGACGGCCGCTGGGAGAAGCGCCTGTTCTTCCGCGACGAGCCTCCCGGAAACGTCTTCTACCGCGATCGTGGGACGGCGGTCAGCG
>ERZ1292640.2515-Hain-H43-02um-R1-2515-length-14627-cov-4_pt1 | contig 14627 bp, 14 predicted proteins | sample MGYA00564404_ERZ1292640 | MGnify/ENA primary metagenome ERZ1292640 (study PRJEB36523, sample SAMEA6512636) | groundwater metagenome | collected 2019-01-08 | study: AquaDiva: Metagenomics assemblies of 32 groundwater samples
TCGGCCTCTCGAACGCGCTGAGATTACTCTCGGCGATGACGGGCAGATAGTGATCGATAAGAACATTAAGTTCCGGTACGAGCTGGGCGAATGGGGTAAGCCCGGCTCCTTCTTGAACTATACTGGTGTGTGAACTTAGAGCTGTGTGATCATTCCACTGTTCAGTATCAAACCCAAAAGCGGAGTTAGTCTATGCCAGGCTTGATGGAAAAGTTTAGAAAAACAGATGTATACAAATCCATTTTCCGCCACAGTTATCAGGACACGCAGAGGAATCGTGCCCTCCAGATTGTCGATAATGTTTTTCTCCATCTTCACCCCGTTCGAGTCGGACGACACGCCACGAGTGTCAGCTACACGTGGGGGATGGGCGGAATAACTCTCCTGATCTTCCTTGTGACGATTGTGACAGGCGTGATCCTCATGTTCTACTATCGGCCTGCTGCTCAGTATGCATATGAGGATATGAAATACCTCATGCATGATGTTCCCTTCGGCCCACTCATTCGCAACATGCACCGCTGGGCAGCACATGCCATGGTAATCACGGTGATGCTACACATGTTTAGAGTTTTTCTGACTGGATCTTACAAACCCCCACGACAGTTCAATTGGGTCATAGGAGTGCTCCTTCTTGTATTGACACTTCTGCTGAGTTTCACCGGATATCTCTTGCCATGGGATCAACTCTCGATATGGGCGGTAACAGTGGGGACGAACATGGCACGGGCTACCCCGCTCCTCGGGCATGAGGGTCCCTTCGGCCCAGAGCTCGGAATGAGGCCGGACAACGATGTGAGGTTTCTCCTTCTGGGGGGGACGCAAGTTGGCCCACCAACACTCCTCCGGTTCTATGTGCTCCATTGCATTTTCTTGCCGCTCGTTGCCAGCGTGTTCATGTCCGTGCACTTCTGGCGGGTACGCAAAGATGGCGGCATTTCTGGACCAGAAACCGGCAAGAAAATCTCCTGACCACCTTGAGAGAACTCGTTTGGTCGTTTTACTTTTTCAGTGTTAGGGAATCGGTATGAACAATTTCCTGAAGATTGTTACCAAGGCTGATAACATACCTATCGTTGGGCTTTTCCTTCTCGTCCTCTTCTTCTTTGGACTTTTCATCAGGAAGGCAAGAATCAATGACCGTCAGGAGGTCCCCGAAGAGGCGAAGCTCGATGACAAAGTCCAGGTGTGGCCGTACCTTGTCCGGCTAGAGTTTCTAGCTGCAGTGATCGTGATGGCTGTGCTTGTGATCTGGTCAATCGCTATCAACGCCCCACTCGAAGACCCCGCTAACCCATCTCTGACCCCCAATCCGTCAAAGGCTCCATGGTACTTCCTCGGCCTTCAAGAAATGCTCGTCTACTTCGACCCGTGGATTGCGGGGGTGGTGTTACCGACATTCATCATCATTGGTCTCATGGCTATTCCGTATATTGACATCAATCCGAAGGGAAGTGGGTATTACACATTTAAAGAACGTAAGTTCGCCGTGACTGTCTTTTGTGTTGGGTTTATTGGAATGTGGGTGTCGCTGATCACGCTCGGAACTTTTTTCAGGGGACCCGGCTGGAATTTCTTCTTTCCTTGGCAAGAATGGGACACACATAAAGTTGCCGTACTCAACAACGTTGATCTCTCAGAGTATTTTGGGATGCCGACGCGTTTTCCAGACAACAGCCTCAATCCCGCTGCGTTTCTCTTCGGGGCTGTTATTGTGTTGGGTTACTATTCTTCAGGCGTCATCTATTATCTCAAGAAAAGAAACACAGACTTTATGAAGAAATTGGGGCTGCTTCGCTACAGCATCGTGGCGTTGCTGTTCCTCACGATGGTTGCCCTTCTTATTAAGATCGGCCTGAGGATCATCCCACCAATTGTCGGGGTCAACCCAGTGAAGTATGTTTGGGTAACGCCATGGTTCAATGTGTAGAAGATCTCTCAGATTACTATGGATGCGAAGTAAGGAGAAGAGCTTGTTCAAGAAGCGTGCACAGATCCCAATAGAAGAACGCAACTACGCTCCGATCTACCTAATTTTCAGCGGCCTGCTCTTCCTCGGAACGATGTGGGCAGTCATCGATGAAGTTACCATTCGGCGTCCTTGGAAGGACTATCAGCGGGATTTCTACGCCCTTGGTGAACAGAAATTCAACGAGCGCTACGGGGAAGCGCTGGCTCATGTTGATTCCACGAAGTATCTTGATCTTCAAAAACAGTTAGGGCCTGCTGAAGAGGCCTTGAAGAGCGATGAGTACATCCAGGCGGTGAAGGCACTTGAAAAGCTCCGTCTCCAACTCGATGACGTTACGAGGGAGTGGCGCTTCTCGAGAGGCCGATCCGATGCAGCATACTATGAGTACAAGAAAAACTTCCACGAAGGGAAGGAGGACCCTGAAGGTAAGAAGCGGCTCGACGAGCTGGATGCGGAGATCGCGAAGCATGCCTCTGAAATAAATGAGGTGAATCAGAGTATCTCTGGAGTCCAAGCAGTTGTGAACCGTTACAAAGATAGAGTGGATAGTCTTCGAGCGGATATAAAAGGACTCTTCTCTGAGCCTCAGAAACTCGCCGATAAGTCCGAACACATGAAGGCGAGCCCAATCGAGGTGCGGCAGACGGTAATTAACGATTTCGAGAAGACGAATTTTGGAGACCTGAAAGCTCGTGTCGATCGTTGCGTCACTTGCCACGTAGGCTACAACGATCCAATTTTCGCTGACGCTCTAGAGCCATTCAAAACTCACCCGATGCCCGAGCTCCTTTCGCTTCATAATCCAGAGAAATTTGGCTGTACTCCCTGTCATCGGGGACAAGGGCCTGCTCTCACGAAGGGCGATGCCCACGGTGACGCAGATCCCTATTGGGAATTTCCAATTCTCAAAGGGAAGGACGTATACGCTGGATGCAACTCCTGTCACGCGAGTGAGGTGGTGGTGAAGTTTGCACCCCGTTTGACGAGGGCGAAACAGCTCCTGATGGAATCCGGCTGTTTTGCTTGCCACGACATTAAGAATTATACCGACCTTCCGAAAATCGGGCCCGACCTGAATGATCTCACTGTGAAAGCAAGGCCTGAGTGGGTTTACCGATGGGTGAAGAACCCAAAAGAGTACACCCCGAACACACGCATGCCAAACTTCCGTCTTTCGGAAGATGAGGCTGAGGCGGTCACAGCTTACCTGGTTGACATTTCAAAGCAGAGTGTCTTTCGGCCCACTTATCCTCCAGGGACCTACAAGGGGGGAGTGGCTACAAGAGGGAAGGAGCTTGTCGATAACATTGGTTGCAAGGGCTGTCATGTCGCGGGAAACGATATTCGTATGCGTACGGAGAGAGGGACAAGTTATGATATCGCGCCTGAGCTTTCGTGGGTAGGTGGAAAAGCCAATGCCGATTGGCTTTTCGATTGGCTAAAGAATCCGCGTCACTATCATCCAAACACGAGGATGCCAAGCCTTCGGTTGACTGACGCCGAAGCGCGAGATATCGTTGCCTACCTGACCCCTCTCAAAGATGATCGCCCCGCGCCGCCAAAGGTCTTGGACTTAGACAACAAAGAAAAGATTGCGAAGGGGTTGAAGACTATCCGTGAATATGGATGTTTTGGGTGTCACAATATCAAAGGAACTGAAAGAGAAGGGAAAGTCAGCGTCGATCTATCAGATTTCGGAAGGAAGCTTGTTGAGCAGATGGATTTCGGAGACACGAAGGTCCCTCACACGTGGGACGACTGGGTGAGGAACAAACTCAAGGATTCTCGTGTTTTTCAGACGGATCGCATAGTGCAGAAAATGCCTGTCTTCTCTTTCTCTGACGAGGAGATAGAAACGCTGAGGATGCTGTTGAAGAGTTTTCAGAAGGAGGGCGTCTCAGAAAAATACCAGTATCCCCTCACAAAGAGACAGCGCGATATTGATAACGGTCGAAGACTCTCAATGTGGTATAACTGTTTTAACTGTCATCAGCTTGAAGAACGGGGCGGTTATATCAGTGCTACCCTGGAGGATCAGGCTCTAAGTCCGCCGATGCTGACAGGTGAGGGCGCGAAAGTTCAGGAGCCCTGGCTCCACGGCTTCTTGCGGAGTCCAAGTGTGATCCGTCCATGGTTGAAATTCAGGATGCCCACGTTCAGCTTGACCGATGAGGAGATCTCAACGATCACGAAGTACTTCCTCGGTCTGGCGAAAGAAGATCTTGGAATTCGTGATTATGCGGCAACCCCGATTGAGGAGAAATACCTGTCGCCAGGAAAGAAGCTTTTCGAGAGTTACCAATGTGCCAAGTGTCATCCTGCGGGAGCTGTCCAATTAGGGGGGGGCGTGGTAGCGGCGAACCTTGCTCCAAACCTGGGACTCGCGGCGGGGCGGCTGAAGCCAGAATGGATCGTTGATTGGTTGCGCGACCCGGAGAAACTCGAGCCCGGAACGAATATGCCTACGTTTTTTTATGAAGTTCAAGCGCCCGACCAGACAGTCTTTGGTGGCAACTCGGAAGAACAGATCAAGGCGCTGAGGACTTACGTCTGGAGCCTTGGAAGACGGAAAGCTGCGGTGGCTGCTAGGTGATTCTGTTGCTGTTCAAAATAAATCTATCTAACACAATCTAATTAATGTAGAAGAAGGAGATAGAATGAAGAAGCTAAACACCATGTTGATGGCGCTCGCTACACTATGTCTCGCAAGCTACGCGTTAGCAGGCGATGTCTCAGGAAAAGTATCGTTTGAAGGCACACCTCCGAAGCCGGCTCGTCTGCAGATGGGTGCTGATGCCGTCTGCATGAAACAACACAAAGATCCTGTCTTCAGCCAAGAGGTGCTTGTGAACAAGAATAGAACTCTCAAGAATGTTCTGGTCTATATAAAGGAGGGGCTTAGTGGTAAGACATATGAACTCGCAAAAGAGAAGGTGGTGTTCGATCAGAAAGGTTGTATGTACACACCTCACGTCCTGGGAATTCAGACTGGTCAGGAACTGGAGGTCAGGAATAGCGACCCAACTCTCCACAACGTCCATTCCTTGTCGAAGCTGAATCCTCAGTTTAATCTTGGTCAACCTAAGCAAGGAATGAAGTTCACAAAGAAGTTTGATAAGCCTGAGACGTTCAAGGTTAAGTGCGAGGTCCATTCATGGATGGGTGCCTACATCGGAGTATTCAATCATCCCTTCTTCTCCGTCACGGGCGATGATGGATCGTTCACTCTCAAGAACCTTCCAGCAGGGGAGTATACCATTGAAGCATGGCACGAGAAGTATGGAACACAGACAGCTAAGTTAACTGTGGGCGCGACGGGAAAAAAGGCCGTTGATTTTAAATTCACGGCAAAGTAACTCTCCGATCTTAGAACCCTGGGGCAAATTCCTCAGGGCGTCATTCCTCCTAAAGACAAAGGAAAGAACCAGTGGAGCACGTAGTCACTTCTGAACACGCAGCACATGGTATCGCCCACACGGAAGAGTTGAGCTTCTGGCGAAAGTATGTCTTCGCGCTCGACCACAAGGTCATCGGGATCCAATACCTCTTCACCAGTCTGATCTTTCTTCTCTTCGGCTTCACTCTGATGATGATCATGCGGTGGCAGTTGGCGTATCCGCTCGAGCAAGTTCCCATCATCGGCAAACTTCTGGGAGAGGCGAATGCCCCTGAAGGGATCATGGTGCCTGAGTTTTACAATCAGCTTGGGGCCATGCACGGTACGATCATGGTTTTCTTAGGAATCGTTCCGCTGGCCGTGGGCGCTTTCGGCAACTTCGTGCTGCCTTTACAGATCGGTGCACCCGACATGGCATTTCCGAAGCTCAATATGATGAGTTACTGGTCGTACTTTTTGGGTGGAGTGACGATGTTGTCAAGCTTCTTCGTTCCCGGTGGGGCAGCGAATTCGGGTTGGACCTCCTATCCTCCTTTGTCTGACATTGCTACGTTCGGACAAACAATGTGGTTATTCGGGATGGTCTTCTTGATCACCTCCTCTCTCCTGGGCTCGATCAACTTCATCGTCACGACAATACAACTCAGGGCGAAGGGACTTACGTTTATGCGGCTGCCGTTTTTTGTATGGGCGCAGTTGGTAACTTCGTTCCTACTGCTACTGGCCTTTCCACCTCTTGAGGGTGCAGCCGTTCTCCAATTGATGGATCGTTTAGCTGGGACAAGTTTCTTTCTTCCCAGCGGTCTCGTAGTAGCTGGTCAACCTCTCAGCGTGAGTGGAGGAGGAAGTCCTCTGCTCTGGCAGCACCTCTTTTGGTTTCTTGCCCACCCTGAGGTGTATGTGCTCATTCTACCCGCGATGGGAATTGTCGCTGAGATAATCGCCAACAATACTCGCAAACCCTTGTGGGGTTACAAATCGATGGTCTATGCTCTGATCTTCCTCGGGTTTATGTCGTTTCTTGTCTGGGCTCATCATATGTTTATGACCGGCATGGGAACGGTGATCAGCACGTTCTTCCAGGCGACGACGATGATCATTTCGATCCCGTCAGTTGTTATTTTGTCGGCACTTCTGGTTTCTCTCTGGGGCGGCTCGATACGGTTCACAACGCCAATGCTCTTCGCATTGGCATTCCTCCCGATGTTTGGAATTGGTGGTCTTACGGGTTTGCCCCTTGGCCTGGCTCCTACCGATATCCATCTTCATGATACCTATTACGTAATCGGACACTTCCACTATGTCGTTGCGCCTGGTACTATCCTCGCACTTTTTGCTGGCATTTACTATTGGTTTCCTAAAGTAACGGGAAGAAGAATGAATGACGTCCTCGGCAAGATTCACTTTTGGGGAACGCTGGTGTGTATGAATCTTATCTTTATGCCGATGTTCATCCAAGGCCTGGCGGGAGTTTCTCGGAGGCTATACGATGGCGGCCAGCAGTATGCGCATGCGCAAGGGGTGTTGCACTGGAATGTCGTCATGTCGATGGCGGCGTGGGCGCTTTTCCTCTTCCAGATACCCTTCATCATAAACTTCTTTATGAGTATCCGAAAAGGAAAGAGGGTTTCTGAGAATCCCTGGCAAGCAACCACCCTCGAGTGGGCAGCCGCGCCATCTCCTCCTCCGCACGGAAATTTTCTTACGACTCCAGAAGTGTACCGTGGTCCTTATGAGTATAGCGTCCCAGGTCATGAGAAAGATTTCACTCCACAAAACGAACCCGATAAGGTATAAGCCTCTATGCAGATTCCACACACGACTACCGCGCGACCCGAGACTGGTCTGGTTAACGCAAAATTAGGTATCTGGCTCTTCCTCGCATCTGAAGTGATGCTGTTTGGGGCTTTGTTCTCCTCGTATATTCTGTTGAGGGTTGGCGCACCAGTGTGGCCCCATGGTGCTGAACACCTCAATGTTCCACTGGCAACTCTTAACACCATTGTACTCATCACTTCGAGTGTGACGATGGTGATGTCGTGGGCGTCGTTAATGATGAAGAATTTCGACCGGTACAAGCTCTTCATGGGTCTCACGATCCTTCTCGGGCTGGTTTTCCTCTTTGTGAAAGGGTTTGAGTATGGTGGTAAATTCTCTCACGGGCTGTTTCCCCGGGAAAGCACATTCTTTGCGATCTACTTTACACTCACGGGTCTCCATGGACTACACGTGCTTGGCGGAATAATTGTCAATTCGTACTTCTGGGGGTCGGGCAGCAAAATGTGGAAGACCGAACCTGAACGCTTTACCAACCGAGTTGAAGTGGCAGGATTGTACTGGCACTTCGTAGATTTGATCTGGATTTTCTTGTTTCCCACCATTTACCTACTGTAGGAGGACTCATGGGCGGCACGAGCGTCGGTGAAATCAAGAAGCACGTCAAAATCTATGTGATGGTTTTTATTGCACTCCTTGCATTGACCCTCATCACTGTCACGATCTCCTCTCTGCGTCTTGGTATCGCAGCGGCAGTCATAGTAGCGCTTATCATCGCCGTGATGAAGGGTTCGTTGGTAGCAAGCTACTTTATGCATCTGATTACAGAAAAGAAAGTGGTCTATTTGGCGCTTATCTTGACCGCGGTGTTTCTCTTGGCACTGCTCTTCCTCCCACTCACAACTTATTATGATAGGATCGGGAAATAAGAATGTCTCTTAAAGTCTTTCATGTCATCTTCATCACCCTCTCCGTCGTGCTAGCAATTGGGTTTGGAATCTGGATGTTGATGGCTGGCCCTGAGCATGCGAGGATCGCGGACGTTATCGCGGCGTTGCTTTCTTTCGGCGTAGGAGTTATTTTGATCGTCTACGAGATGAGGATCTTGAAAAAGTTCAAGAGCCTCAAACTCCCTGGACTAGATTCGAAGAAGGAGTAGGGGAATGAAGATGAGAATACCTAAAAGGATCATACAAGTGGCCTGTGTGTTGGCGGCGATTTGCGGGTTCCTGATTTCCGAGCAGGCTTTCGCCTGTCCGGTGTGTTACGGAGCGAGCGACTCGCCGATGACTGCCGGTGTCAACTATGCTATTCTCACCCTCCTGGGGATCACAGGAAGCGTCTTGGCGGGGTTTGTTTCGTTCTTCCTCTACATGAGGAGAAGAGCGAAGAGAACTCTCAACGGTTCCGTAGATTTTCCAAGTGAAAACTGAATAAGAGGAGATTGCTCAATGCAAGAATATTTGGGGCTGCCACCGCTGGCTTCAGCACATGGCGGTGAAATCGACCACATGATTGGGATCGTCCACTGGCTGATGCTCGTGTTGTTTGTGGGTTGGGGGGTCTTCTTTGTCTACTCGATTTTTCGTTTCCGAAAAGCGAAGAATGTGCGTGCGGATTACAAGGGGGTGAAGAGCCGCCTCTCGAGTTACTTAGAGTTGGGTGTCGCATTGTTTGAAGGAGTACTGATTGTTGCCTTCGCAGTCCCAATATGGGCAAACCGTGTCAATGCGTTTCCACCAGAGAACGATGCGACTGTTGTACGCGTCGTAGCCCAGCAGTTTGCCTGGAACATCCATTACCCTGGCCCCGACGGCAGGTTCGGTCGAACGGAGTTAAGCTTGGTCAATGAGGAAACAAATCCTCTCGGCCTGGATCGCACAGATCCGAGTGCAAAGGATGATATCGTTACCAATAACCAGCTCCATCTCCCTGTTGACAAACCTGTAATCGTATACCTTTCAAGCAAGGATGTTGTCCATAGTTTTAGTCTTCCAGTGATGCGTATCAAGCAAGATGTCATCCCGGGTCAAGTTATCCCTGTCTGGTTTGTGCCGACAAAGACAGGGGAGTATGAGATTGCGTGTGCTCAGCTGTGCGGCCTTGGTCACTATAGAATGCGAGGTTACCTTACCATCCAGACAAAAGAAGAATTTGATGCTTGGCTAAAAGAGCAAGCTTCATTCCTGCAGGAGGAAACTGCCAGCTCTGAGCAGCCGGCAACAGAGCAACCGACAGCCGCGCAACCACCAACTGAGGAACATGCGCATCAGCATTAATCGAGCCATTGAAACTAGGATTGATGAAGCCTCTCTCAGACATGCCTACCACGTACAACAAGCCTCTTCATAGATTCGCGACGATCACAGCTTTCGCTACCTTTCTTTTGATCATCGCGGGTGGATTAGTGACGAGCACAGGGTCAGGGCTTGCAGTCCCCGATTGGCCGCTGTCATACGGGAAGCTTATGCCACCAATGGTCGGAGGAATCTTTTACGAGCACTCGCATCGGATGGTGGCGGCGTTCGTTGGTTTGCTGACCACAGTCCTCGCGATTTGGGTATGGAGAAAAGATGAGCGTAGGTGGATACGTGTTCTTGCTCTCCTTGCACTTTTAGCAGTGATCCTGCAAGGCGTGCTCGGCGGCTTGACTGTGCTTTACCTATTGCCGACAGGGATCTCAGTCGGGCATGCGACACTAGCTCAGACATTCTTCTGTATCGTCGGATCGATCGCTTTCTTTACGTCCCGCTGGTGGCTCTCTGATCATACCCCTCTGAGCGACATGGGTAGGAGGCCTTCAACACAGACCCTGTGTGTCGCAGCGACACTCGCTGTCTATCTTCAACTAATTCTCGGCGCTTTGATGCGCCACACATACTCTGGACTCGCGGTTCCTGATTTCCCATTGGCCTACGGTCAATTGTTTCCGTCGCTCTCACCGGAGTCGGTTTCTGCATATAACCAGGAGTTGATTAATTCAAACATCCGCCTCGCCGCTGAAGGCGCTATCACTTCATCACAGATTGTGATTCACATGTTTCATCGCCTCTGGGCACTGGTTGTAGCCGCCATGGTAATCTGGACGGCGTTGAGATTGCGCAAGCACTCGTCTGTTTCGATGCGGCTCTCCGCATTTGTGTTTGTGTTGATCAGCTTGTTGCTGGCGCAGATTTTATTAGGAGCGTGGACAGTGCTCACTACGAAAGCGGTTGATGTCACGACTGCGCATGTAGCAACTGGGGCTCTCCTGTTGGTCAGTTGTGTTTTGATGACTTTGCATGTTGTGAGATTATCGGGCCTACCCGTATTCGGTTTTTCATTCTCGGCTGCGAGAGAGGAAGCGATTGCATGAGTAGTAACGTTGAGATCTTGGACCAGTGTATCGTTCGATCTCGGTCGCGCGTGATCTCCTTTCTGGAATTGATGAAACCCGAGTTAACGGGACTGTCTGTCTTGACCTCTCTCTGTGGTTTTTATCTCGCGACGAGTGGGGTGTTTGATTACTGGCTGTTTCTCTGGACAGGAATTGGTACGCTGCTTGTCGGTGGAGGGGCGGGTGCTCTTAATCAGTATCTTGAGCGAGACTATGACGCGATGATGAGGCGAACAGAGAAACGGCCGCTTCCATCTGGCCGTCTCAATTCAGCCGAGGCTCTGTGGTTTGGAGTCGCTCTCTCTTTTGCTGGAATCGTTCTTCTCATCGTCGGCGCGCATCTCTTGGCGGGATTTCTTGCGGTCGTGACGATCACCACCTATCTGTTTCTCTATACGCCGCTGAAACGTATCACACCATTTGCCACTCTGGCGGGTGGAATCCCAGGGGCGTTACCGCCGATGATGGGATGGGTTGCAGCAAGAAATGAGATTGGTTTGCCGGCGTTCATTCTCTTTGCGATCCTATTCTTCTGGCAGATACCTCATTTCCATTCTCTGGCTTGGGTGTACAAAAAGGACTATGCACGGGCTGGGTTCAAGATGCTTACGGTGATCGATAGCGACGGATCTCGAACAACCCGTCAGATATTGGTATGCTGCGCTGCATTGATCCCCGCGAGCCTCGGGCTAACGTTGGTCGGGATCACTGGATTCCTGTATTTCGCCGGTGCATTCTTGCTCGGAGTAACATTTATAGTCTACGGCATTTTGTTTGCGAGATTCTCGGGAGAGGTCGATGCTCCTACGATAGCAAAATCAAATCTCTACTCGCGGAAGATGTTCTCTGTTTCGCTGCTATACCTTCCTGCGCTTATGTTCCTCATGGTTGTCGACAAATTGTGATCTCTTGACCGACTGAGAGTCAGCAGTAACAGTGAGCGATTCTTCGAAAGGGGAATCTTGTTGATTTCCGTATCTGATCTTCCGGCTGTAAATGCGACGCTTAACGCCACCAGTGCACTCCTCTTGACGGTGGGGCATTTTTTTATCCGGAGAGACAATCTGAAAGCTCATCGAGCATTTATGATCAGCGCCTTTGCCACATCCACCCTCTTCTTGATCTCGTATCTGGTATATCACTATTATCATGGATCGACCCCCTTTCGGGGAGAAGGGTGGATTCGACCTCTTTATTTCTTCATACTCATCTCTCACACGACGCTCGCTGCTGTGATTGTGCCTCTTGCCCTTCTTACGCTCAGTCGGGCACTTAAGAAGGACTTTGAAAAGCACCGAAAAATCGCTGTTTGGACTTACCCAGTCTGGATCTATGTGTCTGTAACAGGTGTGGTCGTCTATCTTCTCCTGTACCAAATCTATCCACAAGGATGAAGAATGGCAGCGGCGTCGCCGACTTGACAAACAAGTTGAAAATACCTATATTGTTTTGTGTAAGAAAAGGGGAATTTAGAACCACAGCCGGACTCATTTCACAAGCGCGCAACATCCGCCACCTGCACGTCGTTCTTATTCGACAGTTCTTCCGACCATCCTAGACTAATCCGAATCAGTCATATTTGAACTTGGTTCCTTTTGCCGAGTAGTTGAGAGTTGGCAGCCAACAATAGAAGGGTTATTTAACCATGCCAATGGACATCTCTGAGCTCAAGTCCAAGAAGATCTCTGAGCTCACAAAGATCGCGAAGGATCTGAACATTTCGGGTTCCAGTGATCTCCGAAAACAAGATTTGATCTTTAAGATCCTCGAAGCACAGACGGAAGTGGAAGGGCTTACCTTCAGCAAAGGTGTGCTCGAAGTTCTCCCCGACGGTTACGGATTCCTTCGATCAGTTGATTACAACTATCTTCCATCGCCTGATGATATCTATGTTTCACCATCACAGATCAAGAAGTTCAGCTTGCGGACGGGGGACAGCGTCAGTGGGCAAGTAAGGCCGCCGAAAGAGGGAGAAAGATTTTTTGCTCTGTTGCGTGTTGAGGCTGTCAACGACCAAGATCCAGAGACGATTCGAGATAGAGTTCTTTTTGATAATCTCACTCCACTCTATCCGAATGAGCGTATTCGGCTTGAGACTGCCCCGGGGGAATTTGCGATGAGAATCCTTGATCTTCTTGGGCCTATTGGTAAGGGTCAACGTGGAATGATCGTTTCCCCGCCAAAAGCTGGGAAGACTATCCTTCTCCAAAAGATTGCCAACAGCGTTACGCGAAACCATCCTGAGATCAAACTCATCGTTCTCCTGATCGACGAACGGCCAGAAGAAGTCACGGACATGGAAAGGAGCGTGAGTGCCGAGGTCGTCAGCTCAACCTTTGACGAACCCCCTGAGCGACACGTTCAAGTTTCTGACATGGTTTTAGAGAAGGCAAAGCGGCTCGTCGAGGCTAAGCGCGATGTTGTTATCCTGCTCGACAGCATCACCCGTTTGGCCCGTGCGCACAATACTGTCGTTCCACATAGTGGCAAAATACTCTCTGGTGGTGTAGACGCGAACGCACTTCACAAGCCGAAACGCTTTTTTGGTGCAGCTAGGAACATTGAAGAGGGAGGAAGCCTTACCATCATCGCAACTGCGTTGGTCGAAACGGGAAGCAGGATGGACGAGGTTATCTTCGAAGAGTTCAAAGGAACCGGAAACTCGGAGGTCATTCTCGACCGCAAGCTGAGTGACAAACGAATCTTTCCTGCAATGGACGTCAATCGGACTGGCACCCGCAAGGAAGAGCTGCTCCTTGAGCCGGACGAATTGAATCGCGTCTGGATATTGAGAAAACTCTTGAGCGACTTCACTCCGGTCGATGCCATGGACTTCCTGTTAGAGAAAATGCGGGGAACGAAGGGCAATAAGGAATTCCTAAAATCGATGAATAGTTGAGAAGATGAGCCCCGCTTCGTCGGGGCTTTTTTATTGGCTGTTGTGAGAGAAAGTAGCTTGATTCTCTCCGAGAATTGCTGTAAGTTTCGGTTGCTTCGTTTGCGAGTTCGTTTAGTCTGGGAGGAGGAAGGAATATGCGAGAAGTTGTTATCGCCAGCGGCTGCAGGACTCCAATTGGCTCCTTTGGAGGTAGTCTTAGCTCGTTGTCCGCTACTCGTCTCGGTGCTATAGTCGTTGAGGAAGCAATCAATCGAGCAGGGCTCAAGAAGAGTGACATCGATGAAGTGATTATGGGTTGCATCCTCACTGCGGGCGTAGGACAAGCGCCAGCGCGACAAGCAGCTTTGTTTGCAGGGTTGCCGGAAACAGTTGAATGTATGACAATCAACAAAGTATGTGGCTCGGGACTCAAGGCAGTAATGCTTGCCGCACAAGCAATTATGTTGGGAGATGCAGACATCATTGTTGCAGGTGGCATGGAGAGTATGTCTAATGCCCCATATCTTCTCGACAAAGCGCGTAGCGGCTATAGGATGGGCCACGCCCAACTAATCGACTCTATGATTAAAGATGGCTTGTGGGATGTTTACAATGATTGCCACATGGGGAATGCCGGTGAGTTGTGTGCCAAAGAGTGTGGTGTCCCAAGAGAAGCGCAGGACGACTTCTCGATCATGAGTTATCAGCGCGCTCTTGAGGCCCAAAAGAAGTGCCTCTTCAAGGACGAGATTGTTCCGGTGAAAATTGACGCCAAAGGTGGAGAGGTGATGACGATTTCTGAAGATGAAGAACCGGCGAAGGTTAGGTTCGAGAAGATCCGTTCTTTGAAGCCAGCTTTCCAAAAGGATGGTACGATCACTGCGGCTAATGCTTCAAAAGTCAATGACGGTGCGGCTGCTGTTGCCGTGATGTCAATGGAGAAGGCAAGAAGTCACAACATCCAACCACTAGCTAGGATCGTTGGATTCACTTCGGTCGCTAAGAAACCCGAATGGTTCACTACTGCAACGGCAGATGTCATTCCCAAAGTGCTCAAGAAGGTTAACTTGGCGCCCAATGACATTGACCTCTTCGAGATTAACGAAGCGTTTGCAGTCGTAAGCCTTGCCGTAAATAAGATCCTCGGACTTGATCCAGCAAAAGTGAATGTCAATGGTGGTGCCGTTGCGTTGGGGCATCCTATCGGTGCCAGCGGTGCAAGGATTCT
>ERZ1292640.2526-Hain-H43-02um-R1-2526-length-14597-cov-6_pt1 | contig 14597 bp, 11 predicted proteins | sample MGYA00564404_ERZ1292640 | MGnify/ENA primary metagenome ERZ1292640 (study PRJEB36523, sample SAMEA6512636) | groundwater metagenome | collected 2019-01-08 | study: AquaDiva: Metagenomics assemblies of 32 groundwater samples
GTGGAGGGATAACGATGTTCACCGAGCGAAGCCGGAAATACAAGTCGGGTCGAAAGCGCTTGTGCTGTACTTCATACTGCAGGTCCTTATTCGTCGCCGCAACGACTCGGACATCGGATTTGCGCGGCGCAGAGGAGCCAACGCGCATGAACTCGCCGCTCTCCAATACCCTCAACAGCTTCACCTGTGTCGCCAATGGCATCTCGCCGATCTCATCGAGGAAGATCGTGCCGCCATCGGCAATTTCAAAATATCCCTTTCGCGTCTCAATCGCACTTGTGAACGAGCCCCTCTCGTGGCCAAACAGCTCGCTTTCAATCAGTCCTTCCGGGATGGCAGCGCAGTTGACCGTGACAAGCTGTCTTTTCGAACGTTTACTTGCGTTATGCAGCGCGCGTGCGATTATTTCCTTCCCAACGCCGCTCTCGCCGGTGATCAATACTGTGATGTCTGTCGGCGCGACCTGTTGGATGACATCGATGATTTCCTGAATCTCCAGCGACTTTCCGATGATGCCATGCTCTTTTTGAAAGGCGTCACGATCCATGCAGCTTCAACTCCTCTTCGCGGTCATAGGCTGTGCTCAACGCGTAACAACAATGGTGTCGAGATTGTACTTCTTCTTAATCTCGCCGCTGAACCGCTTCGCGTCTTCCTGCTTGTGGAATTCCCCTACCCAAACCTTATGAAATTTCTTCCCATTGTTGCCTATGGTGAAAATGCTTGAGCTGTACCCATCGCGCTCAAATCGTGCCTTCAACTCTTCTGCGTTCTGCAGCACAGAGAATGTTCCCGCCTGGACTGTGTAGATGACCGAAAATTTTTCCGTTTTGCCTGGCTGGGTCACAACAGCAGGTGTTTCCTGAGGAACGGCTTTCGGCTCTTCAACCACCGGTTGATCCGCAGCATAGGTTGAATAGGGGTAATCCCGCTTGAGCTGCTCCATTTTTTGATCGGCTGTCTTGTAGAGGCCAATGGAATAGTAGTATTGATAAAGCTTGAAGAGCGCGTCGTCGGCCCACTCGCTTTGCGCGAAATTGTCAACGATGGTATGATAAATCTTCGCTGCCTCGGTTCCATCCGTCGTCAGAACCCCCTGCAAATAGAGCACACCCGGATGGTTCTGGAACTTCGTCATCATCGTGGGAAGCTCGGCCTTGACTGCATCACCCTGACCCTTTTCAATGAGCTCAAGTCTCCGTTGGATGTCCGGCTGTCCGCTCTGAGAAGTTTGTGAAAACGAGGGTGTCGCGAGCGCAACGATAAGACTCGCTGCAGCCACTGCAAGGCGAGAAGGACTTCTCTTCATATCGTGCATCCCTCCTTATCCATTCGCGACTAATTTTGAGGTTTCGTAGACCCGCGTGGTGTTTGCCACAGGTTGACCAAACAGTGTCGCAGAATTAGCGCGTTCGATCTTGATGTCGAGGAACTGCCCGATCTGAGCGTCCCCCTTGGGAAACACCACCATCTTGTTCGTGTCGGTGCGGCCGCTGTATTCACTGGTGGATTTCTTGCTCTCTCCTTCGACAAGAATCTCCACTGTCTGCCCGACCATCTCTTGATTCCTCTTGTAAGAGATCTCACGCTGAATGTCTATGATCTCGTTCAGGCGTTCAATCTTGATCTCCTCGGGGATATCATCTCCCAGATGCCACGCTTTGGTATTCTCACGCGGAGAATAACGGAAGGTGAACGCTCCATCGTATTCTACCTGGCGCAAGACATCGAGCGTCATCTTGTGATCGTCGCCCGTTTCTGTTGGGAATCCAGCAATGATATCGGTCGAGAGGCTCACCCCCGGAATCATCGAGCGAATTTTCTTCACAAGCTTCAGATACTGAGCGCGCGTGTACGTCCGATTCATCAGTTCAAGAATTCTGTCCGAACCTGACTGCACCGGAAGGTGAATGTAGCTGCAAATGTTTTCATGCTCAGCGATCGTTTGAATGAGCTTCTCGGACATGTCCTGAGGATGCGAGGTCGTAAAGCGAATCCTCATGGTTCGATCGACACGGGCCGCACTCGCCATCAGGTCGGCAAAGTCGTGCTTACCGTCATTGTACGAGTTGACGTTCTGGCCAAGGAGTGTCACTTCCTTGAAGCCGCGCGCGGCGAGGAGCTCAATTTCCCGGACAACACTCTCGAGGGACCGACTCCGCTCACGTCCTCGCGTGAATGGGACGACACAGAATGTGCAGAACTTATCGCACCCTCGCATCACGGAGATCCACGCGCTGATTCCGTCGGTGCGGAGGGGAATGATGTCGTCATAATTCTCGACGCGCGAGAGGCGAACGGCGATTCCTTTTTGCCCCGCAATCGCGTTCTCGATGAGCTCGGGCAGCCGCCGGTACTCATCAGGCCCAACCACCAAATCGATGTGGCCTTCGGATTCCAGAAGATCCTTCCGAAGTCGCTCGGCCATACAGCCCAGGACAGCGATCACTATTCCAGGGTTTTCTCGCTTGAAGTGCTTGAAGTCCCCGAGCCGACCATAAATGCGCTGTTCAGCGTTTTCGCGAACTGCACACGTATTCACGAACACAACGTCCGCATGGTCGAGGGCGTTCGTTTGCATGTAGCCTGCACTGCCAAGAATGCTGAGGACGACCTCGCTGTCCGCCAGATTCATCTGGCATCCGTACGTTTCAAGATAAATGTGCCGTTGAACGCTCATAGTAGTAAGTATGCTCTCAGGGCAAGCGAATATAGTGAAAGAATGACAGACAAGCAATCGGGCGTCATTTCATTAAACTCTTTTAATACGAACGGGATTCTTGAGATTCTGAGGGCGAGCCCCAAATGGATTGACAAATAGTCAGTTAGCAGACGGTGAAAATCCCGTTGATTCAGGTCTGAAAGTACGGTATATTCACACCGAATCAAGCATTCAAAAGGTGCGGATAGGCATTGGGAGCGCTTGAGACCACGTAGGTGTGACGGAGCCTGCACGCGAATTCTTCAGTCCTCTCTGCTGCTTTACTTCCAACATCGAAGGACAAACCAATGGTACCCCTCTTGCAAGACATCAGATCAAAAGCAAAGCGGATCAAGCGGCACATCGTTCTGCCAGATGCTACCGATGAACGTGCAATCCGGGCTGCAAGGATTTGTGTGGATGAAGAACTCGCGACGATCTCACTGGTAGGTAAAGACGATGACATTCGAGCCAAAGCGCAGCAGGCTGGCGTGAGCCTGGATAAAGTTCGAATCGTCGACCCGGAGAAGTCCGACAAGCTGAATGAATTCATCAACATCTATTACGATTTGCGGAAGGAGAAGGGCATGCAACTGGAGCAGGCTCAACAGACCATGCGCCGATCGTTATTCTTTGGGGCGATGATGGTTCGGCAAGGGACGGCGGATGGAAGCGTCGCGGGTTCACTCTCGACCACGGGGGACGTGCTGCGCGCGGGGATCCAGATCATCGGCGTGGCGGAAGGAATCAGTATCGTGTCGAGCTTCTTCCTGATGATCTTTCCGCAAAAGACGTACACGTTTGCGGATTGTGCTGTCGTTCCTGATCCGACCGCCGAGCAGCTTGCTGACATTGCGATCGCTTCGGCAGAGAATCACAAGAAGTTGACGGGGGAAGAGCCACTCGTTGCGATGCTCTCCTTTTCGACGAAGGGAAGCGCCGAGCATCCGTTCATAGAGAAAGTGCAACAGGCGACGGCCATCGTGAAAAAGAAAAAGCCGCAGTTGCCTGTTGACGGTGAGCTGCAAGTTGATGCAGCTATTGTCGCGTCCGTGGGCGAACGAAAAGCTCCGGGCAGCCCCGTTGCAGGCAAGGCGAACGTGTTGGTGTTCCCGGATCTTGATGCGGGCAACATTGCCTACAAGATTGCGCAGAGGATGGGCGGGGCCGAGGCAGTTGGCCCGATCGTTCAAGGCCTTCGCAAACCAGCCTTCGACCTGTCTCGCGGGTGCAGTGTCGAAGACATCGTGAATGTGGTCGCTATCAACGCGGTGATGGGCACTGTGTGACAAGACCTCAACGCTACCGGTTCCTGGATCTCTATCGCGGACTCATCGTCCTCTTCATGCTCGAAGGGCACGTGCTGCGCGCCCTGCTGACCGCGGACGCGCAGCGCTCGGGCCTCTTCGTGCTGCACGAGCTCGCACACGGCATCACGGGACCGGGATTTCTTTTTGGGGCAGGCTTTGCGTTCGCTATCGCAACGCAGCGTCGCTGGGAGTACCTTCTCTCCTTCACGCCGGCGTTTTTCCGACGCGCCGGGCGTCTGTTGCTCCTCGTTCTGATTGGATACGCTCTTCACATTCCATTCCTCTCGCTTACAAAGATGCTGGAGCAATCGACCCCTCAGCAATGGACTTCCTTTTTCTCATTTGATGTGCTCCAGTGCATCGGCGTCACGCTACTTGGTCTGCGGGTGCTGCTGTTGATCTTGCAGTCCGAGACATTCTTCATCCGTTCTGTTCTGTTGATTCTGCTTGTCGTCGTCTATGGGACACCGTTCTTCTGGTCGTCAGAGCTAAATCAAAAGGTTCCCCAGTTCTTGGGTATGGCGATTGACGGCCTGGGCGCATCACCATTTCCTCTCTTTCCCTACTCGGGATTTCTTCTGGCTGGGACTGCGGTAGCGTGGAGATTTCTGCGCCATGCACAGGAAGGGACCGAAGACAAGTTCGTGCGAAATCTCGCTGTTCTTGGGCTTTTTCTTGTCATTCTGGGTCATTTTATGGACTGGCTCCCCGTTCAAACGTATCGTGACTACAGCTTCTGGTTCACAAGTCCGAACTACTTCTGGATACGTCTGGGTGTTCTCTGTCTGCTCCTCAGCGGACTCTGGTTCTTCGAAAGCCTTGTCGTTCATCGTGAGGGCGCTGATGTCTGGATGCCGAAGTGGCTCATCATCTTGGGCGTCGAATCATTTGTCGTGTACATCTCACATCTGATTCTGCTCTACGGATGGGTCACCAATCCTCAGCAGAACATGACCGCGTGGTGGGGCCTGAAGTTGACGATCGGCCCGACTCTTGTTGCGTTCTTAGGATTTACAATCGTTATGGTGATGATTGCTCAGCTTTGGCACTATGTGAAGAAACAACATCCCATTCTCATGAAGGGGGTGTATTGGTATCTTGGCGTTACATTTGGGTACTATTTCTTGACGAGTCCGTATTAGCGTGATGACAAAAGCATCATTTGCAACTCCCCCTACTTTTCAGTATCATCGGGCGAGTTCAAGTGCAGCTGTTTCTCTTATCATTCCCACCACATTCTGAACCGCAATGAAGAGCAAACAGAAAGCATCCTCCTCAACACATCTCAAGCCAGCTCCCACACCGAAAGAGCTTTCAGTCGACAAGCTCCGCTGGCGCTGCGATCCGAAATCGCTCGATGTGAAAACAAGTTCTGACATCAAGCCGAGCAGGGAGATCATCGGTCAGGAGCGCGCGCTCCGAGCTTTGCGCGTCGGATTGGCGATGAGTCATTTCGGTTACAACATCTTCGTAACGGGTCTTTCCGGAACGGGCCGTACGACCACGATCAAGCGAATGCTTCACGAGTTTGAGAGTAAGCGGGGTGCACTGCGTGACCACTGCTATGTCTACAATTTCAAGAACACCGATATGCCCCTCGCGATCTCTTTGCCAGCCGGACAAGGCAAAGCGCTCAAGGATGACATGGCCAATTTCATCCGCGATCTCATGCGGGATATTCCAGCCCTGTATGAGAGTCATCGATACCAGGAAGCGCGTAGGTCTGTCCTCGGCCACTTCCAAGATCGGCAGAGAAGCGTTTTGCTGGATTTTGAGAAGCGTGTGAAGGAGAAGGGCTTCGAACTCGTTCAGGTACAGGTCGGGAATCTGATGCGGCCCGACATCGTGCCGGTCATGGGCGGCAAGGCTACGAATTTTGATGAGATCGAGGCGCTGGTGCAGAAGGGGGAATTCCCGAAGGAAGAGTTCGAAGCGTTGAGGCAGATGCAGGAGCAGCTCGAGAAACAAATGGCGACCGTTTTTCGGGAGCTTCGCAACATCGAGAAGAAGGTGCAGCAGTCGTTGGGAGAGGTAGAGGAGCGGCTGGTGATGCCGTTGGTAGATGAAGGTATCGAAGTCTTGAAGACGACGTACGATAGCAAGAAAGTGCACGCGTACCTGGAGGATGTGCGCGCGAACATCAAACAGAATCTGGATCGTTTCCACAAGCCTCCGCAGGGGGCGCCATCAGTTGAGCAGGAAGAAGAACAGGAGGAGGATGATTTCCTCGAGTACCAAGTGAACTTGCTCGTCGACAACTCACAGGCCGAGCATATACCAATTATTATCGAAACCAACCCGAGGTACAAGAATATCTTTGGAACGGTCGAGCGGGTGATCGACAGAGGGGGCGTATGGCGGACGGACTTCATGCAAATCAAACCGGGTTCACTGCTGCAGGCGGATGGGGGATATCTCGTCCTCAATGCCCTCGACACCTTGATCGAGCCCGGGGTCTGGCAGGATTTGAAACGGTCGCTTCGTACCGGAAAGATTGAAATCCACACCTTTGAACCGATGTACGGTTTTGCGCCGACAGGCATGAAGCCGGAAGCGGTTGAGCTCAACGTGAAGGTGATAATGATCGGTGATGCGGAAATCTACCAACTCCTGTATCTCCGGGACGACGACTTTAAGAAGATTTTTAAAATCCGGGCCGATTTTGACTATGAGATGCCCAAGGATGCCGGGTCCGTCGCGCAGTACCTGCGCTTCATCAAAATGGTGTGTGACGACGAGAAGCTCAGGCCGTTCGATCAAGGAGCGATGGCGAGCATTATCGAGTTCGGTGTTCGGCTCTCCGGAAGGCAAAATAAGCTCTCGACGCGTTTCAACATCATTGCTGACGTCATCCGGGAAGCAAACTACTGGGCTGGCGAGGAAAAAGCCAAGATTGTCTCAGCACGACATATCAAGAAAGCCATCGACGAGAGAGTCTATCGTGTCAAGCTCGTTGAAGACAAAATCCAGGAGATGATCAACGAGGGGACGTTGATGATCGACACGGAGGGAGCCGTCGTTGGACAGGTGAACGGTCTCTCTGTGTACGATATGGGTGAGCATGCGTTCGGGAAACCTTCACGCATCACAGCGAAGACGGCTCTTGGTCGCGCCGGAGTCATTAACATCGAGCGCGAGGCAGAGATGAGCGGCCCAACGCACAACAAGGGTGTGGCGATTCTCAGCGGGTATCTTCGCAGCAGGTTCGCCCAAGACAAGCCGCTGATTGTGAGCGCCAGCATCACCTTTGAGCAATCCTACGGCGGCGTCGACGGTGACAGCGCCTCATCAACGGAAATCTATGCCATCCTCTCCAGTCTTGCCGAAGTCCCGCTGCGCCAGGACATCGCCGTGACCGGCTCGGTGAATCAGAAGGGAGAGATTCAACCGATCGGCGGTGTCAATCTGAAGATCGAAGGTTTCTTTGATTCGTGTCAGGCTCGTGGTCTGACGCGCAAACAGGGCGTCATCATTCCCGCCCAGAATGTCAAAGATCTGATGCTGAGGGAAGATGTGATTGATGCGGTCAGGAAGAAGAAATTTCACATCTATTCTGTGTCGACCGTCGACCAGGGCATCGAGATTCTGACAGGGAAGAAGGCCGGCGTGCAGCGGCATAACGGTTCATTTGAGCCGGGCTCCATCAGCCACCTTGTCAACGAAAAGCTGCGAACGTACGCGGAAGAGTGGAAACGGTTCGAAGCGGGGAAAGAGTGACTACCGATGGTAGTGTCCTCGATGAATGATCAGAAGGACGAGGGATGAGGCTGATACTGCCGGTCATTGAGTTGAGCAGCTTCCGTTCTATCGACCGTTCGTCCTCGCGGCCTTGCTTTTCGCTTCCCGATTTCTGATATTGGTTCGCGATTCGCCACATCGCGTTCTACCCACTCTCCGCACAGAATGCAGGGAAGAAGGCTGAGCATCATTCCCATTGCCAAGGCGATGATCACTCGTGACCTCAAAATAGCGCGGAAAATCTGGACTGTCCCGCAGGCATTTCAATACTGTGAGCGCCTCACGTACGACCACTACGAGAATTTCCCCGTGGCGTCGCTTTTTATTCCGAAGGACAAACGGCGTTATGTCTGTGCGATCTATTCCTTCGCCCGCATAGCCGATGATTACGCTGATGAGCCCGGCCTCACGCCAGCGGAGCGAATCGAGAGTCTGAACGAATGGGAGGAGCAGCTTCTGGACAGCTACCGGGGGCACGTGGAACACCCCGTCTTCGTGGCACTGCGCGAGACAGTTGATAGGTTTGAGATACCCATAGAGCTCTTCCGCAATCTCCTCCATGCTTTCCGATCCGATGTCACGACACACCGGTACGACACCTTTGAAGACGTGCTGGAGTATTGCGAGAATTCAGCAAATCCCATTGGAAGGCTTGTGCTGCTGCTCTTCAACTATCGCGGTGAGGCGATGATGCAGCAATCCGATTTCATCTGCACCGCTCTTCAACTCACGAATTTCTGGCAAGATGTTTCCGTTGATCTCCGGAAAGATCGTGTGTACATTCCATTGGATGACATCCGTGAATTCGGATACACGGAACAAGAGTTGTTCGATCGCAAGGTGACGCAGAGGTTCAGGGATCTCATGTGTTACCAGGTTGACCGGACCCGCGAAATGTTCCGCGAGGGAAGGCCGTTGCTGCTCGAGGTGGGCAAAGACATCGCGATGGAGTTGAAGTTGACGTGGAACGGGGGGATGAAGATACTGAATAAGATTGAACGCGCCGATTACGATGTCCTGCATCGTCGGCCAAAGCTTGCGCTCGTTGATAAAGCATCACTCGTGCTTTCATCTCTGTTCGGATAATTGATCGTGGCAGCCCATACCGCTGATAGTATCTTTCCAGAAATCTCGATGGCCAGGAAGAGTAACTTCTTCTTTTCGATTCTCTTCCTGCCGCCTCCGAAACGTGAGGCCATCGAGACAATCTACGCGTTTTGCAGGTATACAGATGACATCGTAGACGAAGAAGCAGATGTACGGGAGAAGTATAAGCGGCTGCTTATGTGGACGGCAGAACTGCAGCGAGCGCTTCGCGGGGTATCGCGCTACGCAATGCTGAATAAACTCGTGGCGGTCATTCAGAGGTTCAACATACCGGTAAAGCACTTCGACGATCTCCTCGAAGGAATGCAGATGGATTTGGAGAAGAACCGGTACGAAACATTTGAAGAACTCCAGGAGTACTGCTACCGAGCGGCCTCGACGGTGGGATTGATCTGTGCGGAGGTCTTCGGCTATCACCACGAACGCACCAAGAAGTACGCCATCAACCTCGGGATCGCCCTGCAGTTAACCAATATCCTGCGCGACATCAAGAGTGACGCTAAGCGGGGACGCATCTACCTGCCGCAAGAGGATCTGCGCCGATTCGAATATACCGAAGACGATCTGATGAATTCGGTCTATGACGACCGATTCAGGGCTCTGATGAAATTCGAATGCGACCGAGCGCACGAGTTCTTCCGGATGGCAAAGAGCTTCCTGGCGGAAGATGACAAACCCCTTTTCTACGCAGCGCGTGCCATGGGGAACATCTACTACCTCCTTCTTCGCCGAATCGAGCGAGCGAACTACGACATCTTCTCAAAGCGCATACGGCTCGCCTCACCCATTAAATTCCTGGTCGCGATGCTCCTGCACCTGCGTAACAAGCTCCCCAAGAATTTCCATCGCTACATTCGAACTGAACTTCCTGCCTAGAAGCACGGTCGAAAAGTGTGCTTTCACGCAAAGACGCCCCGCCAGAATGCGCCCGCCCGAACGACTCGTCGTTCAGTCGGGCGGGTAGCGGGCTGGCAAGTCGCAAAGTGAAACTTTGTGAAATCCTTAGTGTAAATACTAACTTTGCGTCCTTTGCGACTTTGCGAGAGACTTTTCTTCCGGCTCTCTAGAAATCTGGTCGAAAAGTAGCGCCACAAAGACACCGAGTCACGAAGCATCATAAAAGATCTAAGACCAAGATGTTTTTCTTCGTGTCTTTGAGACTTAGTGGCAAAATCATAGGTTTTCAACCGGGCCTCTAGGGGCGGAAAAACCTGCCTCCAATGAAACACGACGTGATCATCATCGGTGGTGGCCTCAGTGGGTTAAGTGCGGCTGTCGAGCTGGCTTCACAGGGCATCTCTGTCCTGGTGCTCGAGGAGCGCCAACGACTTGGAGGTCGAACTTATTCGTTTGTGGACGAAACCACGGGCGACGTTGTGGACAACGGGCAACACTTGATGATGGGATGCTATAAGGACACGCGCTGGTTCTTGAGGACCATCGGTTCAGATCACCTTGCAGCGCTTCAACGGAACCTTCACATCGATTTCCTTCATCCTCAAAACGGGATGTCGTCTCTTTCTTGTCCTTCTCTGCCGGCTCCCCTGCACATACTCTGGGGTTTGCTCGGATTGGGGACTCTATCGCTGCGCGATCGGCTGAAACTTCTCAAGGTCGGACTGGAACTGCGGAAGAATCCAGCAAGGATTGAGCCGAAGCTCGACTCATTGACAGTAGACGAGTGGTTGAACAAACTAGGTCAGCCGGAACAAAACAAGAAGTATCTCTGGGATATCATTGCCATTGGAAGTCTCAACGACGACCCCAGAACCGTCTCCGCTTTGCTGTTCTACAGGGTGTTGCGGGCTGCTTTCCTGGGAAGCAGAGAGAACTCCTCGATGCTGGTGCCAAGGGTTGGTCTGAGCGAACTGTTCGTGGAGCCTTCGGTCAGGTATCTCCGATCCAGAGGGAGTGACGTTCTCACAGGTTGTGGTGTCGAGCAGTTGGTGCTCGAAGGCGACCGTGTTTCCGCTGTGCACTGCTCCGACGGGGTGCGTCGTGCAGCGCGGGCTATTGTCAGTGCAGTTCCGGCGTACGCCCTTCTTCCACTTCTTGAAAACAGTGTACGTCATTCTGAGCGAAGCGAAGAATCTGAAGTGACTACAACCACACTGCGATCGCTCCTAGAATCGCTCCGCCGTTTTGAATCGTCACCGATCATCACCATTTATCTCTGGCTCGACAGGCCGATCATAGACAGTGAGTTCGTAGCTCTGCTCGATTCGTCGGTTCAGTGGATTTTCAACAAGTCGAAGATCCTCAACCTGCAAGACAGCGCACGCCAATACCTTTCCTTGGTCATCAGCGGCGCAGCGGAGTATGTTGAGATGGGGAAAGAAGAGATAGTCCGGCTGGCCATGGAGGATTTGCGCAAGGCGATTCCGCAGGCTCGTGAAGCGCGTGTTATGCACTCGCTTGTGATAAAAGAGAAACGTGCCACATTCTCTCCCAAACCGGGGCTTGAAGCTCTTCGCCCGTCGACCAAGACTCAGTTTGAAAACTTTTTCCTCGCAGGGGACTGGACAAACACTGGATATCCGGCAACGATTGAGGGGGCTGTGATGAGCGGAAGGCGAGCAGCGATCGGTGTGCAGAAGGTGCTCGGCCGTCAAGTTTAAGTAATTAAACAGAGGACCTGTGTAATTATTACATTGGTGGCATTGTTGGACAAAGCGTTGACCTTTCTCAGGCGATCCGCGTAGGCAACCTCGTTGTTCTCACTCTTGACATTTGTCCTTTCGTTTCCTATTTTTGACACAACGATTTCGGAGTCATTCCGAAAGCTACCTTCAGCAAGCAAAGACATACCGGGGTCACCGCGCGGCGCGCCTCACTGAAGTAAGTCCATCAGCCGGATATCCGACGACCTCACTGCTGATCACTCCGAGCAAGTCTCGATTGTTGTTCTCCCATCTTCAAGCAGACCGCAACTGGTCCACGTTTACATTGGTCGTACGTTGTTTGTGCGCGATGTTGCCGGGGGGTTCCCTAACCCGAAACGGAAAGGAGGTGAAGGAAGAATCGTACAGCACAATTCCTTTCATCTTGCGGCTGAGGACATCTTGTTCCGGCATTCTTAAAAGGAGGTGATACCAGGGGGCGGTAAATTTCATTGATGCGAGATCACAGAAGTTCATAGCGATAGGTTCTTTCTTCAACACCATCAACTAAAGAAGGAGAAGCGTTATGGTACACAAGAAGGATCATCGCGTCGCACCCCGCAAGAGAGCGGGACGCGTACTCTCTCTCATGATCTGGGCGCTCTTCGTGGCGCTCATCCTACCAAATTCAATTCTTGTTGCACGTCAGCAGCCCGACAAACTTCTGCCTGAGGAGTTTCGGGACAAGGTTCCATATCTGAGTTCCCTTCCGATGTTCCTAGCGGCGGAGGCGTTGAATATCACGACGATCGCGGGTAAGGACATAACGGCCGTCGGCGGGAGCCCTCCAGGTTCAGCGAAAGCCAAGAAGCTCAAGGACGTTGGCATCGGAATTCATCCCACGAAGCACGAAAACGAGCCGACGGTTGTCGCCAATCCCAAGAGCAAGAAACGCCTCGTTGCGGGAAGCCACTATTTCGGTCTACCTGTTCCGACCACCAATAAGTGCGTTGCATATACAAGCTCCGATGGCGGTGCGACGTGGTCAGCGCCAATCATTATGCCATCGCTTTCTGCCTCGAGTTCCCACAGTGATCCGGTTCTTGCCTATGCGCCGGATGGGAGCAGAGTGTACTACGCGTACATGGACATCAAACCGGGTGGCAATTGGGACATTGTGGTCAGTTATTCAAATGATGACGGACAGACGTGGGTAGGTCCGATCGTGGCGCTGGATGGAAATCCAGCAGCATTCATCTATGACAAGCCGTGGATTGGCACACACGTTGACGAGAGCCAAAGCAACTGGGTCTATGTGACCGCGACGCAATTCGGATTTGTGACTCCAGATCACATAGCCTTCGCGAGCTCGGGCACCAATGGCACGAGTTGGAATCCTCCAGTCCTTTTCGACGCTGCAGTTGGCGCGACGGTCGTCCAAGGATCGAGGCCTGCTGGGGGCGTCGGCGGGGAGGTGCTGGTTGCATACTACCACTCGGGCTCTGATGGATGGTTGGTCGGATCGTTTGAGATCCGTACAGTCAGATCTTCTGACAACGGGGCGACGTGGGACCCCATCGTTACCGCGGTGACGGACAGTTACGAGTGTCCGTTCTGGCTTGGTCCGTTCTCCTTCTATCATCGGTTCTGGGGTACGATGTTTCCTGACGTGGAAATCGATGCGAAGGGAGGAGCCTACGTCATCTACACGCACGATCCAGTCGCCGGCTCAACGACCTCCGAAGAAGGCGACATTCGTTACATCACAAGCGGCAGTCCGCCCTATGGTTCGGGCAGTTGGTCAGCTCCAGTCACCGTAAGTGATGATGCCACCGGACGAGCCCAAGGGTACGCGGCACTGAAAGTCGGAAACGGAGGACAGCTCCATGTGATTTGGGAGGACCATCGTACTTCACCGGTCGTGCCGATCTTATTCCCCAACTCGTCGAATCTCTACTACGACATTTTCTACTCAAGAAACACGCCAGGGCAGGGCTCGGGATGGTTCAGCAACTTCCGCGTCTCGGAGGCGTCGTCTATTAACGACTTCGTCTTCATCGGCGATTACAACGATCTCGCGGCCAACAATACCACACTCTTCGGAGTGTGGACGGATCGTCGGCATCAGACCAGCATCTTTGCCTTTGAGGACAACGTGTTCGGGAGCAGGATCATCGCCGGTGGAGGACTCGGCAAAGGCGCCGCCTTAGCGATGGGAAAAGGGGGTTCGCTAGAGAGCTACGCGCTCGACCAGAACTATCCCAATCCGTTCAATCCCGAGACCTCAATTCGCTTCCAGCTTCCAGAGGCGAGTCACGTCGTCGTGAAGCTCTTCAACACGCTTGGTCAGGAGATTGTGCAATTGGCAAATGCGGAATACTCGGCGGGATCGCATGCGCTTCGATGGGATGGTAAAGACCAGCGTGGACGGATCGTTCCGAGCGGCGTCTACTTATACCAGCTTCAGGCAGGTGAATTCCTCCAATGGAGGAAGATGACGCTGCTTCGTTGAACCGATTGCTCTCGGCGTCTGTTCTCCGCTTTGTTTGATATTGGCCTGTGTGCCGCTCGTGTTCTGGCGATCAGACGAGCCGGGCGGCACCGGTCACCGTCCGGCGAGACGCTCTATGGCTGGCCGTTCGTCGGCGAGGATGTGGTGCTGATCAAGAAGAAGAAATGACGCGCGGGGCTACAAGAATGCACAAATGAAGTTGCTGGTGGGGCGGGATCGCATCTCGCCCTACCGGCTCTTGTGTCAGCTGTCTGAATTCTGTTAGCCGGCGTAGGGTGCGCGAACATCCTACCTCGCGAAAAAGCAGACGGGAAGGGTCAAGGCTTCGGACCTTGTCGCATCTTTCTCTTGCCGAGAAATGCGGCCTATCCGTTTGCTCTTCGAACAGAGGATTGCTCCAGGACATTGGCAAACTGAACCGTGATGGAGAACCAAGTTTTCCGTTTCCACTGAAAGACGTAAAGCTTCGAAGAAAATCACTCACAATTCCGAGAGGAGGTGGGGAACAGTCATCCAACCAATCATGTGGGCGGGTAAGGCTGTGCGCTGGTGTGCGGCATGGCATGAATTCAGTAACCAATTGTGCAACTACAAATTCAGCATAGGAGGTTAACATGAAAAGCATCCTA
>ERZ1292640.2527-Hain-H43-02um-R1-2527-length-14594-cov-45_pt1 | contig 14594 bp, 15 predicted proteins | sample MGYA00564404_ERZ1292640 | MGnify/ENA primary metagenome ERZ1292640 (study PRJEB36523, sample SAMEA6512636) | groundwater metagenome | collected 2019-01-08 | study: AquaDiva: Metagenomics assemblies of 32 groundwater samples
GAACCAGCATGGTGGCATGATCCGCCCGAACTCAGATCTCCGCACTGTCAAGTACGAAACAACAGGTCTCGAACTACCGGCTGACCAGCGGCGATTCGACGTTTATGACAACAAGCGCGGCGGCAAGTGTTGTGAGGGGCGAATCAGCTATCGAGGGCCGATCGCGCCGCGCGGCGGAGACCTGCCGCGCGTCAAGCTTGACCTCACCGCAGACGAAATCCTGGTATTGCCAGTGGTAGAGCGTCCGGTGGCGCATGCGTATTTGGACGCGCCCGAGAATGGTATAACCGCGCGTTGTTACGCCTTTGAAGAAATGTTCGGTGAAAAAATCCGTGCTCTCGGTGAGCGGTCCAGACCGCGTGACCTTTATGATGTGATCAACCTCTTCCGCAACGGCGAGTTCCACGCGGCCGCCGCGGTGGTTCGGGACGTGGTCCGGCAGAAATGCACGTTCAAGAACGTCGGCTTCCCAAGCTTCGAATCATTAGCGGCGTTCCGCGACGAACTCGTCGCGGAGTGGGCGAACATGCTGAGACATCAGCTTCCTTCGTTGCCGCCAGTGGAGTCTTTCTGGGAAGCGCTACCTGAGTTCTTCGGATGGCTTGTCGGTACCGTTTTCCCAGTTGCTGTCGCCCCGTATCCACTGGCCGCGGGCGACGAGGTGCTGCACATACCCGTCGGGGCCTTAAGGGCGCCTGGCCGAAGCACCCCGTTCATCGAAGTGATTCGATTTGCGGCAGCAATCCGGCTGTGCGTCGACCTGGACTATGTAGGTGAGCGCGGGACGCCGGGTACACGAACCATCGAACCCTATTCACTGCGCCGGACCCAGGAGGGTAACGTCGTCCTGCACGCCGTGCGTTCGCAGAATCAGCAGCACCGCTCTTATGGGGTTGATCGCATCCGGGGAACAAGGATCACGCACCAGACGTTCACCCCACGATATGCCGTCGAGTTGACAGCGACAGGTCCGTTGACGGTGCTTCCCACGGTAAACCGCCAGAGCTGACGGGTGGTCTGGGGCGGGCGGGCCGCCGCCGGCCTATGCCAGGTCGCGCGCCTTCGCCTCGTGCTGGAAGCCGCTCGTCTTGTGGCTGCCATCGCAGAACGGCTTGTTCTGGGAATGGCCGCAGCGGCACAAGAAGATGGCCGGCCGTGCACCGAGTCCGAACTCCTTCCCCTCTACATCCGCCAGCGCGAAGTCACCCTCCACCTTCACCGGCCCGTTGTTGATGATCGTGATTTTAGCGGGCATAGTGGGATGGTAGCATAGGTCTCGTGATCCTATCGGCCAGCGAGACCGACCGGAGCCTTTTTGAAGACGCCCTCGACTTTGCTGGCCGCCAGGTGCGGCGGCTCATCGAGCGCTACCCGGACTTCTACCCGATGTACACCCACCAGGGGCGCTGGAAGCACGACCTGCCCGCCTGGACCCACTGGTGCGACGGCTTCCTGCCCGGCATGATGTGGATCTTCCACACCCGCGCCCAGCCCGGCAGTCCCGAGGCTGCTTACTGGCGCGACGCCGCCATCCACTACTCGCGGCCGCTCGAGCCGCGCCAGTTCGACCGCGACGTCCACGACCTCGGCTTCATCTTCATGTCCACTTACCACCGCTGGCGCCAGCTCACCGGCGAGCGCGCGCTCAACGACGCGCTCATCCAGGCCGGGCGCACCATGTCGCTGCGCTTCAAGCCGAAGGGCGAGTACCTGCGCTCCTTCGTCGCCGACGAATCGCTGTTCATCGACATCATGATGAACGTCGGCATCATCTTCCACGCGGCGCGCGAGACCGGCGACGAGAAGCTCAAGGATATCGCCATGCGACACTGCCTCGCCTCGCGGCGCGTGCTGGTGCGCGGCGACGGCTCGACCGCGCATGAGGGTCTGTTCGACCTGGAGACCGGCGAATTCCTCCGGCAGAGCACGCATCAGGGCTGGCGCGGCGATTCCTGCTGGTCGCGTGGGCTGGCCTGGTCGCTTTACGGCTTCGGCACTTCCTACGCATACACGCGGGACCCGCGGTTCCTCGGAACCGCCGAGGCCTGCGCCGATTTCTACATCGCGCACACACCCGCCGACGGCGTGCCGCCCTGGGATTACGACGCGCCTGAAGAGAGCCGCGCGCTGTTGGATACTTCGGCCGCCGCGATTGCCGCTTCCGGCCTGCTCCAGTTGGCCGGGCTCTCGGCCGACCCGGTGAAAGGGCGCTTCTACGACGCGACCGCGCGGCATATTCTCCGAACGCTATGTTCGAAACACCTCGCTAAGTCCGACCCCGCCTGGGAGGGCATCCTCAAAGGCGGCGTTTATCACATCCACAAGAAACTGGGCGTGAACGAGTCCGTCATGTGGGGCGAGCATTTCTTCGTCGAGGCGCTGGAAAAGGCGCTTCGGGCGAATTTCGAGGTTGTGTAGCCTGTCACCGAAATAGGAGGTTGGCATGGCACTGAAACTCATCATCAGCGCCTTCGCGGAGGGAGCCGCGATTCCGAAGCTGCACACCTGCGACGGCGCCGATCTGTCGCCCGCTCTGGAATGGAGCGGCGAGCCGGCCGGCGCGCAGGGCTTCGCGCTGATCGTCGATGACCCCGATGCGCCGGTGGGCACCTGGAACCACTGGCTGCTGTACGACATCCCCGCCGGCGTGCATTCGCTGGCCCAGGGCTTCAAGCCTGGCCAGGCGGGCCTGAGCGGCGCCAACGACTTCGGCAAGCGCGGCTACGGCGGCCCCTGTCCGCCGCGCGGCCACGGCCCGCACCGCTACTTCTTCAAGCTGTTCGCGCTCGACGCGGCCTCGCTCAAGCTGCCCGAGGGCGCCCGTCGCGCCGAGCTTGACCGCGCCCTGCGCGGGCACGTCCTGGAGGAGGCCCAGTACATGGGCCGCTACGAACGCAGGTAGAATAGTCCTCATGTCCACCACTCGCCGCCGTTTTCTTCAGTCTTCCGCGGCCCTGGCTGCCGCGCCGGCCGCAGCCGCGCCGCTGCTGCCCACGGTCCCGCTGGGCAAGCACCAGGTCACACGGTTGGTCCTGGGCGCCAATCCGTTCTACGGCTACTCGCACTTCAACCGGCTGTTCAGCCAGCACATGCTGGAATGGTCCACGCCGGAGAACATCTTCAAGACGCTGCGGGCCTGCGAGGAGAACGGCATCAACACTTGGCAGCTCTCCGACGGCGGGCGCGGGCTCAGCGACATCGAGCGCTACCGCGCCGAAGGCGGCAAGATCCAGTGGATGCTGCTCAGCTCGCGCCGCATCGAGGAAGACCTCTCGCTGATCCCGAAGATCGCCAGGTCGAACCCCATCGGCATTGTGCACCACGGCGGCACCACTGACCGGCGCTGGCGGGCGGGCGAGCAGGCGAAGATCCAGGAGTTTCTGAAGGCGGTGCGCGACAGCGGCGTCATGGTGGGCCTCTCCACTCACAACCCGCTCGTGGTCGAGGAGGTGGAGTCGCGGGGGTGGGACATCGACTTCTTCATGACCTGCGTGTACCGTCTGACGCGCACCGAGGATGAGATCGTGAGCGTGCTGGGCCAAAGGCCGCTGGGCGAGGTCTACATTCCCCAGGACCCGTCGCGGATGTGCCGCGCCGTCCGCCAGACGAAGAAGACCTGCCTCGCCTTCAAGATCCTCGCCGCCGGGCGGCTGACGGATTCGCCCAAGCAGGTCGAGCAGGCCTTCCGGTTCGTCTTCGACAGTATCAAGGCGCAAGACGGCGTTATCGTCGGCATGTACCCGCGCTTCTCCGACCAGGTGAAGGAGAACGCCGACCTGGCGCGGCGGATACTGGCGAAGGGCTGACTGGGGCCCGGCGCGCATGAAAGACCAATTCGCTATCGGAATAGACTTCGGAACTGAATCCGGCCGCGTCATGCTGGCGCGCCTGGAAGACGGAGAGGAGGCCGCCTGGGCGCTGGTGCCCTATCCGCACGGCGTGCTCGACCAGCGCCTGCCGGACGGCACGCCGCTCGGCGAGGACTGGGCGCTCCAGGACCCGCGCGACTACTTCGAGGTGCTGCGCGCCGGCGTGCCGAAAGTGCTGCGCGACGCCGGCATCCGGCCCGAGCAGGTCGTGGGCATCGGCGCCGACTTCACCTCCTGCACCATCCTGCCCACTCTCCGCGACGGAACTCCGCTGTGCACCCTGCCGCGGTTCTCCTCCCAGCCCCACGCCTGGGTGAAGCTGTGGAAGCACCACGCCGCTCAGCCCGAGGCCACCCGCATCAATGAAATCGGGCGCGAGCGCAACGAGGAGGTGCTGCGCGTTTACAATGGCCGCTACTCCTCGGAGTGGTTCTTCTCCAAGGTGCTTCAGATCGTCGATGAGGCGCCGGAGATCTACCTCGCCGCCGAGCGCATACTGGAGGGCGCCGACTGGATCGTCTGGCAACTGACCGGCCGCGAGCGCCGCAACGAGTGCTGCGGCGGCTACAAGGGCATGTGGATCAAGGGCCGGGGCTTCCCCGCGAAGGATTTCTTCCGCGCGCTGGACCCGCGCCTCGAAAACGTCGTCGAAGAGAAGCTGGCCACCGACTTCTACCCGCTCGGCTCCTCGGCCGGCGGCCTGACGGAGGCGATGGCGCAATTGACCGGCCTGCGGGCAGGCACGCCGGTCGCGGTCGGCAACATCGACGCGCACGTGGCCGTGCCCGCCTGCGGCGTGGTCAAGCCGGGCGCCCTGGTCATGATCATGGGCACCTCGCTCTGCCACATGCTCATGAGCGAGGAGCGCCGGTTCGTCGAGGGCGTGGCCGGCGTGGTCGAGGACGGCATCGTGCCCGGCTACTGGGGCTACGAAGCGGGCCAGGCGGCCGTCGGCGACATCTACGCGTGGTTCTTCCGCGCCTTTGGCGTAAACCCGGAGGAGGTGACGGCCAAGGCCGCGGCCCTGCGGCCCGGCCAGAGCGGCCTGGTGGCCCTGGACTGGTGGAACGGCAACCGCTCGGTGCTGATGGATGCCGACCTCACCGGCCTCGTGGTCGGCGCCACCCTGGCCACCCAGCCCGAGGACGTCTACCGCGCGCTGATCGAAGCCACCTCCTTCGGGACCTTAACGGTGATCCGGGCTTTCGAGAAAGAGGGCATCTCCATTGGCCAGCTTGTGGCCTGCGGCGGCCTGCCCGAGAAAAGCCCGCTGGTGATGCAGATCTTCTCGGACGTGACCAACCGGACCATCCACTTGCCCCGCTCGCTCCAGGCTTCGGGACTGGGCGCGGCCATGCACGGAGCGGTGGCGGCGGGCGCCTTCAAGGACATCGCGGCGGCCGCCTCAGCCATGGCCGGCTTGCAGCCGCGCGCCTACACGCCCGACCCGGCCGCCCATGTCCTCTACCAGAAGCTCTACGCCGAGTACCTGACCTTGCACGACTACTTCGGCCGGGGCGCCAACGACGTCATGAGGCGGCTGAAGGCGCTGAAGGCTGAGGCCTGACTGGGGAGGCGCCGCGAGCGGCTACCCGCCGCGGCTGCGCGCTGCGCGCACCGGCGGCATGGGCTTGGTCTACGAGGCCCGTGGCACGCGCCTGGACCGTTTCGTGGCCCTCAGGGTGTTGCGCCCCGAGACGGTGGCTGACCCCGAGCGCAAGCGGCGGTTTGTGCAGGAGGCCAAGGCCGCCTCGGCGCTGAAGTACGCCGTTCAGGTCGGCGACGCGCTTGCGGCGGCGCACGCGGCCGGGATCGTCCACCGGGACCTGAAGCCGGGCAACGTGATGGTCACGGAAACCGGCTTGGTGAAAGTCCTCGACTTCGGGTTGGCCAAGCTGACCGAGCCGGTGACGGGAGAAGAGGCGCCGACACAGACGGCCGAAGGGACCATCGCCGGCGCCGGCGGCCACGCGCTCCACTTCCTCGATTTCGCCGCCGGCACGCCCAGGCTCGTGGCCACGCTGGCCACCGAGAAGCAGCTCCAGCGCGGCTTCAGCCGATCAACCGGGCGCAGCTACAGTGGCGGGTTGTGGATGTGGAGAAGCTGGTCTCGGCCACCCACCCGGTGCGGGCCATCTGGGAGTTCGTGGGCCAACTGGACCTGAGCCGATTCTATGCCGGTATTGGCGCGGTCGAGGGGGTGGCCGGACAAGCGACTCTGCACCCGCGCCTGCTGATCAGCGTGTGGATCTGCGCCTACAGCGAAGGGATTTCCTCGGCCCGGGAGGTGTCGCGGCGGTGCGACTACCAGCCGGCGCTTCAATGGCTGACCGGGATGGAGAGGATCAATCACCACACGCTGTCGGATTTCCGGGTGGGACATGGGGCGGCTTTGGATGAGTTGTTCCAAGAGGTGTTGGGTGTGCTGAGCGCGATGGATTTGATCCGGATGAAGCGGGTCACGCAGGATGGGACGAAGATCCGAGCACAGGCGAGTCGAGAGACCTTCCGGCGGTAGGGGAAGATCCGGGCGCACCTGGAGTTGGCCGCGCAGCAGATTCAAGCGATGGGGGATCCGCGGGAAGACGGGGCTCGCGCGGTTAGAATAGTCGTTCTGGATCACCAGCGCAGGCCGCGTTTTCTGGATTTCCGATCCCATCGCCGGATCGAACGATACCAGCTAGACCTGGCCGCGGCGGACGGGCCCTACCGACCGTGGCGCTGCCATGCTTCTTCGTCCAGTGGAAACCACTCTTCAGCGATCGCGAGATCTCGCTCGGCCCGCCGGCGCCCACCTTCGATCAGGAGCCGGCGAAGGTTGCGGCGGCCTACGGTGTCCACGTAGTGCTTTACGGCCGCCTCCATGGAACGGCTGCGATCACCCTTCTCGGCGATGCGATCGATCATCCGGATCGTGTCAGCCGCCAGCGTGACGTCGATCCGGCGGCGGGCTTGTCCGGCGCGGGCGGGCGGTGTAGTTTGAGATTGGGTGGGGAGGCGGTCAAGATGGCGACGCGGGCATCTCCGTCGGGCTTCACGGTGCGCACGGCGGGCCCGAAGGTAGAGCGGCTGCTGGCGAGCGGGGACGTGTACTCGGCTGCGCTCGCCTTTCTGGACGGACGCATCGACATAGAGGGGGACCTGTTCGCGGCGCTCGGCGAGCTGACAGCGAAGCCGCGTCGCGGGCCGCGGCACTGGTTGCATACGGCGCTGGCGCGGCTGTGGCGGCTGCGGCCGGAGGCCTGGTACCAGAGCCGGGCGCGGGCGCGCGCGAACATCGAGTTCCACTACGATCACGACCCCGAGTTCTACCGCCAGTTCCTCGACGAACGGCTGGTGTATTCCTGCGCCTATTTCGAGCAGCCGGGGATGACACTGGACCAGGCGCAGGCGGCCAAGCTCGACCTCATCTGCCGCAAACTCGACCTGCGCTCCGGCGAGCGTTTTCTCGACGTCGGCTGCGGATTCGGGGCCCTGGTGGCGCACGCGGCCGAGCGCTACGGCGCGCAGGCGACGGGCTGCACGCTGAGCCGGCGCCAGTTCGAGACCGCGGGGCGGATGCTCGGCGAGCGCGGCCTCGGGGGCCGCGCGTCGGTGGTGTTGGCCGACTACCGCGATCTGGGCGGCAGCTTCGCCAAGATCGCGTCGGTGGGGATGTTCGAGCACGTAGGCGTGCGCCGGCTGGGCGGGTATTTCGCCAAGGTCCACGCGCTGCTCGCGCCGGACGGGCTGTTCCTCAATCACGGCATTGTGCGGCCCGAGACCGTCAAGCCCGGCGCGGACTGGGTGTTCTGCCAGCGGAAGGTGTTTCCCGGCGTAGATCTGCCGCACCTGAGCGAAGTGGTCCGGGAAGCGGAGGAGGCGGGCTTCGAGGTCGTGGATGTCGAGAACTTACGCCCGCACTACGCGCGGACCTGCCGCGCCTGGGTGGAGCGGCTGAGGGCGCACGAGGACGCCTGCCGGAAGCTCGTGGGGCGTGCGGTTCACCGCGCGTGGGTCCTGTACCTGGCGGTGTCAGCCCTGAATTTCGAGGCGAGCTGGACCGAGGTGCACCAGGTGTTGCTGGCGAAGCGGTCCAACCCACAGGCCAGGCGCTGGACGCGGCGGTACATGTACGCGTGAGGGGAGCGACAGGTCGGGAGACTTATCCCACTGCGGCGCGCTCAGCTCTTGCGGCTGGAGTGCTTATTCAGGACCGCAGTGAACGGCTTGGCCGCTTCCGGGGCGGGCAGGTTGCCCTGGATGATCTCGCGGTTCTGGAGACGCTTGCGGTAGAGCTTGGCGTTGGTGTCCAGGTCCTGGCGCAGGGTGGCGCCGTGGAGGGAGAGACCGGCAAACAGGCCGCGGGAGCGCGACCAGGAGAGAATCTCCGCGGTCATGAAGGCGTCGGTCTGGGCGGTGGCATCGCGACCTACCGGACCGGCAGCCACTTCGGCGGCGCCGCCGAGAGTGAACTTGCTGGACAGCAGCCGGTCCACCCCGCGTTGGTTCATTACCAGCATAATGACATCGGTTTCCGAGCCGCCGAGCTGAAGCCCGAAGCTGCCACCCTCGATGCGGACGGCGGCCGGGCCGGTCCAGCCCACCCCGCCGGAAGCACGGCAGGAGAAGAAGCCGCGGCCGTACTTAGCGCCGACGATGAAGGCGCCCTTCTTCATGCCGGGGATGACCACCACGCAGTGCGCCTTGTTGAGCAGCTCCTGGGGGATGCCCTTGTCGGGCGTGTCCATGATCTCCTGGAAGACCTCGGTAGCGCGGGTGATGCGCTCGATATCCGCATCGGCGGCCCAGAGCCACGCCGCTCCGCTCAAGGCCAGCGGGACCAACAGTCTCATCGTTGCCTCCTTGCTTCTATTATGCGACATCCGGAGGCGTGTCGCTGGCCACCGTCAGCGTCATTCCGCGAACCGACTGCACCCTCACGCGCCCGCCGGCGGGGACAGCGTCCGCGCCGGGCGCGAGTTTGGCGCGCCACAGCTCGCCGCGGACGCGGATGTAGCCCGTGGGATGGAGCGCCTCGGTGGCCGTGCCAACCTCGCCGATCAACTGGGCCGCGCCCGTTGGCCCGGATTCGTAAGCCCGGCGCAGAAAGGGATAAAGCACGAGATCCTTGGCGACGTACGCCGCGAGCAACACGAAGACCGCCCAGAGCGGGAGGCCCAGCCATCGGCGCAGGACGGCGAGAACGATGACGGAAAGGGCCCAACCGGGGACCTGGTAGAGCACGTACCTGGCGAAGACGCTCATCGGCGGCGGCTTTCGATGTGGGCCAGCACCGCGGCCAGCGAGCGCTCGAGCGGGTCGATCCCGCTGACCACCAGGTCGGCGAACTCGCGCGTGGGGAGAATGTAGCGCGCGGCCATCGGGCGGACAGTGCGGGTGTACTGCTCCAGGATGGACTCCGGCGTGCGGGCGCGCTCGCGCACGTCGCGCTCGCGGCGCCGCTCGAAGCAGATCTCGTCGGGGGCGGCGACGAACACCTTGGTGGCGAACAGGGCCCGGAGGCCTTCCCAGTACAGCGTGAACAGGCCTTCGATGATGAGGAACTCGCCCGGCGCCAGCCGCCCGGTGGCGGCGGTGCGGATGTGGCGGGTGAAGTCGTAAACGGGTTTTTCGACTTCGACGCCGGCTGCCAGCAGGGCCACCTGGCCGAACAGAAGCTCGTGGTCGAGAGCGGCGGGCTCGTCGAAGTTAGTCAGGCACCGCTCCTCGAAGGGCAAGTGGGCCAGGTCTACGTAGTAGGAGTCGAGCGCGAGGATCTGCGCGCGCAGAAGGGCGGCGAGACGGCGCGCGAGCTCGCTCTTGCCGGCGCAGGAAGGGCCGGCGATGCCGATCAGGTAGGGTCTGGCACCGGCCAACCCACGATGATACCGAAATAATTTCGGTGACAGGCTACGCTTTCACCAATTAGGTGCGGGCCGCGGGAGATGAAATTAGTGAAAGCGTAGCCTGTCACCGAATTAGGTCGCGGAACATGGCCACGAGCCGGCGCTCCTGCTCGAGTGGGGTGAAACTCGCCGGCACGGCGGGGGCGGACTTGCCCAGACGGGTATACATCGGGAGGCCGAGCGGGCTGTAAGGCACGAGCGAGACGTCGGCCGCGCCGAGGCGGCGCAGGTGATCGACGATGGCGGCCAGGTTCTCGCGGCTATCGGTGAGACCGGGGATGAGCGGAATGCGGGGGCGGACCTCCACCGAGCCTTGCGCCAGCAGCCGGCGCAGGTTCTCCAGAATGCGGTCATTCGAGCGTCCGAGATGGCGCATGCTCTGCCGGCGGTCGATGATCTTCACGTCGAACAGGATCAGGTCCAGCCAGGGGAGGATCATGGAGGCGAACGCATCCCAGTCGAAATGGCCGGAGGTTTCCAAGGCGACGTGGACGCCGCGCCGCTTGAGGACGCGCAACAGGGAGCGGAGGTAATCCGGAAACATCGTGCACTCGCCGCCCGACAACGTCACCCCGCCGCCGGAGTGGCGATAGAAGGGGGCGTCGCGCAGGAGCAGCTCGGCCAGCTCATCGACCGGCCAGTACTTGCCGATCAAGCGCAGGGCGGGGCCGGGGCAGGCGGGCACGCAGAGGCCGCAACGGTCGCAGCGCGCACGGTCGATGCGCGCGGGCGCGTCCAGGTCGATGGCCGCGCGCGGGCAGGCCCGCACGCAGGCGCCGCAGCGGATGCAGTGCTCCTCGGCGAAGGCGATTTCAGGCGCCGGCTGCTGGGTCTCGGGATTGTGGCAGAAGATGCACCGCAGCGGGCAGCCCTTGAAGAACACCACCGTGCGGATGCCGGGGCCGTCTTCGAGGCTGCCGCGCCGCACATCGACGATGAGCGGGCGGCGGATCACAGCACGCCCAGCCGTTTGGACAGGTCCCGGGCCAGGAAGCCGTACTTGTAGATGTAGTTGAGATTGCCCTCCACCTCGACGGTGTTGGCCAGGATCGAGTCCAGCGCATCCTGGTCCTCGGACAGCAGGAAGGCCCAGAGCGCGCGGGCGTCCTTAAAAGTGATCAGCACGTCCGGGTTCGGTCTGGCTTGGGTGTCAACGGTCATGTTCCCGTCATGGAAGACAGCCGAGCAGGCCAGGCTGCCGTCCCGTGTCTTCCAGACATAGGTGGCGCGGAAGCCCTCGATGTTGCGCCGGTAGTCACGCGAGAGGGCGAAGGCGAGATCCATGCCTCGGAGCAGCAGTTCCAGGAACTGGTCGGTGATCTGGCCGTAGAACTGCTGCGCCAGCGGCTGGGAGAGGGATCGTACCAGCCAGTCCTGGGCGCGGCCGGGAAGGGCGGGCGAGACCAGACGCAGCGTGGTCCTGGTGAATGCATTAGCCATGAGCGGCTCCTTTCGCCAGCGGGAAGGTCTCGTAGAGCACGGCCTCGCCGCTGGAGAGGCGATACTCCGTGCGGTCGATGATCTCCTTCTGCATCTCGGGATTCAGGTCCTTGAAGTAAGCGGTATAGCCGGAGACGCGCACCAGCAATTGGTCGTAACGGCTGGGATCGTTGACGGCCTCGACGAAATCGCGGTGGGAAGTGACGTTGAACTGGATCTCCATGCCGCCGCCGGAGCGGTCGCCGTCGGCATCGAAGTAACCTCTGACGGCGGCGGTGAAGTTATCGATCATCCGGCCGCGGTCGCCGTCATCGGGAGTGAACTTGAGGTTGAGGGCGATGCCGTTGGCGAGGCATTCGGGCGGCAGCTTGGCCACCGAGCGCAGGGCGCTGGTGAGGAACGGGGTAACGCCGGAGTTGGGGGTGATGCCGCTGGAGAAATTCTCGCCGGCCTTGCGGCCGTTGGGAGTGGCGCCTAACAGCCGGCCGAAGCCGGCGTGGTTGGTCATCGTCCAATAGCCGGGGCGGTAGTTGCCGCCGCGGTAGTTCACCTTGCCCCGGAGGGACTCCTCGATCGTCTCGACCAGCCAGACGGCGTTGGCGTCGGCCTGGGAATCGTCGTTGCCGAACCGCGGCGTGCGGTGCGGATCGCGGAGGCGGGTGAGCAGCCAGTCGTAGCCCTCGTAGTTCTTGCGGAGGGCGTCGAGGAAGCCGGCGAAGTCGATGCGGCCCTCGCGGTAGATCAACGTTTCCAGCGCGGTCAGCGAATCGGCGACGTCGGCCAGGCCGATGATGGCGATGCCGGAGGAATTAAGCGCGGCCCCGCCGTCGATCACGTCCTGGCCCTTTTCCATCGGCCCCTCGAACAGGGCCGAGAGGATCGGCGTCGGATAGACCTGCTGGTGGATGCGGCCGAACAACTCGTTGAGGGCGACCGCCTGGTCCATCACCCAGGACAACTGCTTGCGGAAGGCTTCCTTGAACTGGGCGAAGGAGCCAAAGGTGAGCGGGTTGCCGCTCTCCGGGCTGATCTGGGCGTCCATGCCGAAGTGGCGGTGGCGGCCGTTGAACAGCGCCAGCTCCAGCGCCGAAGGCAGGTTCAACAGGATGGCGCCGGAATGTCCGTAGAAACGGCCGTTGCTGCCCGGCTCGACGCAGCCGATGACGCCGTAATCGCGGGCCTGCTCGAGCGTATGGCCGCTGGCGGTGAGGGCGCGGATGACGGCGCGGTCGTTGTGCAGGGCGGGGGTGGCCCCGGTGGTGACGTTGGCTTCGCAGAGGCGGCGGAGGTAGGCGCCGTCGTGGACCTCGGGGTGGTAGCGGGCGTTGAGGTTGGGGTCGCGGAGCTTCATCAGCTCGGTGGCCCGCAGCATGACATAGGTGAGGTCGTTGACGGCGTCGCGGCCCGCGGCGTCCACGCCGCCGATGGTGATCGCCTGGTTGGAGCCGCTGCCGCCGAACAGTTGCTCGCCGGCGTTGGGCACGGTGGGGACGTGATCGCCGATCTTCAGCCACAGATAACCCACCAGCTCGACGGCCTGCTCGACGGTGAGCGCGCCGGCCTCGATGTCGCGGCGATAGAGGTCCCAGAGGAGCTGGTCGAGCCGGCCGAGGCTCAGGCCGACGTTGGGGTTCTCCAGGTGGACGGCGGTCCAGCACAGCCAGACGGTAGTCAGCCCTTCGCGGAAGGATTCGGCGGGGTGCTCGGGCACGCGGCGGTAGATGTGGGCGATCTCGGCCAGGGCGGCCTTGCGGGCCGGGTCTGTTTCGCGGTTGCTCATGGCGGCCGCGGAACCGGCCAGGTTTCGCGCGTAGGCGATGATGCCCTCCAGGCCCTCGACCAGGGCCTGGTAGAAATCCTTCTTGGCGGGATCGCCGGCGCGGTCCCGGTGCGCCTGCGCGTCCTGGATGACGGCGCGCAGGCCCTCGCGCACCGCGCGGGAGAAATCGGGGATGGTGTGGGAGATGCAGTTGGGCTTGCTGACGAGGAAGAAGACGAACTTCTGGAGAAGCTGCATCCGCCGGCGGTCCTCGTCGCCGCCGCGGGCGCGGGCCAGCTCGGCGATGCTGTGGTCGAGCCAGTGGGGGAAGACGTCGAAGTTGAGCGTGCGGACCTGGTCCTCGCTGATGTAGTACGGGTTGGCCTTGCGGCGGGAGATGGTCCACAGCTCCGGCCAGAGGCCCAGGGCGAGGAACTCGGGGTAGATGGGCACGCCCTTGAACCTGGTGGTGGTCGAGCCGGCGAAGGGTGAGCTGTCCACGAAGGTGAACTCCTCCAGGCCGTCCGCGGTCCGCTTGTGCGCCCGCGTGTGCCAGAGGACCGGGGCGCGGTTCTCCAGCACCCTGCGGTAGAGCCGGGCCTTATCGAGCGCGGTGATGCGGTCGCGCTGGAAGAGGCCGGCTTCGAGGCTGAACCTGGTGATCAGGGCCGGCCGCTCGGTGCAGACTTCGGGAACGGCCCGGAAATAGGCCTCCCGCAGCGCCGCGAGCGGCGGCGAAAGCTGGATGTCCCGAAGGGAAAGGTCGTCCAGGGTGACTGCGCTCATCGCACTTCCTCCTCCCAGATGGAATGATGGCTGCTTCCCCGAGCATACACTGGGGCGCGTCGTGATTTCAAGGCCTTTCCTTTTAAACCGCTACTGGATTGCCGCAGCCCAATCTTGTCTTTGATCCAGGCGTTGGGGAACTCCGCCCACCTCCCCCGCGGCCCGATAGCGATAGTGCGTGACGCCGGCGCGTTTTCCTTTCCCCGCATACCCCAGAAGCTGACCGGCCGGGCAGGTGTAAGTATCGCTGTTCGGATGGTAGCCGGAGGCTTCCGGCCGAAACGCCGGATCTACTCCCCGCCGCTCGAACTGGCCCGCCGCGGTGTCCGAGGAAATCTGCACATTGTAACTGGGCGCGAACCCGCCGTCGGCTTGTTTCATGATGCGCGCTTCCGGATCCGTCTCACTCACCCCCGCACTGGCCCTTAGTTTGGTCCCGTCAACCATCGGCAGGCCGGATCGTATTCGCACAACCGCGACACCTCGCGCGCCGAACTGACCCCTCGCTGTAGGCGTAAACCCACAAGCTGACCGGCAACTGCGGATCCCAGGCGGCCCACGAACTCCCAGATCGCTCGTGCCGGGTGGTCTTCCGGCATCAGTTGCTCGACATCCACGCTGCCCATCAGCAGTTGCTTTCGCTGGACCGTCTTCAGTCTCGACTGGCTAGACTCCGCCTCGGCCAAGGCCTCCGCCACCGGCCTCGTTACTCGTGCTTTTCCCTTCGTGGCTTGCCCTGCGCGGGACGAGTTCGTTTAAGCGTCCATGCTGCTTTTGCGGGTTTCTCGCCGGCGGGCCGCCTACTGCACCACGATCCCGCGGTCTTCGAGCAACTGGCCGGTGACGCGGGTG
>ERZ1292640.2528-Hain-H43-02um-R1-2528-length-14588-cov-5_pt1 | contig 14588 bp, 18 predicted proteins | sample MGYA00564404_ERZ1292640 | MGnify/ENA primary metagenome ERZ1292640 (study PRJEB36523, sample SAMEA6512636) | groundwater metagenome | collected 2019-01-08 | study: AquaDiva: Metagenomics assemblies of 32 groundwater samples
TTTCGCGAAAAGTTTCAAAGGAGCAGATAGGATTATCCTGTTGCCGATATATTTGCCAGAGAAGAAAAAGACGAAAGTGTTTCAAGTGGCAAGTTAGCCGAGGCGATATGTCAAAATGGAGAGAAGGCCATCGCTTTTACTGATTTTGAGTTGGCCGAAGAGTACCTCAAGGGAGAAAAATTCGGGGAAAATGATGTTTTTGTGACCATGGGAGCGGGTGAGGCGTATAAGGTTGCCGATCAGGTTTTTGGATTGACTTTTGACACTAAATAGTATAGTATGTTGATACCCTTGTTATAAGCACTTATCTTATATTTGCTTTATAAACAAAGGGTTTTTTCGTCCAGGGTGAATTTTCAGAGATGCAGTTGGCGGAGCACAACCGCTCAAATATGAAAAAGAACAATCTAATATGGTTTGCGCAATCTCTTATCTTTTTACCTGTTATGTCGCTTTCTTTTGGAGGCATCCATAACATTGAGGTTCCGCAGAGTGTATTAGCTCAAAAATTCAATATTGAGGTCAATGGAGTTTTAGCTTTTAACCAGGCTACTAATCTTGAGACCGAAGCCTTAAAAATAAAAGCTCAAAAAGCGGAAGCCATTGATGCCTATTTTGCCGAGCGCGATATGCCCTTAGAAGGGATGGGGATGAAAATGGTAGAAGAAGCAGAAAATAATGAAATTGACTGGAGGCTCTTGCCGGCTATTGCTGTGCGGGAATCTACCGGTGGAAAAAATGATTGCAATAAAGTAAAAAACAATCCTTTCGGCTGGGGTTCCTGCAAAATCGGTTTTGATTCTCTTGACAAAGCGATTGAAACCGTAGCTCATAACTTGGGCGGAAACAATCCGAATACTACAAAACATTACGATAATAAAACTACCAAGCAAATCCTCCGCGCCTACAATCCTCCCTCCATCGTTCCTCGCTACGCCGAGCAGGTAATCTCTATAATGAATGCCATCGACGAGGCAGAAATTATTCTAGATACACAAGTGTCATCTTCTGATCCTTTGGCTCAAAGAGGGTAATTTGGAAATTGTAATTCTTGCCCAGTTCCAGTTTCTCGCGAAGCTTAATTTCGGAAGGGAAGGTGGAGTTATGCACCAGTCCGGCCACGCCTTCTTTGATGGAGACGAGAGCGCCGTGTTTGTTGTATTTGATAACCACCCCCTTGATGATATCTCCTTTTTTTAATTTTCCCTCGAATTCATGCCAAGGATTTTCTTTCAGAGCTTTGATGGAAAGCGATATTTTTCCGTCTTTGATTTCAATTACTTTCGCTTTGACTTTTTCTCCCACCTTAAACATATTCCGCGGATCTTCGACAAGTCCCCAGTCCAGTTCGGAAATATGCACCAATCCTTCCAGCCCTTCTTCCAATTTCAGAAAGACTCCGAAATCCACGATTCCGGCGATGATGCAATCCAAGCTGTCTCCGACATTGTACTTGCTTAAAATTTCTTTTTTCTCTTCCGGGTTGTTGTCTTTTTCGGAAAAAATCAATTTGCCTTCTTTCGGCAGCGTCGAAATAATCATCACTGAAATTTTCTGTCCAACCAGTTTTTTCAATTCCTTCAGTATTTTATCTTTATCCGAATCCAAAACGCGGGGATAATGATCTGCCTTGAGTTGAGAAGCGGGCAAGAATCCCACAATCCCTTGCCATTCCAAAATCAAACCTCCTTTGTTCGCGTCTTTTACTTCCAAGTCCAAAATTGTTTTTGCCTTGATTGATTTTTCCGTTTCGCTCCAAGCGAGAGCCTGTTTCGCTTCTTTCAGGGAAAGTTCGACATAGCCGTCTTCATTTTCTACTTCGACGACTTTGGCTTTCACCATATCACCCAAGTTGATTTTCTTGATGACATCTTTGGCGTTGATAAATTCCCGGCCATAAATAATACCAGTGCCGAAAGGGGAGAGATCCACATAGACGGACGATTTTTCCACTAAAATCACCGGACCCTCGACCAAAGCTTCCACCGCAGGCTTGTTGGCGCTTCGGTCAACGATCGAATTTAACACTAAATTTTCTTGTACCACTTCTTCTGTGTCGATATTTGTCATAATAATTTCCGCCTCTTCGGCGGATTTGCCGATGAGGCAAAAAAAACATCCGCTAAAGCGGATATAAGGTCTAGGTTCTCCGACCCAGGTCGGAGGGTTACCCTAAAACACGCTTTTAATAAATACTAATTTATAAATTTATACTACTACAAAACCCAAAAATTGCAAAGTATTTGACTAAATGATACAAGAGGTGCAATATTTTGCTTGGAGGCCGAAATGAAGAGAGATTCGTCACGTTTCGTCATCGATGACGAGCCACTCGGGCTCGGCTGGGGAGTAGTCTACTACGCCCTTGCGGCCGGGTGGTGGGTTTCCCGCCACAAGGGAGTTTTTGTGGCGATGATGTTCCTGGCGGCCTACGTCGCCTGGATCATCTTTGGCCACCCTATGTTCCTCGACTAACTTGCCTCGACCCATCGGGTTGAGCAGAAAGGAATGCCTATGGCAAAAAACTGGCGGTCGCCCCCATCGAGGAGCACCGCCAGTAAAAAATTATGGTCATAAAATTTAAATTAACCTCACCCCCCAACCCCTCTCCAAAATCACAGATTTTATAGAGGGGGGAGCTGGAACACTGATTTTATTTTTTTTAATACCCTCTCAGTATTTTCTTCAACTTCGGAATTCCAAAATCTAAAAATTTTAATATTTTTATTTTTTAGATATGCGGTTCTAACTTTATCATATTCCTTATTTTCTTTTATATTGTGATAGGAGCCATCTAACTCTATGCCAAGTTTCTTTTCCGGACAGTAAAAATCAATTATAAACATATCAACCGGATGTTGTCGTCGCCATTTTAGCCCTTGTTTTCTATCCCTTAATTTTTTCCAGAGTATTTTTTCTGCTTTTGTATATTCTTTGCGTAATATTCTAGCCTTTTTTATTATTCCAGTTTTTGTCATGGGTTAATGATAACATTTTGTATTTTCCCCTCGCCAGTAATCTGGAGAGGGGGGAGGGGGTGAGGTTTTTTTGTTTGTATTTTCGTAAAAATTTTGCTATAATATAAATGATGATAATCACATATTTCGGAAAACAATTTTTCAAAATTCAGCAGGGGGAGATGGTTCTGGCTTTTAATCCCGTCAGCAAGAGTTCCAAAACCGGCATTACCGCGCACTTCGGCTCGGATATCGCCTTGGTGACCACCAACCATCCGGACTACAACGGCGTTGAACAACTCTCGCACGGCGAACGGGAGCCTTTTGTCATCAGCGGGCCGGGGGATTATGAGATTAAAGAAATTTTTATTAAAGGAGTATTGTCGGAGGCATTGATCGAGAACAAAAAATACATCAACACTATTTATTTGCTTTCGGTGGATAATATTAATATTGCTTTTTTCGGAGCTTTGTCCAATTCCGAATTTTCCAAAGAGACGCGCGAAGCCATCAATAGCCCGGATATTCTTTTTGTTCCGGTTGGAGGCCCCGCCGGTAAGGACGGGGCAGGGAAAGGAATGTTGGATGCCAAAATGTCCGCGAAGCTTGCTTCGTCGCTTGAACCAAGATTGATTATTCCGATGGATTACGATGAAGGCGCGCTGAAAGCTTTTCTCAAAGAGCTCGGAGAAGAAAAAGCCGAAGTGGTGGATAAGTTGACGCTTAAGAGAAAAGATTTAGACAATAAAGAAGGGGAAGTAGTCGTACTAAAAAGTTTATAAAGTTATAAAGTAATATGAAAAAAATAATTCGTCATTTAAGAAAACAACCCGAGGAAGTCAAGAGACATATTCTGCATATTGTTACCGTTGTTTTTGCTGTTATTTTAATTCTTTTATGGATTTATTCTTTGGGAACGACCTTGGCGAATCCGAATACCCAAGCAAAAATGAGTCAAGATCTGAAACCGTTTTCTGCGTTAAAAGATAACATGGTAGGCGGATACAACAGTATTATCGAACCTAATTCAGATACAGAATAGATACGCAATTTTTTTATGAAAAAGTTTCCAGAATCAAATTTAGAAATACGTACAGACACAATTTTGCCAGTTGACGTGGTGGCAGAAATGAAGGAATCTTATCTGGCTTACGCGATGTCGGTCATCACTTCGCGCGCTTTGCCGGATGTGCGAGACGGACTGAAGCCTGTTCATCGTCGAATTTTATTTGCCATGCATGAAATGGGCTTAACCGCTTCTGCGCGTTTTCGAAAATCCGCCGCTGTTGTCGGGGATGTGCTCGGAAAATATCATCCGCATGGCGATACCGCCGTTTATGATTCGATGGTGGGAATGGCTCAAGAATTTTCTTATCGCTACCCGCTGGTTTTGGGGCAAGGGAATTTCGGTTCGATTGACGGAGACAATGCGGCTGCGATGCGTTATACCGAAGCGAAGATGTCTAAAATTTCAAGCGAGCTATTACGGGACTTGGAAAAAGAGACGGTTGATTTTCGTCCAAACTATGACCAGACTCGCAAGGAGCCGGTAGTTTTTCCTTCAAGCGTGCCCGCCCTTCTTTTGAATGGTACCCTCGGGATTGCGGTCGGGATGGCGACGAACATCCCTTCGCACAATTTGGCGGAAGTGCTGGACGCGACCAACTATTTGATCGAAAACGACGAGGCCACCACGGAAGACTTGATGCAGTTTATCAAAGGTCCGGATTTTCCTACCGGCGGAATCGCTTACGGATCCAAAGATATGCTTCATGCATATTCATCCGGGCGGGGCGGAATAGTTTGCCGAGGCGAGGCGGAAATAGTGGAACAAAAAGACGGAAATTTTTCTATCATCATTACTTCTATTCCTTTTCGGGTGAATAAATCAAATCTGATTGTCGCGATCGCAGAGCTTGTCCAAGAAAAAAAACTGGAAGGCATCAAGGGACTGCGTGACGAATCCACGAAAGACATCCGGATTGTTGTCGATTTGAAACCAAGCGCTCATCCGGAAAAAGTTTTAAATTATATTTACAAAAATACCCAACTCGAATCGAATTTTAATTTTAATATGGTAGCGCTGGTAGATGGCGTGCCTCAGACTCTTTCGCTCAAATCCATCCTGAATGAATTTATCGCGCACCGAAAGGAAGTGGTGAAGAGGCGAAGCACTTATGATTTGCGCAGGGCGGAAGAGCGTGAACACATCTTGCTTGGCTTGAAAAAAGCCTTGGATCATATTGATGAAATTATTAAACTTATCAGATCCTCTAAAAATGCTGAAGAAGCAAAAAAAAGATTGATGGGCATATTTCCCGCCAGAGGCGGGTCCGCCTTTGGCGGGAAATTTTCCGACTTGCAGGCGGCGGCCATTTTGGAAATGAAATTGGCGAAGTTGGCCGGGCTGGAACGAAAAATGGTGGAAAACGAACTGGCCGAAAAACAGAAATTTATCGCGGAGATAAAGGAATTACTCTCAAGCTCTAAAAAAATTCTCAAGACCATTGCCGAAGAATTGAAAGAAATTCGGACTAAATATGCCGACGAACGCCGTACAAGGATAGTCAAAGGCGGGGTAAAAGAAATCTCCGACGAAGATTTGGTTCCGGAAAAAGAAACGATGCTGGTGCTTACAGCGGGCGGATATGTAAAATGCACCGATCCCTCCGAATATCGCGCCCAGAAACGGGGCGGAGTTGGCGTGATTGATCTGGAAACCAAAGAAGAGGATTTTGTGACCATGCTTGTCTCCGGTTCCACGCACAGCAATCTACTTTTTTTCACCAATTTAGGCAAAGTTTATCAAATGAAAATGTATGAAATTCCGGAAGGTCGTCGGGCGACAAAAGGGAAGTCGATTATGAATTTCTTGGCGCTTGGAGGCGAAGAGAAAGTAAATTCTATTTTAGCCATGCCTAAAGATAACGGCAAAGTCGGAACTTCTTTAATGCTGGTAACTAAAAATGGCACGGCCAAAAAAATGTCCAGTGAAAGTTTCAAAGATGTGCGCCGGAGCGGAATTATTGCCATTCGGCTGGATAAAGACGACCAACTTATTTCCGCTTTAGTGACAGAAAAAGGTGATGAAGTAATGATTGCAACAGCCGAGGGTCAATCGATTCGCTTTAAAGAATCCGATGTGCGGGAAATGGGTAGGACAGCCGGAGGGGTGAGCGGTATAAAATTGAAACCCTCCAGAGGCGGGCAAGAAAGCGATGAAGTTATCGGCGTGGATGTGGTTAGAAAGCTTGCCTCGTCTTCAGGTGGGGGCGCGTTTCTGACAATGAGTGCCAATGGCTTCGGCAAAAAAACAAATTTGAAAGAATATAAAGTTCAAAAACGCGGAGGTTCGGGGGTAAAAACCGCCAAAGTGACTTCCAAAACAGGGAAACTGATTGTGGCGAAAGTTTTGACGGGCGAAGAAATGGAGTTGATTGCAATGTCCAAGAAAGGACAAGTAATCCGCACAACTTTGCAAGATATTTCCTCGCTCGGCCGCCAAACCCAAGGCGTTACCATTATGCGCCTACGCGCCGGCGACGGCATCGCCTCTCTCGCCTGTATCTAACCAAATGTCAAAGGCGGGCTTTGACATTTTTTATTGTTTACTTTTTTATAAAGAGTTATAATTGTAGTATGTTCACCGATCCGGTAAAAAATTTGAAAGCTTTTGAACTGAAGGAAGACGATATCGTAGCGGATTTGGGGGCGGGAACCGGATATTATTCTATCGCGGCGGGTGCGCTCGTGCCCAAAGGAAAAGTGTATGCGATTGAATTGCAAAAAGATTTTCTGGAGACTGTTAAAAATAAAGTCAGAGAAGCTTATCTTGGCAATGTTGAGTGCTTGTGGGGAAATGTTGAAAAACTCGGCGGGACGAAAATAGAGGACAATGTTGTGGATGCGGTGGTCGCTTCTAATATACTTTTTCAAGTTGAGGATAAAGAAGGATTTATTGAAGAAATGAAAAGAATCTTGAAGCCCAAAGGAAGAGTGCTGTTAATTGATTGGTCCGAGTCGTCGATTTTTAAAACAACTAAAATTATTTCCAGAAATACTGCCTTGCAGATGTTTGAAAAAAAAGGTTTTGTTTTAGAGCGGGAGATTGATGCGGGAGCGCATCATTATGGTATGATATTAATAAAACAATAAGATGAAAGGAAATTTTCAAATCATAATTTTAGTTGTCTTTATTGCCGCCGCTGTTTTGGGTGTTTTAGTTTTTTCCGGCGCGATACCTATCGGAAGCGGAGGAGCCGGCAGTCTGGGCACTGTTGTCTTATGGGGGACTGTGCCAGCTCAAACACTTTCTGGTCCAATAGGTGATTTTAATAAAGCGAACCCTGCTTTCGTTGTGAAATATGAGCAGAAGTCTTCCGAAACTTTTGACCAGGACTTACTGGAAGCTTTGGCGGAAGGCGCTGGTCCCGATATCTTTTTCTTGCCCGACGACTTGGCTTATCATTATGCCAATAAAATTGTCACTATTCCGTACGCTAGCTATCCGCTGACTATTTTTAAGAATGCTTTCGCCGGTGCCGGAGAAGTATTTTTAAACTCCGAGGGCATTCTGGCTTTTCCATTGTCCATTGATCCGCTGGTGATGTATTACAATAGAAGCATCCTCGACGCGAATGGAATTATCTATCCTCCGGCCTTTTGGGATGATTTGGTCAAAATGGCGCCGGCTCTCACTCAAAAGGATGAAACAAACAAAATAATAAAAAATGCGGTAGCGCTCGGACATTTCTCCAACGTGGTTCACGCCAAAGAAATACTGGCCGCTTTATTTATGCAGGCCGGTAATCCGATTATCAGTGAAAAAAACGGAGTTCTTGTTTCCACTCTGGACAAAGCAATTGGAAATTATAATCTTCCTTCAATTTTGAAATTTTATACCGACTTTGCGGATCCAAACAATGTGGTGTATTCCTGGAATAAATCTTTTGCGAATTCGAATGATGCTTTTTCCAGAGAGGATTTGGCATTTTATTTTGGCTACGCCAGTGAACTTCCGTTTTTGGTAAATAAAAATCCCAATCAGAACTTTTTCGTCGCGGGAATGCCTCAAATTAAAAATTCCAATTTTAAATTAACCGGCGCCCGGGTGACGGGTCTGGCCATTTCGTCTGCTTCCAAAAACTTCAATACCGCTTTTACGGCCGCCAATCTGATGGCCACTTCGGATTTTGCCGCCAAATTTGCGATAGCCGCAGGGGTGGCGCCGGCCCGTCGGGATTTACTGGCGACAAAGCCCGCGGATGCGTACTCTCCGGTTTTTTACAGTTCGGCTTTGTACGCCAAAAGCTGGCTGGCCCCATGACCGAAAGACACTAACAATATTTTTAGCGGAATGGTTAACGCCGTGCTTTCCAACAATCTGTCCGTCGGGGAGGCGATTAGAGATGCCAGTTCCAAAATGCAGCTTTTATTGATAAAATAAACTTCCGCCAGAGGCGGACAAGTATGCAAAAAACAAAAAAATTCTTGATTTATAATTCTATATTCATAATTGTTTTTATGTTGCTTTTTTCGCCGGTTATGTCTCTGGCGCAACCAAATGTTGTAAGCGATAATGGAGGGCTAGTGCCTTGTAGCAATACGCCGGACGCTAGCGGTAAAATTCTTCAACCTTGCGATTTTAATGCCCTGATGGATCTCGTCAATAATATAATAACCTTTATTCTTTTTTATATGGCCATACCGATTGCGGCCATTATGTTCGCTTATGCCGGTTTTCTTTTAATTACGGCCGGCGGAGGAGAAGCGAAGACCAAAGCTAAAGGAATTTTCACCAATGCTGTTTTAGGCCTGTTGTTAGCCGCAGCCGCTTGGCTGATCGTTAGTACGATATTATCAATCTTGGGCTACGAAGGGGCTTGGATTGGACTTAAAATTGGGTCATAGTATAATATATTTATGAAGAAAAATTTAGAGAAAATTATTTTTGTAGCTTACTTGATTCTTTCGCCTATTGTTTCTTTTGCTCAAACTGGAGGAAATTCTCCAATTCCGACTGGGGGAACTTCTGGATGTGATCCGTCGAAAGGCGTGATTTGTAATCCTCTTGGAACGACAACTACAATTCCCGGATTAATCCACACTATTCTAACTGGCGCCTTGAAAATCGGCATACCGGTCATAGCGCTGATGGTCATCTATTCCGGTTTTCTTTTTGTTTTTGCCAGGGGTAATCCGGAAAAATTGACCAAAGCCAAAGAGGCGCTTTTATACACCTTAATCGGAGCGGCCATACTCCTCGGGTCCTGGGCTATTGCCGAGATGATATCAAGCACCGTGCTGGAATTGTAAACTGATTTTCAATTATTAATTAATTAGGCATTACAAATTATGCAAATACAAAATTTATTCAGCACAATTTTATGGCTTCTCAATTCCATTATTCCGATTTTGATAGCTTTGGGGGTGGTTTATTTTATCTGGGGAGTGGTGCAGTATTTTATTGGGGGCGGGGAAGAAGCGAAAAAGAAAGGAAGAGACAGGATAATTTATGGCATCATTGGTTTGGCGGTAATTGTCAGCTTGGCAGGACTGATCAATATCGTCGTCTCCACTTTCCATCTGGGCGGACAAGGAATCATAGCGCCTTCTTTAGTCTCCACTACTACCACGGCCGGTTCAGGCTCTGTTTGCGCTTCCCCTACCAATGTCCAGACTCTTTTGGGTTATGCCACTTGCATTATTAATAATTCGGTTATTCCTTTCATTTTCGCTGTCGCTATTGTTATGTTCATTTGGGGGGCGGTGAAGTTTTTTATCATCAATGCCGACGAAGAAGCCAAGCGGGCTCAGGGCAAGCAATTTATGATTTGGGGAATTATTGCTTTGGCGGTCATGCTTTCTGTCTGGGGTTTGGTGGGGATACTCCGGAGCACTTTTGATCCTAACGGCGACAATTCAATGCTTCCGCAGGTTCGTCCTCCCGGTTCTCAAAACCAATAGACATTTTACTTTGAAAAAACTTGTGATATAATTTAAGAACATTATCAGTCCCGATGTAAAGTCGGGATCCCGACCTGAAAGCGTCGGGATTGATTATAAAATAATTTAGTCGAAAGTTATAAAGTTTATAAAGTTAAAAAGAATTATGAAAAAGAAATTAATTGTATTGTCGGGTTTTGTTTTGGGCCTTATGCCGGTTGCGGCCTTGGCGGCAGTTACCGGTGGTTCAGGGACAAATTGCGCTGCCGCGCAAACAGGAACGGTTGACTTTATCCTGTGTAAAGCGAGCCAGTTGCTTACTACTGTTGTGCCAGTTCTAATCGCCTTGGGGGTGGTTTACTTCATCTATGGAGTTATCACCTATATGATTGGTAGCGATGAAGAAGCCAAAAAGAAAGGACGGGACAGAATCATCTTCGGTATTATTGGCTTAGCGGTGATTATCGCGGTCTGGGGATTGGTGAAGCTGTTGACCAATACTTTCGGGATTGATACGAATGTTCAGAATATTAATTACCCAACGGTGCAGTATTAATGATATTTTTTACCTCAATAGCTTATGCGAATACAAGGCTGGACTCTTTCATCGGCAAGGTAGATACGATGATTATCAATCCGCTGATTTATTTCTTGTTCGCTTTAGCGGTGGTCTTTTTTCTCTATGGTGTTCTTGAATTTATTTTTAATCAAGAAAACGAAGAGAAAAAAACGACCGGCAAGAGCCATATGCTCTGGGGAATTGTCGGGATTACGATAATGCTAAGCGTCTGGACTATCTTGAATATGATTTTGAGTACCTTGAATATACCTAAATCTCAAATAGATCCCGAGAGTGGAACAGTGAATTTGAATCCTTAAATTATATTTAAAAAATAATTGGGTAGAATTGTGAAAGGGCGGTCATCTCGATTAGGAGAAGCCGCCCTTTTGGCACGCTATCGTGCGTGCTGCGCTGCGCTGGGCCGGTGCGCGATTGTCGCCCTCTTTCTTCATTTGCCCTCCTTTCTGGGGGCGAAGAACAATTATTCCCAGATCAGGACCCCCGACGCGGGATCCGGATCCTCGGCGCAGAATTTCCAATGTCCCGCGCCGAACCCCGAGATCGGGGACTTTTTGCCGAAGGTCTCCACATGAGACCGTCCGGCTGGGTCGTAAACCCGCATAGAGCCCTTGTTTGGCGACCAGCGGGCCTCGTACCCGAGGTCTGTCTCGTAGCACCCGTTCGAGGCGAACGGATGTAGTACCGGCTTCGGAGCCGGTGTCGGTGTCGGCGCAACGGGCGCCGGCGCGTAGCGGGTGGTCGGCGACGACGTTGCCGACTTAGGCGCGGGCGGGCCGAATGCCCAAACCCACAACCTCTTTACTCCACCGCCCACGACCCCGTGCTTGGGGTCGGGTTGTCCGATGACGACGCGAGTCGTCGTGTCAATAGCGGTGGGCACGATGCCCTTTTCCGCCATGACTTTTTTCGCGTCTGCTGCTGCCTGACTTTCGCCCGGCAGAGCAACGGCGGGCGTCTTTGGCTTCGGCCGCGAGGCCTCCACCACCGGCGGGAGCATCCAGATGATGACCAGGATGATGCTCGCGACCCCTACGAGGATCGCCGCCGGCTTCCAACTCTTGCGAGCTGTGAAGATTGCGATTCCGGCCGCGATGGCCGTTTCGCCCACGAACAGGAGGGTCGGGACATCCGCGTCCGCCCCCCAGTTCCACGGAACACCCATGTCGACGACCTTCTTGAGTGCCCAGAAGGGCGAGATGCCCGTCGCGTTGACGAAGCAAAGCATCAGTACCAAGAAGGTCACCAGGCCGACAACGGCCTGTTCGATGGACCCGAAGATCCACTTGATTCCTTCGCCGAGTGTGGCGAGGATGCCGCGTCCGCCACCCGCCGCTGTCGGCGCGGTGTGGCGGTTGTAGAGATAGACCGCGACTGCGACAGCAGCCGCGGTTGGGATGAACGGCCACTCCATGTAGGAGCTGGCCGCCCATGCGACGACGACGATGCCGACTATCTGCCACAACATGTTTTACTTCTCTTTCTTGGGTTTTCCTGACCTCAGGATAAACCCGGATGTGTGGTCTCCGCTTGCCCGCTCCTCTTCCGTGAGGGCGGTGACGGGGACTTCCGTTGCCGGCTTTGCGTCATCGCCGGCCTTCTTGACTTCTTCCTCGGTGGGGACACGATCTCCCCATTTGTCGAGGAACTTGCGGGCAGACTCGACCGCCTTCTTGGCGGTGCCCGTTCCTTCTATCCATGCCCACTCCGCTCCGCGTTGGAGCTGGAGTTCGCGGGCCTTGCGCATCAGCCCCTCGGGGGGCTCTTCGAACTGCCCCACCCGGTCGACAAAGGCCGCAGCCTTTTCGTAGGCCACCTTGGCGTCCGCCGGGGTGCTAGACCTCGGCTCGGCCTTGAGCGTTTTGAGTTCGCTCTCGAGCCCGCTGTTGAACGCTCCGCACGCGCGGAGTCCGAGGAAAGCGAGCGCAAGAACAATGACCACGATCGCGACGAGTACCACGATCCTCATTTCTTGCCTCCCCAACCGAACCACTTGTAGACGTGTTCCATCCCAAAATCCTTTACCGCGAACGGAAAGAGGTCTTTGGTGATGAATTCCATGATCCCACCACCGTGCGCACGGTGCTTCTCCCACTTCGCCTTCAACTCGTCTGAGAACGAGATAAACAAGGCGGGGAAGCATGCGACGAAGTAGAATAGTGTCGCGCTCGTCCATGCGCGGGTGAACGCCCGGTCAAAGAACAGCCGGTTGACCATGCTCCAGAACACGCTGTCGTGGAGCTTGATCTTGGAACTGAACCCGAAGAGGCCTTTTAGCCCCTCGACAAACGCTACCCCCTTCGCTTGGGGGAGGAGCGGGTTGAGCCACGCCGCAAGCCCACAAAACGCGACCATGCCCAACATCGCCCAGAATACCCAGTCGTTATTCCGAACGACCGAGCTGAAGCTTGCGCCTCTGAACCGGGCGACGAGAGTAAGTACGCCGAACGTCAGTCCGAGGAGGGCCAACGTGAGTATTTTGCCCGGGCCGAACAAGAAAACGATGGCCCAGAACAAAATCATCATCGTGACGCCGAACTTCCCGGTGGGGGTTTTTTTCTTCTTGGAGACCACGATGGTCTCCTCGTCGTAGTCTGGGGGGTTTGTCCCCACGACTTCGGCTCGGACACGGTACGTGCCGATTGCGAGCTTCCCGAGGTCGCACATTGCGACTCCGGCGCGGTCGACGAGCACAGGCCTCTTAGCCTGGTCCTTGACCGTGAACCGGACCACTACACTTCGTTGCGGTAGCCCGCTTGGGCGGGTGATCACCGCATAAGCGACGACGCCTTCGTCGCTTTTTTCGTGACTCAAACTTACCATGTTCGTGTCTCCTTATGTCGCGCCCTCGGGCGCTGTGATGCGCCCGCGCGGGCGCGCGGGTTTGTGTTGTCGTGAATGGTTCGCCGACTAAAGAGCCGAATTCATTCTCCTCTTGAGGAGTACTCCGACCCTAGGTCGGAGGGAGGTGGATGAATTTTCCACCCCGTCTTTTGAGTACAAAATCCACCCCTCAAGAGGGGAATAGCTAGCTACTTGGTCGGCAAACCATCCATTTAAATCCATATTTAAGCTTATTTTCAAAGGACAGTTTAACTAAGGTATTATATCATAATTAAACGAAAAAGTCAAGCCTTTTGGCTTGACTTTTTCGTAGAATTTTTCAATTTTTACGAGTATTTCATCGGCAAAGCGTCATAGTTTTCTCTGGCGCCGAAGGCTCTTCGAGCGATGATAACAATCAGCAAGATGATCATCGCGACAATAACCCACTGGATTAAGCCGGAAGGCATAAAACTGCCTGATCCGAAAATAACACCGGAAGCGAGATCGCCGTATTTATTGTTAACCTCGTTGCCCGTTCCATTTTCTGTTTGATTTGTCCCGGTCCCAAAAAAATTATTATTCGCATTGTTCTCGGTATTGACGGAAGGATTGTTGCCGTTGGTGTTCATCGCTGGAGTAGCAACATTATTGATGGTGAAAAAAGCCGCATTGGAATATCCTCCGCCCGGAAGTCCGTTAAAAACAGTGATGAAGAATCCATCGGTGCTGTACATATCGTTCGGAGTAAGCTGAACCAAAAGATGAGCCTCATCTATAAAAGTAGTAGAACGGTTGGAGCCGTTTAGTCTGGCAACCGAGCTTGGAATAAAGCCGCTTCCGGAGACGGTTATCGTTTTTGCGTTTACGCTTCTTTCCGCCGAACTTGGATTGATCGAATCAACACTTGGCTTCGGATTATTCACCACTAGCGGTTCACTGATCGTAACATTATTATTAACTCTTGTATTTTCAAAATGGTAAGGAGTAATATAAGGAGTTGCTTGCGCATTTGTTTGCGCGGGTAGGCTGAACAGGCCGAAAGCGAAAATAGCCAACATTCCCGAACTGAAAACTATTGATTTTGTATTGATATTTTTCATATATGGATAGTGTAGCATATTAGGGCATAAAAGTCAAGTGCCGGGGAGAGGACTTGAACCTCCATGAGATTTCTCTCGCTTGCTCCTAAGGCAAGTACGTCTACCAATTTCGCCACCCCGGCGTTTGTGCGCCCTGAAGGGATCGAACCTTCGACCTTATCCTTAAGAGGGATCTGCTCT
>ERZ1292640.2529-Hain-H43-02um-R1-2529-length-14588-cov-4_pt1 | contig 14588 bp, 13 predicted proteins | sample MGYA00564404_ERZ1292640 | MGnify/ENA primary metagenome ERZ1292640 (study PRJEB36523, sample SAMEA6512636) | groundwater metagenome | collected 2019-01-08 | study: AquaDiva: Metagenomics assemblies of 32 groundwater samples
TTAGCTAACTCTTCAAGCGCAAAAAATTCAGGAGATACTGTGAAAGCCTCTTTGAAAAATTTGAAACTAAGCCCAGAGGCGAACGCCATTTGCTCGGCCTGAGTAATGAGTGAGTCACTAACATCGCACATCGCGGTAGCACCTGAATCTGCTATCACGCTTGCGGCTGAATAATCAACGTTAGGCGCACAGAACTCTTCCACTGCATAAGCCTCAAGGTCATCGAGCGTATCTTTTTGAATTACTGCAAGACCGGCAGCAGACCAACCGGGAAGTGAGGTTACATAAATCGAATCTCCAAGTTGAGCGCCACCGCGAGTTATAGGTTTTTCGACCTCACCGATTGCAGTAATTGAAATAACTTTAATCACACCTCGCGTTAGATCTCCGCCGACAACTACAACTCCACAACTTTTAGCTTCATGGGCTATTCCATGGGCTAAATCGCATATCCATTCCATTGTTTCAGAGCCAGTCAACGTCAGCGCTACTACCAAGTACTGCGGAGTAGCCCCCATCGCATAAATATCGGCCAAGTTTGCCGCCGTTACCTTTCGGCCGATATCAAATGCACTCGACCATTCAAGATTGAAGTGCGTACCTTCCACGGCCATATCGGTAGTGATAACGGAGAGAGGTGAAGTTTTTACGACCGCTGCGTCATCGCCAATACCAACAAGAACTCCAGTGTGATCGCCTCGGAATATTTCTGCCACGGTAGCGATGACGTGAGCCTCATTAAAGTTCATAACCCTAACCTTAATCCACTGGTCAGTAACGCCTTCTCTGAAGTAGCCTTTGGCCACCAACGAAAGGAAAAGCGATGTCCATTCAGGCCTACATTTTAATTCAAACCGAGGTCGGCAAAGCTAGTTCGGTTGCTAAAGCCGTCTCATCAATCGCTGGCGTGACTCTCTCTGAAGGTGTAACTGGACCTTACGATGTCATTATGCGTGCAGAGGCGCCAAGCATGGAAGAGTTTGGCCGCGTTATCTTGTCAAAGGTGCAGGCAGTTCCTGGAATAACTCGCACGCTAACCTGCCCAGTAACTTATTAATTAGCCACTCTTAACTTACTGTGCGAACGCTATTTCGCAATGCTACGTGCTGGTCTGCGGGTAAAGAAATCTTTGATGGAATCCTCGTTGAGGATGGAATCATTATTGCCACGGGAGTCCAAGCCAATGCCATGCACTTCGATGAGACTATAGATCTTGAAGGTTCATTTGTTATTCCAGCATTTCTCGATGGTCATGCACATCCAATTTTTGGTGGACGTGAAGCGGCGGGCCCGCGAATTAATGGACTTACATCACTCGATGACATTCTTGCAGAGGTTAAAGAATTCGCTTACGGCAATCCCGATGAGCCGTGGATCATCGGTGGTGCCTATGAAGCTGCGATTATTGAAAGCGGAGATTTCGATGCGCACTGGCTGGATAGCGTTGTAAGCGATCGCCCAGTTGTTTTACATGCAGTCGATCATCACACCATTTGGGTAAACAGCGAAGCCTTAAAACGCGCAGGCATAAACGAATTAACGGCTGATCCTATTGGTGGCACAATCTCCCGCCGCACAGATGGAGCGCCTAAGGGAGTTTTTCGCGAACCTAACGCCATGGCGCTTGTTTTAGATAAAGCGCCTGCGGACTCGACTGAAAGTGATGTGCAGGCGATTAAACGTGCATGGGATGCGTATCTGCGCGTTGGGGTCACAACCGCTATTGATTCATGGGTTGAAAAAGATATGGCAACTGCATATCTAACTGCAGCCAAATCGGGGGATCTAACTATTGCAATGAATCTCTCACTCTTAGCATCCCCTGGTTCATGGCGATCTAAAGTCAAAGAGTTTGTCGCATTACGTGAAGAGTTTGCCGCGCTCCCTGATCCTGATTTAGTGAAAGCCAACAGCATTAAGTTCTTAGCCGACGGCGCACTTTCTGCTGGAACTGCGGCGTTAATGGAGGCTTACATCGATGACCCAAATTCTCGCGGTATTAAGATTTGGAGTGACGACGAACTTTCAGAGGCTGTGGCGCAGTTCGACATATTGAAGTTCCAGCTTCATATTCACGCCATTGGCGATGCGGCAGTGAAGCAGGCCTTAGATGTCATCGAGTCGATGATGCAGATTAACCCGAAGTGGGATCGGCGTCCCGTTATCGTTCATGCTCAATTAATCGCCGATGAAGACTTACCGCGATTTAAGAAATTAGGCGTTATCGCAAATATTCAGCCGCTTTGGTGCTATTTAGATCCAATGAATAAAGAGTTGATTCTGCCCCGCATCGGCAAGGAGAGAAATGACCTCCAGTTCCGACTTCGTACAATGTTAGATAATGAAATCACCATAGCTTTTGGGAGCGATTGGCCAGTAACTAGTGAGGTACCTCTGAATGCTTTGGCCGTTCCAGTTAATCGATCAAGGCCTGGTGAAAAGACTGGCGAAGGCTGGAATATATCTGAAGCAATCACGATGGAAGAGTCCTTGGAATTTTATACGCACAATGTCGCATATCAAATGTTTCGCGAACAAGAGCGTGGCGCGCTCGAGATAGGCATGAAAGCCGACTTCATAGTCTTAAATAGAAACCCACTCGCGATCGATCCAAGTGAGGTTTCAAAAATTTCCATTAAAGCCGTGTATCAAAATGGTTTGCAAGTAGGATGAATTTTTCCCATTTCTCTCAATTAACTCTTAATTGCCGAGAACACCATTAGTGCGTGCTAATGCTGTTGTAATTAAGGCAGTGATCAAAGAGGAATAGGTGTAGCCACTTGCCGCCATCAACTTTGGGTACATCGAAGTGCCGGTAAATCCAGGCATTGTGTTGATCTCATTAATAACAATTTTGTTGTTTTTTGTATAGAAAAAATCAACCCGAGCCAATCCACTGCAACCAAGTGATTGAAATGCTTGTACTGCCTTTGCTCGAATCTCTTCACTGGCAGAAGCCGGAATGTCAGCTGGAACATTTACGGTTGTCGCATCATCTAAATATTTTGCTTCAAAGTCATAGAACTCATATTTACTATCTATCACTATTTCGCCAACAACTGATGCCATGACTTCACCATCTTTTTCAAGAACTGCACACTCTAATTCGCGTCCAACAACCGCCTCTTCAATCATCACTTTGCGATCAAAAGTAAAAGCATCTATAAGGGCAGCCTCTAAGTCAGCGGCCGATTTAACTTTGCTAGTTCCACGACTTGATCCGCCCCGAGCGGGTTTTACAAAGACTGGATAGGCGATATCTTCACACTTTGATTTCCAATCAGATTTAGTAACGACGAGACCACCAGCCACTTTCATACCTGCAGCGGCAAAGATTGTCTTAGAAAAGGACTTGTCCATGGCCGCTGCCGATGCCATGACTCCACTTCCAACGTAGGAAATACCCGCAGTTTCAAAGAAACCTTGAATCGTGCCATCTTCTCCGTAAGGACCATGCAACGTTGGAAAAACCACATCAATTTTCATTAGTTTCCCGTCAACCGAAAAGCCATGAATATCAGCGACGATGGGTGTGAGACTCTCATCAACGGCTGGAAGTACCCCTTTGATGATTGATAATGGATAGTCACTGGGCAGCTGAACCCAGTTACCCGCCTTAGTAATTCCAATAAGGATGGCCTCAAATTTTTCTCTGTCCAATCCTGCTAAAACTCCGCCAGCAGATAGGCAGGAAATCTCATGTTCGCTACTTCGACCCCCACAGACAATGGCAACGGTAGTTTTTTTCATCGGATAAAGTTTTCTGATCGAGTAGTGATCTCCATTAAACGGTCAAAGGCCTGCATGGGAGTAACGCTACCCGCACAGACATCTGCAACGGCCTCAATCACTGGTACTTCAATACCAATTCGCTGGGCAATTTCAAGAACTGCGCCAGATGAGGCAACACCTTCAACTGTTTTAACGACTTGTTCTCGAGCAATCTCCATTGACCCAGTGCGCCCTAACACCTCACCGAAGGTTCGATTACGCGAAAGTGGTGATCCACAACTTGCCACTAAATCACCCATTCCTGCCAACCCTGCGGCGCTGAGGGGGTCTGCACCATAGGCGGCAGAGAGACGTGCAACTTCATTGAGACCACGAGTAATGACCATGGCCTGCGTATTTTCACCAAAGCCCATTCCGATCGACATACCCACAGCTAAAGCGATAACGGATTTGATTGCACCAGCAAATTCACAACCCAATACATCAATCGATGTGTAGACGCGATAGTAAGGAGTTGAAAATATCTTGGCGATTTTTTCAGCGTTAATCATCGTATGTGCTGCGACTACGGCTCCGGCGGGTTGTCGCAAAATTAATTCATTCGCAAGGTTTGGCCCAGTAATTATTGCTACGTTGTAAGTCCCCATGACTTCTTCGATTATTTGAGACATCCGTTGCAGGCTTGAAAGTTCAATACCTTTTAAAGTACTTATAAATAGGGCGTTGTGAGACGCTAAAGGTTTCCAGGTATTGAGGTTCTCACGCAGTGTTTGAGCCGGAATGGATAAGACATAGATTGATGAGTAATCGAAAGCCTCTTGTAAATTACTTGTCGCGCGCAAGCCAGTTGGTAAAACATTTCTATCTAGGTACTTCGAATTCGTATGCTTCTCATTAATCTCATCTACTACCTTTTGGTCCCGCCCCCAAATAAGAACATGATTGCCGGCATCAGCTAAGACTTGGGCCATCGTGCTGCCCCACTGCCCTGCACCAAAGACGGTTACTTTACTCATCGCTTCTTCTTAAAATTTCCAGTGCGTGGTAATTCTGAATTATGTGGATCAAAGATTTCTATAGGACGTTTTTCTCCGCGAAGCTCTTCAAGCAAGTCGGTGATTGCCCGCATTACAAAGGCCGTAGCCTCAGTTAATGCCACTGGGTCGTTCTCTTTGCCATACCAGTTCGACAAATCAAGTGGCTTGCCCGCTAAAATTTTGATGGGAGTGCGTGGAAAAAATTTAATCTTTCTTTCATACGTTGGCATTACTATCTGAGAACCCCATTGGGCTATGGGGATTACTGGGGATCTAGTTAAAATAGCAAGTCGTGCTAGACCAGTCTTTGCAACCATCGGCCAACCGAGCGGGTCTCGAGTTAATGTTCCTTCGGGATACACCCCTAAACAGTGGCCAGCCTCGAGTAATTTAACTGCGTGTTCTAGCGCTTTGGATGCATCTTTGCTCTCACGCACTACAGGTATCTGTCCGGCTGCAAGAAGAATTTTGCCAATCAAGGGAACCCTAAATACTCCCTCTTTGCCAATATATCGAGGTGCACGACCATTTCGAAAGAGAAAGTGGGTTAGAAATAAGACATCTAAATATGAGATGTGGTTGCTGGCCACGATTATTCGACCTGATTGGGGAATGTAGTGTGCCCCTCGCCACTCTTTCTTTCCGACTAAATTCAGCACAGGGATGACTATCTTCGTACAGATTTTAAAAGTTAAATTAGTGCCGAGAGGCTTGCCAGTTGGTGGAGCATAAGAAACCTTGTACTCCGTCATAGTTGCAATAATACTGCCGATAAAATAAAAACGGGGCCAGCTTTAGCTGACCCCGCCTCTATTAACAATTTACTTCTTCTTGGCTGGAGCCTTCTTAGCAACAACTTTCTTAGCTGGAGCCTTCTTAGCAACAACTTTCTTAGCTGGAGCTTTCTTAGCTGGAGCCTTCTTTGCCGGAGCCTTCTTGGCAACAACCTTCTTAGCCGCCTTAACGACAGCCTTAGCCTTAATAACTGGCTTTGGTTCTGGCTTTGGTGCAGGTCCGAGCTTGCGCTCACCTGAGATGACATCTTTCAAGCCCTTAGCAGGCAAGAAACGGGCCTTCTTTGAAGCCTTTATCTTGATTGTCTCGCCAGTGAATGGATTACGTCCCATACGTGCTTTGCGATCAACTTTCTTGAACTTGCCGAAATCGTTGATCATTACATCTTCGCCCTTTGATAGCGTGCGAACGATTGTGTCAAAAACGATATCTACAGCGTGAGCTGCTTCTTTCTTGCTGTCGTTGAAGTGTGGTGACAACGCCGCAATGAATTGGGCCTTATTCATTGAATTCCCCTTATTTACGCGTAAATGTTAAGCGCTCGCTTAACGTGTTCTTAAACTTACGCGCCTATGCGGTGTGATGTGCTTATTCATGTAGGTGTGTCGCAATATTTATTTTTGCAAAATCCCTTAAAAATTAGCTGTTTTACGCATAGAAAACTCTCAATTAAGCCTCGAGAGTTCTATCTACTCACGCTCCACTGATAGATAATCAGTGATTTACGCCTATTATGCGCGCTTAAACGCGGATTGGAAGCGTTGCAGGCTTAAATTCTGGACGTGATTTCTCAAAACTATCGATGGAATCACTGTTTTTAATGGTTAAACCGATGTCATCCAGACCCTCCATTAATCGCCAGCGCGTGTAATCATCGATCTCAAATCCAAGAACTACGTCATTATATGAAACGCTTCGGCTCACTAAATCAACGCTGATCTGGGTTGTTGGATCGGCCTCAATGGCGAGCCACATCGCCTCAACATCGTTTTGATCCAAAATTACCGTTAAGAGTCCGCCTTTTAAGGAGTTGCCTCGAAAGATATCGGCAAAGCGGCTAGAGATAACAACTTTAAAACCATAGTTTTGCAGCGCCCAGACTGCATGTTCGCGAGATGAACCCGTACCAAAGTCAACACCAGTTACTAACACTGTTGCATTGCCATAGGCGGGATTATTGAGAACAAACTCAGGGTCATTTCTCCAAGCAGCGAATAGACCATCTTCGAAACCACTGCGTGTCACACGTTTCAAATAAACCGCTGGAATGATTTGATCTGTATCTACATTGCTACGTCGAAGTGGAACAGCAGTTCCTGTGTGCTTAATAAATTTTTCCATTGTGTGATCGCCCCTTTACAAATCTGCCGGTGATGAGAGTGTGCCGCGCAGCGCCGTTGCTGCAGCCACAAGCGGGCTTACTAAGTGAGTACGACCACCTTTGCCTTGTCGGCCTTCAAAGTTTCTATTTGATGTCGATGCCGCGCGCTCTCCAACGGCGAGTTGATCGGGATTCATGCCTAAACACATTGAGCAACCAGCATTTCGCCATTCAGCTCCGGCGTCGATGAATACTTTATCTAGACCTTCGGCTTCGGCCTCTAAACGCACTCTTGCAGAACCAGGCACAACTAACATGCGAAGCGTCGATGCAATTTTCTTTCCTTTAATAACGTGCGCTGCCGCTCTTAAATCTTCGATTCGACCATTAGTACAAGAGCCCAAGAAAACAGTGTCAATGGCTATGTTTTTAAGGGGCATGCCGGCCTCAAGACCCATATAGATCAAGGCACGCTCTGCCGCTCCTCGCGCCTCATCATCTTTTAAATCGGCAGGATTAGGAACATTTGAATTGAGAGGCGCACCTTGGGCTGGATTTGTTCCCCACGTTACGAAAGGTTCGAGTTCGTCGGCATTGATAGTAACTTCAACATCAAATTTCGCATCCTCATCGGTAAATAGAGTTTGCCAATAAGCCAACGCTGGATCAAAATTCTGCGGTGCATGTGGCTTACCTACAATGTAATCAAAGGTAGTTTGATCAGGTGCAATCAAACCTGCTCGAGCGCCGGCTTCAATAGACATATTGCACACTGTCATTCGCGATTCCATGGACAAAGCTCGGATCGCCTCACCTCGATATTCGATGACGTATCCTTGCCCGCCACCTGTACCGATTTTTGCAATTATCGCCAAAATAATATCCTTGGACGTCACGCCAAGTTTTAAAGTACCCTCAACATTAATTGCCATCGTCTTTGGTCGGGCTAATGGAAGTGTCTGTGTGGCTAAAACATGCTCAACTTCAGATGTTCCGATACCAAAGGCAAGGGCTCCAAAAGCGCCGTGCGTTGAAGTGTGCGAATCTCCACAAACGATTGTCATTCCAGGTTGCGTCAGACCAAGTTGTGGTCCAACTACGTGTACTACTCCCTGATCTTTATCTCCTAGCGAGTGAAGACGAATGCCAAATTCTGCGCAATTTGCTCGCAACGTATCAACTTGTAACTTCGAAACTGGATCAGCAATCGGTAGATCGATATTTTGAGTGGGAACATTATGGTCTTCTGTTGCAATAGTTAAATCTGGGCGCCGTACTGTACGGCCTGCAAGACGCAGACCGTCAAAGGCCTGTGGGCTAGTAACTTCGTGGATCAGGTGTAGATCGATATACAAAAGATCAGGCTCTCCTGCGGCGGCGCGCACAATATGCTCGTCCCAAATTTTCTCCGCTAATGTTTTAGCCATTAATCTTTACTCCTTCTATATTGCCATATCAAATAGTGGGATGCTAATATCACTCTATGGTCAGAAAGAATAGCGGAGTTGGCGTATTAGATAAAGCCGTAGCGATATTGAGCACGCTTGAGGCAGGTCCTCACTCATTAGCTGAGCTCGTTGCCGCAACAGGCATTGCCCGTCCCACGGCCCACCGATTGGCAGTGGCCCTTGAATTTCATCGCCTTGTTACACGCGACTTATCAGGACGCTTCACTATTGGTGCCCGCAGCGGTGAGTTAAGTTCAGCGGCAGGTGAGGATCGTTTACTCGCCGCCGCCGGCCCTGCCCTTGCCGCTTTACGCGATGCCACTGGAGAGAGTGCGCAGTTATATAAACGACAGGGCGATCAGCGCATCTGCGTAGCCGTTGCCGAGCGCCTCTCAGGCCTTCGCGACTCGGTTCCGGTAGGAAGTGCATTGACCATGTCTGCAGGTTCGGCCGCTCAAATTTTATTGGCATGGGAGGACAGTGAAAAAATCCACCGCGGTTTAACTAACGCTCGCTTTACCGCAGCCCAGTTAGCGGCAGATCGTCGGCGCGGATGGGCACAGTCCATTGGAGAGCGCGAAGCCGGAGTTACATCGGTGTCGGCCCCTGTAAGAGCACCGAATGGAAAAGTGATAGCTGCAGTAAGTATTAGCGGACCTATTGAGCGCTTAGGTCGCCAACCTGGCCGCATTCATGCAGCGGCCGTTGTCGCTACTGCTGCTCGCCTGAGTGAATATCTAATTCGCGAATAACTCGACCAATAACATCAAAGCCAAAGCCTTTACGCTGCAAGAGCGATTGAATACGGCGGATTTGAACATCGCTTTCCAATCGCGACATTGTTGAGTATTTTTTCATCGCACATGAAAAGGCCATTTGATACTCATCTTCTCCATCGATTTCATCTAAAGCAGTATCGATAGAGAGTTGATCAACTCCCCTAGTCCGAAGTTCACCGGCGATCATCCGCTTAGATAATTTCTTAGCGTTGTGTCGAGACTGTGTCCACGCTTTTGCAAACTCAGCATCATTTATTAATCCCGCCTCTTGAAGGCGATAGATGATTGCGTTGGCAACGTCATCCTCAATGCCGCGCTTTTTAAGATGAGCCAGGAGCTCACCCTTACTCTTGGCTCGCGTAACGAGTGCATTTAATGCGATCGTGTGTGCGAGTTCGTAAGGGTCAGCGCCATGGTCAACTTTTGTGAAGTTAAGGCTAATTAGAAATCAACCTCTGCTGCAGCCTCATCAATGGCTGCAATTAAGTCTGCATCGACCTGTACTGGTGCAAAGTGAGCGCGAATCTTGCTCTCAATATCATTTGAAAGATCTGGATTATCGAGAAGGAAGGTGCGTGCATTCTCTTTGCCTTGACCGAGTTGATCGGCCTCGTATGTATACCAGGCACCGGATTTCTTTACGATTCCGATGTCGACTCCCATGTCAATCAAAGAGCCCTCACGAGAGATGCCAGTTCCGTAAATAATGTCGAACTCGGCCTGCTTAAATGGCGGTGCCATCTTATTTTTAACAACTTTAACTCGCGTGCGGTTACCAACGGCCTCTTGTCCATCTTTAAGCGTTTCAATTCGGCGAATATCTAAGCGAACTGATGCATAGAATTTCAACGCTTTACCACCAGTCGTTGTCTCTGGTGAACCAAAGAAGACGCCGATTTTTTCGCGCAACTGGTTAATGAAGATTGCAGTTGTCTTTGATTGATGCAGAGCTCCAGTAATTTTACGCAAGGCCTGTGACATGAGTCGGGCCTGTAGCCCCATATGCGAATCACCCATCTCGCCTTCGATTTCAGCGCGCGGAACAAGAGCGGCAACTGAGTCAACAACGACAAGATCGAGTGCGCCAGAGCGAATCAACATATCCATTATCTCTAGCGCTTGCTCACCAGTGTCGGGCTGTGAAACAAGGAGTGCGTCGATATCAACACCGAGCTTCTTTGCATACTCAGCATCAAAGGCATGCTCAGCATCGATAAAGGCGCAGATTCCGCCGGCTTTTTGTGCATTAGCGATTGCATGCAATGTAAGTGTCGTCTTACCTGAGGATTCCGGCCCGTAGATCTCTACGATTCGACCACGAGGTAATCCACCGATTCCAAGTGCGATATCAAGGGCGATTGAGCCAGTTGGAATTACTTCAACAATCTGGTTCGCACGATCTGACATCTTCATAACTGAGCCTTTTCCAAATTGACGTTCGATCTGGGCTAGGGCTGTGTCGAGCGCCTTTTGGCGTTCGGTGGTTGCTTTTTCTGCTGCAGCATCGTGCGCCTTATTATTTTTTTCAGTAGCCACTTCATTCCTTTCGATAGAACGTACCTGTCATTACGACAGTTCGTTTGGTCTTGGCCCAGAAGGTACGGAGACCCACCGACGGAGTTCACTACTGACCACAGAGGCTGTGGGCAGAGCGAGCGCGGAAGATGGAACCGCTCTGGTTGTACAGGGTTAGGATAACCGAACACCTGTTCGAAAGGTAGCAGGTGCCACTGACAGAGTTGAACGTGTCGCGCGAGGCTCAGAGAGAAGAGGGCGCTGCGTCAAAGACGTGTGAGGGATGACATATGTACTACCTCTCATTTACGCAACACTATTGTTGCCTAAATAGGAAAATTCTGGATACTCTTCGGCATAGAGGTGCATCCACTCAGCATGTGCCTGCCAACCAAAGGAATCGAATGCGCAAAATAAAAGCAACCATCGTATTTTTAGTACTTATTCTCACTGTAACTGCCTGCGGAATCGGTGGTTCAGATAGCCAATCGCTGACGGTCTATTCCGGGCGTAGCGAAGAGTTCATAGGCCCTTTCTTAGCCGATTTTGAAACTGAGAGTGGAGTTACACTCAATATCCGCTATGGAGACTCTGCAGAGCTCGCCGCTCAAATTTTAGAGGAGGGTGAAAACTCTCCGGCCGACATATTTATCTCCCAAGATGCTGGTGCTCTGGGAGCTGTGGCGCAGGCTGGATTACTTAAGAAACTGCCCAATGAACTTCTCTCACAGGTACCTGCCACATTTAGAGCCTCCTCTGGGCAGTGGGTGGTGTTGACGGGTCGAGCTCGGGTCTTTGCCTACAATCCAAAGACCGTCACCGCCCTTCCTACCTCCATTGATGATTTAACTGATCCATCATGGAGTTCGAAGATAGGAATTGCACCGACTAACGCATCTTTTCAGGCTTTCGTCACGGCGCTTCGGATTATTCGCGGGGATGAAGCTGCGAAGAATTGGCTAGACAAGATTGTTGCCAATAGCCCCAAATTATTTGAAAAGAATAGTCAAATCGTTGAAGCGATCGATGCTGGCCAGATCCAACTTGGTCTTGTTAATCACTACTACACCTGGGAAGTCTCTAAGGCGCTCGGGCGCGAAATAAATGTGGTAAATGGTTTCTTCGGGCCAGGAGATGCTGGAAATCTCATTAATGTTTCAGGTGCAGGGGTATTTAATACCAGCAAAAATCAATCTCTCGCAAATAAGTTAATTGAATACTTACTTACAGAGAAAACTCAGAAGAGATTTGTTTCAGAGACCCACGAATACTCGGTTTTACCTAATGTGACATCTCCAGCAAGTCAGCCAACTCTTAAAGAGATTGGTGCACCAATTGTTAACTTGGATTCACTTAAAGATCTCAAGCAAACACAGGAGTTGCTCATTAAAGTCGGGTTACTCTGAAAATTAAGTTCGACGCGATTGCCTCCAGAAGAGTTCGATCTGGAGGCAATTCTGGTTTCAAAAAAGATTTTTCCCTGAGTTTCACTGCGATTCTAGTGATTGCGATCGCCGCAATTCCATTGCTCTACCTCATCAAGCGGGGTAGCGAAATCGATCGGGCATCACTGACAAATTTACTGCTACGCGATCGAACTATTGAGATTTATACAACCACAATACTATTAGCCAGCATTGTTCTGCTCTTCTCCTTCATCGTTGGCTCAACATTCGCATGGCTCATTCACAACGTCACACTTCCTTTTGGCTCACTTCCTATTATCTTGTCAGTGCTTCCGCTAGCCATTCCATCCTACGTTTTAACATATGCCTGGATCTCAATCTATCCCGGCTTTAACGGTTTTTGGGCCGCGGTCTTAGTTCTTACGCTGAGCACTAGTCCCTATGTAACTTTGGTGGCAGTTGCGAGTCTGCGGCGAATTGATTTTACCCAAGTCGAAGCCGGTCGATCGTTAGGCCTATCTCAACTGGCGGTGCTCCGTAGAGTTATCTGGCCACAGATGCGAGTAAGTCTTTCTGCCGGCCTACTCCTTGTCTTTCTCTATGTATTAAGTGATTTTGGCGCGGTATCTCTGCTTGGAGTCAATACTTTTACCAGAAATATTTATACTATGTATCGAGCTACATTTGATCGCAATGGCGCAGCCGTTATTTCGCTTGCTCTCATACTCCTTGCTATGTTCATTATTGCTTTGGAGTTTAGATTACGTGGTCGACGAACTGTGATTAAATCTAATGCTGGAATTGTTAAAACACACATAAAAATTTCAGTCGGTTGGCTTAGATGGCCATTACTTACTCTGATCTTCACTTATGCGCTCTTAGCCCTCGGTGTTCCATTCTGGGTTCTTACAACACGATTTATTCAAAACACTGAGAGCATCGATATTTCTTCTTTAATTTCAGCAACTTTTTCCACTGTGATTGCATCATTTGCCGGTGCAACTCTTGCCATGGTATTCGCACTACCGCTGGGCATTCTTCTGGCGCGCAGATCTGGCTTCATTCCAAAGTTGGCAGAGTCATCTATCTTGCTTACTCATGCCCTGCCCGGCGTTGTTATTGGCTTGGCACTCGTCGCCCTTAGCTCGAAGTTTCCCTGGATTTATCAGACATTGCCAGTGTTGGCATTTGCCTACGCCCTTCTCTTTTTGGCAAAGGCCGTTGGCTCTATTCGAGCCAGTCTGCAGCGAATTGCTCCTATCCTGCATGATGTCTCAGAAACGCTAGGAATAACAGGCTTAGCCGCCTTTCGGCGCGTGACCCTTCCCTTAGCTGCGCCCGGGATATTAATCGGATTTTTACTAGTGCTTCTTACTGCCATGAAAGAACTACCTGCGACTTTAATGCTGCGCCCTACCGGATACGAGACGCTGGCCACCGAGATTTGGGCGGCAACCTCCATCAGTAAATTTAACGAAGCAGCGCCATATGCTCTCGTTTTAATTATCATCGCAGCAATTCCTACATTTATACTTACCCGGCCGGACAAGTCGGATTCCCAAGCACAGAGTGAAGGGCTTATTCAATGACTTCACTTGAGGTAAATGAGTTAACCGTTCACTTCGATGGCAGACCTATTGTCGAGAGATTATCGATTGTAGTTCCATCGGGAGCTTTTGCAGCTGTGTTAGGACCTTCCGGCTGTGGCAAGACAACTTTCCTTCGCTCAATCGCAGGATTAATCACGCCCTCTTCCGGAACGATTCGCTTCGGTAAACAACTTGTTAGTATCTCCTCTCTTGTACTCCCGCCGAACAAACGTCACATCGGATATGTTCCACAAGAGGGAGGACTTTTCCCTCACCTTAGCGTTGCTGAAAATATTGGTTTTGGAGTGGGCAAAAGTGAGAAAAACGAAGTAGTCGATGAGATGCTCAATCTCGTTGGAATGAAAAATTTAGCTACAAGGAAGCCATACCAATTAAGTGGTGGGCAGCAAACTCGTGTTGCTCTGGCAAGAGCCCTTGCAATCAAACCGCAGATCGTACTTCTTGATGAGCCCTTTAGCGCCCTTGACGCCGCTTTGCGAAATGAGTTGCGCGAAGAGGTCTGCAATTTACTCAAGGAGAGAAAGACAACTGCGTTGATGGTTACTCATGATCGCGAAGAGGCGTTAGTTTCGGCAGATATCGTCGCACTCATGCGTCATGGACAAATCCTCCAGTATGGAAGCTCACGTAGCGTCTACTCCAATCCGATCTCTCCTGAAATCGCAGTCAGTACAGGAGATGTTCTGCTCTTAAAGGCAGAGCGCGATGCGAGTAATTCAATTCGTTTTGCTCTTGCACAGATTGAACTTAAAGGCGAGATAGAGATCGGGCAGTTAGTTATCAGGCCCGAGGAGTTAATAGTTTCTGCAGAGCCATCAGCGGCGGCTTTAAGCGCCATCGTTTCTAAAGTGGATTACTACGGACATGATGCGGTGCTTCAACTTTTATTAGATTCATGGCCGGAAGAAGAGATTACGGCGCGCATTGCTGGACCGCTCGGATTTA
>ERZ1292640.83-Hain-H43-02um-R1-83-length-74061-cov-45_pt3 | contig 14586 bp, 14 predicted proteins | sample MGYA00564404_ERZ1292640 | MGnify/ENA primary metagenome ERZ1292640 (study PRJEB36523, sample SAMEA6512636) | groundwater metagenome | collected 2019-01-08 | study: AquaDiva: Metagenomics assemblies of 32 groundwater samples
CGGTTAGAAGAAGAACGCAAAAAAGAAGAAGCTCTCCGGTTAGAAGAAGAACGCAAAAAAGAAGAAGCTCTCCGGTTAGAAGAAGAACGCAAAAAAGAAGAGGCTCTTCGGTTAGAAGAAGAACGCAAAAAAGAAGAAGCTCTCCGGTTAGAAGAAGAACGCAAAAAAGAAGAAGCTCTCCGGTTAGAAGAAGAACGCAAAAAAGAAGAGGCTCTTCATCTCGAGGAAGAGCGCAGAAAAGAAGAAATCCTCCGTCTCGAGGAGGAACGCAAAAAAGAAGAAGCTCTCCGATTAGAAGAAGAGCGCAGAAAAGAAGAAATTCTCCGTTTTGAAGAAAGGCGCAGAAAAGAAGAAGTTTTTCTATTTGAAGAAAAACGTAAAAAAGAAGAAGTCCTCCGGCTTGAAGAAGAGCGTAAGAAAGAAGAGGCTCTCCGGTTGGAAAGGGAATCTACAGGCATGATTTTGCTCGAAGCTGTGGATTGTTTAATTGGAAAAGAAAAAGAAGACAGCGCGCTCGTTGAAGTAAATAGTATAAAAGTTAATTTTTCCGACGGAAGTACGCTATTTTTAGATGGCCAGCTGCATACAGTCTGGTCTACACAATATATTCCCCATCCTTTTAATACCACCGAACATGATATATCAGGGTGCATTGACAGGTGTTTTCATAACGGAGATCCTTTGGTTCTGTTTATGGCTCCGGGTTATGATGTCCCCAGCAAGGATTTTTTGAATTTTTTAATGGGTTTTGATGCTAAAGGAAAATTTATTACAAGGTTAACGCTTTTGGGAAACAAGTCTGAAGAGTTGGAAATAATCCCTTTAGGCTTTGAAAAAAAACAGCCTTTCATTTTGGGGCTCTGGCCTTGGCAGTATATAGAGTGGCGCAAGGTAAAGAGTATAGGAAATTTTGAGGGGTTTCATTTTGAGGCGCTAAAAAAGGACTTTTATATCGCGGAAATTGAAATTGATTTATTAGCGCCTTCCGACAGTCAGCCAACCGCGTTAAGAGGCTGTGCCCTAAAAACAAGCCTCACTGAAAAGACGCGCCTGATTATCTTGAGCAATCTTTCTTGTGAAACAGTTAATTTACAAGAGTTGACAACAATGTATCTAAATCATTGGCCAAATTTGGAAGAGGCTTTTGGGGATTTTAGCCGTAAAATAGAGCTTCTTACTTACGCTGTTAATTCCCAGCATTATTTTTCAACAGGGGGCTTAAAATTAGATGAGGCGGTTGATATAAAAAATCTGTTTAATAGTCATCCTGTGGTTTTAGACGCGTATCTAAGGTGGTATTTTTTGCCCTCCGGTTCTGATATTCAGGATTTCTCTGTCGCAAAAGCGCGATTTTACGATCTTAAGGCTATTCTTAAAAAGAGAAAAGATTATACCTTAGTAATTCTTCAAGTTCCTCCCGGTTATCAATTCGCGGCAGAACTTAGTTATATTTGCTGCAGGTTAAATGAGAGGGAAATTATTCATTCCGACGGCTCCAAGCTCTGGTTTTTATTCTCTAAAGTTTCGTCTTCGCTTGCGTAGCTTATTTAGTATTTCGCAATAGTTTCCGCGTAGGGGCGGGGCAAGCCCCGCCCGTAGTTTTTTGATAAATAATCAGATTGGACAATTAAATAATGTCCAATCTGTGGTTCTTCTTGAGACCATTTTCATTCGACTGGAGTTTCGTAGGGGACAGGCATGCCTGTCCCGTTCGAGAGGAGGGGTAAAGATTTCTCGTCGCTTCGCTCCTCGAAATGACAAGGCTTAACCCCAGATTGTCATTTCGACCGAAGAGAGAAATCTTGGATGTTAGTGAATTTAGGGGAAGAGGATTAGGGTTTTTAACACCATTTTCAATACTCTTAGCTCCTTGACAACAGCCTAAATATATGTTATATTTTAAAGGGTAGGAGATAGGCGGTGACGGATTCGCCAAGATATCTTGACGGAATGGCAAGGCGGGAATGGAGGTTCTCTCTTTGCATAGCCACGGGACGTAATTCGCCAAAAATCCAAAATATTTGTAAGGTTCAGCTTAAGGGTCATAAGCGAGAATGTCAACCGGGTTGCCGAAAGCCACAAGGATTTTAGGTAGGTCGGTTTTTTTGTTATTTTTTACGAATAGTATTCCCCCTTCTCTATTCCTCTTCGTTTATTTTCCCCTTCCCCTTGTGGGAGGGGCCAGGGGAGGGGTAGATTGGGGTTATCAATGAACTTAAAAAAACATAATTTTCCCATGGGCCAGGCAATCGTGGAATATATTATAATGTTTATTATTTTTGCGATAGCAAGTTTATTTGCTTTTGGTAGTTTTAATTCTCAAAGTTCAAAGTTTAAGCCAAAGGCAATTTTTGATCAGATGCTAAGCAGAGTATGCGGTATCGAGGCGGTAAAATAATGACTGGTAAAAAAAAAGCTCAAATCAGTTTAGAGGCGTGTCTATTAATCGCTCTTTGTGCTACCGCGAGTGTGGTTATGTATGGTTATGTAAAGAGGGCTATTCAGGGGAGTATAAGAACCAGCGCGGATTCATTTTCTGATGAGCAGTATGATCAGAGAGGAAATAACAGTTCTAGCATTACGCTAGATAGTAATGTGGAGAGAACGATAGCACTAAAGAAGTACTAAAAATTATTTTTTGGAGGATGTATGATTTCGGGAAATATTATTAAAATTAAATCTCAGAGTTTATTAGAGTATACTTTATTGATTGCCACAGTTGTTTCAGCTCTTGTGGCAATGAATATTTATATTAATCGGGCTGTGCAAGGTAAATTGCACACCATAGAGTCGGAGATGAATCCCGGAATAATAGTTAATCAGTAGCACAGTTCGTAAGGGAGGTGAAAAATGTTAAGGAAAAAGGGGCAGTCAACATTGGAGTATGTGTTGGTTCTAACCGCGATTATCGCGGCAGTAGTTGTAGTCGCTAGTCAACTTCAAAAGAAGACAAGTTCTACATTAGAGGGCGTTGTAAATGCGACAGGAGGCGCGGTTGATAGGTTAAGTAAGAACATAACAGACGGTCTTTAATTGAGTTATCAGAGGCTTAATAGGGTTTTATAAAAATTGCTTTAATTTTTAATTAAGGAGGTGAAAAAAATGTTACGTAAACTAAGTAAAAGAGCGCAGACCACGGCAGAATACGCGATTGTTATCGCGTTAGTAGTAGGCGCGGTAGTGGCAATGCAGACTTATGTAAAAAGAGGTTTGCAAGGCAGGATTAAGAGTGTGGTAGATTATACAGGAGGAAACACGACAGGCTCAATGGACGGTTTTAATTGGAGCACACCTCAATATGAGCCAGGGGAGACGCAGTCAGATGGCAAAACAGACCAATCTTCAGAAAGTAGTAGCTCCATCATAGGAGGTAACGTAACCAGATCAGATGCGGGTAATACTACGGTTAATCGTACGGACTCAACGAGATTGGACTGGTAATAGTAATGCTACACAATAGTAAAAAAAGAATAATTTTTTAATAGATAGTGTAGATAGGGGGTGAAGAAGATGTCTATTTATTTGAATAAAAAAGGCCAGAGTACATTGGAATACGGTGTTGTTATCGCGGTGGTAGTAGCAGGCTTGCTTTTGATGCAGAATTATATAAAAAAAGGCGTGCAAGGTAAATTAAAAGAGAGTGCGGATGATATTGGCTCGCAGTATGCTACGAATGCTACTAGTAGAACATTTTCTAATTCGTCAACTAATTCTACGACAAATACATCAGCCGGAGATAACCCGGTAACTAATAGTACGATTTATCAAAAATCGTTTCGCAATTCTACTTATGGTGAGGAGTAGTAAAGAACAGGATACCTGACGGTACCAGGGGGAACGAATGAGAAAAAGAGGGGTATTTTATCGTGTCGGCCAGAGCACCGTGGAGTATGCTGTGATTCTGGCTGTTGTTGCCGCGGCCATTGTGGCGATGCAGATTTATTTTAAGCGGAGCTTGCAAGGCCGTATTAAGGATTTAGCAGATCAGGTCGGGCAACAGTATGAGCGGGGAGGGACTGCCTCTAATTATAGTACAACACAAAAGAGCGAGACTAGGGAGCAATATAATGGCAGTATAAGCAGTGTACAGCAAAACGAAACAATGAAACGGATCGGACATGAAGAGACTGCGCAAAATTATGGAACTGGATTATAATCAAAAAGGGCAAGCCACTACAGAATTCGCGATTATGGGCGCGGTGGTGATAATGTTGTTGGCGTATCTTGCCACGCAGGGGTTTCTTTATAGCAGTAGGCAATCTTTAGAGATGTATGCTTTTAGAAAAGCTTTAGAAATAAGTAGAAAGGAAGAGAAAGGCGTAACTCTCATGGTGCTTAGGGATGTTTTTGCCCCTTCATTTTTTGCCGGGCTTAGCCGTAACCGTTTGCAGGCTTCCGCGTCAGTAGAGTATAATCCAAAGGTAATTTGGGAGCCTAAAGAAAGCGATCCTCAAGATATATCTAGGATACAGCTCATTCAGATTAATGACAAGATGATTCGAGAAGGTGAATTTTTTGAGGTTCCGCCTATGAAGACAAAAGTAATAACTTCTGATATGACTCCTGAGCAAAGAAATGATGCAAGTATTGTATGGGAAAATTCGCCAATGCCCGCGATTGATGAACAGGTTGATGGTTCCAGTGTGGGGCCAAAAATTTACAGTTTTAAGTCTACTGTTAATATTCTTGAAGATAAACAAGGAAAGAAAGTTAGAAAGAAGTTGGAGACTGTAGATAGGATTCCTATGTCCATTGTTTTTGATAATGCGACTAAAATAAAGGAGAGTTATAATACCACGAAAATTTTGCCTGATGGAACAGAGATATCTTTTAGGGATACAGAAGTGTTTCCCGATACTATACCAAAAAGTGTCAACTTGATTTTAAATGAAACAGTGCGGAGGGAGAGAGATGTCTGGACGCCGCATTAAAAAAAAATATGTTTGTGGTCTGTTAGACGGAAAAACGTACTTAGCGGGCCAGGTAATTTTAGAGAGCGCGATTGTATTTATTTCTTTAGTGATGCTTATATACGGCTGCGTAAAGCTGGTTTCTAGTATGTATAAGGCTGGTCGTATAAATGAATATGTTGATGGCCAGATAGATGCGGCTAATGGAAAACCGAAGGAAAATCCTTTATCGTTTCTTGGTATTAGTAGCGGTGGTATTATTAAGGATGAAGTTGATGACAGTAATGATGACAGTTTTGAGAGCGAGGATTATGATAAAACCCGAGAACATGTCGATACAGGGGTAACGGAAAAAATTATTGATACTGAGCTTTCTAACAAGATTGGTGTCATACAAAGAGAAGTAAAAGATTTGCCCGAACCCGAAGAAATTGTAATTAAAGAGGTAGATGCTGATGGAAATGAGACTACGCGAACAGAGTATGGATGGAGAGATAGCTCTATCAAAGAATTAACGCAAATAGAGAAAGATATTGCGGGTGCGGAAGAAATTGTCAATAACGTTATTAGGGATATCGAGACACTCAAAAAAGAATTGAAAGGTCTCAAAGAGTCGCCTGAAAAAAATGGGCCATATGATCCGGAACCAACGTTTTCTGACGATTCAAATAAAGTGGATTCTGATAGGGTGACGAAAAATGCGAAAAATATTGAAAATTTGAATAGGGCTATTGATAAATTAGAAAAAGATATGCCGGCTTTTATGGATGACGCAACTACAAAATTGGCTATTGCGAAAGAAAAAGTTAGAGAATTAAAGGAAAATACTTATCCAGACCCCATTAAGGCAAAATGTGTTTTAGGGGAGATAGAAACTGCTTTAGGAGATGTGGATAGAGACAGGAGAGATATAAAAGGGATTATGGCCGATGTAAGGAAGCTTTTGGAGAATAAAGGAGAAGAGGAAGTAGAATAATTAAGGAATATTTTTAAATGATTCGTAGGGGCGAGCTTGCTCGCCCAAGAGTTTACGTAACGTAATACGTTAGTCAACGAGTGGCCTTGTTAATTTATCATTCTCATGAAATTTGTCATTCCCGCGAAAGCGGGAATTCATGACGAGAAACCCTGGATCCCCGATTAAAGCATTCGGGGATGACAAAGACTTCATGGTTGTGTCATTCCCGCGAAGGCGGGAATCCAAGCGTTGTGTCATTCCCGCGAAAGCGGGAATCCAGAAAGGGGAGAATTCCCACAGGTAAATGAATATCCGTTTGCACTGGTATGATGAGCTTTTTAATTCAAACCGCGCGATAGAAATGAGCGCTGAGACGACAAAGATATATGTAGAGACGCCCTAATGAGACTGTGTCATAATCTCTATCGTGTCATTGCGAGGCACAAAGTGCCGAAGCAATCTCGTCGGAAAGATTGCTTTGCTTCGCTCGCAATAACACGCATTTTGCTATTGTGACACAGTTTGAATGGGGCGTCTCTACCGAAATGTCGAAGATGCGCCCTAATTTGGCAGGTGTTTGCCATTTTTGTTGCATAGTTGGGACCGTTGCGAAATACCCTTTTTCGTCATCCTGAGCGAAGCGAAGGATCTTATCAGCGTCGAGATTCTTCGGCCTTCGGCCTCAGAATGACGCAAAGTTTGGCATTTTGCAACAGTCTCTAGTTTGGGTTAAATGGAAGGATAAAAATGAAGATACATTTTATTAAAAATAAAGCGCAGATTGTTCCACTAATGATTATTTTGATAGCGATATTAATTTTGGCTATTCCGGCAACTATAATGATTGGAGAAGTGGGCCTTCAGCGCGTGCGTTTAGTAAATACAGTTGATTCAACGCTAATTTCTGCTGGTTCAGAAGTGTGCCTCGCTTTTAATCAAATTCGGTTGGTAAATAAGGGTTTGTATGAAGGGTTTTGGACAACTCAATGCGCATTATGGTTTGGGGGGATTTGGCTGACTAAGTCGCCACCAATTACTATGGCCACCGTGGGAATTACTACTGCTTACTCAAAATTTTTGCAGGCGAAAGAAGTAGCTAGTAATTTATCTGAACAAATAGACTTGCAAGGTTTTCTTTATGACAGGTGTTTTGAAAGCGGGCTAATAGATGAATTAAATTCATTTGAAGAAACTGAGGTAAAGCGTGATAAAGGTGGCAAGATAGTTAAATTGCTTTATGACGAGTATTATAAACGTAAAGCACCTTTTCCTAAAGAATATGAGAATTTTAAGAAAAAGGAAGGTGTCAACTGGAAAAAACATAATACTCTCCGTTACTCTTTTAATAAGAATGTTAAAAGAGATGGCAATACTAAAAAGCCTATGAGAGCTGATGGGGTAATGAACCTTGGGGCAGAGCTTCCGGAGTATGATTCTTATGTACAAGTAGAGCTTGTAGATATGCCTTCTGAACCGATTTCAATAAAGATGAAAATGAGAATAATAGCTTTTTCTTTTTTGTATGCCACTCCTAAGCCGCCTTGGGTTATGCCATGTTTTGTTCCTCATCCTTGGGCTTGGATAAGGAAGATTGAATTGAATTTTGGATCGGGGAATAATTTTAGGGTTAGTGTTACAAAAAAAACTCCTCTTTTTGGCGGTCGTAGTGTAAAGTTGCGGCACAGCAATAATATAGAGATTGACGGTAAAGCTGGGCCACCGCTTTTTAGTGTAAGGGAAGCTTATAAACCTAAATTAACGGGGTAAAAAATGAGCTATCGATTACATGAACTATTTTTCTGTTTCTTGTTGTTTGTTTTCTGTTTTTTGCTTTCTAATAGTTTTGCTATGGACGCGGAATTATGGAATCTACCTCAACCTGAACAATCTGAAATTGTCTGGAAGGATAAACCGGTTGAAATTATGGGCATAATGGCTTCTGCTACGCATCTGCGCTGTTATGGGTTAAAAGAGCAGATCCAAAATTTTTATAAGGATGTTTTAAATAAAGAAAATTGGCAGGTGAACGCGGATTTTACTAATGAAAGGATACTTGCGTTTAATAAGGGTGAAAAGTTTATTTATGTAATGGCGGCAGATACCGGAAATCCGCAAAACCAGAGTTGTGAGGTTTTTTTAGTCAGCAGTCCTTCAAGTCTGGCGGTGTGCAATATATTAAAGGAATATTTTTTTAAAAAAGAAGTTGGGCCGGACGCTCCGGGAAAGGATTTTTCTGATATTCCGCGTTATCCGGGAAGCAAACGCAGGTTAAACGTGTTTGTTCCCGGCCAAGTAAATACGCTTATGTATGAAACAGATGCAAAGCCTCGGGAGATAGCTGATTTTTACCAGCAGGTGCTTAAGGCCGGTGGTTGGAAGGAAGAGGGAGGTTCAAATGAAGAGATAGTAGGCGCATTAGCCAAGTCTTTGCGAAACCTTCCCAAATCTTCAGTTGCTCAGTTTAAAGAAAATTTTTCTATGCTTTGTTTTTATAAAGGCGAGGACAGTTTATTGATACATATAACAGTCGCTCCTAAAGATGTTTTGGCCCGGGAGAGAGTTTCTAATCGCAGTATGATTATGATTACTAAGAATGTTGAAGGGGAGCTGGCCGGTTTTGAAAAAGGAGAGGAATAATGTTTTTAATAATAGCTGTTTTAATTATTAGCGCGGTTGCTCTTTTTTGTCTTGCCTTACTGCCGTTTTTTCAGGAGAAAGCCAAAGTTTGGCAGATTAAAAAAGAAAAACAAGTATTCGAGCATTTGGAGAAATTGTATTATGATAAAAGCCCTCAGGAGATTATGCGGCTTTATATTGTTATGCCGATTGCTTTTAGTGTTTTAGGGATCATATTTTTAAAAAACATACTCTTTGTTATCCCCGGTATATTGTTGGGTGTGTTTATCCCCAATTTTATTTTAAAAATAAGAGAGGCTCGGTATAGGCAGAAATTTGATCAGCAGATCTTAAGCGCGATTATGCTTTTGTCCTCTTCTTTAAAAGGTGGTTTGTCGCTTCTGCAGGCATTTGAGATTTTGGTGGAGGAGATGCCCGTTCCAATGAGCCAGGAGATGGGCTTGATGGTAAGAGAAAATAAGATGGGTATAAGTTTAGAGGAAAGCCTACAACATTTAAATGACCGGATGAAAATGGAGGAGTTAACCCTGGTGATTAATTCTATTCTTGTGGCAAGGGAAACGGGAGGCGATTTAACTAAAGTTTTTAGCCGCCTGACTACTACTATCCGTGACAATAAGAAATTAAAGGATAATGTGCGCACATTGACTTTGCAGGGAAGGATGCAGGGGATAATTATGTCATTATTGCCGTTCATGTTTGTCGGTTGGGTTTTGACTTTTAATAAGGGCCACTTTGATATTATGCTTCAAAGTGAAATAGGCAGAGTTCTTTTATTCGTGGCAGCTATCTTGCAGATATTAGGGATGTTTTTAATTAAGATATTTAGTACAATAAATATATAAGAGGAGATAAAAAATGACTATCCCTATTCTTATTTTCCTATTCGTAATCGCGGCGATTGTCTTTGTTTTAAAGGGAATTTTTGACGTTTCTAAAGTCAGCGCGAAGAAGGCTCTTTCTTTGGGAGGGATTAAGTTTAAAAAAATTAGGGTGCTTTCCATAGTCTCTATTTTTTTCCCATTTACTTCGAACATTTTAGAGAAACTTAAGTTAACCGCGAAAATAAAAGATCGCTTAGATGCCGGCCATGTAATGCTTACAGCCGCGGATTTTTTTAATATTAAATTTATCCTGATGTTAGGTTTGGCTGGGTTATCTATTTTGATATTTGGCAAAAAAGCAGACCTTTTGATTATAGCTCTTATTGTGGCAGTAGGTTATGTTATTCCTGATTTTTGGCTATCTAGGAAAATTAATCAGCGCAAATATAAGATTGTTCGTCGTTTGCCTGAGACAGTGGATTTGCTGGGCCTGTGCGTGGAGGGGGGCTTGGACTTTAGTTCCGCGGTAAGATGGATTATTGATAAAACCACTCCGACCCCTTTAGTTGAAGAACTAGCTTTTGTTTTGGAGGAGATAAAGTGGGGAAAATCCCGAACTCAAGCCCTTAAGGATATGGCCAAGAGGTTAAATATTCCCGAAGTAAGTTCATTTGTTCAAACCTTGGTTCAGTCGGAGAGAATGGGAACTTCTATTGCTGAAGCATTCGCGATTTTGTCTGAAGATGCCCGCCTTCAGCGGTTTCATCAGGGTGAAAGATACGCGGTGCAGGCGCCGATTAAGATTTTAATTCCTTTGATTTTTTGTATTTTACCGGTAATTGCCATTATTATCGGCGGTCCCATAGTCTTGCAATTTATGCAAGGAGAAGCAATATTTAAAGGATTTGGTCATTAGTTAGTATAGAGATCGCTGCCTATATACGTCGTGTAGGGGTGGGCTTGCCCACCCTGATAAATATGAAAGAACATGTAACAGTTCAGCTTTTGGAAGTATCCGTCGGTGTCATTCAGGCTGTGTCATAATTCGATTTTGGTGTCATTCCGGCGGAAGCCGGAATCCAGGTTAATAATATTTCCTGGATTCCGGATTAAAACATTCCGGAATGACGGTTTTTCTTCATTGCGACACAGTCTGATTGCGAGCCCGAAGGGCGAAGCAATCTCTTTAAAAAGATTGCTTCGTCGCTGTCGCTCCTCGCAATGACACAATTACTTCCAAGGGCTGACCTAATTCCTATATTTTTTTTGTTCTCTTCTTAAGAAGTTTAGCAAAGTTTCAAGAAACTTTACAAAGGGTGAATTTAACCGGAAAGGAAAAAATGCGTAAAATGAGAAAAAGCAGATTAATGAAAATTATTACTTTAGTAATCTTATTTGTTTTTGGAGTTCAGCAAGTAGGTTTTAGTAAAAAAACGGATTTGGCTAGACAGTCAAAAGTTACGTTAGTAGATGCTTTATTAACAATTGGCAAGGGTTATTTCATGCGCGCTGGAGTTAATAAACCGGGGATTACTGCTCTGAATGTGGGGGTCAGACTGTATACTCCTATAGTAACTAGTTTAGCGCTTGATAAGATGAAGGTTGAGAATCGCTATGTCCGGGCAGCAATCCAGACGGGGGTTTCTTTGGGGGTGAACGCTTATTTGGATTATCGCGCGCCAACTGAAGCAGTAGCTAAAGCAGTAGCAGCTGAAGTAGCAGCTGAAGTAGCAACTAAAGCAACAGCTAGAGCAGTAGTTCAAGCAAATGTGGGTTTTTTTCAGGGTTGTGGGATTGGAATTAAGAATTGGTTTAGTGATGGGTGGCAATGGATTAAAGGGTGTTTTAGCGGAAAAGGACTTGGTGAAAAAATGGGTTTTGATGTGACCAAGGACGCTCTTGATAAGATTGGTCTTGCGCGGAAGCTTGCTTGCCAGAAAATGATCGAAGGTGCCTTTTATGGCGCGGGTAGAGAATATCTTTACGTTCTTTCATTTGATCATTTATTTAAGAATTTAAGGGAAGATTATAGGGAGCAGGTATCCAGTTTTATTTCTTCTGTCACTATGGATATTTCTACTCAAGCAGTTTCTTGTGGGTTGAGCAGATCGACAGGTTTAGTAGAGGAATATGATAAAGAAGGGAATTTACGCGCTAAGGATTATGATTATAAAGATAAATATGATAAAAATGGGAAAAAGCGCCCTAAAGATTCCAAAGACTTCAAAACAGCCGGGGAAAAAGCAGAGCTTAAAGCTGAGTTAAACAATGTGGTAGATAAACAATGGCAAAAATTCTTGCCGGGATTTGTTATGCGAACTACGGGTGGTGCGATTGATGGTTACGCGGCCGCAAGGGGATGGAAAGAGGAAGGCGTTTTAGTTAGTGCTGGTTTAACCAAGATGTATAATGTTTTTTGTAACCAGAATAAATATGTGGAAGGGGAAAGTAAAGGTGGGAAGAAGTATAAGGAGATGAGGTCGGACGAGTTAAAGGAAGAACAAGAAGAAGTAAACAATATGAAAATATCATCAAAAAAAGAACAAGAAATAAAAAAAGCAGAAGAAGCGAAAAAAACAGGAAAACCATCAGAGGGTCTTTCGCCTTCTCAGTCTGAAAAAGCAGAGAACAAGGAAAAGAAGGATCTTTTAAAAGAAAAGGATCAGCGTTCAGCTGCTCTAGATGTTTATTGGAAGAAAGAAGTGGCTAGGGAGAATTTGAATAATGTGATAGAGGGAAATCTTGTCCTTAAGGATAGTAAAGGCGAAAATATCCCTAAGGATAAGGCTATAAAAGCCTGTGAGGCTTTAATAGCTCAGAAAAAATATCAAATAGCTCAAATGGGCCAAGGGCTTTTTGGCGCGGCTTTGAGTGGGTTAGCGTCCGGAGCAATTTCCCTGGGATTGCAGAGGTTTAGTAATAAAAATTTTGATGACCCCTTAACAGGCGCTCAGATGAGTCTTCTTGTTAGCTCTGTGCTTAAAACCGCTGTTTCAGATTTTGGCGCTACATCTAAGAGTCCTTCCCTTTTTGTCGCAAAACTTGGCGCGGATATTGCCAGTGTTTCGTGTGACGGGGAATCGGTGGGAAAGTTTCGCGCGGAGACCGATGATAAGGGGCGTATTTACACTAGGGTAAATCCCAACGACATAGTTTTTTTGGCGCGGCTTTATGATTACAATAAGAGCGTTGAGAAAAGTATTAAGGATATTAGAAAGGGTGAAGAGAAAGGTGGAGAGAAAGGAAAAAACTTTGTAGACACTCTTGTAAACCTGGGTACTTCTGTTGTCACTTCTATTAGTACTGCTCGTATGGCTAAACAGATGGCTCTGACTAATCAGCAAATAAGCAGTTTGCATGGTCAGGCAGTTAGTAATGTCAAGGATACTCTTAGCCATGGTTTGTATACTACTAGAAAGTATTTTAATTCAAATACGAACGCAGCCTCACCTTTAATTGAATCTCTGGAACGTCGGAAGCCGTTAACTCTTAAAGAAAGGATACAAATTACCAAAAACATAAATTTGGGGTTAAGACAAATGGAAGAAAACCTAATTAAAAATTATGCCGTAGAAACTAAACAAACTAAAGATGGGAAAAAGATAGATGATAAAAAATTAAAAAATCAATTTGAAGCATTAAGTGCTGAATTGAAAGATGCAAAAGGAGATGGTGCTAAAATAATAGAAGAGAAGATAAATGCTATACAAGATTACATTGCTGTAAAGGAATCTGTTAATTCGCGGGGACCTTTGCCGCAAGGAGTGATAGATGAATTATCTGTTGTGGGTGGAGTTCCAGGTCAATTGGCGGTAGGACCTGTTGGTTCCTGGGTACAAGGTGTAAGATTACCAGGTTTTGGTTTTGAGGATACGAAGTTGGAGTTGGCAATAAAACGTTTGGAAGAGAAAGAGGAGAAGTTAAGTCCTGATGAAATAACTGAAAAAACTAAAACAACAGCGATGCTTACTTCTCTTAGAAGGATACAAGATAACACAAGATATGCTGAGCCAATTTCACAGTTTAAGGTAATTGAAGGAGAGTATTCAGCAGGAGATTCTGAAAAATTCAATCCTGAATATTTTAAAGAACAGTCAGCACAGAAGATTAAAGAAGAAGCAAAAGAGTTTGAGATAAATAAAAAATTAAATAGTGTCGGTTTCCAGGAGAAATTAGGGGAAGATCTTGCTAATGCTAATAAGAAGGGGGATGATTTGCGCGAGGCATATGTTACAGCGAGAAAAGATAAAAGAGATAAACTGATACAGGAATACGATGGGCAAGTCTTAAAAAGTGTAAAGGTTTATCGCGGCTTAGTGGGCCAGCAGTTGTCGTATAAAAGCGAGTGGGAGAAAAAGCTAGCACCAGTGCCACCGCCAGAAAATTTAGTTACATCAACACGAATAGTTACTGTGCCGCCCGTACCACCGCCGCCATCGGTAAAACCACCAGAATTTATTGCGGCGCCGGCTACTACTATTAAAATTTCCAAACAAGTTATAGTAGATACGCTTAGGGTTAATTTTGACCTTAATAAAAAGGATGTGACAGAACAGTCACAAGTTTCCGCCCTAGTTGATTTTGCGCAAAAGATAAAGAATGATTCTGATACGAAAATAATATTGTATGGAAGAGCAGATTCACGTGGTTCAGATAAGTATAATAAAGAACTTAGTCAGGATCGCGCGGAAGCGGTGAGAGATGAATTGGTGAAGCTTGGTGTGGATCCAAGCCGGATTAGTATAATACCCTTAGGCAAAACAGAGGCTAAAGGCACCGATCGTAAGAGCTATGCCGCAGATAGAAATGTAACATGTAGTATTGTAAAAGAAATAATAAGGGAGTATGAGGTGCCAGCAACAGGTCCTTACGCAACGCCACCAAGAGAACAAATAAGTAGCAAGAGCTACGAAGGTAGACTAATCGAAGAATCCAAGAAAAATGTCCAATCTGGCTCTCCTGGTAAAGCATCTCAGACTAAACCTTCTGGATCTGCTGGTCAGAAAAAGGTCCGAACTGATTCTTCTGGTAAAACCTTTAACCAAGCTTTCGGGGCCGCTAAAAATGCGGGATTGCATAAATTTACATGGGATGGTAACCCATATGTGGTTCGTTAATAAATGTCCAATCTCATTGACAAACCGTATTTTTTATGGTATCATTAATTATGGTGGTGTATGAAAGTTTAAAATATTTTTAGCCATCTCATTGACAAACCGTATTTTTTATGGTATCATTAATTATGGTGGTGTATGAA